>OKUX01000444.1_pt1 | contig 10003 bp, 6 predicted proteins | sample 1606701 | NCBI WGS metagenome assembly OKUX01 (sample SAMEA3882525, study PRJEB24775) | human gut metagenome | biome: human-associated habitat; feature: intestine environment; material: feces | place: Netherlands | collected 2009/2010 | reverse complement strand
GGCGCATCCTCATTCGCAAATGTCGCCTCATGAAAAAGTAAATCAACCCCTTTTATCTGCTCCACGATAGAAGGAAGATAGATGGTATCCGAGCAATAAGCATAACTGCGGGACGGAGCAGAAGGACGGGTCAACAAGTTGTTGGAAACCGTTTTTCCCTCCGGTGTCACGTAATCGGCCCCATTCTTTATACGATTCAATTCGTATACCGGCACTTGGTAGAAATCGACCATTTCACGGATAATATGGTTAGGACGCCGCTTTTCTGCAAACAAAAAGCCACAACACGGCATACGATGACGCAAAGGAATAGTAGTAACCGTCAACGAACGGTCTTCATAAATCTGCATCGGTTCTTTCGTATCAAACTCATGGAAAAGGACCTTGTACGTCATCTGCCTATTAAAAAAATCCAGCATAGGTGTCAGCAATGTTTCCAGCCCTTTTGGAGAATGGATATGCAACTCGGCTGTACGTCCTAAAAGGTTAAGTGTAGAAATCAGTCCCAATAAGCCAAAACAATGGTCTCCATGCAAGTGAGAGATAAAGATATGATTCAAACGCGAAAACTTCAGATGTGATTTACGGAACTGCAACTGCGCCCCTTCCCCACAATCAATCATAAACAGCTTGTCGCGCACGTTCACAATTTGAGACGTAGGGAAATGACGCGTTGTGGGTAAAGCGGAACCACAACCAAGAATATGTAACTCAAATTTTTCCATTCCAAACCTTCCGAACTGATTTCTACTCCTTGATTTATAGAAGAGCCTTTATCTCTGAAACTCCAAAGGATATTTCAAAAGTTTCTCCGGATTTATTCCCTTTATACAGATAGCCCACCCCTTTATCACACTTCACACATACTTCCAAGAACATGTGCAAGGCTGGATCGGAGGAGTTCAAAGAGTTCTTCACATTTGCCTTCATCTGTTCGGCATTTTCCTTCAAAGCAGACATCTGTACTACAGATTCGTCAATCGTATAATGATAAAGCACCTTATCCGACTCGATTGTCAGTTTATTGAGCATAGTGGCTTCATCCACCTGCATCGGGCACGATACGTTGGTCATCTTCACTTGCTCTTCCAGTTTCTTCTTATCACTGCTTTCAGCAGTTGAACCGCCATTCAATATATCTTTCAAGTCCTGAGTAGTCAGATAACATTCCACTTCGTTACCGGATGTCTTTCCTTTATATATGAACTTTATACCGGAATCAGTACCGACAACCAAATCCAGCATCTCTTTAATGGACCCTTGTGGATTACCGAACATAACAGTCACAGCAGACTTCATTGCATCAGGATTCTCTTTCAAAGCGTCTATATTGAGGAAACTTTCATTCATAAGCAGTACATATACCACATCCGCCCCATCAAAAGTAATACTGGATATTTCGCCGGAAGCTCCCATATCCATGGGACATTGTTTGTTGGCAGCTGCGATAGCCAGCTTGAGTTTAGACTTCTGGCCGCATGCGGTTAGTAACATCAGCGACAGGCAAGTGAACAACACCATCTTCCCTGCATTTTTGAACATGTTTTTCATAATAAATGAAAATTAAATTATTGAATATTTCTATGATTGCAAAAGTAACCACCCTGCAAAGATAAACATTTATGGAAAAACCATCCTTAATTCCATAAAATTCTATTGACAAATCATAAAAAAGAAGGGCACTTGTTTGCGCAAGTACCCTTCCTTCATTTATAGAACGGAGTAATTATTTCTTTCCAGCTTCCATCTGTTCCTTCAAGGCAGCCAAAGCATCAATGTCACCCAGAGTAGTAGATGCAGCCTGGTTTTGGATAGCAGGAGCAACGTCTTCTCTCTTACCGGTTGACTTCTTAGTAGCAGCCTTCTTTTCAGCTCTTTCTTCTGCCTTTGCAGCATCTTCGAAGATACGGCTGTGAGAAAGGATGATACGCTTAGCGTCCTTGTTGAACTCAATTACCTTGAATTCAAGCTTCTCGTCCAACTGAGCTTGTGATCCGTCTTCCTTAACGAGGTGCTTCGGAGTAGCGAAGCCTTCTACACCATAAGGCAGAGCAACTACAGCACCCTTATCCAGCATTTCGATGATAGTACCTTCGTGTACAGAACCTACTGTAAATACAGTTTCGAATACATCCCAGGGATTTTCTTCGAGTTGCTTGTGGCCAAGGCTCAAGCGACGGTTTTCCTTGTCGATTTCCAGAACTTGTACGTCGATGTCTGCACCAATCTGAGTGAATTCAGACGGATGTTTAACCTTCTTCGTCCAAGACAGGTCAGAGATGTGAATCAAGCCGTCAACACCTTCTTCGATTTCAACGAATACACCGAAGTTAGTGAAGTTACGAACCTTTGCAGTGTGCTTGCTGCCGATAGGATACTTCTCTTCGATAGTTTCCCACGGGTCAGACTTCAGCTGCTTGATACCCAAAGACATCTTACGTTCTTCGCGGTCCAAAGTCAGGACTACTGCCTCTACTTCGTCACCTACCTTCATGAAGTCTTGTGCAGAACGCAAGTGTTGTGACCAAGACATTTCAGATACATGAATCAAACCTTCAACACCCGGAGCGATTTCGATGAATGCACCGTAGTCAGCCATAACGACAACTTTACCCTTCACGTGGTCGCCAACCTTCAGGTTAGCATCCAGTGCATCCCAAGGATGCGGAGTGAGTTGCTTCAAGCCGAGAGCGATACGCTTCTTCTCATCATCGAAGTCAAGGATAACGACGTTGAGTTTCTGGTCGAGTTCAACCACTTCTTTCGGATCGCTAACACGGCCCCAAGAAAGGTCTGTAATGTGAATCAAACCATCTACGCCACCCAAGTCGATAAATACACCATAGGAAGTGATATTCTTAACGGTACCTTCGAGGACTTGTCCTTTTTCGAGTTTACCGATGATTTCCTTCTTCTGTTGTTCCAGTTCGGCTTCGATAAGAGCCTTGTGGGAAACAACCACATTCTTGAATTCCTGGTTAATCTTAACAACCTTGAATTCCATAGTTTTGCCAACGAATACATCGTAGTCGCGGATAGGCTTCACGTCGATTTGAGAACCCGGCAAGAAAGCTTCGATGCCGAATACGTCTACAATCATACCACCCTTTGTGCGGCACTTGATGTAACCCTTGATAATTTCTTCGTTTTCCAAAGCTGCGTTTACGCGATCCCAAGAACGGGTAGCACGAGCTTTACGGTGAGACAGAACGAGCTGTCCTTTCTTGTCTTCCTGATTTTCGATGTATACCTCAACAGTATCACCAACCTTCAGCTCAGGATTGTAACGGAATTCACTCATCGGAATGATACCGTCTGATTTGTAACCGATGTTCACAACTACTTCACGCTTGTTCATTGCGATTACGGTTCCATCAACTACCTCGCGGTCGTTAACCTTGTTCAACGTATTGTCATACGCCTTTTCCAGTTCTTCGTGGCTTGCACTGGCTACTGATTCGCCGTTCTCATAAGCATCCCAGTTGAAGTCTTCAATAGGAGCTACATTCTTTAAATTTTCCATTAATAAATAAATTGTTTAACTCGTTAATTAAGTGAGACTTTATGTTGACTCATTGTAAATCGGGCGCAAAGATAGAAGTATTTTCTTGAACTACAAAACAAAAAGCATTCAAAACAGCAGTGGAATAATCAATTAAAGAATAAAAAAAATGTTACCTTTGCATCGTTTCATTTATACATAATCTCAATAATTTATCATGAAAAAGATAATCGCATGCATTTCCATCATTTGCTATACATTATTATGTTATAGCCAAAATCAGACAACGGACAACAACTACCGTACGCAAAAGAACATTTCCTATCTTCATCCCGGCGAAAAAGACAGTTATAAGCTGGAGCGTTGCAAGCTCGACCTCCATTATCCTACTGATAAAAAAGGATTTGCCACCCTTATCTGGTTCCACGGCGGAGGACTGGAAGCCGGAGAAAAACATTTTCCGAAGGAGTTCCTGGAGCAAGGCTACGCCGTGATAGCCGTAAACTACCGACTCAGCCCGCGTGCCCAAAATCCTGCCTACACGGAAGATGCCGCAGAGGCCGTTGCTTGGACTTTCGAGAATATAGAAGAATTCGGAGGAGACAAAGACAAAATATACATAGCCGGTCATTCAGCCGGTGGTTATCTCTGTCTGATGCTCAATCTGGACAAGAGTTACCTGGCAAAGTGGAATATTGATGCCAACAGCCTGGCAGGCGCTTTCCCCATCAGCGGACAGACCACCACTCATTATACCATCCGCAAAGAACGCGGGCTGCCTTCCGACACTCCGATTATAGATAAATATGCTCCTTCCAATAACGTAAGAAAAGACGCTTCACCCATGATACTTATCACTGGCGACAAAGAGTTGGAGATGCTGGCACGCTATGAGGAAAACGCCCATTTATATGCCCTCCTCAAAGCACTGGGACAAAAAACCACCCTCTATCAGATGGAGGGATTTGACCACGGTACGGTGGCCGCTCCCGCATGTACCTTGATAAACAGCTATATGAAGAAGGCAGGCAAGAAGTAACCACTACCCTTGCCTTTCTTTTATATATGCCAATGCCGCTCCTATTGCTGTTCTATATTCAGCATAGGGCGGTATATGAAAATGTACATGATAGATGGCTTCCATTTTAGAAAACACCTCCCGGCACTGGGGCAGTTGGGTGAGATTCCCTATCAGAACGAAATCCTTGATAGGACTGTTCAAAGCTGACAGTACAGCAGCTCCTCCAATGGTTTGAAGTACCGTATAAATTATACCGCAGGCAATATCTTCTTGAGAAGCATTGCTATCTGCTTTCCCGAAAAGAGAGGCGGTAGCACTCACTGGCAAGTCAGGCAAAGCAGTGTTGCAAATATCACCTATCTGCAAGTTGACACGAGTTACATCCCCTTTCTCAGCCAACTCGGACACCTGATGAATATCATGAGTTTTCAACAGCAACCTCGATAATCCCTGCAAGGTACCTCCACCAATCCCCAAGCCGCCAATATGCTGCACCTTCTCCGTCTATTTTCACAAAAGAAGTGCCGGTACCCATGCTGACTACAATCAGTTGGTCTATATCCGTTGCATGTCTAGCTCCCAAACCATTGGCAATAAACTCATCCGTTTTGCGAGTAGGCAGTCCATATAGAGGGCTGTTGACAAATGCGCTTCCCACTCCCGTCAGCATCACCTGCTCCACATCGGCCAGCTGTATACCATTGTCATAAATATACTTACCGAATGCTCCGAATAAGGAAGTCACCGGGTCGGTAGCCGTAATAAACATTGGAGACTGTATCTGTTCTCCATTGATTCCAACGATTTTCGTGGTACTTCCACCCACATCTATTCCTATTACTATACCCATAGCTCCAAGTAATTTGCAGCAAAGTTACAAAAGAATCAATAATTGACAATTGATTAATGTGATAATGTGCCAATATGCTAATTGGCTAATTGGCTGCGCTATGTTTATGCTACGCCATCACGTCCTGGTCATTGACACATTGGCACATTAATCACATTACCACATTGCTATCTGTTAAACAGTTCGAAGGTAAATTTGCAACCTATTTCCTGATACTTCCAGTTTGCAAAGCTGGCAAACAAGCCAAAGTCAAATATATGTGTACCAATGCCATACCCTACTTCCAGATAAGGTTTCAAGTGAGGAACCACCAATGCATTCAGATACAGACGTTCATTCAATACATATTGGGTATATTTCATCAGATGGCGGAGCAGGAGGAAAGGCGCTTCATAGGTAAGGTGTCCGCGGATATATTTACGGGAAGAGTTATACCAGCGGCCGTCCAGCAACTGGAACACCCCGCCAATATCATCACTCCAACCCATAGGAAGATTGGAACGCCGCAAATTGGCAAAGTCCACAAAGTACAGTTCCTTCTGATTGGTAAACTCTCCCCAACCAAAACGCCAATAAATATCACGCATCAAGCCCAAAGAAACCTGATGCTGCAAATCAATCTCTACACGCTCGTACGAACCACTGCTCTGCAACACTCCACTGAGTCCCCGCTCCCAATCTACTGAGATGGAAGGATACTTGGAATGAAGATTTACTTTACGGTCGCCATTCATATAATAGTATTGTCCCGGAGTCCAGGTGAGGCGGACGCGGGGAGCAAAACTATTATAGGTATGGCGGAACTTGTTCAGGATATTCGGGTCAAAATTCGGAAAGAAGGATGAACCTCCGGAACCGGCACGGGTGGCCGACTTGGTAGGCGGCATGCTCGGGTAGTTCAGTTCAAACCGGGAGCGGTTCACTTCCGTACGTCTGTGCATGGATACACCCACTTCCAGCGACAGACCGTTTACTATTTCCCAGCTATGACGCAGATTCAGATACAAATCCTTGAAATAATCCAAGTGTATCTGGTTGAAGTCAAAAATACTGTCGGGGATGGCTTTCAGGTCGTCCAGCACATCACTGCTGTAAATCCGGTTACCGTTACCAAACTCCAGATGCAATGCTGCACGCTTACGGGGCCAATAATCAAAATCGGACCTCACCCTCCAGTAAAACTCTTTTTCCTTAAAATTATAACCTATCCGGGGAACGATGCGCAGCAGGCGATCACCGGTAAAAATACGGTTGTACTTGAACTCCTGCCGATACGAAATTCCATGCTTGCCGCTATAGCTCAAAAGAAAAGGATTGATTAGTGGTGAACAGCGCACACTCCCCAATTTATCAAGGTCTACCGTATAGCGACTGATCAATGCATCTCCAATCTGCCCCCAAAACTCCAAGTTCTTATTCACCGGTTTCTTTTTCCGGGCGAGCGTATCCCGACGCAAGAAGAAATCCTGATACAGTGTCTCCTCATGCGGAGTCAAAGGAATGGGACGCAAAGTTTTAAAGTAAGCAGTATCACGTAGATAAGCATTCGTATCAGTACGCAACGTGTATGAATCGGACAAGTCATATTTACTTTTCTTCACCGACCTCCGTATATCACTGCCAGAAGTTTTCTGAATGATGTTCTTATAATCGAGTACAGCTTCATAAGTGCCATCTACCACATTTCCCAAAAAACGAAACGTTGCATCCACATCATACTGCAACGGAAGAAATTCGTCCGAATCGCCCACATTACCCATCTTCACCAGATTATTGAACCGCACCATCTCATTACGTCCGGAAAAACGCATCTCGCGTACACTCCACACGTTATCACTCACAATCAGATAACCGCCCACCAGCTGAAAGCTTTTGCTTTTTGGCATAAAACGGATTTTATACTGAAGGGCATGCCGTTCCCCCATCACCGTATCAATCCGATAGGTATAATATTTTTTGGCATTGGGTGCTAAAGGAGAGAGTAGTTTGTCATATAATAAGGTAGAAGAATAGATGTTGATGTGAAAATATTCCGGCAGCCGTCCGTCCATTTCCCAAAACTCGGAAGCAGTACCGACACTTGCCTTTACCTTCTGGTCATAGATGTCGGGAGCAGTAAAATGCAAATCGCTATAAGTTTCCATCATATATTCCCGCACCCCTTTCTTGGGCCGGAACATGGAAGGGATGTAGCGGAGAATATGATTCTTCTTACGGATATTCACCCAGCCCTTTATGTAAAGCTCAGCCTTGTAACTTTCAATAATACGTTCATAAAGGGGGGCAAAGAAGATGACTTTCTCCATGATGGAGTCTGCCGAACTCACATGTTTGTCAACCGGATAAGATACACGCTCCGCCCCTGCCTTCTGTACAAAAGAAAACAAGAAGCAAATCCAAATCCATATAAACAACAAACGTTTCAACCGCAATTTCTCCTTATAGAATCGGGACAAATATACGGAAGAATTTGTGTAATGCAAAAACATGTTCCATAAAGAAGCGGGAATGACACTTGTGACACCCTTTATTATAAAACATATGTTACGCGCGAGAGACAATAATACACAAGCACACATAGTTTGTGCGAGATAAATACGAACCTATATTAATTGTTATAAAAAGGGTGCCACAAGTGTCATGTACAGAATGATTCGTAATTGTGACACATGAAAATTACTAATCACGACGCACTAAGATTACTAATCGTGATGCGGAAAGATTACTAATCATGGCATGTAACAAACGCAAGCTTTTGGTCGTTTTTCCATAACAAGCAGACTTTTTTAGGGGGTCTATTCTCAAAAAACACTAATATTTTCGAGAATACCCCCTAAAAAAGAGGGGGTAGTTCAGAAAAAACATGTATTTTTGCGCCCAACAACCAATAAAAGGAGAGACTTATATGTCAAAAATGCGATTTTTTGCTTTGCAAGAACTTGCCAATCGGCAACCTCTTGAAGTGACCACCCCTTCAAACAAACTGTCCGACTACTACGGCAGCCATGTCTTCGACCGTAAGAAAATGCAGGAATACCTGCCTCGTGAAGCCTACAAAGCCGTGACCGACGCCATCGAAAAAGGCACTCCCATCAACCGCGAAATGGCAGACCTGATTGCCAACGGCATGAAAAGTTGGGCAAAGTCCCTCAACGTCACCCACTACACGCACTGGTTCCAGCCTCTGACGGACGGAACAGCCGAGAAACATGACGGCTTCATCGAATTCGGAGAAGGAACGGAAGTGATTGAACGTTTTTCCGGCAAACTGCTCATCCAGCAGGAACCGGATGCATCCTCTTTCCCCAACGGAGGTATCAGAAACACATTCGAAGCACGAGGATATACTGCTTGGGATGTTTCCTCACCTGCCTTTGTGGTAGATACCACACTTTGCATCCCCACTATCTTCATCTCTTATACCGGCGAAGCGCTCGACTACAAGACTCCATTGCTCAAAGCCTTGGCAGCCGTAGACAAAGCAGCGACAGACGTATGCCAGTTGTTCGACAAGAATATCACACGCGTTTATACCAATTTAGGCTGGGAACAAGAATATTTCCTCGTCGACTCGGCACTGTACAATGCCCGCCCGGACCTTTGTCTGACCGGACGTACCCTGATGGGACACTCCTCGGCCAAAGACCAGCAGCTGGAGGACCACTATTTCGGCTCCATCCCCCCACGTGTCACAGCTTTTATGAAAGAACTGGAAATCGAATGTCACAAACTGGGTATCCCGGTCAAGACCCGCCATAACGAAGTAGCTCCCAACCAGTTTGAGCTGGCGCCTATCTTTGAGAATGCCAACCTTGCCAACGACCACAACCAGCTTGTGATGGATCTGATGAAACGCATCGCACGCAAGCATCACTTCGCCGTACTGCTTCACGAAAAACCCTACAACGGCGTGAACGGCTCCGGCAAGCACAACAACTGGTCGCTTTGCACCGATACGGGTATCAATTTGTTTGCACCGGGCAAGAATCCGAAAGGAAACATGCTGTTCCTTACCTTCCTGGTAAACGTACTGATGATGGTATACAAAAACCAGGACTTGCTCCGCGCTTCCATTGTAAGTGCCGGTAACAGCCACCGTTTAGGAGCCAATGAAGCTCCCCCTGCCATCCTGTCCATTTTCTTGAGACGCCATTAATCCCACATGTTGGACGAAGTAGTGGCACGCCTGAGCGATGCCAAACTTACTCCCGATGAAAAGAAGGCATTACAGTTAGGTATCAGTCGTATCCCTGCCATCTTGCAAGACAATACCGACCGCAACCGTACCTCCCCCTTTGCTTTCACCGGAAACCGCTTCGAATTCCGTGCTGCAGGCTCTTCTGCCAACTGTGCTGCCTCCATGATTGTCATCAATGCAGCCATGGCTCACCAACTGAACGAATTCAAGGCACAAATAGACCGACTAGTGTCTGATGGAATGGAACAGGAAGAAGCATTATATAAAGTATTGAAAGAAACTATTATTGCTTCTCAAAACATCCGCTTTGAAGGCGATGGTTATTCAGATGAATGGATCGCAGAAGCTGAGAAACGTGGACTTCCAAATATCAAATGTATGGTAGATGCAGTTCCATATCTGGCAGCAGATAAGAGCGTTAAGATCTTTGAA
>OKUX01000441.1_pt1 | contig 10076 bp, 3 predicted proteins | sample 1606701 | NCBI WGS metagenome assembly OKUX01 (sample SAMEA3882525, study PRJEB24775) | human gut metagenome | biome: human-associated habitat; feature: intestine environment; material: feces | place: Netherlands | collected 2009/2010 | reverse complement strand
CTTGCGGCAGGTGGTCAAGCGTCGGGAGGTTTCCCTTATCCCCGGCGCTTCTTGCCCACCAGCAGAGCCGCACCGGCCATAGCCGTGATCCCCATCAGGGAGACCCACAGCACCAGACGGCTCTCGTCGCCGGTGGCGGGCTTGGTGGGATCGGTGGGCTGGTCGGGTTTACCGGGCTGATCGGGCTTGCCGGGATCCACGGGATTCAGCTCAGCGCCGCAGGTATCGCACTTGCCGTCCTTGTCCGCATCCGTATGGCCGGTGGCGGGGAGCACACGGGTCTCCGTCTCGCCGCAGGGGCAGGTGCGGGTCTCCACGCCGTCCCCGGTGCAGGTGGCGGGAGTGGTGATCTCCCACTCACCGAACTGGTGGGTGTGGGCGGTGCAGATGATGTCGGCACGGTTGCTGATGCGGATACGGGGCGCCATAGCGGTGCCGTCGGCCAGCACGAAGGTGTTGTCGTAGGAGGCCAGACCCGTGGCGGAGATCTCGCAGCCCAGCTCCAGATTCTTCACCTCATCGTTGGGGCAGATGTAACCGTCGATGAACACACGGGACACCACACCGGCGCTGTCACGGACCAGAATGGTCTGCACCAGACCGTTGGCCATCTCGATGCCCACCACATAGCCCTTCAGGGTGATGAGCTGGCCCAGCACGGAGCCGTCGTTGACCTGAGTGGAGGTGACCTCTCTGGGGGTCACGGCCTCACCCTCGCCCAGCTTGACGATGCCGGTGACGGCCAGCTGGTGCTCACCCTGATAGGAGCTGGTGGTGCCGGACACACGCACCCGGTCGCCGATCTTGAAGTCGCCGGCCACGGGGAAGCAGTTGATGCCGCCGGTCTCGTCCTGCACGTAGATGCAGTCGAAGAAGGCCGTCTCCTTGTCGTAGCCGGAGGCGTTGGAGGTGACCACGCCCTCGATGGTGTACTTGTAGCCGTCCTCGGTCTGGGCCTGCACCTCGGCGATGGGCGTGATCTGCACGGGGTTGATGAGCCGCAGCAGATTCTCGCAGATCTTGTAGTTGGAGTAGTTCTTCTCGGAGCCGTTGTCGCTGATGCTGGCCTGCACCTCAAAGTTGGACATGAAGGCCGCACCGGAGACCACCACCATGCCGCGGCCCTCCAGCTGCTCGGTGGCCATGACCATCAGGCGGCTGTCGTTTTCGGCAAAGGCATACTTGGGCGTACCGGCGCCGCCCAGACCGTCCTGATCCACGTCCACAGAGTAGGTGGTGGCATGGCCATACACCACGGGGGACACGGTAGCAGGCAGCGTGGAGGTGGCATGGCCGCTTGTGTCCACGGCATAGATGGAAGCACCGCCGTAGTGGCTGAAGCGCTCGGTGTAGAGCTTGTCATAGGGATGGTCGGGATCGACCTCCACGCCGTCCATCAGGGGGTTGTCCATGTTGTAGGAGCTGAAGTACAGCCGCCACTTATCCACGCCGTCGGCGGCGCTGCGAACGTCGTCATAGGTGGCGTCGTCGCTGATGCGGAGGCTGGAGCCCAGAGCTGCCAGCACCTCATTCTGGGTGGCTGCCATGTGCTTGATGGCGGGGTTGCTCTGAATGACGTCGTAGTTCTCGTAGTTGTCGGACCAGCCCGCCAGAATGACGGTGCCTCCGGCTGCGTTGAAGGCGTCGATGGCCGCCAGCTCGTCAGTGCTGTACGTCTTGGGATCGGCCTGAGCGGCCTCCAGACGGCGGCTGGGAGCGGTGAGGATCAGAGCCTTGAACTTGGGATTGCCGCAGGCGGCGATGAGCTCCTCGCTGGAGTTCAGCTGCACGGTCCGGACGCTGTACTCAGCGGCCAGATTGCCGAAGTTGCCCATGGAATCCTTATAGTTGCCCGCCACATACTCGTTGTAGTGGGAGGCGTCGATGCCAATGTACACCAGTGCATCCGCATTGAGCACATCCAGATCGATGGTCTTGGTGAAGGTGTACTCCTTGCCGTTCTGCTCCACCACGGTGGTGACCTGAACGGTGAACACACGGGCGGCGGTGGGGGTGTAGTGGAAGGAGACATCCAGCGTGCTGCTCTTGCCCAGCGTGTAGCCCTTGTCGCCCTCACCCTTATCCACGCCGATGACGGTGCCGCCGATGGTGTAGGTCAGGGACTTGATGGTGGCATCGGTGTCCTCGCTGTTGAAGAGGGTGGTGGTCAGGGTCAGCTCCTCGTCGGTGACGGGGGTGGCGGTGCCGCAGACCATGTTGGAGATGCCCAGCTTCAGGCTCTCACCCACCCACACGGGGGAGGTGACCGCCAGATCGCCGTCACCCTCGGTGACACGGATGAAATAGTAGCTGTAATCCGGATCCAGCGTCACGGACAGGCTGCCCTGATTCAGCTCGGCGGGGTCGGACCAGGTGTGGACCACCTTGCCGGAGTTGACCACCACCTCCACCTTGGAGATGGAGTCGCTCTTGTCGGGATCGTTGACCGTGACCTCCAGATTCAGCTTCTCGGGGACCTCGGTGATACGGGAGCCCATCATCTGACCGTTGACGGTGTAGCCCAGCTCCAGATTCTTATCCTCGGTGGCGTACATCCGCAGGGCCCGGATGGCTTCGTAGATGCCCTTCTCGGTGAAGTTGTCGGTGAGGATAACGTCACGGGCATCGTTGGCATTGCCCCAGCGGCCCTTGTGGTTGTCCTGGTTGTTGGTGGGAGCCAGATGCCAGCCCTTATCCAGCGCCATGATGTACTGCTCATAGCTGGGATAGTAGCCGCCGGCGCCGATCTGGCCCTCGCCGTTACCCACCTCCACCATATACATACGGCTGTCAATGACGGGATCCCAGTAGGAGAAGTCACTGAAGTTGCCGAAGGTGGTGCCGGGATGGTTGAACTGGCTGATGGAGTCCACGCCCTCGGCCTGACTCAGCAGAGCGTAGTAGGCCTTCATACCGGCGTCGTCGGTCTTGTTGTTGAGGGTGGTGTTGTTGCGGGAGACCACGCCGGGGGTGTTGAAGGTGTTGATGTGGCCGGGGCCGCCGGACCATGTCATCTCGAAGCCGCCCAGCGCCACCATGGAACCGGCGTTCTCGGCGTTGAAGGCATCGATGGTGCTCTTATAGGTGCTCCAGCTGTGGTTGGCGTCGGAATCCTTCACCAGAGAGGTGTCATACAGAGCGCCCTCCACGTTGGCGTTGGTCTTGGAGTCGAAGTAGTTGGAGTGATCGGTGAAGGCTACGAACTGCACGTTGGCGCTGGCGGGGATGCTCTTGATGTAGTCCAGCGCAGAGGTCAGCGTACCGGAGCCGTCGGAATACTGGGTGTGGCTGTGGAGCTGACCGAAGTACAGCTGATACTGGGTCTTGCCCACGGTGAAGAACCAGTTGAAGCTGGCCTCCTTGCCGTCGGCACGCTTGGCGGTGACCACCACCTCCGTGCGGCCGTCGGTGAGGTCGGCAGCGGGCGTGTAAGTGACACGACCATCGGCATACACAGCATCCACGGTCTTGCCGTTCACCGTCATGGTGATGGTGGGCTCCGTCCCGGCATTGGCCAGCGCCACAGAGATGGCGGGCCGCTTGTCGCTGCCGGTCTGAGCACCCCGCATGGGCGTGGGATCGGAGAACACCGGCTCGTCCTTCACGGGGATCTCAACGGTGCGGGTGATGGCCTTGCCCTGATTGTCCACGCCGCTGATGGTCACGGTGAGCTTGCCGCCCGTCACCTTCTCCTCGGTGACAGTCAGGGCCTCGCCCGCCAGCGTGGCGGTCATGTCGCCCTTGACACCGAAGGGAGCATCCACGGTGAAGCTAAAGGTGTAGGCCTGCCCCACATAGGCGTCATACAGGTGGTCGATGACCACGGCGGGCATATTCACGATGCCGCCGGTCAGCTCCGTCCCCTCCGCCACGGGATAGAAGGAGAAGGAGTAGATGGTGTAGTCCAGACTGCCGGTGGAGCTGTACATACTGTACACCTTGAAGCTATCGCTGTAATACTCCAGCCACTGGCTGTATTTGCCGTTATACTTGGCGGTGCGGCTCTCCATTTCGTAGCCGCCCACGTTGCCGGAACACTCCCGGACCAGCCAGTCGGCGTCCTCACTGGCGGTGAGGGAATAGAAGGCGTTGTTGCCGGTGCCGTTGGCACACAGATAGCCGTAGGTGTCGTTGCGGAAGCGATAGTACTCACCGCTGCGCTCCACGGTAAAGACCACGGCGCCGTTGGAGCAGACAGCCTTGCCGTTGGCAATGGTGGCGGCCGCCTTGTTGATGGCGGGGCTGTCGGTGTTGTCATTTTGCTCCGCCAGAACCGCCTCAGCGTTCTGGTTGTAGATGACCACCTCATCGCCGGCCTGAGGCAGCTCGCCGGTGGAGGGAGGCGTCACGTTGGTGACGTAGTCGCTGCTGGCGCCGTTGCGGAGCTGATAGGTGCCGTTGTAGGCAGAGCAGCAGGCATACAGGGCCGTGACGTCGGCCTCAGTAGTATTGGCGGGCAGCGGCACACCCTTGAAGAGCTTGGTGCTGCCGGTGGCGTCGGTGACGGGGGTGCTGCCGGAAGCGTTGTAGGTACCCAGCGTCACGTCCTTGATGTAGACGTACTCACTGAGATAGTCGGCGCCCATCTGGGAGACGGTGATCTCCTGTGCGGGAATGGCCTCCACACCGGCCTTTACCACCTCCATGGCAGGGGACTGCATCTGAGGCACGCCGCCGTAGGGGCTAACGGTGCCGGTGACCTTCACCACGTCGCCTACCTTATAGTTGGCGTGGTTGGCGTAATCATAGACCTGGAAGCCGTAGATCTCACCGCCGATGACGTCCTCCAGAATGATGGAGTTGATGCTGGCAGCGCCGTTATAGGCGTTGCCGTAGTGATACACCACCTGACCCACCACGGAGACATTTTCGGTCTTGGTGGTGATGGCCCCGGCCTCCTTGACGGTGAGCGTCCCGTCGGGGATCATGTCGTCCGTGATGGGGTCATTGACGGAACCGGCGGCCCGGATCTCGTCGGCAACGGTATTCCGCAGCTGCAGGGTGCCGTTGTTGGTGCCTACGGCGGCGGTAACATCTACCTTGTCGCCCACGGCAAAGGCCCAGCTGTCGCCGTTCTTGGGCAGAACTGCCTTATAGAGCTGGATGGTCTTGCCGTCGGCATCCTTGAAGGTGACGTTGGGGTTGGCGTACTGACCGTTGTTGTCGTAGATCTCAGTGATCTCCAGCCCCTTCAGCTGCACATAGGTACACACATCGTCGGCGGTCAGAGCGGCGATGGTGGTGGGCTTGGCGTCCAGGGGCAGACCGCTGGACTTGACGAAGGTGCCGCTGCCCAGCTGCACCATGCCCCTGAACTCGGCCCGCTTGCCGGTACCGATGATGGTGTCGCCCAGAGCGATCTCATCGGTCTTGGCGGCCAGCCGCAGACAGATAGCACCGGTGGCGTCCTGCAGATAGTAGTTCTGGCCGTCCACCAGCGTCACAACGCCCTTGACGGTGAACTCGGTGTCGGTGGCGCCCTCCAGCGCCGTGCGGATGGGTACGGTGGCGGGCTCCTCCGGATCAGGCTCCGTGGTGGCGTCCACATACTGCTTCTCCTGCGTCAGCTTGTAGAAGGTCATGCCGAAGTCCGCTTCCTTCAGCCGGTCGGTGCTGGTGCAGTAGGCGGAGAACTCGGTGAACTTGGCGAAGTATTCCAGGTAAACCTTGCCGTACTGACCGGTGACGCCGCTGCCGGAGAGGTAGTAGGAGGCGTTCTCGGCATTGCAGGTCTCCACATCCCAGCGGGTGGTGCCCTTGGCGGCCACGTTGAGATGGAACTTGCCGCTGTTTTCACCCAGCGTCAGCGTCTTGTCATTCTGGGTGAAGGTATAGGTGCCGTCATCGTTGGCGGTGACATCCCAGACCAGCGCATCCATGGCGTTGGCGGTGAGCACATCCTTTTCCACCGTGGCGGCCACGGGGGTCAGGTAGTAATTGCCCATCACGGTGGAGCTGACGGCAAAGCCGTTGCCGGCGTTGAAAATGACCACCTTGTCGCCGCCGGTGAGGGCAGCGGTCTTGACATACTTGTCCACCAGACGATAGGCCTTGTAGGTGAACACGGCCTCCTGACTGTCGGTCATGCCGTCCTTCACAGCCTTGACGGTGATGGTGCAGGAGGCGGTGATGGTCACAGGGCCGGTGTAGTCCTGATAGGCGCCGTCATCCACCTTGTACCGCAGGGTGGCATCCGCCGTCTTGCAGGCAAAGGCCACGGTGTCGCCCACCTTCACATCGCCGGAGGCGGTGCCGGTGGGGGCAGCTACCTGCTCCAGCCCGCCGCCCAGCTTATAGAGGGTGAAGTGGCAGGGGTAGCCGCCGGGAGACTTCGTAATGGTTTCATTTTTGTAAGCACGGAACTTGTTCTGGGAGCTGGCGTTGCTGGCCAGCTTGACCGTGTCATCGCCCTGTCCGGCGAAGGTAAAGGTTCCGTCGGTGGCATCGAAATCCACGGCCCACTGATAGCTGCCGCTTTTAATGCCATTGTTGTTGCCGCCTTTGGGAGCAATGGGCTTGCCGTTGGCGTCGCTGAGAATGGTACCATTCTTGCCCACGGTCAGCGTCCAGACGCCGCCTGTGGGATCAACGACCTGATCGTTGGCAGCTGTCACGGCCACTGCCGTGACCCATGAGCCGTCAAGCACACCGGGGGCGTAACCGTTGTTGGCTACCATCACATACTCGCCGGTGACCAGTTCATCGGCGGACGTGACCTTGGTGTAGGTCTTTGTCGCTGATTCGTCTGCCAGAACTGCTGTGGGCAGCAGCGAGAGCAGCATCATCAGCGACAGCAGCACGGACATGATCCGACTGCTGAGTCCTCTCTTCTTCAATGAGATCCCTCCTGTTCAATATTACACGTTTACACGGCGGCCTGCTTCTGTCCTTCCGTCCCCCCGGAGATAGTACAAAGCCGCCTGACCCGCATCCGGCGGGCAGACGACCTTCCACAAGCTATCCTGTTTTTGGCACGGAGGCAGCGTCAAGGGCTCCGATCAGCCGAAACAGGCAGACTGTGGGGGATACCGTTGAGCAAAGACAAACCTTTCGTGTATAGTGCCGCCGGTCAAAACCGTGTACGCCGCTTTTGGCCGTACATACCGCCTTTGACCGATGGTAACAGTCTATCATAAAGCCACCCAAATGGCTACCCCTTTTTCAATGATTTTGTCAGAAACGTGCAATAAGTTTGTATAATATCTGCAAAGTCTATTGACAGATGTAGCTGACTAGTGAACACTATTGACATCAGAGGCGGAAGTTGCTATGCTGTAACCAAATATCATTGACGGAGGAAACGCCCATGAAGCGGAAGAAGGGGAATGCGGACCGGCTGACAGCCGGGGCCTGGTGGAGCAGGAACCGGTGGAGCTGCGTCATTCTGGCGGCGGCGCTGGTGCTGTTCATCGTCGTGCGGATGGCGGCTGTGACCTTTGAGCAGCCCCAGCCCCGAGGGGATGAGTATGCCGAGTACGAGACCGGCGTCGTTACGGATATCCTGTCGGACAATACCGAGGCAGATACCGTGGCTGACGGCGGCTATCGAGGGGAGCAGCTGCTGCTGGCGCAGGTGCGCTCCGGTCAGTACAAGGGCGAGACCATGCAGGTGTATAACTATGTGGGGCCGCTGTACGGCCAGCCCCTGAAGGTGGGGCAGCGGGCGGTGCTGCTGATCTCCACTTATAGCGACGGCAGCCACACCGCCACGGTGTACGAGTATGACCGGGCGGTGGGTCTGGCGGTGACCGTGGGCCTGTTCCTGCTGGCAACGGTGCTGGTGGGCGGCAAGGTGGGAGCCAAGTCTCTGGTGGCGCTGGCGGTGACGCTGGTGTGCCTGTTCTGGATCCTGATCCCCCTGTTGATGAAGGGAGCGTCCACTCTGCTGACGGTGTTTCTGGTGTGCGCCTACATCACCGTGGTGACGATGGTGATCTTGGGCGGCGTGTGCCGCAAGACGGTGTGTGCTGCGCTGGGTACGGTGGCCGGTACGGCGCTGGCGCTGCTGTTCGGCCTGCTGTCTCAGAGCCTTCTGCGGATCGACGGTCTGCGGCTGACGGATGTGGAGCCGCTGCTGCAGCTGCGGCAGACGGGTACGCCTCTGGGCCTGCGGGGCCTGCTGGTGGCGGGGGTAGTCATCAGTGCGCTGGGCGCCGTGATGGACGTGGCCATGAGCATCTCCTCTGCGCTGACGGAGGTACATACCGTGGCCCCGGACCGGGACGGCCGGGCTCTGTTCCGCTCCGGTATGAATATCGGCCGGGATATGGTGGGTACCATGACCAACACCCTGATCCTGGCATTTTTGGGCAGCGGCCTGTCCTTCATCATCTATCTGTATTCGCTGGGGCTGGATCCCCGGCAGCTCATCAGCTCCCCCTATATGGCCACGGAGGTCATCAGCGGCATCGCCAGCAGCATCGGCGTCATTCTGGCGGTCCCCCTGACGGCGCTCATCACCTCGTTCATTTTGGTGAAGGATAAAAAACCGAAGGCCCCCTGCGGATCGAAACCGGAGGATAAGAAGCTTCCCAAAGAGGTTCAATAAGGGAGGCACCACCGGCGGCTGGACAAAAAGGCGTCCAATGCTGGACAAAAGCTGGACAAAAACCGGGACGCTCCAAGGTCAGAAAATGGGGCAGTAACTGGACAAAACCGGCGGATGCAGACCGAAAAAACGACAGCGCAAAAACTCAAAGGGATAAAAGCAGCCCCCTTTGAAATCCAAAACGGAATACCGGCAGAGAAAAAACTTCCAGGCACCGGACTGCTATCGATTCCGAAAAAGAGAAAATACCGGCATATGATCGGCACCGAAAAGAAGCAGGAGCCGAGATGATAGCAGCGCCGGGAAAAGGCGGGATCCATGCCGATGACAGAGTCGGAAACGGGGGAATATCGGGCCAATCAAGGAAGCCGGAGAAGTGCAAAAGCCGGTCCGGCAGCAGTGCCGAAAGCGCAGGTACCGGAACGATAGCAGAGCCGTGAGAGCGAAAATACGGAGCAATGACAACGCTGAAAATACGAATACCGGCAGAATAGAAAAACAGCAAAAAACAGGCGGGGGAGGCAATTTTGCCTTCCCCGCCTGCTTGCCGCCGGATGCGGCTGTACAGGAGGAGAGCTCACCTGCTTGCGGCGCAGGGAGGAATGACCTATACACCTCCCAGTATATACGAGATCCGGAGAAATAGCAATGATTTTTCGGAAAAATTTTCCTGCTGGGAGCATGAATTTTTTGAATATTTCGCATGGAGAAAATACTGAGGCGCAGAAGGGCCACAGAGCCGCTCCGGATTTTTCGATTCTGGCAGCGCGGCGGCATCAGGGAAAAGTGGCATCAAAAATCGAATCGTATCAGAAGATGAAATGGTATCGAGAAAATCAGGAAACAGCGGCGAAAGCGGCTGGTGGAGCTGCTTTGCGGAGTTTTGGGGTGCCGCCCGTAAAAGATGATTCATTATATAAGGGGGAAAGAAATATAAGGAGGAATGAAAAACACAAGCGATTTTTCGGAAAAATTTCACGGCAAGGGCATTAAAAGGTTTTATGCTTCCCAAAAAGAAAATTGCGGAAATGCGGCATACAAAAAATGCAGAGAATATCCGGGGAAAACACAGGTACGGGAGGGGCCCCGAAGGACCCCTCCCGTACCCAGGCAGGAAGGAGAGATGTGGGTTTATTTATGCCCGGTACCTCTTGCCGAGAACCAGAACGGCTCCGGCCAGAGCGGCCACGGTCATGAGGCTCAGCCACAGGCCCATGGCGGCTTCGTCAGCGGTGTTGGGCTTGCCGGTGCCGTGATTGCCGGTATTGCCGCCGCTGTTGGCGTTGGGATCGGCGGCGCCGCAGACGGTACACTTGCCATCCTTGTAGCTGTGGCCGGCGGCGGGGATGACCTCGCCGGTCTCGACGGTCTCGCCGCAGACGGTGCAGACCTTATCGCCGGTGTAGCCGGGCTCGGTGCAGGTGGCGGGGGTCTCGGTGCGGGTGGTGTGGTCGTGATCGCAGGTGACCTCCACGGCGATGAGGGCGTAGTCACCGGTGTTCAGCAACGCCCGCACCATGCTGGTGCC
>OKUX01000440.1_pt1 | contig 10096 bp, 7 predicted proteins | sample 1606701 | NCBI WGS metagenome assembly OKUX01 (sample SAMEA3882525, study PRJEB24775) | human gut metagenome | biome: human-associated habitat; feature: intestine environment; material: feces | place: Netherlands | collected 2009/2010 | reverse complement strand
GGGCAATTTCGGCACGGCGTGGCAGAACCAGCAGAAGGAGTTTGCCGACATCCCCGCGCCGGTGCTGTTTACCACCAACTGCCTGATGCCGCCGAAAGCAAGCTACGCCGACCGCGTGTTCACCACGGCGGTGGTATCCTACCCGGAACTGACGCACATCGGCGAGGATAAGGACTTTACCCCTGTCATCGAAAAGGCATTGGAGCTTGGCGGCTACAACGAGGACAAGCCGTTCACCGGTATCAACGGCGGCGGCACGGTCATGACCGGCTTCGGCCATGGCGCGGTGCTTGGCGTGGCGGATCAGGTGATCGAGGCGGTAAAGAGCGGCGCTATCCGGCACTTTTTCCTGGTCGGCGGCTGTGACGGAGCCCGTCCCGGACGGAACTACTATACTGAGTTTGTCAAGCAGACGCCCGCCGATACCGTGGTGCTGACGTTGGCCTGCGGAAAATACCGCTTCAACGACCTTGACCTCGGGACCATTGGCGGCCTGCCTCGGCTCATGGATGTGGGCCAGTGCAATGATGCTTACGGAGCTGTCAAAATCGCGCTGGCGCTGGCGGAGGCGTTCGGCTGCGGCGTGAACGATTTGCCCTTGTCCATGGTTCTTTCGTGGTATGAGCAGAAGGCAGTGTGCATTTTGCTGACGCTGTTGTATCTGGGGATCAAGAATATTCGCCTTGGCCCCACGCTGCCGGCGTTCGTTTCGCCCAATGTGCTGAACTACCTTGTAGAGAATTTCGGCATTGCTCCCATCACCACGCCGGAAGAAGATTTGAAGCAGCTCCTTAAATAATGATTCCCATGGGGCGAACTCAAATCATATTTCTCGCTGTCTAATAGAAGTGAGTGGCTCTACCTGCGTAAATCGAATGCTGCGAATAAGAGAGGCGGCTGACGGACTCACTTACGGGCGTGTTAGCCCAAGGTGAAACGGGTCAGACCATTACTCTCTTATTCTAACAGCTTCGGCTTTGAGATGGAAAAAGACGCGGCTGGCGGCCGCGCCTTAAACCTTAATTATTATTGTAGGAGTTGTGTGAGAGAATATGAGTGCCAATACTTAATTTGAAAAACAGCAGATTTTTCACCTTTAGCGCTTTGAACGCATCTTTTCCATCAACGCAAGGCAAAACCCTTCCGATTTTCGGAAGGGTTTTTGCTTTATCCGGATATCGGCATCTGCTTCCTATATAATGAGATAGCGGTATGCCAAAACTTATTATTGACATATGCCGAAAACGTGATAAACTATAAGTAACGTTATTGACATATGTCGGAAATGAATTCGGAGGAAATGGTTATGAAGATCGCAGTTACCTATGAAAACGGAGAGATTTTCCAGCATTTTGGCCACACGGAGCAGTTTAAGCTGTACGAGGTATCCGGCGGCAAGTTGCTGCATACACAGGTGGTGGATACGAACGGCAGCGGTCACGGTGCGCTGGCCGGCCTGCTGGCACAGCTCGGTGTGGATACGCTGATCTGCGGCGGTATTGGCGGCGGCGCACAGGCAGCGCTTGCGGAGGCCAATATCCGTCTGATCGGCGGCGTGCAGGGCAACGCAGATGAGGCGGTGCAGGCTTTCCTGAACGGTACGCTGGCGTTTGATCCCAATGTGCACTGCACGCACCATGATCACGGCGAAGGCCATTCCTGCGGCAGCCACGGCTGCGGCGGTCACTGTCACGAATAATTCATGCCGAGACCGAGAAAGTGCCGCAGAATCTGCAGTATGCCGCCGTTCAGCGAGTTTTCCCCGCAGGAAAATACGACAGAGTGCGTGCAAATGACGCTGGACGAATATGAAGCCATCCGTCTGCTGGATCTGGAGAATCTGCAGCAGGAGCAGGCAGCCGCGCAGATGGGGGTAGCCCGCACAACGGTGCAGCTGATCTACAACAATGCCCGCCGCAAGCTGGCAGATTGCCTTGTAAACGGCAAACGGCTGGTGATCGAGGGCGGCGATGTTGCGCTGTGCGAGCGTCATGCGCAGTGTCCCGGACGCGGACATTGCTGCCGCAGCGATTGTCCGAAACATTTCAAATAGGTGCAGAAAACGAAAAAACCGTTGCTTTTTGCAACGGTTTTTTCGTTATTCTTCATGATCGAGTACATAGCGGTACAGCGCGTTTTTCTTTACGCCGGTTTCGGCGGAAACTGCCTTGACCGCGTCCTTCTGGGTCTGGCCCTGCTCCATGCGGCGGCGGACCGCCTCAGCGGCAGAGGCAAGACGTTCGGCCTCGTCCTGCTCGGTCTCCGGCTCGTCCGGCGCACCCTCGAGGATGAGCACGAACTCGCCGCGCGGCGCGTTGGCGTCAAAGTAGGCAACCGCCTCGTCGAGCGTCATGCGGAGCGTCTGCTCATGCAGCTTTGTCAGCTCGCGCGAGAGTGACAGCCGGCGGTCGCCGCCGAAGGCGTCGCGCAAGTCGCGCAGCGTTGCACACAGCTTGTGCGGTGCTTCGTAGAAGATCATCGTGCGTTTTTCGCCCTGTAGAGTGTCCAAGTGCTCTCTGCGAGCCTTTTTGTTGACCGACAGGAAGCCTTCAAAGCACCAGCGTCCGGTCGGCAGACCGGATGCCGCCAGCGCGCAGACCGCCGCGCAGCAGCCCGGAATCGGGATAACGGGCACATCGTGCTCGGCGCACAGCGCGACCAGATCCTCACCCGGATCGGAAACCGCAGGCGTGCCCGCATCGGTTACGAGCGCACAGGTCTCACCGGCGAGCAGCTTCTCCAAAACCGCTTCACCGCGTGCGCGGCGGTTGTGTTCGTAGTACGAGATCATCGGCTTTTTGGGCAATTCGCAGGCGTTAAGCAGCTTTTGCGTCACGCGGGTGTCCTCTGCCGCGATGAAATCCACTGTGCTGAGAACCTCGCGTGCCCGCGGCGATAAATCACTCAGGTTGCCGATCGGCGTTGCGACTAAGTATAATGTAGACAATTCAATCCCTCCGGAATTTCTTAAATGGAGAATGGATAATGGAAAATGAAGGTGCGGCACATGGTGCCGAATTAAATCATCGCGCATTGCGCATCTCAGCGCAGCGCGGACGGAACTCGCGCAAGGATAGCGCTGATTCTCCATTTTCAATGCTCAATTCCGTAAATACGGAAATATTCATCACTCTCAACGATCAGTGGCGGCTCAACAACAAGTCCTTCCGCACTGCCGCCTTTTCGGCACTCGACCATGACGACGCTTGGCGCCGCCTGCACGCTCTGGTGCACGAACCGCATTCTTTTCGGCACGAGCCGCACGCGCGAAAGCGCTTCGAGCAGCACCCACAGCCGTTCCGGCCGGAATACGAATGCGGCTTTGCCGCCGGTATGCAGCACGAACGAGGCCGCAACCGCCAGTTCCTCGACCGAACAGGTCGCGTCCTGCCTTGCGGTGCGCTTTTCGGCGGTCGGCGCATTTGCGCCTGCGTTGCGGTCGAAATACGGCGGGTTGCAGATAACGTAATCCATACTGCCGTGCGGCAGCAGCGTACGCATCTGCCGGAGGTCGCCCTGCAGAGCGGTTACGTTTTCCAGCTCGTTTGCCGCGATGGACTGCCGGAACAGGTCGAGCGGGCCGTCCTGCAGTTCCAGTCCGGTGATCGTGAGGTCGGGCCGCCATACGAGCAGCGCCAGAGCGCCTGTGCCGCAGCCGAGGTCGAGCAGTTTGGCATTGCGTCTCGGCTTGGCGAACGCGCTGAGCAGCACGCTGTCCTGTCCGAGCTTAAAAAACCGGTCGTCCTGTAATAATTGCAGTCCGTTAGGGAGTATTTCAGTGCTTTGCGCCATGATTTCTCTCTCCTTAGTAGGCTTTTTCTACCGCAGCCTGCAGCACCTGCGAAGCCACCGTACCGGCAACCGACGAGCCGCCGCCGCCGTTCTCGACGAGAACGATGAAGGCATACGGCGTAGCCTCGTCGCGCAGGAAGCCGGTGAACCATGCGTTCGGTGATTTATCCGCGCCGACCTCGGCGGTGCCCGACTTGGCGCAGATATCCATGCCCGGGAAACGATCCTGACCGTAGGTCTCGATGACGTTGTTGTGCATCATATCCGCGATGGTACCCGCGGTCTTTTCGTCGATCAGCTGCGCCGACTTGTGCGGATAGTAAATGCCGGTCGGCAGGCCGTAATCTGTGGTGGATTTTTCAATCAGACGCGGCACGGCAGCCTTGCCGCCGTTGGCGATCGCGCCCATATACTGGAGCATGTTGATCGGACACAGGGTATCCTGACCCTGACCGACACCCGACCATGCCAGCTGATTGTCATTGCCCGAGAAATCAAACTTGCCGACCGAGGACTGGATGCCGTCCACCTTGATGGACTTGGTCAGTCCTGCCGCATCCGCGTATTCCTGCATGGTTTCGCCGCCGAGTTCGACAGCCAGCTGACCGAACACACCGTTGCACGAGTTGGCGAGCGCTTCCTCGATATCCTGTTCGCCGTGAGCGTGCGGGCAGGTGACTTCCTCGCCGCCGATGTTGACCGAGCCGGTGCACGTCCACTTGCGCTGGAACAGGTCGGGGATGTTCTCGATAGCGGCGTTGATGGTCACAACCTTGAAGATAGAGCCCGGAATCGAGTTCGCGGACAGCAAGCGGTTGACGTAAACGCCGTCCCACGCGGGATCGTCCGCCGCAATGTCCGGCGGATTGGCCGGATCAAACGTCGGTGTGGACACCATGCACAAAATTTCACCGGTTTTATAGTTATAAACGCCAACCGTTCCGTTCATTCCGTTCAAAGCCTGATAGGCGACATTGTTCAAATAGGCATCAATCGTCAGATACAGGCTGTTGCCGGTGCCGAGCGGAGAATATACGCCGGTGAGCAGATTGTAGCCGGACAGCTTATCCGCGAACGAGGTGAGCGCACCCGCGCCGATGTTGCCGTTTTTGTCGCCGACGGCGTGCAGTGTGGCGCGCCGGACGGTTGCGTCATCGTTGTAGATGCGGTTGCCGTCTTCGTCGAGCGTGGACAGCATATCGCCGTCCCGGTCGAGGATGGTGCCGCCTTTCAGCTGACCGGCGTTGTTATAGAGATGACGGTTGTACGGGTAGGAGGCCCAGTCGCCGCCGTCTACGACAAACTGGAAGCAGAAGAACGCCAGACCCAGACCGAGCAGCGCGGCAAGGATCAGACAGAAAATACTGCGTTTTTCGATTTTCCGCATGGTTACTCCTCCCCTCTAAGCTCGCGGCGGCTGGGCAGACGAACCGCGAACGATGCATTCTGTCGGGTGTCGGTCGCCTTCAAAAAGGCGAGCATACCCCATGCCGACAGCATGGACGAACCGCCGTTGGATACGAACGGCAGCGTAACGCCGGTGAACGGCAGAATATCGACCGCACCGAATACATTCAGACAGGTCTGGAACACCAGCAGGCTGGTGGCCGCGCATGCGGCGATGGTGTAAAAGCTGGAGCGTCCGGCGCGGCAGGCGCGGACAGCGAACACGGCCAGCGTAATGATGCACAGGATGGTCAGCACGGCAATGACGAGACCCCATTCCTCACAAAGCATACCGAACACGATGTCGGTATCCGCGGCAGGGAGATTCGAGAGCCAGCCCTTGCCGGCACCGACGCCGATCATGCCGCCGGAGGCGGCTGCGGTCAGCGTATGCGTCTGCTGGAAGCCCTTGTCGTACACGTCCTCCCAGATATGCCCCCAGGAGGCAAATCGAGCGGCAACGTGCGGCTTGATGGTCAGCATGACCATGCCAGCGCCGAAGCAGCCGGCGCACACAAGGCCGATGGTGGCGAAATCGCCCGAACGCAGGTACGCGATGACGAGGAACGTCACGAAGAACACAAGTGCGGTGCCGAAGTCGTTCTGCAGCGCGAGACAGCCGCCGCAGATGGCGGTCAGACCGATGAACATCCACAGGTTGCGCTTGTTGAACAGGCGGTCGAGCGTTGCGGCACCGGCGAAAATATAGCAGATTTTCGCAATTTCCGAGGTCTGCAGAGACAGAGGGCCGAGACGCAGCCATGCCTTCGCGCCGCCTTGCGACGAGCCGATCAGCAGTGTAATAGCCAGCAGTCCGACTGCCGTTGCGCTCATAAACCAGCGCACCTTCTGCGCCCGGGTCAGGTCGCGCAGGAAGAAGCCGAGCACGATAAAGATAGCAAGGCCCATCAAAATCGCAATCAGCTGCTTGGGCAGCTCGTCCGGCACGGTCGAGCCGGTGACGGCGAGTGACAGCGTACATAGGAAGAACGCTATCGTCTCCATTTCAAAGCCGATGCGGCGGAACAGGCGCATGACGATGAAATACGCCCAGCAGATTACCGTAAAGACAAAAAAGGTGAGCGGAATGGTGGTGGTCGCCTTGTCGCCCTGCGCGATAATGAGCTGCAGACCGGTGAGGATCTGGAACAGCGTCAGCAGTACGAGCGAACCCCACATGCCGGCCGGCTTGCCCTCAATGCGGCGCTCGACCATCTGTGCACGCTTTTCCTCAGCGGTAATGGGCTCCATGATAGCGGGAATACCCGCAAAGGTGATCGTGTCGCCGTCTTCGACGAGCGCATACTCGTCCACCGGCAGGTCGTTTACCTTGATGCCGCCCTTGGAACCGAGGTCGTATATCGTCCAGCTGCCGTCATCCTCGCGGATGAGCGCGGCGTGCTGACGCGATACCGACGGATATTCCAGCTGCACATCGCAGCTGGGTGCGCGTCCGATGATGTTCTCCCAGTGGGTGATGGGCAGGCGCACGCCGTTGCGCAGCACCAGATAGCCCCAGACCTCATCCGGGTGCTTGACCTTCCACAGCGAGCGGATCGCACCGACAAGGATCATCAGCGCCAGCAGCGGGAACACGAAGCGCACAACGGTCGTGTACCACGCCCCGATGAGCGGTTTTTCCGCCAGCAGAGCCGTCAGCCTGTCGAGAAGCTGCTGCAAAGCATCATTCATGTAAAGTTCCTCCTTTCGAGGGATGCTGTTGATTACTTGGATTTACCAATAATACTACCAGTATAGCCTATCTATTATAGCATAGGTTGTCAAGAAATTCGCCGTTTTTCACAAACTTTCACGAATATCTTGATTGACATTGACAGAATGTTGTCACGGTGTTACACTGAATCCATAAACTACATACGCGACAAACGAAGTTTGCAGGAAAAAGTCAAAGACTTGCCGAAGGAGCAAAACTCTCAGGCGTCCGGATTTCCGGATGAGGACTGTAAATGGATGTGGCTCTGGAGAACGTTCCTCAAGGGGACTGCCGAAGGTGCAACGCGCGCAAAAGGGATTTGCGTGCCAATCTCTCAGGCAAAAGGACAGAGATGAACCTGTTTTTATAGACGTTAGGATATAAAAATAAGTTCCGCGGAACCACAGCAAATGTTTTCTCACGGTGCAGGATGTACCGTCTGTTTGCTGTCTTTCCGTTTCTTTGGAGCCGTAACCCGATGCTGATTGGGTTCGGCTTTTTGTTTGCCGCAAAACAAAGAAGGGGTATGTAAAATGACAATGGAAGTATTGGCAGACTGGGTAAGCCGAATCAGCAACGTCGTGTGGAACGGCCTGCTGCTGTACCTTCTGGTCGGCACCGGCATCGTGTTTACCATCCGCACGCGCTTCATTCAGGTGCGTAAGTTCGGCGCAGGCTGGAAGCATCTGTTCGGCCATTTCTCGCTCAACGGTGAGAAGGCTGGCAAGGACGGCATGAGTCCGTTCCAGGCGCTGACCACCGCGATCGCGGCGCAGGTCGGCACCGGCAACATCGCAGGCGCGGCTACCGCACTGTATTCCGGCGGCCCGGGCGCGATTTTCTGGATGTGGCTGAGTGCATTCTTCGGCATGTCCACCATCTACGGCGAGGCGGTTCTCGCGCAGAAGTACAAGACCACGGACGACAATGGTCACGTTACCGGCGGTCCGATCTACTACATCCGCGCACGCTTTACCGGTAAATTCGGCAAGTTCCTTGCCGGCTTCTTCTCGGTTGCGATTATTTTTGCACTGGGCTTTACCGGCAACATGGTACAGGCAAACTCGATCAGCGTCGCGTTCAACACCGCGTTCGGCGCACCGATGATCGTTGTCGGCATCATCTGCGCGATCATTGCAGCGTTCATCTTCCTCGGCGGCGTGCAGCGCCTCGCCTCCGTCACGGAGAAGGTCGTCCCCATCATGGCCGCAATCTTCCTGCTCGGCGGTCTCATCGTTCTCATCGTGCGCATCAAGTACGTCCCCGCCACCATCGGCATGATCTTCAAGTACGCTTTCCAGCCCCAGGCCATCATCGGCGGCGGCTTCGGCTACGCCATCAAGACCGCGATCTCCCAGGGTGCCAAGCGCGGCCTGTTCTCCAACGAGGCCGGTATGGGCTCCACGCCCCACGCCCACGCGCTCGCCAACGTCAAAAATCCGCACGAGCAGGGCACCGTCGCCATCATCGGCGTGTTCATCGACATGTTCGTCATCCTGACCCTCAACGCCCTCGTCATCATCTCCACACTTTACGCAGGCGACGGCCCGCTCGCCGGCTGCGGCGCAGCGGCGCTGAGCAGCACCTTCAATAAGACGAACCTTGCCCAGTGCGCGTTCGGCACGGTGTTCGGCTACAAGGCGGGCAGTATGTTCGTCGCGATCTGCCTGTTCTTCTTCGCGTTCTCCACGATCCTGAGCTGGAACCTGTTCGGCAAGATTAACATGGTCTACCTCTTCGGCAAAAAGAGCGCCAACGTCTACACGCTGCTCGCGCTGATTTTCATCTTCCTCGGCACCACGATGTCCAACGACCTCGTCTGGGAGCTGAGCGACATGCTCAACCAGCTCATGGTCATCCCCAACGCCATCGCCCTGCTCGCCCTGACGAGCCACGTCGTCAAGCATTCCCACACGCCCGACCGCCTGTCCGGCCGGGAAAACGGCTGATATTCCCCAAAAAAGCGCAAAAGAGCGCGGCTTTTGATAAAAGCCGCGCTCTTTTTTCATGCTCCACCCGCATTTTTTAATGTTTTGCGGCGTGATTCCTTTTCGGAATGGTATTCCATTTTCCATTTATTAAAAATATAAAAGTTCATCATCAATTTGCATAATATTTTTGATGAATCTTTGGCGGTTTTGAAGCCGCCGCTTCTCTTGACTTCTTCTTTACGGCATGTTACGCTTTTACTGCTGAAACAAACGAATATCTACCGATGACGCTTTCGGGATCTCGCAAACCGGAAGCCGAGGAAACTCTGGAGAACTCATTGAATTGAGTGCCGAAGGTGCAAGGCCATGGTGGTCGAATCTCTCAGGCAAAGGGACAGAGAAGCAGGACGTTTTTACGTCGTCGCACCGTTTCTCCTCCCCGCTCAACTGAATGCTACTTCCGGAGTTGCTGATTTTCGTATCGGCAACTTCTTTTGTTTTTAGAGGAGAGAGATAACCATGTTTGAATCCATCGAAAGCACCCTGTATCCCATTGTATGCAACATCAACACCTACCTGAGCAACTACATTCTCGTGTTCCTGCTGCTCGGCGTGGGCCTTTGGTACTCCATCAAGACCCGTTTCGTGCAGCTGCGCTGCTTCAAAGAGGGCTGGAACAGCGTGTTCGGCAACCTGTCGCTGCGCGGCAAGAAGCATGACAGCGGCATGAGCTCGTTCCAGGCGCTCGCCACCGCCATCGCCGCTCAGGTCGGCACGGGCAACATCGTCGGCGCGTCCGGCGCGATCCTGACCGGCGGCCCCGGCGCCATCTTCTGGATGTGGATCATCGCCTTCCTCGGCATGGCCACGATCTACGCGGAAGCGACGCTCGCCCAGGAGACCCGCATCGTCGAAAAGGACGGCAACGTCAAGGGCGGTCCTGTCTACTACATCACGACGGCCTTTAAGGGCGGCTTCGGCAAGTTCCTCGCCGGCTTCTTCGCCGTCGCCATCACGCTGGCGCTCGGCTTCATGGGCTGCATGGTGCAGTCCAACTCCATCGGCGCAACGATGGAGACCGCGTTTGGCATCCCATCCTGGGTCGTCGGCATCGTGCTGATCGTCATCTGCGCCTTCATCTTCCTCGGCGGCGTGCAGCGCCTTGCGTCCGTGACGGAAAAGGTCGTGCCGCTCATGGCGGCGGTATTCCTCT
>OKUX01000434.1_pt1 | contig 10255 bp, 4 predicted proteins | sample 1606701 | NCBI WGS metagenome assembly OKUX01 (sample SAMEA3882525, study PRJEB24775) | human gut metagenome | biome: human-associated habitat; feature: intestine environment; material: feces | place: Netherlands | collected 2009/2010 | reverse complement strand
CTTAATCCACATATCAAACCATAATCGGATAATTTTTTCTCTCTCGTTCATAAAGCACCTCCACAACTTCCGATTTCTCAGTTTCAAAAACTGGAAATTATTTAATTCTCTGTGTACCTAATTGTAATTGTTCAACTGCTATTTTTGCTTTATTGTCATCTTCCTTTTGAAGATTTTCTATTTCCGAGCTCCGAATAGTCAAAATGATTTCGTCCCCAACCTGTAAATCATCAAGAGTTATAGCACAACATTTTGTGTATCATAATTACAATAGATCATAGGAATTTGGGAACAATCAATAAGACAATCATCTCCTAAAACACCTTCTTCTCCGCTATCTTTTGTGGTTATGATTTTATTTTCTTTATCAATTTCTGTTATTATCGCATTGACACCTAAAGTAAGTGGTTCGTTTGTTTGTTGTCCAGAACACGCAGCTAAAGTAAACACACAAATAAACATACATAATGCCATTATCATTTTTTTCATCATAAGTTCCTCCAAATTCCGATTTTTGTTCTATTTACTCCCCGATAAATATGAATTTAGCGTTCACTCATATATTGTTTTATTTCATCAGGCGTCAATTTTCGTACTTCTGTGTGTGGATATTCTTTATACTTTCCAGCACTAAACACAGGCATCATTTGCCTGCATTTCTTGTCTTTATTCTTTTTCAAAAATAGATTTAACTCATCATTCCCTGGAAATATTTTATAAGATAATCTTCCTTTATTGTTCTCTATCTCATAAATACCACACGCACTTTTCGTTGTATAGTCCGCTGTTCGCAAATATAGTTTTGCAATTTCCAATGACTTAAACGGAAAATTCCATCGTTGCAATCCTCTATTTGGGTCATGCTCGATACAAATGCACCGTCCACAAGTTCCACAAATATATTGAGTGTGGTTTTCCAAACAGTCCAGCGGATTTAGTAAAGGCGTTATTCTATTTTCATCAGAGTAACATTCCTCACACACTTTTCTTTTCACTCCTTATAAAATTCTCATTTGTCGAACTCTCAAGTTCTCCATTTGCAATAATTATAGCACAAGAATATGAATGATTCTACCAGCTAAACAAGGTTATATGTCCCTATGTAAAGCCGCAGCCGAAACTGCGACTTCCCGACAAGTTGTCGGATTACTGGATTGACGACAGGCGAACAAGAACTTCTCTCATGTCCGTCCAGATCTCCTCCAGCCGTTTTTGCAAATCCTCAATGTCAGCATGATAGATGCTGCCTGTTTCGTTCGCTCGTTTGGCGTACTGGTTCAGGTTGTTGGAGCAGATTCGCAGGAGCGAAACCAGGGCTTTCACATCCTGCAAATCCAGTCTGATGCAGTAACCATCCAGAGCCATTTTCCGCAGATAGGCTCCCATGCTGCGGATGCCAAGCTCGTCCATCTTCTCATGGATTCGCTCGACCTCCTCCTTGGATGCAAGGAAATGAACATCCTGGTCTCGCTTTGCCATTACAACACCTCCTCACGGGGTTCAGAATATTTTGCAGGTGGGATATGCTCCGCTTTTGATTTCAGATCAGCCAACACAGAAGGACGCTCCGACTCGCTCCTTTCGTCACGATTTTCCGCAGAGTCCTCCATATTCAGAGCCGCATCCAGTTCTGCCAGTCGCTGACTTTTTGCTGTCAGCTCCGCTTCCTGCGGGAACGGTTTTCCAACCTCCGCCTTGGCTGCTTCCTGCTGATTGTAGAGGTTATTCAGCTGTTCATTGGCTCGTTCTAAGCGTTCAGGAATGCCTGCAAGGGCATTGTCCAGTCGGGTGATATTTCCTCGTGCATCCGTGCCAAGGGCTACTCTGTGGCTCACAGCGCCCTTCAGGGTCACATCAAACTCGTTCCGGAAGCTGTCAAAAGAAAGCTCCATCTGAAAGCCACGGTAACTGCCGAGCGGAACCGGATCGGCACTTTTTGTGTCCTTGCAAGCCGCAAGGAGGATTTCACCGGCATCTGCCTTTTCGGTGTAGGCTTTGCCCATGATTTCCATACCGCAAAAACCATCGGCAATCTGCGGGTGTGCTTCCACGGTTTTCATATCAGCTTCAAAGCCATGAATATAGCCTGTCTGCTTTTCAATCTCAGCCGGGAAGTATTTCAGAAGCTTATCTTCCATACGGTACTGCTGGCTCTGGTGGTCAGCTTTCAGCACCTTCAGCCTTGCCACATCAATGTCCAAGTCCATCTTTTCCTTGATAAGCGGATTGCCGGCACACAGCGCCTTGATCTCCGCATAGGACAGCGCCTGCTCATCCACATCGTCACAGGAGCGAACCGGTGATTTGGAGGTCATAATCTGAGAAATAAACTTCTGCTTGTTTTCCAAGGTCTGATACAGGTAGGCATCGAAGGTTCCCTCGGTCACATACTGATACACCTGAACCTCTTTGTTCCGGTTGCCCTGACGGATGATACGACCGTTTCTCTGGGTCATATCAGACGGACGCCAACCCACATCCAAGTGGTGAACTGCCACCAATTTGTCCTGGACGTTGGTTCCTGCGCCCATCTTTTGCGTACTTCCAAGCAGCACCCGCACCTGTCCGGTACGAACCTTTGCAAAAAGGTCTTTTTTCTTCGCCTCGGTATCCGCATCATGGATAAAGGCAATTTCTTCCGCAGGCACACCGTTTGCAATCAGCTTGGTTTTGACATCATCATAGACATTAAAGGTTCCATCATTTTTCGGTGTGCTGAGGTCGCAGAACACCAACTGGGTCAATTTGTCAGCCTGACCGTCCTGCCAGATACGCAGGATATTTCCCACACAGGCATTGAGCTTGCTGTCAGGGTCATCGGGTAACAGAGGGTTCATCAGCCGCTGATCCAGTCCCAATTTTCGCCCGTCACTGGTAATCTTGAGCATATTATCGACGGACGGGTCTACAATACCGGCATGAACATCTGCTGCTCTCTCTGAAAGGGAAGCCACCATATCCTTCTGATACTCAGATGGCTGAACCACAACCGTTTCAAACTTTGCTTCGGGAACAGGGAGATGCAACTGGTCAGAGGTCTTGATGTCGGCAACCTCCTTGAACATATTCATCAGTTCCGGCAGGTTGAAGAACTTCGCAAATCGGGTTCTGGCACGATAGCCAGTTCCCTCCGGTGCAAGCTCAATCGCAGTTGTTGTTTCTCCGAAGGTCGATGCCCAGGAATCAAAATGGGTCAGGTTCTTTTGCTGGAGCGTACTGTACTGGAGATAGCGCATGACCGTATAAAGCTCGGTCATCGAGTTACTTACTGGAGTACCGGTTGCAAAGATCACACCACGCCCGCCGGTCAGCTCATCCATATAGCGGCACTTCATAAACATATCCGAAGATTTCTGAGCTTCAGAGGTGGACAGACCTGCCACATTTCGCATTTTTGTGTAGAGGAACAAATTCTTGAACGCATGGCTTTCGTCCACAAACAGCCGGTCTACACCCAACTGCTCAAAAGTTACTACATCATCCTTTCTGGTCTGGTCATTGAGTTTCTTCATCCTCGCCTGCAGACTCTTCTTTGTTTTTTCCAACTGCTTGATGGTATAATTCTGCCCTGCCTGATGTGCTGCTTCTTCAATGGAAAACGTAATATCTGCAATCTGCTGTTCCAGCATGGCAATCTGACGTTCCCTCGAAAGAGGGATTTTCTCAAACTGTGTATGTCCTATGATCACCGCATCATAATCCCCTGTCGCAATACGGGAACAGAACCGTTTTCGGTTTGCCGGCTCAAAGTCTTTCTTCGTTGCCACCAGGATATTTGCTCCCGGATAGAGACGTAGGAAATCACTGCCCCACTGCTCGGTCAGATGGTTTGGCACAACATAAAGATTCTTCTGTGAGAGTCCCAGCCGTTTTGATTCCATACCGGCTGCGATCATCTGGAACGTCTTTCCTGCTCCTACGCAATGAGCCAGTAACGTATTATTTCCATACAGCACATGAGCCACTGCGTTTTTCTGATGCGGCATCAGAGTGATCTCCGGATTCATGCCAACAAACTGAATATGGCTTCCATCATATTCCCGTGGACGGATGCTGTTAAATCGTTCATTATAAATTTTACAGAGATCTTCCCGTCGGTGCAGGTCTTTAAATATCCACTCCTTAAATTCCTCTTTGATCAGTTCCTGCTTCTGCTGTGCCAGCATCGTTTCCTTCCGGTTTAATTCCCGGTGTTCTCCATCGGCATCCTGTACCGTGTCATAAATCTTGGTATCCCGGAGGTTTAAGGCATCTTCCAAAAGGCGGTAGGCATTGGCTCTCTGTGTTCCGTATGTGGAAGTAACAAGAGCATTTCCGTAGCTGTCCACATTCTTTCCCATAACATTCCACTGTCCGGTCACTTCGGCATACTGAACTTTGACCTTGCTCCCTACATAATATCTTGGTGTATGGAATGTCTCTGCCATAAACCGTGTAATGTAATCCTCGGAGATCCAGGTTGCCCCAAGTCTTGCCTCAATCTCTGACGCATCCAGATCTTTTGGCTGTACCTGCTCCAAATACTGCACGTTCACCTGATATTCCGGGTGATCTTCTGCAAACTGTTTGGCGATCTGCAGTTTCTCCCTCACATTTCCAGAAAGATATTCGTCCGATGGCTCCCATTTTTCACTGATCGGGTTCTTAAAGATTATCCCTGCCAGTTCTTCGGTAAGCTCCTCCTCTGTTTTCCCGGAAAGCTGTGCCATATAGGAAAGGTCAACGCCTGCCCTCTCACCGATAGAAACCGCAAATGCTTCGCTGGCAGTATCTACAGAAGTTACCGTTTCTGCCCTGCGGATTGTCCTTTTTGTAAAAATATCCGCTTTCCGTTTCAGTTCTCCCTTATCATCCAGAAATTCCAGAGAAGTCAAAAGACAATAGCTGCTGTCCTGACTAAATGCCCGCTTATTGGCATTACTGCTAAGCAGACCATATTTTGCTGTAAAAGTATCGTATTCTTCATTAAGTTTTTCCTGCAGCTTTGTGATCTGTTCATCGTTTCCCTCTTCCATCTGGCACTGGATCAGTTCATTCGTAACATCACGGATCTTCAGCATCCCTTTGACACGTTCCGCTGTCATTGCCGGAAGTTCCATCCGGTTCATCACAGAATTTTCCCGGTAATAGACTTCATCATTCACTACGGTAAAACTGAAATTCTTTACATCTGGGTCTGCCGGGATAGAGACAACATCCTCCTCCAGCTCTGTATCCGAAAGTTCCAGTTCCGTGATCGTACCATGGATATTCTGGACAGCTTCTTTTAATTGTTCTTCTAAGATAATTCCTTCTTTTGGTTTTACGGTCACTTCCTGCTTTCCATACTGGGTACTTTCTGTAGTAAACTCACCAAGCACCATTTCCGGATGCTCTGCAAAATAAGCATTGACTGAATAGCCTTCCGGTGTTTCCTTTAAATTTAACCATTCCGGTTCCTCAATGGATGCCCTGTCCCTTTTCTGGAAAAACAGAATATCCGCAACCACACTGGTATTGGCATTTCTCTGGAACGCATTATTCGGTAATCGGATGGCTCCAAGCAGTTCTGCCCGGTTTGCGATATACTGTCTCACTGCCGGATTCTGCTTATCCATCGTTCCACTGGAAGTTACCACAGCCACTACGCCACCGGGACGCACCAGATCAAGGGATTTTGCAATAAAATAATCATGGATCATAAAATGATGCCGGTCATATCTGCGGTCACTGACCTGATACGCTCCAAACGGAACATTGCCTATCACACAGTCGAAAAAGCTGTCCGGATAACTGGTTTCCTCAAATCCCTGCACGGCAATCTTATTTTTCTGGTAAAGCTGTTTTGCGATCTTGCCCGAAACCGGGTCGAGTTCCACACCGTACATATTGGCTTTGCCCATACTCTCCGGGATCAGTCCCATAAAGTTACCGACTCCACACGATGGTTCCAGGATATTTCCCTGTTTCAGTCCCATATTTTCCAGTGCTTCATACATGCTTCGGATCACAGTCGGTGATGTATAAAAAGCATTTAAGGTCGATGCTCTTGCTGCACTGTATTCTTCCGGTGATAAGGTATTCTTTAACTCCAGATACTCATTTGTCCAACTACTGTTTTTCTCTTCAAATGCCTGCGGGATGCCACCCCAGCCAACATAACGGGATAAAATTTCCTGTTCTTCGGGTGTTGCCAGACGTTCTTCTTTCTCCAAAGTCTGTAACAAATGGATGGCTTCCATATTTGCTTTATACTTTGCTTTCGGACCACCTGCTCCAAGGTCATTATCCTGAATCCGAAAGTTATGCGGTTCTGTTACAATCTCTTCTACTTCCGGTTTTAAATATGGTTGAAATTCTCCCTCATATCCAAACAGTTCATTTTCTCCGGGAATATAATTGCGTCCGGTTTCCAGACACCGGAACACATCGGCAGTTGGTGCATTGCTGACTGCATAAAAATCATCATAAGAATACTTTGGGAAATCTTCTGTATGGTAGGTCGATAAATGCAGTTCTGTATTGGAACGGGTCTGTGCAACCAGATCTTTTCCTTCTATTCCTTCCGGCAATACCCCTACTGCTTCAAAATGATACCCCTGATACTCAAAAACACCTTCATCCCAGGACTCCGCCAGTTCTTCTGCTGTTTTAACCGTTATCTCTTCTTCTGATTCCTTTTGTTCCTGTCCCTCAGAAGTTTCTGTTATTTCCTGTTCCTGATTTTCCGGAATATCTTCTTTGGCAGTAACCTCTTCCTCTTCTATTTCCTCCACATCTGACATATCTACTACGGTCGGTTCTGTCACTGCCTTCGTATCCAAGAAATCAAACATGGTCATCTGGTGCCCGGATGGTTCCGCAAAAGACGGTTCTGCTTCCGGTGTCGGGAATATCGTATAGGTTCCTTCTGCATACTGGTGGAGTTCTGAAAGAAGTTCTGTTTTCTGCTGATAGTTTGTCCCATACGCTTCAAAATCCAATGGCAGAGCTGCCAATGCTGCATCCATCTTCTGTAACAGTTCTTCTGTCTGCTCTGGATTCTCTAATACTGCGACCATTTCTTTTCCTGGTTTTTCCCAGAAGAAGTCATCTGTAAAGGGTCTGTCTATCTCTTCCGGAAGACGGTCATAAAAGCGGAGTACCTTATTCGCCATCTGCTCCCGTTCATATTCCGGCATACGAGCATAATCTTCTGCCTGCAGGAACTGGTCATTCTTTATCAGATAAGCTACTCTGTTTGCAACTTTATTCCAGGATAATAAAATTGACGTATATGGATTCCCATAAGCACCTCTTGCAAGAAACAATCCTTTTCCATCATAGTTTGCGTGTGAATCATCGGCACCAGACAGTGCATGACTGCTTCCACCGATCCCATACTGTTCCTTGATAAAACCTGTCCTCGATCTTTCATCTTCATGCAGCAGATAAAAGGAATACGTCCTAAGCCTGCCCTGCGAATACGCTCCACCTCCTGCAAGATAAGCATCAATCTCATCCTGTGTAATGAACATCGGATGTTCTTTCCAGGCAAAGCCGTCCCTAGCCTGATAAGGAATCACCTCATCCGCAAACTTCTGAAACTGCTTTGAGATATTTATAGGATTATAATGATGGAAACGCATAATAGAATGATTTTCTTCATAGGCTTCTGCCAGTGCATCCAGTCTTTCATTCAGTTCCGAAAGCCACTGGGGATCCTCCAGCTTTTCTTCCAGATAATCCGTGATCTCCGGATAGATACTGCGAAGATGTGGTAAATCCTCCTCATCGAAAACAATCTCCGCTACTCCTTCTGCCATATCCCCTTTCATATAGGCAAGAGCCTGGGCGTGTTCTTTTACTGCATTACTTCTTGCCGCATCCAATACAGACTGCGGTGCATATTCTCCCTGATTTAAAAGCTGATGGATACGTCTGCTGACATCTTTCCAGGATAAAAAGGCTTTATCCAGAATCTGGTCTGCCACCGTATGCCCGACTGCGATCTGCATCCCAGTTTCATCAAACCAGACGGAATACTCCCTTCCATCCATCTGAAAACCTTTGCCGCCTTTTCCATACTCACGCTTTACAAACTCCGTGTATTCTCCCGGTGACTGTTCACTCATAAAGTTATAGATGATACGCAGCTGGCTTCCTGTCCGGTTTCCTCCCGTCCGTAAAATATCATCCACAACACTTTCCGGAATAGGAATCTCCCCGGCATATAAAGCAGCTACTCTTTCACCAATCTGCCTTTTCTGTTCATTTGCTGTAGGATATTCGGGCAAAGATAAAGCAGAGGCAATTTCTTCCTCTGCTTTGCTCAGTCCATCTTCTCTTGTATCTTCAACTAGCTGTATACCAATTCCGTCAAGATGCTCTCTTCCGCTGTTGCCATCAGTGCGTTCATGTGTGCTGTCCATGCCATCGGATCTGCTTCCTTGTCCGGTGCCGGATTCTTCTCCAGTAATTTCTCCATCTGGCTGTCCATTCTCTCCTGTGCTGCTTTCTCGATCTGTTCCAGATGGCTGTTCAGCTTCCCGGTCAGGAACAGGCTCTGATAAAGGCTGTTCTTGTGTTCTTTCAGAAATGTCCTCCGCAGCATCCCATCTTTCCCGATCGTCACTTCTTCCTCTTCGACGGTCAGGTTCGGGAACAGGTAATCCCCCTTGCGATGATATGTCAGTTCCATAATCGTTTCCTCCTTCATTTTCAATATTTTCTTCTTTTTTCGTTTCTGCATCCTGATTTTTAATTTCACGCATTAACGTGGTAAAGTTATTATAATTCCTTTCATTGGATTTTTCAACCTCTTTTCTCGCTTCTTCCAGAGAAATTTTATGTACGGTCTTTCCAATATCAATCAGAATACTCTCACTGAGCTGGCTTGCCGCATTTCCAAGGAAGGTGAGAACTGACAGACGGTTATAATCTGTGATATGCATAAAATCCTCTTCTTCCAGAAGCTCCATCGGTTCCAGACCACACCGTCTGCAAAGCATGTAATATACACTGTCCGTTGCAAGCTGGCGGAAATCACTGCGGATCGTAACTTCATCCAGATCTTCCAGATACGTTCCTTCCGCTGCATATTCCAAGCCGTCCAGATATTCTTCCAGACTGTCTGCGACCATTTCCCTTGCAACCGCCATCAACGCATCCGATAAAGTCCCTGTATCTTTTTCTTCCAGACCATACGCTTCTGCCAGATGGGTAAGGATCTCTTCCTGCTGATGTTCCTGCATCTGCCACAGGTAAGGGCTTCTTCCGCCTGCCACCATGTGCGTATCTGAAATATCAAACACATACCGGAGTCTGGTATTATGACCATTCTCGTCAAGCAGGGCGATTCCCCTAGCTCCCCGGTTTACCCAGCGGAACATTTTCTCATTCCACAGTTCCAGGGACGCACAGGCGGTTGCCTGTGGATGCTGTGCGTGGATCAGTAACTGGTCTGTAAAAGGATACCGGTATAGTCTCGCTGCGGTATCCATATAACCCATCCAGTCCCTTGGCGAACTGCTCACCAATGTCGCATGTTCCTGTGCCAGTTCCCGGATGTCCTGTAATTTCGACATACTGCCTACCTCCTTGCCTTATTTCTTTTTCTTCTTTGGAAATTCCAGATGGAACCTTGGCTTTCCGTCCTCCAGTGTCAGTAAAAGATCTGCGTCAAACTTTATATCTTTTTTTCTGGAATACAGCCCTTTTACATGGGTGCAGGCTTTATCAAGAAGCTCCACTGCCATCTTTTTATCCAGTGTTTTCTCCATGCTTCCTAAGAAACGGTTTTCTTTCCAAAGGGCAAAATCACACTGCCTGTTGGAGCAGTAAAAATTTTGCTTTCCTTCGTAGACATCAGAGCCGCAGACCGGACACTTACCGATCACTTCCCTTGCTTTCTGGAACCTTCTCCTTTCCGTTTCCGGTATTTCCCTGCACACAGAAAGAATCTTACCGACTAAAGAAGTGATCTCACCCATAAACTGTGTATCGGTGATCTGCCCTTTTTCCATCATTAAAAGCTGATTTTCCCATTCGGCAGTCATTGCGGCAGATTTCAGATAAGCCGGCATGACATTCACCAGTTCCCTGCCCTCTGTGCTTGGCAAGATCTGCTTTCCTTTTCTGACTGCATAGCCGGAAGAAACCAGTTTTTCAATGATACCTGCCCTGGTTGCCGGAGTCCCCAGTCCTTTCTTCTCTGTCTCCGAATCAAAGTCTTTATTCCCTGCGGTTTCCATAGCGGCAAGGAGGGTATCTTCATTGAATGGTTTTGGCGGGGAAG
>OKUX01000428.1_pt1 | contig 10396 bp, 6 predicted proteins | sample 1606701 | NCBI WGS metagenome assembly OKUX01 (sample SAMEA3882525, study PRJEB24775) | human gut metagenome | biome: human-associated habitat; feature: intestine environment; material: feces | place: Netherlands | collected 2009/2010 | reverse complement strand
GCAAGAGAAAGCCCCGCCTCCCGCAGCTTTCGGATAATAAAAAGCTTCTGTACATCCTCCCCTGTAAAATCATGATACCCATTGCCCTCATTCACCGGGGGGATAATTAATTTCTGATCGATGTAATAATGGATCGTCCGTCTGGACAGTCCCGTTTTTCCCATTACTTCCTGTATTCTCATGAATTCACACCTTGTACATCATTTTCCCTTTTTGTCAGTTTCCCTCATCTTTTCCGGAGCATCGAACGTCTTCCAAAGCGAACCCTATCATCTGCCGCGCCGTCTTGTTTGCTCCCGGCACATTCAGAAAATATTTTCCAAACAAGAAAGTCGCAGCCCGCAAAACACCTTTTTCTGATACGTTCTGCTCAAAGTGTACACTTACTGGACACTTTTTTAGCTTTATTATAACTATTTATGGCAAAGAAATCCTCACCGCAATTTCATCTACCCGCAAAAATCGTCGTTACAGTTTGCTGATCTCCGGCGCACTGTAACAACTCGTCTGATTTTAAGAAAAATTCACTGTTTTTTCCGGCAAAAAATATGTATTGACTGTTCACCAACGGAATCCATTATGATAGAAATAAGAAAATAGATTGTGAGGTGGTTTTTATGTTACAGAATAAAATAGCAGTTGTTACCGGTGGAACCAGGGGAATCGGCTATGCCATTGTTCAAAAATTCTTACAGAACGGCGCGAAAGTTGTACTTTTTGGCTCCCGCGAGGAGACCGTTGTAAAAGCGGTTGCTTCCCTGAAAGAAGAAAACCCGGACTGGGACGTTTCCGGCGCATGGCCAAAGCTGACCGATGCGGCCGCCATGGCAGATGAGATTGCTAAAATCAAGGAAAAATACGGAAGAATTGATATTCTCGTAAACAATGCCGGCATCATCCGCCGTGTTCCTATGCACGAGATGGAGGCTGCTGACTTCCGTCGTGTAATCGATATCGACCTCAATGCTCCGTTCATCGTATCAAAGGCTGTTCTGCCTGCCATGATGAAGAAGGGCCACGGTAAAATTATCAATATCTGCTCTATGATGTCCGAACTGGGTCGTGAGACTGTGTCGGCCTATGCCGCTGCCAAGGGTGGCTTGAAGATGCTGACTCGCAACATCTGCTCTGAATATGGTGAATATAACATCCAATGTAACGGTATCGGTCCGGGTTACATCGCTACCCCGCAGACTGCTCCGCTGCGTGAAAAGCAGGCCGACGGTAGCCGTCACCCGTTCGACTCGTTCATCTGCGCCAAGACTCCGGCAGGCCGCTGGCTGGCTCCGGAAGAACTTACCGGTCCGGCAGTGTTCCTGGCATCGGAAGCCTCTAATGCGGTAAACGGTCACATCCTCTATGTAGACGGAGGTATCTTGGCTTATATCGGAAAGCAACCGAAATAAATTTAAGGATAATTGAGAAGGTGATAAAGTGGCAGGATAATGTCACTTGTCACCTTTTTCTTTTGGGCGCGGATTACGCGGATTTCGCGGAAAGGATAAGGAAAATCCGTATAATCCGCGAAATCCGCGCCTAAAAGAAAGTTATACAACTGATTAGGAAAAAGCAATGATTATATGAGAAACTTTCTTTTATTATGTATGGCGGCCCTCTGCTGTCTTGCTTGCAACGATAGCAAGATAGTGACTGTTACGGTAACCAATCCGTTAGCGATGGACCGTTCCGATGAGATGGTAGAGGTGTCCATGACCGAAATCTCAAACCTTCTGAATCTGGCAGACACCGCACAGATTGTGGTTCTGAATGTCGAAGGGGAGCAGGTGCCTTACCAAGTGACCTACGATGACAAATTAATCTTCCCTGCTACGGTAGCCGCCAATGCATCGGCTGCATATACCGTCCAGGCCGGTGCTCCCGTCGATGTGGAGGTAAGGGCTTGTGGGCGGCAGTATCCCGAACGTCTGGACGACATGGCCTGGGAGAACGACTTGGTAGGCTTCCGTGCCTACGGTCCTGCATTGCAGGCAAGGGGTGAACGCGGTTTCGGCTACGACTTGTTCACGAAGCGAGGCACTGCTGCACCGGTACTGGAAGACATGTATGCCAAGGAACTGGATGCAGACTCCTGGAAGCAGGTTAATGAATTGCGCAAGACAGACCCGAAGGCAGCCGATGAGCTGGTACGCACATTCTCCTATCATATAGACCACGGTTATGGCATGGACTGCTATGCAGTAGGCCCAACATTGGGAGCCGGAGTGTCTGCATTGATGGTGAATGATACCATTATCTATCCGTGGTGCTACAAGACGCAGGAGGTGCTGGACAACGGTCCGTTGCGCTTCACCGTGAAGCTGGAGTTCAATCCGTTGGCTGTGAAAGGGGATACTGCGGTGGTGGAAACGCGTCTGATTACGCTGGATGCCGGTTCTCATCTGAACCGTACTGCCGTTTCGTATAGCAATCTAAAGGAATCTTTGCCCATTGTTACCGGTATTGTGCTGCACGAACCGGACGGTGCTGTGGTGGCTGATGCCGCCGGTGGCTATATGACGTATGTAGACCCCACTACCGGACCGGATAATGGCAAGATATTTATGGGGGCCGCTTTCCCTGCCGTTGTGAAGGAAGCCAAAACCGTGCTTTTCCCCATAGAGGAGAAGAAGATGCGTAACAATGCGGACGGTCATGTACTGGTTGTCAGCGACTATGAGCCGGGCGCTGACTACGTGTATTACTGGGGCTTTGCCTGGGACCGCGCGGACATCAAGACTGCTGAAGCCTGGAACCGATACATGGCTGATTTTGCACAGAAGGTGCGCAATCCGATGACGGTGAGTATCCGCTAAGTTGATTTTCTTCCTTTTCAGACGGAGAAGCTTGAGAAGCTGGAGGCTTGTAACTGTCCGGGCGAATGACAAGTGTTCTCAGAATAAGCTCTTCCCCTTGTAGACAAGTTCTGCAACGTTTTTGGCCTCCAGTTTTTCCATCAGGCGCTTCCGGTAAGTCTGTATTGTATTGATGCTGAGAAATAGTAATTGGGATATTTCAGAAGTGCTCAGTCCTTGCGAGAGATAGGCGAGCACTTCTTTTTCACGTCTCGACAATTCGGGAAGTGCATGTGGTAGGGTGTTTTGTTTTTCCTTGTCCAGTTCGCTGAAAACATTGCTGAAGTATCTGGTTCCGTTTTTCAGTGTACTGATGGCGTCTCTCAATTCGCTGGTGCTGGCATTTTTTGAAACAGCTCCGTTGATGTTTAGGGTGGATAATTTGGCTATGATCCAAGGTTCTTCATGCATGGTATAGATTAAAATGCCGCATTCGGGTATCTGGCTGTGAAGGTGGGATATGAGTTGGAATCCATTCATATCCGGTAGTTCAAGGTCAATGATGCAAAGGTCGAATCTCTCTTTGAGGGTCAGTTGTTCCACGTCTTTTGCACAAGTGGCTCCTTTGCACGTCACTCCTTCGAGTTGCGAGGCCAATGCGATGATGCCTTCAGCAACAATCGGGTGGTCATCTATTACCAGTATTCTGTATGTTTCTTTGTTTGGTTTCATTCGTTTATGTTAAGCAGTAGGGTGAAAACGTTGTTTTCTGTTGACGAGCATACATTGGCGGTAGCGTTGATGGCTCTGATACGGTCGTTTACGGTGTGCAATCCTATGCCGTCATTGTTGTTTGTTGCTGTTTGTTGCTTGTTTGCATTCTTACCGTTGTCTGTAATTTGCAGGGTATATTTATTTTCATTGTCGGCACGGAGACTGATGACTATATGACTGGCTGAGGCATGTTTCACGATGTTCATGGTGAGCTCTTGTACGATGCGGTACAGCTCATAAGCGGTTTCATTGGGAAGATGGCGTGATGCGTTGTTCTCCGTTGGATGATAGCTGACCTCTATGCCGGTGTTCTCGGTCAGTTTGGCAGCATAACGGTCGAGTATCTGGTCTAGACTGAGATGCTCGAATTCGGGAGGCATCAGTTCGTGTGAGATATTCCGCACGTTGTTTCTCAGTTTGCTGACGAGTGAGGCCAGTTCCTGCTCATTCCCTTTGCCGGCAGAAGTTTCTATCTTCATTTGCAGCCCCAGCAGGTCGTTGGCTATGCCGTCATGCAGTTCCTTGGCAAAATATTTGCATTCCTCTTCCAACCCTTCAATGTAACGGCGTGCCGAGTTCAGTTCGTTTTCTTGCTTTAGCAGTTCAATCTTCTTTTCGGCTATTCGTTTCTTGTGGCGGAGCGTCAACAAAGTAATGAGAGCAAGACCGGACAGAAGGGCTACAGCAATGGAGGCTTTTAGCAGGAAGGCTTGGTGTTCCAGTTGTTCTTGTTGCAGGTGGGCTATCTCCAATTCCTTTTCTTGTGTGTGATATTTCACGTTGAATTCTGCCATTTGTTGCGTCAGATTGTGCTGTGCCAGCGTATCAGTCCACATGCGGGCACTATCCATATAGGTGTAGGCCAGTTTGGGGTTTCCCAAGGCATCGTAGCATCGTGCCATTTGTGTAAATAATGTTTTGGGCTCGGTACCGGTTTTCCGGTTACGCAGCCAGTGGAAGTCCTTCAAGGCGCGGGCATAGTTTTTGCGGTTTGTTTCGGTGGCTGCCCTCGATTGTATGAATCCTATGGCAGCGATGGAGTTGGATGGTACCCGTTGTAGTAGTTTGTTCCCCAATTTCAAGTAGTGGTCTATGGAATCGGGTTGTTCTTTTCGTTCAAAGAGTCTCAGCATGCCGGGCAGGCAGCGTATCTTCCATAGGTCTTCGTTTCCCTCTCCGTGGCAGGCAATGTTCCAGGCTTTGCGGTTGGATTTTTCAGCATCATCCAGCTTGTTCAGTTCAGCCTTTATGGTTGCCCTGATTTGCCAGGTGGTGAAGGCTACGAATGGGTCTTCGGTTCTGGCGGCATGTTCGGCGGCCATGTCGGTATACTTTTCGGCTTCGTCCAGCTGCCTGATATTGAAGTATAGGATGGACACATTGTTGCAGATGTGGGCTATCCAGCTTTCGTCTCCGTATTGCAAGGCAGTGTCCAGTGCTTTATTGTAATAGTAGAGTGTAGAGTCATTCATTTGGTGCTGACGGTAGAGGAGGCCCAAATCGTTGTATACGCTGATGTGCTTTTCCAAATCATCTATCTGCGGCAGGTAGGGGAGCACATTTTTTTTCATGGCAAAGGCTTCTTCTGTCTTTCCCACATAGATCAGTAGTGTGGCTTGTTCGTTCAGCAAGATGGGATACATGAAGGAGTGCTTTACGTTCCGGGTGGCAAAGGCGCTGTCGAAGCTACGTTGCGCTTCATCGTAGTGTCCTTCTTCCATGAGATTGGCTGCCCGGTTGTAGAAGTGTGCCAACAGAGTGTCTGTTGGTATTTCTCCGGCGTGAAGCAGGATAGTGGTTAAAGAAAAGAGGAGTGATAATAGCTTAGTATGGCGTACCCTCATATCGGTATATTTTAGTGGAATTCAATCTGTGCTTAGTTGTTGCAAATATACGTCTTATTCATTTTGCTTTTTATTGGAGATGCTGAATTTTTTCTGTATGTGGCTGAAAAATCACCTTTTTCAGTGACAAGGAGTGAAAGGAAAAGTTTATTACTTTGCAAAAAATATTAAGCTTTGTCTGGGAATGATAAATGGCCAAAAGTATCTGTCCGGGTTTGAATGGCAGAGTCTTGTTGTCGTGAGATACGGACGGCATTCCTTATACTTTTGTTATTATGGATTTTCCTTAGAGGGATGGGGATAAAACAAGATTTGTAACTTATGAAAATGTTTAAAATGATGGCTGCCTCCATGTTGGGTGTGGCGTTGTGCTTGGGATTCACTGCTTGCAGTGACGATGACGAAAATGAGAATGGTGAGGGTGGCGAAAACACCGCCACTGTGGTCAATCCTTCGCAAGTGTTTACGGGAGGGCTTCCGAAGTCGGTTTCGGGCATGGCGATTTCTCACAATGAAGAAGGGCTGGTGACGAACATTACAACTGAGGATGGGGATAAAGCCGTCTTTGAGTACTTTCCCGCTACTACAAAGGCAGATGTTGCAAAGGACCGAGCAAGAATCACCGTGACGGATGAAGAGGGCGATGTTACAGAACTGAACTTGCAGCTCAACAGCGATGGTTATGTGGAATTTTGCAACTCAATAGACCACGCTGGTACTCCCGATGCCGATGAGTTTACTTGGGAGATGGAATACGACACTGAAGGCCATCTGGTTGTAATGAAACGCTCTGAAAGCGATGGTGAAATAACGAACATCACCTATAAGGATGGAGATGTGGTGAAGACTTCCACACGTTATGTAGCTAGTGGGGATCTCAATGGTGACGGAATTATCGACAGCAATGACGAGTGGGAGTATAGTGCTGCCATAGACTATACGACGGATAATATAACAGCTCCTATCGAGAATAAGGGCTGCCTGATGTTGTTTGATGAAATACTGGATGTGGATATGGACGAGATGATATATGCCTATTATGGAGGCATGCTTGGTAAGGCTACGAAACATCTGCCGCTTGTAGGGCATTATACATACAATGGCGAGGACTCTGTGTCCGATATGTATTTTACATGGACATTGAATTCCGACAGTTATCCTACGGAACTGGTTGTAAAAGACCAGTGGGATGAATACAGATGTACATTTACTTGGTAATTATAAAACATCTGTTTATTCTTGTGGAACAGGACATGAGCCTATAAAATGTAAGGGGTTGCCTTTTGCCGAGACAACCCCTTCTTATTTTATGTGGAATTTATTGTGACAGCAGATGTTGGTAACTTTCTGCTGTTTCAAGTTTATAATACTTTGAATTCATATCCCTCTTCCTTCAGGAAGTCAATGGCGCGCGGCAATGCGTACTGCAGGTTTCCGTTGCACCAGGATTTCAAGGAATCGTGGAAGGTGATGATGGAGCCGTTGCGGGCGTAGCGCATCACGTTGGCTAGCACTTGCGGACCGCGCAGCTTCTTGCTGTAGTCGCGGGTCACGAGGTCCCACATCACAATCTTGTAGGTTCGTTTCAGCGTGAGATACTGGTTGGCGAACATATGGCCGTGGGGAGGGCGGAACAAGAGAGGGTAGAGAACCTTCTCCACATTGCAATTGATGTCCCCACCCATTTCCATGAAAATCTTCGCCTGTTCGGTATTTCCCAGATAATTCTTGGCCGTGTATTCAAATCCACGGATATGGTTGAAGGTGTGGTTACCGATGCGGTGCCCACGCTCAACGACCATCCGGAATTCGTCCGGATGCTTCCGTATGTTGTCACCTACCATGAAGAAGGTGGCTTTGATGTTGTGCTTATCCAGCAGGTCGAGCACCCAGGGAGTTACTTCGGGGATAGGGCCATCGTCGAAAGTCAGATAAACGGCTTTTTCATTGGGGTCCATCCTCCAGACTGCACCGGGATATAGTTTGCGAAAAAACTCAGGAGGTTGTTCTATAAACACGTGATTAAGGATTAAGGGATTAGGGATTAAGGATTAGGGGTTAATGATTAAGGATTAGGGGTTAAGGATTAGGGGTTAAGGATTAGTTATTAATGATTAGTGATGAACTGCACAGGCTAATCCCTAATCCTTTAATCCTTAATCCCTAATCCTTATTCTCACTCCTTCATTCTGTCCACATACATTTTATACAGTTCTTCCACCTTCGGCTCGTAGATTTCGGCGAGCTTGGAGTTGTACTTCTTCATGGCCTTCACCTCGGCATCGAGTACAGCCCAGTGGTATTCAAATTCACGGGTAGAAATCATGAAGCGGTTGTCGTCCAGGCTCAGATACCAGGTCAGGTACTCTACAGCCTTGTCAGCAAGGGCTTTCATCATCTCGTCCGCCTTGGCGGTTTCGCCCAGTTGGTAGTAGGCTTCCGCCATCTGTACGGCACCGTTCTGCCAGTCGTAAGGCACGTTGTAGGCGGGAATCATCTTTTCGGCATAGTCCAGGGCGGCTTTTGCCTTGTCTTTCTTGCCCTCACGCATCAGCTGCTGCACGAGTTGGGAGAAGATGCGACGGTGAGAGTGACACATGCGCATTGCGTTCTCGTCGATATAGATGCCCGGCTTGTCGATGCCACCGAACTTGAACTTGTTCATCAGGTTGTCGTACATCTTTTCGGAGTCTATTGTCACGCCCGTCTTACTGGTGTCGAACGGAGTGAAACGATAGGCAAGACCTTCCTGAACGAAGTGGTTTTCCATATTCAGCTGGTTCTCCCTGCCTACGCTGACAGCGATATAGATGGGGCGTTCCCAGTTGGCCTCGCTCAGCATTTCGAGCATCATCAACTCGCTCTTGTAGAGGGCGCGTTTGCCTTTCAGCGAAATGTGCATGTAGTCGGGGATTGAGTCGCCCGGTATCATCATGCCGCTGCGGCGCACGGCTTCCTTGTCTACCTTGATGACGATGCTGTCGGTAGGAATCACCTTCAAGTCCTGATTCTTGTTGCGCACCCAGTTCTTGAGGATATTCTTTAGCTCATACGGGTTGTCACCGAATTCTTTCTTTACATTGACTAGTGCTTCGGGATTACCGTCCAGTGCCTGCTTCTCGGCTTCGGCATAGAGCTGGTCGATGCTTTTCTTGTACTCAGGCTGGATGGGGACGTATTCGTTGGTGCCTTCTACGTACTCCATACGGTCCCAGGTGATGGGGAGAGAAGGACTGTCGTAGGCGGGGCGCTTCATCTGGTCGATGTACCAATCGGTCTGCAGGTACGAGAGGTTGCAGGTACGGGCGTCGGTACGGAAACCTTCGGTCTCCTGGTTGTACCAGAGGGGGAAGGTATCGTTGTCACCATTGGTATAGATAATCGGGTTGCCGCTTTCTTGCAGGGACATCAGGTAGTTCTGGCCGAAGTCGCGTGCCATGTAGCGGTCGCTGCGGTCGTGGTCGTCCCAAGTCTGGCTTGCCATCTGCACGGGGACAAAGAGGCAGGCTACGGAAACGATGGCGGCAGCAGGCAGTTCCTTCATCTTGGCATAGTCTTGAAGCAGACGGACGAGTCCTGCCACACCCATACCAATCCAGATGGCGAAGGCGTAGAACGAACCGGCGTAGGCATAGTCACGTTCGCGCGGTTGGCTCGGAGTCTGGTTCAGGTAGAGCACGATGGCAATACCGGTCATGAAGAAGAGGAAGAAGACCACCCAGAATTGCTGGATGCCTTTCTGCCCACGGTAGGCTTGCCATAGCAGGCCGATGATACCCAGCAGCAGGGGTAGGCAGTAGAATACGTTGTGTCCCTTGTTGTCTTTCAGTTCCTGAGGCAAGAGGCTCTGGTCGCCCACCAGCCAGTTGTCGATGAACGGGATACCGGTAATCCAGTTGCCGTGTTCAATTTCTCCGCTGCCTTGTATGTCGTTCTGGCGTCCGGCGAAGTTCCACATGAAGTAGCGCCAGTACATCCAGTTGAGCTGGTAGGAGAAGAAGAACTTGATGTTTTCCCACTGTGTGGGCATGTTTACCATAATCATGTTGCCGCATTTATCATAGGGCACATCGTAACCCTTGATGTCCTGCCAGGCATGGTATTGTTGTGTATGGGCACTGCTGTACATACGCGGGAACAGCATGTTCTGGGCGTATTCGTACTCAATGCGTCCGGGGATTTCGATGTACGAATCCTTTTCGTCGGGCGTAGCTTTCTCCTTGCGGATGAACTTCGTGCCGTTGTACTTGATGCGCGGTTCGCAGTAACCGTCTTTCACGTCCAGTGCCACTTGCGAGGAGAAGGCAGGGCCATAGAACAGCGGGCGTGTGCCATACTGCTCGCGTCCCAGGTATTCGCCCAGTGTGAAGATGTCTTCCGGAGAGTTCTGGTCCATCGGCGTGTTGGCGGTGGAGCGGATGACGATAAGTGCATACGAGGAATATCCGATGACAATCATCATGGTGCAGAGCAGCGAGGTGTTCAGCGTGCGTGCCGATACGCGGAATTTCTCTTTGACGGCTGCCTGCGTCTTCGGACGGAGGTAGAGCCACAATGCGGCAATGACAATGACACCGATAACTACCGAGCTGGTACCGTGTCCGTAGAACGGGATACCCAGCATGGCGATGGTGAGTATGAACGAGAGTGCCATACGTGCCTTGTTGCGTTCGGTATAGCTTTCGTAGATACCCCAGATGAGGCAGGCTGCCAACAGGATGATATATACGATGACACCCGTGTTGAAGGACATGCCCAGCGTGTTGACGAAGAGCAGTTCGAACCAGCCGCCCACTTTCACGATACCCGGCACGATGCCGTAGAGTACGGCTGCTACCAGTATGCCCGAAGCGAGCAATGCCAGCAGGGAGCCTCGGGCATTGGCGTTGGGTACTTTCTTGTAGTAGTATACCAGTACGATGGCGGGCAGGCAGAGCAGGTTCAGCAAGTGCACGCCGATACTCAGACCGGTCAGGTAGGCAATGA
>OKUX01000424.1_pt1 | contig 10476 bp, 7 predicted proteins | sample 1606701 | NCBI WGS metagenome assembly OKUX01 (sample SAMEA3882525, study PRJEB24775) | human gut metagenome | biome: human-associated habitat; feature: intestine environment; material: feces | place: Netherlands | collected 2009/2010 | reverse complement strand
TTATCTGTATCCGGATATCGTGCCGGGGACATCCCTGGCAGGCACGCTGACAAAGGAACAGATCGAAGCTGCGCTGATTCAGAATCCGGACGCATCTGCAGTGCTTTTGACCTCTCCGACCTATGACGGAATCACGGCAGACATTGCGCCGATTGCAGAGACCGTTCACCGGTTCGGGAAGACTTTAATCGTAGATGCCGCCCACGGAGCACATTTCGGATTTCATCCGGGATTTCCCAAAAGTCCGGTCGCACTGGGGGCAGATCTGACGATCGTAAGCCTTCATAAGACGATGCCGTGCCTGACACAGACCGCACTCCTGTTGCAAAAAGGCAGCCGGGTCAGTACGGAACGGCTCCGGCTGTTTGAAGGAATTTATCAGACGAGCTCGCCCTCCTATCTGATGATGGCGGCGATGGATTCCTGTATGGACATGGTGAAAAAACATGGCGCAGGACTGTGGGACAGCTTTTTTACGGAAAGAGAACGTTTTCTGGAACGCTGCAGCAGTCTGAAACGGCTGCAGGTTTTGACGGACGGCACGAAATGGAGCCGGAAAATGACGTCAGAAACCGGTTTTTTGATGGATTCCGGCAAAATTTTATCAGAAACTTCAAAAACATGTTTGACCGGAAAGCGTTTTTACGATATTCTTTTAAAGCAATATCATTTGCAGATGGAAATGGCGGCCGGAAATTATGTGACCGCGATTATGACCTGTTGTGATACAGCAGACGGTTGGCAGCGTCTGTGGGACGCCCTGAAAGAGATCGATGATTTCTGTGTCGTCGCGGACGAGCCGGTACAGGAAAACCGTAAGCTGCTTGCGTATCCGGTTTTAAAACAGCAGATCAGTCTGACGGATGCGCTGGATGCGCCCAAAGCGCAGGTGCCGCTTACAGAAGCGGTAGGACAGACAGCTGGTGCGTTTATCAATCTGTATCCGCCCGGAATTCCAATTGTGGCGCCCGGGGAACAGATCACGCAGGAAGCTGTCGATGTGATTACGCGTTACAGGCAAATGAGCCTCCCGGTTCAGGGAGTCGATCATGATGCCATAACAATACTCAAATTATGCTAAAAGGAGATTTACAATGAGAAGAACCAAAATTATCTGCACAATTGGTCCGTCGTCTCAGGATGAAGACATGCTTCGTAAGATCATTCTGGCCGGCATGAACGTGGCGAGATTCAACTTTTCCCACGGCGACTATGAAGAACATGGACTGAAGCTTGAAAGAACCAGAAAGATCAGCCGCGAGCTGAACCTTCCTGTTGCAGTACTGCTTGATACAAGAGGCCCTGAAATCCGTCTGCGCGACTTTGCAGAAGGCAAAGTAGAATTAAAGGCAGGCCAGAAGTTCACTCTGACCACCGAAGAGATCATGGGTACCGCAGAGCGCGCAACCATTACCTATAAGAACCTGCCTCAGGATGTTAAGCCTGGCGATTCCATCCTGCTGGATGACGGTCTGATCGGTCTGAAGGTTGAAGAAGTACAGGGCGATACAGAAATCGTCTGCACCGTTATGAACGACGGCCCGATCTCCAACCACAAGGGCGTTAACGTTCCCGGCGTAAAATTAAACCTGCCCTTCATCGATGAGAAGGATCACGCAGATATCGTTTACGCTTGCGAAAAGGGCTTCGATTTCATCGCAGCTTCCTTCGTAAGAAGCAAAGAAGACGTACTGCAGATCCGTGAGATCTTAAAGGAGCACAACTCCAAGATCCAGATCATCTCCAAGATCGAGAGCCTGCAGGGTATTCAGAACCTGGAAGAGATCATCGAAGTTTCCGACGGTATCATGGTAGCCCGTGGCGATATGGGTGTTGAGATCCCGATGGAAGAGGTTCCGATCATCCAGAAGAGAATCATTAAGCTGACAACTGCAGCTGGTAAGAACGTTATCACTGCTACACAGATGCTGGATTCCATGATGAAGCATCCCCGTCCGACCCGTGCAGAGGCAACCGACGTTGCAAACGCTATCTACGATGGCACAACCGGCATCATGCTTTCCGGTGAGACAGCAAACGGCGATTACCCGCTGGAAGCTGTTCAGACCATGGTTCGTATCGCAGAGCGCGCAGAAAAGGATATCGACTATGTAGGCCGTCTGCAGAAGACTGGTGCAAGACTTCCTCAGGAGCAGGATACAACCACTTCTATCTGCCACGCAACCTGCACCGTTGCTACTGACCTGAATGCAGCAGCAATCATCCCGGTATCCATGTCTGGCTTTACTTCCGGCATGGTAGCACGTTTCAAACCCAACTGCCCGATCATCGCATGCACAACCAGCCGTCTGGTATGGCGTCAGATGAACCTGCAGTGGGGCGTAACTCCTCTGCTGATCGCAGAAGAGAACACTGCAGAGGATCTGTTCCGTGAAGCAGTTAAGGCTGCAGAGAACGCAGGTCTGGTCAAGAAGGGCGACAAGGTTGTCCTGACTGCAGGTATGCCTCTGGGTATCCCCGGCAGAACTAACATGCTGCGTGTTGTAGAGGTTTAATAGACAATAACATACTGCCGCACTGAAGAGGTTCAGCGCGGCAGTTCTGTTTTTACAGGAAGAAAAATTTCGGAGGAGGGGTTTTCTTTCTGTAAAAGCAGGACTGCTGCAGCTTACAGGTCCAAAGGTACAGACAAGACAGATGCAAAAATACGATACAGGGGGTACGGGTATGCAGAAAGCGAAGAAGTACGTCATGGCACTGGATCAGGGAACGACGAGTTCCCGTTGTATTTTGTTTGACAGGAGCGGAAAGGTATGCTCTGTTGCGCAGAAAGAGTTTGCACAGTATTATCCCCAGCCGGGCTGGGTAGAGCACAATCCGATGGAAATCTGGTCGTCCCAGCTTTCCGTAGCGGTCGAGGCGATGGGGCAGATCGGCGCGGAGGCGGACGATATTGCGGCAATTGGCATTACGAATCAGCGTGAGACGACGATCTGTTTTTCGAAAAAGACCGGAAAACCGGTTTATCCGGCGATTGTATGGCAGTGCAGGCGGACAGCGGATAAGATCGACGCGCTCAAAAAGGACGGTTTTGACAAAGTGATCCGGGAACGGACGGGACTGATTCCGGACGCTTATTTTTCCGCAACGAAAATCTGCTGGATTCTGGAGCACGTGGAGGGCGCGCGCCAGATGGCAGAGGACGGAGAGCTTTTGTTCGGCACTGTGGACACCTGGCTGATGTGGAACCTGACCAAGGGACAGGTGTTTGCGACGGATTATACCAACGCATCCCGGACGATGCTGTTTGATATCCACAAACGGCAGTGGGATCCGGAAATTCTGGATTATTTTCAGATTCCGAGAAGCATGCTTCCGGAGGTTCTGCCGTCGAGCGGGATGTTTGGCATGACGGAGGAATCCGTGATCGGCGGGGAAATTCCGATTGCAGGAGCTGCGGGTGACCAGCAGGCGGCGCTGTTCGGGCAGACCTGCTTCCAGCGGGGCGAGGCAAAAAGCACCTTCGGCACCGGCGGCTTTATGCTGATGAATGTCGGTGAAAAGCCGGTGTTCTCTCACAACGGGCTGGTCACCACCGTGGCGTGGGGGCTGGACGGCAAGGTGAATTATGCGCTGGAGGGTTCGATTTTTGTGGCGGGCGCGGCCATCCAGTGGCTGCGCGATGAGCTGCATCTGCTGGAGGATGCCAGGGACTCCGAGTATATGGCGCAGAAGGTGCGGGACACGAACGGCTGCTATGTCGTGCCGGCCTTTACCGGTCTGGGCGCGCCCCACTGGGATCAGTATGCGCGCGGCGCTATTGTGGGGCTGACCCGCGGCGTCAACAAAAACCACATTATCCGCGCCACGCTCGACAGCCTGTGCTACCAGATCAATGATGTGCTGACCGCGATGGAGGCTGACAGCGGCATTGCGATGACGGCGCTCAAGGTGGACGGCGGCGCGTGCGCGAACAATTACTTACTGCAGACGATGGCGGACATCAGCAGCCTGCCGGTCAAGCGGCCCTGCTGCGTGGAGACCACGGCGCTGGGCGCGGCCTATCTGGCGGGGCTGGCTGTCGGCTACTGGAAGTCCACCGAGGATGTGCTGCAGAACTGGGCCGTGGATCGCAAGTTTACCCCCGCCATCACCGAGGCAGAGCGCGCCGCGCGGCTCAAGGGCTGGAACAAGGCGGTGCGCTGCTCCTACGGCTGGGCGAAGGAGGATTGACTCCCTAAAGCCTTCCCCACGAACCAACAACACGAGGTACAACATATGCATGATATAATCATTATCGGCGCGGGCGTGGCCGGGTGTGCCTGCGCGCGGGAGCTTTCGCGCTACAGCGCGGATATTCTGGTGCTGGATAAGGCGGAGGATGTCTGCTGCGGCACCTCCAAGGCCAACAGCGCTATTGTACATGCCGGCTATGATGCTGCCCACGGCAGCCTGATGGCGAAACTCAATGTCGAGGGCAGCCGCCGGATGCCCGCGCTGGCCAAGGAGCTGGATTTTGCCTACGCCCAGTGCGGCAGTCTGGTCGTCTGCCTGAGCGAGGAGGACCGCCCCGCGCTGCAAAAACTCTATGAAAACGGCATCGCCAACGGCGTGGAGGGGCTGCGCATCATCGAGCGGGACGAGCTTGCTGCGATGGAGCCGAATGTCTCCGATCAGGCGGTGGCAGCGCTCTGGGCGCCCACCGGCGGCATCGTCTGCCCGTTCGGGCTGACCTACGCGCTGGCAGAAAACGCCGCAAAGAACGGCGTACAGTTTCAGTTCAACACGGCGGTCACGGGGCTGCACCCCCTTGCGGACGGACGCGGCTGGGCCATCGAAACCGATCGCGGTACGCTGGAGACGCGCTGCATCGTCAATGCGGCGGGCGTCTACGCCGATGTGCTGCACAATATGGCGGACGCCGACCACCCCATGAAGATCACGGCGCGGCGCGGCGATTACTTCCTGCTTGACCACACGGCCGGGCAGCATGTGCGGCATACCGTGTTCCAGCTGCCGGGCAAGTACGGCAAGGGCGTGCTGGTCACCCCCACGGTGCATGGGAACCTGCTCATCGGCCCGACCGCCATTGATGTCGAGGACAAGGAGGCCACCGCTACCACGGCGGCAGGCCTTGATGAGGTGCGCGCCAAGGCCGGGCTGGCGGTCAGGGATCTGCCGCTGCGCCAGACCATCACCAGCTTTGCCGGACTGCGCGCCCATGAGGCGCGGCACGACTTTTTCATCGGGGAGATCGCGCCCGGCTTTGTGGACTGCGCGGCCATCGAATCCCCGGGCCTGTCCAGCGCACCGGCCATCGGCGCAATGGTGGCGGATATTGTGCGGGACAGCCTGCACTTAAAAGAAAACCCGGCCTTTGACCCGACCCGCAAGGGCATTCTGGACCCCAAGACACTGGACTTTGCTGCGCGGGCGGAGCTTATTAAACAGAATCCGGCCTACGGTCAGATCATCTGCCGGTGCGAGAGCGTGACCGAGGGCGAGATCGTGGATGCCATCCATCGTGTGCCGGGCGCGCGCAGTCTGGACGGCGTAAAGCGGCGCACCCGCGCGGGCATGGGCCGCTGCCAGGCGGGTTTCTGCAGCCCGCGCGTCATGGAGATTTTGGCGCGGGAGCTGGGCGTGGACCAGAGCGAGATCACAAAATCCGGCGGAGATTCCAAAATCATCGTCGGAACGAACAAGGATACATTTTAAAAGGGGGCTGCGTCAATGAAAAATGTTGATTTGGTCATCATCGGCGGCGGCCCGGCAGGGCTTGCGGCGGCGGTAGCGGCCCGCAAGGGCGGTGTGCAGGATATCCTGATCCTTGAGCGTGACAGCGAGCTGGGCGGTATCCTCAACCAGTGCATCCACAACGGCTTCGGCCTGCATACCTTTAAGGAGGAGCTGACCGGCCCCGAGTATGCGGCCCGGTTTATCGAGCAGGTCGAGGCGCTGGGCATCGCCTACAAGCTCAATACCATGGTGCTGGATCTGGCGGCGGACAAGACCGTCACCGCCATGAACAAGACCGACGGACTGTTTCAGCTGCACCCCAAGGCGGTCATTCTGGCAATGGGCTGCCGGGAGCGGCCGCGCGGCGCGCTGAACATCCCCGGATACCGTCCGGCGGGTATCTTTACCGCAGGCACGGCCCAGCGACTTGTCAACATGGAGGGTTACCTGCCCGGGCGGCGGGTGGTCATCCTCGGCTCGGGCGACATCGGCCTGATCATGGCGCGCCGGATGACGCTGGAGGGCGCCAAGGTGCTGTGCGTGGCCGAGCTGATGCCCTATTCCGGCGGCCTGAAGCGCAATATTGTACAGTGCCTTGATGATTTCGGCATCCCACTGCGGCTGAGCCATACGGTCGTGGACATTCAGGGCAAGGAGCGTGTGACCGGCATTACGCTGGCCCGCGTGGAAAACGGCAAGCCCGTCCCCGGCACCGAGGAGCATTACGACTGCGATACGCTGCTGCTCTCCTGCGGGCTGCTGCCCGAGAACGAGCTGAGCCGCGCGGCAGGCGTGGCGCTCAGCCCCGTCACTGGCGGCCCGGCGGTCAATGAGAGCCTTGAAACGAACCTTCCCGGCGTGTTTGCGGCGGGCAATGTGCTGCATGTGCATGATCTGGTGGACTATGTCTCCGAGGAGGCCGCGGCGGCCGGCGCACACGCTGCCGACTTCATCCGCAGCGGCGAGCAGCCCGGCGGGACGGTGCTGCCCGTGCGGTGCGAAAACGGCGTGCGGTACACGGTGCCCACGACCATCCGCCCCGGCTGCGCAGGGGATACCGTGACGCTGCGCTTCCGGGTGGGCAATGTCTACAAAAACAAGAAAATCGCGGTGTATCGCGGTGATACCTGCATCTACAGCCGCAAGCGGCCCGTGCTGGCCCCCGGCGAGATGGAGACCGTCCGCCTGAAGGCCGAGCTGCTGCAGGGCCCGGGCGAAGCCGTGACCGTAACTTTGGAGGAGGGCTGACGATGGAAAAGCGTGAATTGACCTGCATCGGCTGTCCTATGGGCTGCCCCCTGACCGTAGAACTGGAAAACGGCGCGGTCACGGCGGTGTACGGCAACACCTGCCCGCGCGGCGATGCCTACGCCCGCAAGGAGGTGACCGCACCGACCCGCATTGTGACGACAACGGTGCGGGTGACCGGCGGCGTACTGGCCGCTGTGAGCTGCAAGACGCAGACGGACATCCCCAAGGACAAGATCTTTGCCGTGGTGCGGGCGCTCAAGGCTGTGACCGTGGCCGCCCCGGTGACCATCGGGCAGGTCGTGCTGCCCAACGCCGCCGACACCGGCGTGGATGTGATCGCCACAAAAAATGTGGCAGTAAAGTAAGCGAAGAAGCCCCCTCTGTCAGGGGGCTTCTTTCATTCCGGTGCTCACAGGCGCTGTGTTATGAAAATAACTTTCCCGAAAAGGTTAAATATTTCAAGAATTTTGGGCAAAAATCAACGGTGTGTTTGAATAATGCACAAAAAAACTGCCGTTTTTTCAGCTTTTCGACAATTCTGCTAAAAACACTTTCTTTTTTATGAAGAATATGTTAATATCTAATTAACAAAGTGCTTCGGCTGCAGAACCAGACAGCCCCGGCACCGAGTTGGGAGAAACCCACTCAAAAATTTGGAGGAATGCTTTTATGATGAAGTATCTGCAGAAGCTCGGCAAAGCTCTTATGCTTCCCGTTGCTGCACTGCCCGTCTGTGGTATCCTGATGGGCATCGGTTACGCTTTCGCTCCCGCTGTTATGGGTGCTGAGGGCGCAACTTCCGGTTTCGCTTACACTCTCGGTTTCCTGCTGATCAAGGCCGGCGGCGCCCTGATCGACAACATGGCATGGCTGTTCGCCATCGGCGCTGCCGTGGGTCTGTCTGATGACCACGACGGCACTGCCGGTCTGGCCGGTCTGGTCAGCTTCCTGATGATGCAGCAGCTGCTCAGCCCCGGCGTTGTCGGCGCCATCCGCGCTGCTGTTGGTTCCACCTTGGAAGAAGGCACCGTCGATTACATTGCTTTCAGCAAGATCGCCGGCAACTCCTTCATCGGCATCCTGGCCGCCATCATCGGTGCTGCCTGCTACAACAAGTTCAAGAACACCCAGCTGCCTGACTGGCTGGCATTCTTCAGCGGCAAGCGCAGCGTTGCTATCGTGACCGCCGTTGTTTCCATCGTGGTTTCCGTTGTTCTGCTGTTCGTCTGGCCCATCATCTTCGGCGTTCTGGTTGCCCTCGGCAACGGCATTGCCAAGATGCACGGCATCGGCGCCGGCATCTACGCTTTCCTGAACCGTCTGCTGATCCCCACCGGCCTGCATCACGCCCTGAACAACGTGTTCTGGTTCGACACCATCGGTCTGGGCGACCTGAGCCACTACTGGGCCGGTGACGTCACCGGCCAGAACGGTGTCACCTGGGACCTCGGCATGTACATGTCCGGCTTCTTCCCCTGCATGATGTTCGGCATTGCCGGTGCTGCTCTGGCCATGGTCCAGACTGCCAAGAACAAGAAGGCTGCTATCGGTCTGGTCCTGTCCGCTGCCATCTGCGCATTCATCTGCGGCGTTACCGAGCCGTTTGAGTTCGGCTTCATGTTCCTGTGCTTCCCGCTGTACGTTGTGTACTCCGCTCTGTACGGCATCTTCACCATCATCACCTACTACTCCGGCTTCCGCGCAGGCTTCTGCTTCTCCGCCGGTGCTACCGACCTGATCTTCTCCGCCAGCCTGCCCGCACATGCTAAGACCTGGATGATCATCCCTCTGGGCATCGCCGCTTTCGTTGTCTTCTATCTGGTCTTCAAGTTCGCTATCGTCAAGTTCGACCTGAAGACCCCCGGCCGTGAGGACGAGGATGCCGAGGCTGCTGAGGCCAACATCACCCTCGCCAACAACGACTTCACCGCCATCGCCTCCGGCGTTCTGGCTGCTGTCGGCGGCAAGGACAATGTTGCCAATGTTGACTACTGCGCCACTCGTCTGCGCTTTGAGGTCAAGGACAGCACTGCTGTCAACGAGAAGGCCGTCAAGGCTGCCGGTGCTGCCGGCGTTATCCGCCCCAGCAAGACTGCCTGCCAGGTCGTTATCGGACCCAAGGTCCAGTTCGTCTACGACGAGCTGAAGAAGATGCTGTAATTTCCGACATCTTTCGGTAAAGGTCTGGTTCCCTTTATCAACTCCGCCGCGGGCGGGCGATCAGCCCGTCCGCGGCTTTTTCTGTGATTTGCTGCAAAAGCGGTACAAAATCTTGGTACAAATCACATAAACCGGTCATAGTATCCCGCCCTATGGCGTGGTATAATGAAGAATAGGAAAACCGGGGCAACGCACCCCGAAAAATCAGGAGGTATTTTCTTATGAAGATCATCCGTGCAAAAGATTACTACGACATGTCCCGCAAGGCCGCCAACATCATCTCGGCGCAGGTCATCATGAAGCCCAACTGCGTGCTGGGTCTGGCCACCGGCGGCACCCCCGTGGGCACCTACAAGCAGCTGGTCGAGTGGTACAACAAGGGCGATATTGACTTCTCCGAGGTCACGACCGTCAATCTGGACGAGTACCGCGGCCTGCCCAAGGAGCATCCCGAAAGCTATTGGAGCTTTATGCACAAGAACCTGTTTGACAAGGTCAACATCCGCCCCGAGGCCATCCACCTGCCCGACGGCACCAACCCCGATGCTGTGGATGCCTGCAAAAAGTACAACGAGATCATCCACAGCGTGGGCGGCATCGACCTGCAGCTGCTGGGCATCGGCAACGACGGCCACATCGGCTTCAACGAGCCGAACGAGGCCTTCGAGCTGGGCACCCACTGCGTTGACCTGAAAGAGGAGACCATTGAGGCCAACAAGCGCTTCTTTGACGGCAACGCCGATCTGGTCCCCAAGCAGGCCTACACCATGGGCATCAAGACGATCATGCAGGCCCGCAAGGTCCTGATGGTCGCCAACGGCAAGGGCAAGGCCGACATCGTCAAAAAGGCGTTCTTCGGCCCCGTCACGCCGGAGGTCCCCGCCAGCATCCTGCAGATGCACCCCGACTTCATTCTGGTTGGTGACGAGGAAGCCCTGAGCGAGATCTGATCAGCGGAGGAATACTGCTATGATCATCAAAAATGCAAAAGTTTACAGCGACGGCTGCCGCTTTGTGGAAAAGGACCTCATCATCCGCGATGGCCGCATCGTCTTTGGCGCGGCCCCGCAGGAGAGCGAGGATGTCATTGACGCGGGCGGTGCCTATGCGCTGCCGGGTCTGGTGGACATCCATTTCCACGGCGCAGTCGGCCACGATTTCTGTGACGCCGACGAGGCCGGCCTGCAGGCCATCGCTGATTTTGAGGCGAGCAAGGGCGTGCTGGCCATCTGCCCCGCAACCATGACGTTCAGCGAGGAGATCCTGAACGGCATCATGGACGTGGCCGCGGCCCACAAGAACGAGCGCGGCGCGGATCTGGTCGGCATCAACATGGAGGGACCGTACATCAGCCCCAAGAAGGTT
>OKUX01000420.1_pt1 | contig 10548 bp, 12 predicted proteins | sample 1606701 | NCBI WGS metagenome assembly OKUX01 (sample SAMEA3882525, study PRJEB24775) | human gut metagenome | biome: human-associated habitat; feature: intestine environment; material: feces | place: Netherlands | collected 2009/2010 | reverse complement strand
TGAAGCATAACCACTTTACCCCGTAAATCGGATAATTTCACCTTTTGCCCGTTTGTCAGCTCCATTTCGAAATCAGGGGCCATATCACCTACTTTTACTATATAACCGGCATCATCAGGAGTTACCTCCTTCTTCTGTGCCTGCATCGGTTGGCTGAGCAGACATGCGCAAACCAACATCATTAAACTCATCAGCTTTTTCATTGTATTCTCCATTTATAATTTGCCACAAAGATAGACTATTCAATCGTTTTTTTTGTAATTTTGCCGCCCGAATTTAACCAATAACCACATACGAGATGAATATTTTTTGGGAAACAATCGCTCAATACAATGCCGGAACATGGATTTACCAACTAATTATCACCCTTGTCGGCTTATGGCTTACCTATTCATTATTCCACCATCCCACCCCTGCAAAGAAAAAGGGGATGAAACTCTATCTTATTTTTATCAATGCATGGGTAGCCGTAGTTTATTATCATATTTATTGCGATCCGCGCAGCTACAGCAATGCATTAGCTCTTTTTTGGGGAATAATGTGCTTCTTCTGGATTTACGATTTAATAGTAGATTACACTCCCTTCGAGTTGAATCACAAACATAAGAAACTAGCTGTTCTATTATGTTTCCTCCCTTTAGCTTACCCCTTGTTTTCTGTAGCCCGCGGCATGGATTTCCCCATGATGACTTCTCCTGTCATGCCATGTTCGGTAGCAGTATTCACCATCGGACTGTTATTGGCTTTTTCACAACGAGTCAATCTTTTCCTCATCTTATTCTTATGCCATTGGGCGCTTATCGGTTTTACCAAAACTTATTCCCGAAGATTTCTTGCTGGCAAGTTCAGCCGTACCCGGATTATACCTTTTCTTTAAAGAATACATAGCAGCCAATCTGCACACTGCAACCCATTTAAAAGCACGCCTAGTCAACATTACTCTCCTTGTTGTTTGTGGAGCCATCAGTCTGTTATTTATGATTTCCATGGTATGCGAGCTGGCACAAGATGGAAGCTTATCGAAATAAAAATAAGTCTAAATGAGGTACTTTGCAAAATCTTTCGTATTTTTGCCAACAAATTGAGTTAATGTTTTAACAGGATGAACGTATTAGAACTAAGTGAACAGGAAATCATTCGACGTAATAGTATGAATGAACTTCGCGCGATGGGCATTGAGCCTTATCCCGCAGCAGAGTATGTAACAAATGCTTTCTCTACCGATATTAAAGCTGAATTCAACGACGATGCAGAGCCTCGCCAAGTGTCCGTTGCCGGACGTATCATGAGCCGCCGTATCATGGGTAAAGCATCTTTCATCGAATTGCAGGACTCCAAAGGACGCATCCAGGTATATATCACCCGCGATGACATCTGCCCGAAGGATTCGTATTCCGTACCCAGATGGGCGAAATCAGCATCCATGCCAAGAAGCTGACCGTACTTGCAAAGAGCATCAAGCCCCTGCCTATCGTGAAATATAAGGATGGTGTGGCTTACGACTCTTTCGAGGACCCCGAACTGCGCTACCGTCAGCGTTATGTAGACCTTATCGTAAACGACGGCGTGAAAGAAAAATTCCTGAAGCGTGCCACCGTCATCAAGACCATGCGTGCCGTGCTGGATGAAGCCGGCTACACGGAAGTGGAGACGCCGATTCTTCAATCCATCCCCGGTGGAGCAAGCGCCCGTCCGTTCATCACCCACCATAACTCTCTGGATATGGACCTCTACCTGCGTATCGCCACCGAGCTTTACTTGAAGCGACTGATTGTGGGCGGATTCGAAGGTGTATATGAAATAGGCAAGAACTTCCGTAACGAGGGTATGGACAAGAACCATAACCCGGAATTCACTTGTATGGAGCTGTACGTGCAGTACAAGGACTACAACTGGATGATGAGCTTTACGGAGAAATTGCTGGAACGCATCTGTATCGCCGTAAACGGCTGTACAGAAACCGAGATAGACGGCAAGACCATCAGCTTCAAAGCTCCCTACCGCCGTCTGCCCATCCTGGAAGCCATCAAGGAAAAGACCGGATACGACCTCGAAGGAAAGAGCGAGGACGAAATCCGCCAGGTGTGCAAGGAACTGAATATGGAGATTGACGACACCATGGGCAAGGGTAAGCTGATTGATGAAATCTTCGGCGAATTCTGCGAAGGTACTTTCATACAGCCCACTTTCATCACCGATTATCCCGTAGAGATGAGCCCGCTGACCAAGATGCACCGCAGCAAGCCGGGACTGACCGAACGCTTCGAGCTGATGGTGAACGGCAAGGAACTTGCCAACGCTTACAGCGAGCTGAACGACCCGATAGACCAGGAAGAACGCTTCAAAGACCAACTCCGCTTGAGCGAAAAGGGAGACGACGAAGCGATGTTCATCGACCAGGACTTCCTGAAAGCATTGCAATACGGTATGCCTCCCACATCGGGCATCGGTATCGGCATCGACCGTCTGACCATGTTAATGACGGGCGAATCCTTTATCCAAGAAGTGCTTTTCTTCCCGCAGATGCGTCCGGAAAAGGTTATCCCCAAAGATGCTCCTGCACGATACACAGAGCTGGGCATCCCCGAAGACTGGGTGGCTGTAATCCAGAAAGCCGGCTACAACCTGGTGAGTGACATGAAAGATGTGAATCCGCAAAAACTCCACATGGACATCTGCGGTATCAACAAGAAATATAAATTGGAACTGGCAAACCCGACCGTAAACGAAGTTGCTGACTGGGTCGGAAGAATTAAGAATTAAAAATTAAAGAATTAAATAGGCAAGATTAAAGATAAGAGGAGGAGGAAGGTACTCCTTTCCCCTCTTTTAATTTTTAATTTTTAATTATTAATTTCGATATGAAACTACCCGGTAAGATAGCCATCATGGGCGGAGGAAGTTGGGCAACTGCCATTGCAAAAATGGTTCTGGCCCAAGCGGAGTCTATAAATTGGTACATGCGACGCGATGACCGTATTGCCGACTTCAAACGGCTTGGTCATAACCCTGCCTACTTGACGGGCGTCAAGTTTGATACCAAGCGTATCAACTTCAACTCCAACATCAATGATGTCGTGAAAGAATCTGATACGCTCATCTTCGTTACACCTTCCCCTTATCTGAAGGTTCACTTGAAGAAACTGAAGACTAAGATTAAGGATAAATTCATCATCACTGCCATTAAAGGTATTGTGCCCGATGACAACTTGATTGTCTCGGAATATTTCACTAAGGAATATGGCGTCCCAGCTGAGAATATTGCTGTATTGGCAGGTCCCTGCCATGCGGAAGAAGTGGCTCTGGAACGCCTTTCTTATTTGACCATTGCTTGTCCCGACACCGACAAGGCTTGCACCATTGCCCGCAAACTGGCCAGTTCATTCATCAAGACCTCTGTCAGTAATGACGTTGCCGGCATTGAATACAGTTCGGTGCTGAAGAATGTATATGCCATTGCAGCCGGTATCTGCAGCGGTCTGAAATATGGCGACAACTTTCAGGCTGTGCTCATGTCCAATGCCATACAGGAAATGAACAGATTCCTGCAAACGGTACATCCGCTGAACAGAAACGTAAGTGATTCCGTTTATTTAGGTGACCTGCTGGTGACGGGATATTCCAATTTCAGCCGCAACCGCACATTCGGTACGATGATTGGCAAGGGATACTCCGTGAAAAGCGCGCAGATTGAGATGGAAATGATTGCTGAAGGATATTACGGTACAAAATGTATCAAGGAAATCAACAAGCATTATCATGTCAACATGCCTATTGTAGATGCAGTATACAACATTCTGTATGAGCGTATCTCGCCGACGATTGAAATCAAGCTGCTTACCGATTCATTCCGGTAAGCGCGAAAAAAGATAAAACGAAATACTGAATTTAAAACCTAGAATATTATGATTAGTTTGAACATTGAAAAGACTCTTGGATTCATCTCCAAAGAAAACGTTTTCGCCTATGAAGCCCAAGTAAAGGCTGCACAGGAAGCATTAGAGAATGGTACCGGTAAGGGCAACGACTTCTTAGGCTGGCTGCACCTCCCCTCTTCCATCACTAAAGAGCACCTGGCCGACCTAAAGACTACCGCACAGACGTTGCGTGACAACTGCGAGGTAGTAGTAGTTGCCGGTATTGGCGGAAGTTACCTCGGTGCACGTGCGGTGATAGAGGCTTTGTCAAACAGCTTCACTTGGTTGCAAGACAAGAAAACGGCTCCGGTCATTCTGTATGCAGGACACAATATCGGTGAAGATTATCTATATGAACTCACCGAATACTTGAAAGACAAGAAATTCGGTGTTATCAACATCTCCAAATCCGGTACTACCACTGAAACGGCCTTGGCGTTCCGTCTGTTGAAAAAGCAATGCGAAGACCAACGCGGCAAGGATATGGCAAAGAAGGTTATCGTTGCCATCACCGATGCCAAAAAGGGCGCTGCCCGCGTAACGGCCGACAACGAAGGCTACAAATCCTTCATCATCCCCGATAACGTGGGCGGACGTTTCTCCGTACTGACTCCGGTAGGCTTGCTGCCCATCGCAATAGCAGGTTTCGACATTGAGAAACTGGTTGCAGGTGCAGTTGCCATGGAGATGTTCCGTTTGCAGAAAATCCTGCTGCCATCTATGCAGCTACGCGTAACGAGCTCTACAAGAACGGTAAGAAAATTGAAATCCTCGTAAACTACAATCCCAAACTGCACTACGTAAGCGAATGGTGGAAGCAGCTTTATGGTGAATCCGAAGGTAAGGAAAACAAGGGTATCTTCCCTGCTGCCGTAGATTTCTCCACCGACCTGCACTCCATGGGACAATGGATTCAGGAAGGCGAACGTACCATCTACGAAACTGTCATCTCCGTGGAGAAGACACAGCACTCCCTGCAAGTACCTTCGGACGAAGCCAACCTCGACGGACTGAACTTCCTGGCAGGCAAGCACGTGGACGAAGTGAACAAGATGGCTGAATTGGGCACACAGCTTGCCCACGTTGACGGCGGCGTACCCAACATGCGCATCGTTATCCCTGCACTGAATGAAGAAAGCATCGGAGGTCTGCTCTACTTCTTTGAAATAGCTTGCGGTATCAGCGGTTATATTTTGGGAGTCAATCCGTTCAACCAACCGGGTGTGGAAGCATACAAGAAGAATATGTTTGCATTGCTGAACAAGCCCGGCTACGAAGAAGAGTCCAAAGCTATCCAGGCAAGACTTTGATAAATTAAGAATTGAGAGTTGAGAATTGAGAAATGGCTGCACAACAAGTGCGAAGAGAACCGTTCCCCGATTCTCAACTCTCTATTTATCTACCCCGCATTTTTAAATTCTCAATCCCCAATCTACCAAGTGTTCGAAAACTCTATCGCCCGTTATCTGGAAAAGCACGGGCACCCCTACATCCAACTGAAAGCCGTTCTTTTTGACATGGACGGTGTGTTATTCAACTCCATGCCCTACCATGCCGATGCCTGGCATAAAGTAATGGAACGTCATGGCCTGCACTTGAGCCGTGAAGAGGCATACATGCACGAGGGACGTACCGGAGCCTCCACCATCAACATCGTTTATCAACGCCAGTATGGCAAGGATGCCACTCCCGAGATGATAGAAAGCATCTATGCAGAGAAAAGCGCCGAATTCAGTACCCACCCGGAACCGGAACGTATGCCGGGTGCTTGGGAAGTGCTGCAAAAGGTAAAAGCGGCAGGACTTATTCCGGTACTTGTCACCGGTTCGGGCCAACACTCCCTGCTGAACCGCCTTGCCCACAACTTCCCTGGTATGTTTCAGCGCGACCACATGGTGACCGCCTTTGATGTGAAATACGGAAAGCCTCATCCTGAGCCTTATCTAATGGGACTGGAAAAAGCCGGAGTACAAGCCAACGAAGCTATAGTTGTAGAAAATGCACCTATCGGAGTACAAGCCGGAACAGCAGCCGGCATATTCACTGTGGCAGTCAATACCGGTCCGCTGGACAGGCAGGTATTACTGGATGCCGGAGCAGATTTATTGTTTCCGTCCATGCAGGCGCTTTGTGACGACTGGGAAAGGTTGCAAACCGCATTAGATGCCAGTAATAGCCTTCGCCACAAAGATTGACGGCGACCCAAACAATATAACAGTTGATTGGAGCTTATATAACCAAGTAATACCATTACTTGATATACAGAAGACATCTATTGTCTTTCTTCTTAAAGCGCTCCAATCTACCCATTTTCTCCTTCTCGGTTTCTTTAATAGGGAACGTTATTCTACAGGTATCTTTATCATAATCATACAATTCTCTGGCAGGAACTACATAAACAGATTCCGGACTGTCACCACACCATCCAAAGCCAAAAACATAAAACAAGTTTTTTATCGGACGGTTCAACAGATTGGAATTCATATACCCCTCGTACTTTTCAATGTCTTTTATATCGAGATAAAAACCTATCTTACTTCGCCATTTACATTCTACAGCTATAATATCTCCAACTTCATGAATGGTACTCGTTGTGGTAACACACTCCATCAACAAATCCGGAGATGATGAAGACAGAGGCCTATACCCCTCAATGTATTTATCACCTCTCCAATCTAAAAGCCGCCAAAATATTTTCTTATCACATAGATCCGAATAACCATCTTTACTAATATTGGAGTTCTTCACAACCCATTCCTCAAATCTATCTCCTAAATATTTACTTTTCTTCCTTTCTTTAAAATATTGAAAGGTATCCATAAACCGATATTGGAAAACACCTACAAAATCATCGATAAACTGATTTAATATTTTCATAGCCATAATAGTCTATTGTGTCTTTAAATAATATTCATTGCAAACAAAAATTCATAGGTGAAGAGCCGCAACACCCATTTTCAAAAATAGATTTTTTTTCATTTCCAAAAATAGAGTTTTTTTCCCAATTCTTTCCAGATTTCCTTCCCATCTTTGTAATACAGAAAACAAATAAAGTATTAATTATTAAAAATAGAGAAGTATGAAAAAATTAGTTATGATGTTGGTTTGTATGTTTGCAGTGCACACAATGGTAATGGCGGATAATGATAAGCCGATAGAGGTGAGCCAGTTGCCGGCGAAGGCGCAGACATTTATCAAGACTTATTTTAAAGACCATAAGGTGGCAATGGCTAAATTGGAGTCGGGAATGTTTTATAAAAGCTATGATGTGGTGTTCACGAATGGGGAGAAGGTAGAATTTGATAAATCGGGGGAATGGAAAGAGGTACGATGCAGACAAAGTGAAGTTCCTGTACAGATTGTACCGGAAGCGATACGTAACTATGTAAAGACCAATTATCCGGATGCAAGAATTCTTCAGATTGAGTACGATGACAATGAGTATGAGATAAAGTTGTCTAATCGTTGGGAAATTACATTTGACTCTAAAATGAGGGTGATTGACATTGACGATTGATGACAAGAAAGATTTAGAATATGTAGATTATAAAGTATCAAGAAACTGAAAACAGTTGCTTGGAGAGGGTTTCTCCAGGCAACTGTTTTTTTTTATGCACTTCCGTACGGTAGCAGGGCATATGGTGCTGCGCTCATTGTACAACAGTGGTTGTACTACTATTCCAATTGCCCGGAGTCAACGAAGCCCCGGCTGCACTTTTGCAGTTTTTTAATCAGTGTGTCCGGAGAAGGACACTCAACCTTCTCCGGAGCTGAAAATACTGATTTATAAGGAAATGGCGCTTCTCGGCGCTTCCTGCCGGAAGGCGACTCAGGCTATGACGCTTTCAGGATTTTGGCAGACCTCACCATGGTATAGGTAGTCCCCTTAGTACAATGGTGCATATCATTCAGCTTACTGAAAAATAGAGTTTTTTTCAGAGAGGTTTGTTCGGCAGAGAAATTCCAACCGCAGAACGGAAGAACAACGTTTTCAGTCCGTCATAAAATCCCGGAAGAGCAACCGTTCCATGCGTCTCTTCCGGGAACTTTTTTGATACCACCCGCAAATGCCGCTTCTCCATACGAGGAACTGCACTCCCTATAAAATCATCTGTCAGGGAAAAGTGGCTCAGCTTCCTATCAGGACGCGGCTGAGTGGCAAACGCAACATACAGTTGTTTTCCTGAAAAGTCAACCTTATCTACCTGCCGTTCTACCTGTTTCTGAAAACATCCTTTATCCCACTATAAACTGGGGTCTATGGCGATGTATGTATCAAATGTACCGGGATAATTCAGCAAAACATGCAGCGTGAACAACCCGGCATAAGAATGTCCGGCCAACAAGTGTTGTCCATTCACCGGCAAGTCTTGTTCCACTGCGGGGCGTAGCTCCTCCGTCAGAAAACGGCAAAATTGTCCTGCCCCACCCCCTTCCGGTTTATCGCCCGGACGGACAGTTCCGTCACGCCGGGCAGCGGAACAGGTTGGCGTAAAGTCTCTGGTTCTGTTTGTATTCAGGACAGCCACAACGATACAGGGCGGTAAGGAAGAAACTTTGGAGGTGGAAAACAAGCGAGTAAAACCTACCACCGAATGAAAAAAAGAATCACCGTCCAGCAAATAAAGAACCGGATAACTTTCCTCTTTTTCACCCGGGCGGGTTGCAGGTACATACACCCAATATTCTCTAGCCTCATTCAAGACATGCGAAAACAAAGTGTGGCGAGTCCCGATAGAAATAGCTTCTTGCGCTCTCAGCGGAAAACCGAGCCAAGTGACAACTACCAATATAAACAGAATATGCAGGCTTCTCATTTCAATTCTTTTTTCAGTCTGCAAAGTTCGCAGAAAATAAGTTGACTACCTATCCCTATTTTTAGGTATTCTCACGGTTGAAAGCTTTCCGCAAAAATCAAAGGCTGATTAAGAAAGTTTGATGGGCAACTGAATTTCCGTCATCCATTCATCCACCGTTTCTTTGTTCCAAATGCCGTCAATATGGCAAAACCGGGGACGGTCAATGACCTCGTATCCATTTGCCTCGGCATACGCAAAAAGCTCGGCGAAAGTTTCGGGCATATGCTCATAAGCACCGTAATGGTTGACACAGAGCGCAACCGGTACTTCCGGAAGTTCCTTGAATTTAATCAGTTCCGAATCTTCCTTGCGTTCAGCCACCGCTTCAAAAAACTCGATATCAATATCAACCCCATATTCCTCATTATATTCCACCGTGAAACAATATTCCGGGGCAGGACATTCACAACCCAAACGGTACATTTCAGGCCCGATAATATTCGGACAAAGATTGAACAGTTCCTGATAAGAGTCTATTTTACGGCGATGGGTAGCAAAAATTCTTGAAGGGAGGGATTTCTTAAACACTTTTTCCATAACATTCTCTTGTTTATGGAGTAAATTTTCCAATTTGGCAAGTTCGGTCTGCCGCCATATCAAGTGTTCAATCTCGTTTTTGCAACGTTCTATTTTAACCTTCAACAATTCAGCATCCGGAAATTCCTTGCCATCGGCAAACAACTCGGATATCTCTTCGAGGCTGAACCCTAATTGCTTGAGGTAAACAATACGGCTCATACACCGGAGCTGGCTGATGTCGTAATAGCGATACCCCGTCCACTCATCCACTTCAACGGGTATCATCAATCCTATCTCTTCATAATGACGAAGCGTCTTAACGGTCACTTGGCAAAGTTTGGAAAACTCTCCGATTTTAAACTTCATTTTATTCTTCATAAACTCATGCGCATTTTGTTTATGAAGCAAAGATAGGTCCTGCCCTTAGGGACGAGTCAAGAGATTGCTTCAAAAAAAACACATATTTCACTATTCACAACGGCAATAGGTGTTTGCACCGCACGTACAACGAGGCAACAGCTGCTCACTCAGTTCATCGCGGTAAAATTCATACAGCCGCCGGTACATGGTTTCATAGAGTGAGGCAACTTGTTTCTCCTGCTCACTTTCATTTTGAAAACGATTTTTAAAGGGATCTTCAAAATCAAAATGCACCTGCTGCTTGGCATCCAGAGTGATAAACTTCAGTTCTTCTCCGGCTTCTTTACATAGGGTAATCACGTAGTCCCACGACCGGTGCGTATAGGTCCCGACACCAGACGGTTTCTTGCGAGACACGCTGAAACCATTCTGTTCCATCACATTGCACACGGCATCGGGAACGCAGTTCCCCTCCATAATTCCTGCCGTAGAGATATTCATTCCCCTGCCAAATGCATGCAGGAGTTCCTGCGCGATACGGCTGCGGCACGTATCTTCATTACTTATTAACAGTATATCCATTGTCCGTTACTTTTCCAGGTTTAAATACTCGCCATCTCCTTCTTTCTTCATCTTCGCTTTACGTGCCAGGTCGAACAAGGTGGGGTTAATGTGGCAATATCCACCAGGATTTTTGTCCAGATAGTCTTGATGATAATCTTCGGCGAGATAGAAGTTCTTCAAAGGCTCTATCTCTACAACCAACGGACGGGAGTAGTTGGCAGCCAGCCGGTCAACGGTTTCACGAATAACGGGCAGGTCGGCGGTATCCGTATAATAGATACCCGTGCGATACTGTGTACCTCTATCCCCCCCTTGCTTATTGAGGCTGG
>OKUX01000415.1_pt1 | contig 10724 bp, 10 predicted proteins | sample 1606701 | NCBI WGS metagenome assembly OKUX01 (sample SAMEA3882525, study PRJEB24775) | human gut metagenome | biome: human-associated habitat; feature: intestine environment; material: feces | place: Netherlands | collected 2009/2010 | reverse complement strand
CGACCTCTACTATGTGGAGAAAGTCGGGCCGGCACCGCTTCCCATGGGCAAGGTGGCCGAAAAAGTGGCCGCTACTCTGCCGGATAGTGTTTCTGTGACGGGTGTCACAGCCTCGTCTGCTCCGGAGCGTGCCTGGCAGGTGAACCTTTCCAAACCTCGTCGTGCTTCCGTCTATGTAGACCAGTATACGGGTGAGATAAAGGGCAAGTATGAGCGTGCGCCGTTTTTCACGACCATGTTCCGCCTGCATCGCTGGTTGCTGGACAGCATGAAGCCCGATGGAGGCATCTTCTGGGGGAAAATGATTGTGGGCACTGCCACGCTGATGTTTGTCTTTGTCCTGATATCGGGCATTGTCATTTGGTGGCCCCGTACAAAGAAAGTTTTGAAGAACAGTCTGAAGATTGTTATCAATAAAGGTTGGCGCCGCTTCTGCTACGACCTGCATGTGGCAGGCGGTATGTACACGCTGATTTTTCTGCTGGCAATGGCGCTTACGGGACTGACATGGTCTTTCTCCTGGTATCGTACCGGTTTCTACAAGGTCTTCGGAGTGGAAACTGCGCAAGGAGGTGGGGGACACGGTGCTCCGGCACAAACTGCTGCCCACGGAGGAGATGGGGGACAAGGTCGGTCTGATGGCAGACCGGGAACTGAGAATCGTGAAAGAAAGCCCTTCTCTCCCTTTGCAAACTGGCAGAAGGTTTACGAAGAACTGAAGGAACTCAATCCTGATTATAAACAGATTACCGTGTTCAAAGGCTCTGCTACGGTTTCTTTCAATCGGTTGGGCAACCAGCGTGCTGCCGACCGCTATACGTTCAATCCCCGTAGCGGTGAAATCACCGGGGCTACCTTATATAAGGATGCCGACGCTTCAGGAAAAATCCGTGGCTGGATATTCTCCGTTCATGTAGGCAGTTGGGGAGGGCTGACCACCCGCATATTGAGTTTCCTTGCCGCTTTGGTAGGGGCCAGCTTGCCGCTGACGGGCTATTATCTTTGGATTCGCAGATTGATTCGGAAGGGCAGTAGGAAAGCGAACATACAATTAAAGAAAGTTGCTTAGAAAAAGCAGGCAGTTTTATAAAAGGATGAAGATGTCCACAAGATGCGCAGGCGTGCGTGTTTTGTGGACGTTTTCATATAGGTATGTCTGGAGAATGAATGCTTTATTAAAAATACTGAAAAATAAATGGAAAAATGTAATCATGATTACACTTTTTTAGATTGTAACTGCCTATTTTTGCTGAAAATATTCATTTTATGGCGAAGTTACCAATCATAAGTAAACTATTTCCGTCCTACAGATGGAAAGTAACGGCACTCATTGTATGCGGTGTCCTCGTCGGCGGCGGAGGCTTGTTTATGTATCTTCTCCGGGCGCACACTTATCTGGGAGATGACCCTGCGGCATGTGTCAACTGCCACATCATGGCTTCTTATTATGCAACCTGGATGCACAGTTCCCACAGCCGGGATGCCACTTGTAACGATTGCCATGTCCCTCATGAAAATATAGTAAAGAAATGGGCTTTCAAAGGCATGGACGGCATGAAGCACGTGGGTGCCTTTCTCACTAAAAGCGAACCGCAGGCTATCCAAGCCGAGGCAGCAAGTGCGCAGGTCATTATGAATAATTGCATCCGTTGCCATACGCAACTGACCAACGAGTTTGTGGATGCTGGTAAAATAGACTACATGATGACCCTCACCGGCGACGGAAAGGCATGCTGGGATTGCCACCGCGACGTGCCTCATGGTGGAATGAACAGTCTTTCGTCTACACCCGCTGCATTGGTACCCTATCCGGAATCTCCCGTGCCGGAGTGGTTGCAGAAACTGATAAAGGAATAATAACAATAAATCTTCATAGATATGGAAAAGAGATTAAAATCGTGGCAAGGATGGCTGTTGTTCGGTGGTTCAATGGTCGTTGTATTTGTCTTGGGGCTATGTGTTTCTGCCTTGATGGAGCGCAGGGCCGAGCTGGCAAGTGTATTCAATAACCGCAAAACAGTGATTGAGGGAATTGAGGCACGCAACGAAGTCTTTAAGAGTGATTTCCCCCGTGAGTATCAGACATGGACTGAAACTGCCAAGACCGACTTCCAGAGTGAATTCAATGGAAATGTGGCTGTGGATGTATTGGAACAGCGTCCCGAGATGGTAGTGCTCTGGGCGGGATATGCCTTCTCCAAGGACTATTCCACTCCGCGCGGACATATGCATGCCATCGAGGACATTACGGCAACTCTTCGTACCTGCCACTGCTACGGATGGCCCGCAGCCTTCTACTTGCTGGACTTGCAAGAGCCCCGATGTGCCCCGCATGATGGAAGCTATCGGTGTGGATGCTTTCTATAACAATAAGTGGGGCGCTTTGGGCGATGAAATTGTAAACCCGATTGGTTGTGCCGACTGCCACGAACCGGAAAACATGAACCTGCATATCAGCCGTCCGGCTTTGATAGAGGCTTTTGAACGCCAAGGCAAGGATATTACCAAGGCCACTCCGCAGGAGATGCGTTCACTGGTATGTGCGCAGTGCCATGTGGAGTATTACTTCAAGGGCGACGGCAAGTACCTGACTTTCCCCTGGGACAAAGGTTTTACGGTGGAAGACATGGAAGCCTATTATGATGAGGCTGGTTTCTACGACTATATACACAAGTTGAGCCGTACCCCTATCCTGAAAGCGCAGCACCCCGATTTTGAAATAGCCCAGATGGGGATTCACGGCCAGCGTGGCGTATCGTGTGCGGACTGCCACATGCCTTATAAGAGTGAAGGTGGCGTGAAGTTCAGCGACCACCATATACAGAGTCCGTTGGCTATGATAGACCGTACCTGCCAAACCTGCCACCGCGAAAGTGAGGAAACTTTGCGCAACAACGTCTACGAACGCCAGCGCAAGGCCAATGAAATCCGTAACCGCTTGGAGCAGGAACTTGCCAAAGCCCATATCGAAGCTAAATTTGCTTGGGATAAGGGAGCTACGGAAGAGCAGATGAAAGATGTGTTGGCGCTGATTCGTCAGGCACAATGGCGTTGGGACTTCGGTGTGGCATCTCACGGTGGCTCTTTCCACGCACCGCAAGAAATCCAGCGTGTCTTGTCTCATGGGTTGGATAGAGCCATGCAGGCGCGTTTGGCTATCTCCAAGGTGCTGGCGAAGCATGGATATACAGACAATGTTCCTATGCCGGATATCTCCACCAAAGACAAGGCGCAGGAATATATCGGGCTCGATATGGATGCCGAAAGAGCTGCAAAGGACAATTTCCTGAAGACTACAGCACCGGCTTGGCTGGAAAAAGCGAAAGCTAACAACCGGTTAGCACTAAAATAAATTTGTACATCGTCAAATCATAAATCAGAAGATGTGGAAGAAACCGTGGGGGTATAAGGAAGGTTTTATCTGTGGGGCAGGACTGTTTGTCACGGGCTTGCTGTTACAGTGGAGCGTTGGAGGCATTCGTTGGGGCTTGTTTGCATGGCCGGTCAATATCATTGTTCTGGTGCTGTTCTTGCTGTTGCTGGCAGGGATGCATGGGCTTCGCAAACGGGTGTATTGTTTCGGATGGCTCAGTCATTATACGGCTGCAGTTTCTTCCCTGGTCTGTGTGGCGGCTATCACTGTCATTATGGGGTTGGTACGGCAGGTTCCCTCCACCCATCCTTCGGCAGATGTCATCGGCTTTTCGAAAATGCTTTCTTTTGGGCCGTTTGTGTTACTTTATGTCTGGCTGGTTGCTGTCTTAGGGATGACTATTCTCCGTGCCGCTATCCCCTTCAATGTGCGTAAGATTCCTTTTCTGCTGAATCATGCCGGCTTGTTTGTTGCCCTTCTGACGGCAACGCTGGGCAATGCGGATATGCAGCGTCTTAAAATGATTACCCAATTGGGCAAGACCGAATGGCGTGCCATAGATGAGGGCGGCAAGCTGACGGAACTTCCGCTTGCTGTTGAGCTGAAAGAATTTACTATACACGAGTATCCTCCCAAACTGATGCTGATAGACAATGAGACGGGGCAGGCACTGCCGAAGGATATGCCGGAACATTTGTTGCTGGAAGAGAAGGTGGAACGGGGAAAATTGCTGGATTGGGACATCTCCATTTTTCAAACCATTCCTATGGCTGCCTCCGTGGCTACGGAAGATACCTTAAAGTTTACTGAATTCCATTCGATGGGAGCTGCCTATGCCGTTTATCTGAAAGCGGTGAACACCGCCTCCGGACAGTCGAAGGAGGGATGGGTGAGTTGCGGCAGCTTCATGTTCCCCTATAAGGCATTGCGTTTGTCGGAGCAGACCAGTCTGGTGATGCCCGAACGTGAGCCGCAACGGTTTGTGTCTGCTGTTACGGTTTATACGCAGGCGGGAGATGTGGTGGAAGACACTATCGAGGTGAATCGTCCGTTGAAGATATCCGGGTGGAATATTTATCAATTGAGCTATGACGAGACGAAGGGACGGTGGAGTGATGTCAGTGTCTTTGAACTGGTGCGCGACCCCTGGCTCCCGGCTGTATATGCCGGCATTATAATGATGGTGCTGGGAGCAGTCTGCTTGTTTGTCAATGCACCAAAAGGAAAAGAAGAAAGAAAGGAGGAGACGGTATGAGTTGGGATTATTTTGCTCTGTTTGCCATTGTCGCTTTACTCTTCTGGGGATGGGGAGCTTTCGCTGCATGGCGTGGAAAACGCCCGGCAGTGGTATATACCTTTACCTGCCTGGGACTGGTTGTCTTTTTCAGTTTCATTGTCGGTATGTGGATTTCTTTGGAACGTCCTCCGATGCGGACGATGGGAGAGACCCGTCTGTGGTATTCGTTTTTTCTTCCGTTGGCGGGAATCATCACTTACGGCCGTTGGAAGTATAAATGGATTCTCGGTTTCAGTACCATTTTGTCACTGGTGTTTGTCTGCATCAATATATTCAAGCCCGAAATACACAATAAGACTTTGATGCCCGCCTTGCAGAGCCCGTGGTTCACTCCTCATGTCATTGTTTATATGTTTGCCTACGCCATGCTGGGTGCCGCTACGGTGATGGCTGTCTACCTGCTGTGGTTCAAGAAGAAGGGGATTGAAAGGCATGAGATGGCTCTGTGCGATAACTTGACTTATGTAGGGCTTGCTTTCATGACGCTGGGTATGCTGTCCGGTGCCGTCTGGGCAAAAGCTGCTTGGGGACACTATTGGGCATGGGACCCTAAAGAGACTTGGGCGGCGGCTACCTGGTTTTCCTATCTGGCATATATCCATTTCCGTCTGGGGCGTCCCGCGGCACATCGCAAGGCATTGGTCGGCCTGCTTGTATCTTTTCTGCTGTTGCAAATGTGCTGGTACGGCATCAATTATTTGCCCTCGGCACAAGGAGTGAGTGTACATACGTATAACTTAAATTAAAATACTTATGAAGATAGTTTATTTGGCATTAGGCTTATGGCTGTTGCCCGGAATGTTGTGGGCGCAAAGTGCGGAGAAAGAGAACGAATTCACCATGTCGATGCAAATCAGACCCCGTGCAGAATACCGTAACGGTGCACAGTTCCCACGTTTCGAGGGAGACAAAGCAGCTGCATTCATCAACAACCGTGCACGCCTTTCCATGGAGTACAAACGCTCGGACTTGAGCATGAAGATTTCCGCCCAGCATGTAGGGGTGTGGGGACAAGACCCGCAGATAGATACTAACGGGCGTTTCATCATGAACGAAGCATGGGCAAAGCTCGATTTCGGTGCCGGTTTTTTTGCACAACTGGGACGCCAGACCTTGTCTTATGATGACGAACGTATTTTAGGAGGACTGGACTGGAATGTCGCAGGTCGCTATCATGATGCCTTGAAGCTGGGCTATGCCAAGAATGCCCACCAACTGCATTTCATTCTTGCCTTCAACCAAAACAAGGAAAAGTCAAAAGGCGGTACCTATTATTATGACGGCGCGCAACCTTACAAGAATATGCAGACCCTTTGGTATCATTATGCGGCGCAAGCTTCCAATCTTGATGTCTCTTTATTGTTCATGAATCTGGGGCTGGAAACCGGTGATGCGGAGACCGAGACCTCCCGTACCCGCTATTTGCAGACGTTTGGTACTTACGTGACTTATCAACCGGAATCGGGAAACTGGCTGCCCGTGCAGGCTGCTTTCTATTACCAGACCGGAAAGAACAAGAATGCGCAGAGTGTATCTGCCTTTATGGCAAGCGTGAAGGCTGCCTATGCCATAGACAAGCAATGGAGTGTGAGCTTGGGTTATGATTATCTGAGTGGAAGTGACGGGGAGGGTGACAAGTTCAAGGCTTTCGATCCCCTTTACGGAACACATCATAAGTTCTATGGAGCGATGGATTATTTCTATGCTTCTGCCTGGCAGGGAGTCGCTCCCGGTTTGCAGGATGCCCAGTTGGGTGTTAACTTCAAGACATCCAAGCAGGTGAGTATGCAATTGAATTATCACTATTTTGCTACTGCTGCCAAGCTGGATGATGTAAAAAAGGGATTGGGTTCGGAGATAGACTATCAGCTTGACTGGAATGTGATGAAGGGCGTGAAGCTTTCTGCCGGTTACTCCATCATGCGGGGTACGAAGTCCATGGGCGTGGCGAAAGGCGGCGACCATAAACGTTGGCAGGATTGGGGCTGAGTATCTGTCAACATCAATCCGAGAATCTTGTTTGTAAAATGGTAGTTTAGATATACTCTTTCAGAGCTGCTTCATTCAATACCTCAATTTTCTTACCCGTCATTAGGATAATACCTTCTTTGGTCATCTTATTGATTTCCTTTGAAAGTGCCGGGCGGGTTACATTGAGGTATTCTGCCAGCTCAGATTGGGTATGCGCTATGGTGATGCTGGTAGAGTTGGAAATTCTGTTTTCAAACAGATAGACGACAAACCTTTCGCGGACTGTTTTGCGGGAAAGGGCTTTTAATCGCGACACCGTGCAGGCATTGCAATTTCCCGTTATGCAAAGGAAGTTGTGCAGCACTTTGGGATCCTGGCTGATAAGTTTGAAGGTGGATTCTTTGGTCGCAGTGAATAGGATACAGTCTTCAATGGCGGTAAAAGTTGCCGGCAGTGTGGTGTTGCTGCCGAAGAGATGGGGAGTGGCAAAGGCCCGGGGGGCAACGATGTATTCTACCATAACCTTATTGCCCAGGCCGTCTATAATATCTACACGCAATTTGCCTTCCAATAGTATATATAGCTTCTTGCAGGGGGTGCCTTGCCGGGCAACTATATCTTTCTTGTCTATAGAATAGACTGAATATTCCAGTTTCTCAAGCAGCGATTGCTTGATATTATGTGGCAAATCCCTTAGTAGAGGGATTTGGAACAATAACTGTTCGTACTTTTCATCCAGTAGAATCTTTTCCATAGCTTTTTATTCTTGGACAAAGGTAAGAATAATATATAAGTGCGGGCATTTTTTATAAATACTTTTGGGCAGAGATTTCATTTATCCGCATTTCCTTCTCTTCTATTCGGATGCACCCTTCGCTTGCCAGCTCCGATAAGGCACGTGCCAGCGAGGGACGAGCCACTCCCAGTATTTGTGCCACTTCCTGCTGGTTGAGTATCGTGCCATGCATGCGTAGATAGTTCAGTATGCGCGATTTTAGGCTTTGCAGGGCAAAGGCATTCAGCTTTTTGGAGAGGAACAGAGTTCTGTCCGATACCAGTTGCAGAAAGTTGCGCATCACAGTGGGGTGTCGATGCAGGAATTCCAGGAAGACATTCTTGTTTATGATGAGTATCTCACATTTCTCTTTTGCTTCGATATTTACCGGGAAGCGGTTTTCGGAGGCAAAGACAAAAGCCGGGGCAAGTAGTTGCGGGGCTTTCAGCGTTTCTATGGTGAGTTGCTTTCCCTCTGCACTGACCATTTGGGTACGCACACTGCCGCAGCACAATATGAATAGAGAACGGTATGCTTCTCCCTGCATGGCAATAAAGTCAGCAGGTTTGCATTGCCTGCGTGCATGTTCGGGTGCCAGGATGAGGGATAATAATTCTTCTTCTGTTATGCCTTGGAAAGGAGGCATTTTCAATAATGTATGGATTTCCATTCTCTTTTTTACTTTTTTGTGATTCGATGTAACATTCGTGACAGTTTTCGCGTTGTAGAACTCTCATCTTTGCACAAAGATAATGCAAACCGAAAGTAATAGAAAATAAGCTTGCTTATTTTTATTGCTGAGGTGCCGCTTATCTTATGGAAAGATGATGTAAACTTTTAAATGAATAAGAATATGGAACCGAACATGTTTTGTTATCAATGTCAAGAGACAGCCAAAGGAACCGGCTGTATACTGAAAGGTGTATGTGGAAAAGAAAGTCATACGGCTCAAGCTATGGACTTGTTGCTGTTTGTGGTTAGAGGTGTCTCTGTCGTTGCCGATGTTTTGCGCAAGGCAGATTGTCCGGTCTCCGAAGAAGTGAATATCTTTGTGACGGATGCTCTGTTCTGCACTATTACGAATGCAAATTTCGATGATGAAAGCATTTTGAAGCGGGTAGATAAAGGAATCACCATGCGTAATGGATTGATTCAAGAGGCCAAGCATAACAAAGTGCTCTTACCCAAAGTAGATGAACTGACTTGGCAGGGAACGCGTGATGACTATGCCGGAAAAGCGAAGACAGTAGGTGTTCTGCGTGAACAGAATGAAGACCTCCGCTCGTTGAAAGAATTGCTTGTCTATGGCTTGAAAGGTATGGCTGCCTATCTGGAGCATGTCATGCGTCTGGGATTCAATGATGATACGGTTCATGTTTTCATGCAACGCGCACTGGCTACCATTGCGGTTGAGTCTCTATCGGCAGAGGAGTGGGTGAAGCTGGTTCTCGAAGCTGGTGAGTTTGGAGTAAAGACAATGGCTCTATTGGATGCAGCCAATACTGGTACTTACGGTAATCCTGAAATTACAAAGGTGAATATCGGTGTGAAGAACCGTCCGGGAATTTTGATTAGCGGCCATGACTTGAAGGATATGGAAGAATTATTGAAACAGACTGAAGGCACAGGAATAGATGTCTATACACATGGTGAAATGTTACCTGCTCACTATTACCCGGCTTTCAAGAAATATTCCCATTTTGTAGGCAATTATGGCAATGCCTGGTGGAAACAGCGCGAAGAATTCACTTCCTTCAACGGACCGATTCTGTTTACCACCAATTGCATCGTTCCTCCTCTGGCAAATGCTGTGTATAAAGAACGTATGTTTACCACCAACTCTACCGGCTATCCGGGTTGCAAGTACATTGATAAGGATGCTGAAGGTAGGAAAGACTTTTCTGAAATCATAGAGATTGCCAAACAATGCCAGCCCCCGGTGGAGATAGAGCATGGAGAGATTATCGGCGGTTTTGCTCATAACCAGGTGCTGCAACTGGCAGACAAGGTGGTAGATGCCGTGAAGACCGGGGCCATACGCCGCTTTATCGTAATGGCAGGCTGTGATGGACGTATGAAGAGCCGTGACTACTACACGGAATTTGCCAAAGCCTTGCCGCAAGATACCGTTATCCTGACCGCAGGTTGTGCCAAATACCGCTATAATAAACTTGGTTTGGGAGACATCAACGGCATTCCCCGTGTATTGGATGCCGGGCAGTGCAATGACAGCTATTCACTGGCGGTAATAGCCATGAAGCTGAAAGAAGTATTCCAGCTGAACGACATTAATGAACTTCCCATAGTCTACAACATAGCGTGGTACGAACAGAAAGCAGTTATTGTATTATTGGCATTATTGAGCCTCGGTGTGAAGGATATTCACTTAGGACCTACATTGCCCGCTTTCCTTTCTCCAAATGTCGTCAAGGTACTGGTTGATATGTTCCATATTGCAGGTATCGGTAGCGTGGAAGATGATTTGAAGAAATTCGGGTTATAGATGAAAGGGTACTGAAACTATCCTTTTATCACGTTATTTATCGCTTCCTCCGTTCCGCAGAATGGCCCGTGTGATTGTAGTTTTATGGTACACATGGCGGCGGCAAAGCATCCCGCTTCCCGGTGGGATGCGCCTTTGTTGCGCATATACAGATACCCCACCATATAGGTGTCTCCGCATCCCGTTGCATCTGTTATCTGAAGGGCCGGATAGGCGGGTATTTCGTGGAATTCTCCTTGGGCATATATCAGCGAACCTTTATCTCCCAGGGTCAGCAGCACTTCCTTCACGCCCCAGTCTGCAATCAGCAATGCAGCTTCGTGCGGTTCACTGCATCCGGTCAGCACTTCCATTTCAGCTTCGTTGGCTTTCAGGATATGGATATACTTCAATGCTTCTTTCTTTTCCGGCCAGTCTACGGCCAGCACCTTTTCATTCTCCACCTTGCGGAGAAATCCTTGCACGTCTACCGAGAGGAGTCCCTTGCCGGACAAGAACTTGATGACCTCCAAAGAGAAGTCGTCGGCAAGCAGACTGCCCAAGTGGATAATCCGTGCATCGGTATCTTTCAAACCTTCCACGGTGAAAGGGTCTGCTTTTGCCGTGACACGTTGTGTACGTTCGTTCTGGTTTTCTCCATAAATATTCTCGAAACAGACGGAATGTGTGCTGTGCAAGGCTTTGACGGAAATACCTTCTTTCCGAATGTCTTCCACAATGCCCATGTCAGTATCAGCCAAAGCTGTTACCAATAAAAAATCGTTAGCATTCAAGTGCTTGATGGCATGTGCGAAGTAGAAGGAGG
>OKUX01000410.1_pt1 | contig 10784 bp, 9 predicted proteins | sample 1606701 | NCBI WGS metagenome assembly OKUX01 (sample SAMEA3882525, study PRJEB24775) | human gut metagenome | biome: human-associated habitat; feature: intestine environment; material: feces | place: Netherlands | collected 2009/2010 | reverse complement strand
CCCGCCGCTGGCAGACGTTGATGCCGATGCCCACGATGACCCACAGGCTGCCCTCCGGCCCCGGCAGGGCCTCCGCCAGAATACCGCAGACCTTCCGGCCCGACAGCACCAGATCGTTGGGCCATTTGATGCCGCAGGACAGACCGCAGCTGCGGCGGATGGCACGGCGCACCGCCGTGGCCGCCAGCGCCGGAATGCGAGGGGCGTCCTCCGGGCTGCTCCGCAGCAGCACCGATCCGTACAGCCCCAGCCCCGCCGGGGACTGGAAGCTGCGGCCCATGCGGCCCCGGCCCGCCGTCTGCTGCCGGGCCAGCACCACGGTGCCCTCCGCCGCCCCCTGCCGGGCCAGCGCCATCAGCTCCGTATTGGTGGAACCCACCGTCTCATAGCGATACACACGCCGCTCCATGGCCGCACCTCACTTTCCGCAATACTTTACCACGCCTGTGGGGATTTGTAAACCTCCCCTCTTGCATCCGCCGCCGGATTCCTGTATAATGCCGTTATCTTTATTTGAATACCGGGAGCACCGCCATGACCACTCGACAGCTTGTCCGCACCGCTCTGTTCGCCGCCCTGACGGCGGTGGGAGCATTTCTGAAAATTCCCTTGGGTCCCTCCGCCATCACTCTGCAATTCTTCTTCACCGCCATGGCGGGCTGTCTGCTGGGCAGCGGCTGCGGGGCGCTGTCACAGCTGATCTATGTGGCGCTGGGGCTGCTGGGGCTGCCTATTTTTACCGCAGGCGGCGGCTTTTCCTATGTGCTGCACCCCACCTTCGGCTTTCTGCTGGGACTCATTCCCGCCGCATGGGTCATCGGGCGGCTGTCCCGCAGCACCCGCTCCTTCTGGCGCATTGCACTGGCGGCGCTGGCGGGGCTGGCGGTGCTGTATGCCGTGGGGCTGCCGTACATGGCGATGATCCTCAACGGCTATATGGGCAAGGGCATGGACCTCTCCGCCATTTTGTGGGCGGGGATGCTGCCCTTCCTCCCCGGCGACGCTCTGAAAATTCTGGTGACGGCTCTGCTGACGCCGCCCATCCGCCGGGCTTTGGATAACTCCGCCAAATAGGCGGCAGACAGGCCGGCATTTCTTGGAACAACAGTGCATTGCAATTCCCGCCGGAGGCCCGTATAATAAGCAAGACAATTCGAAGGGAGTGATGAAAATGAAGGTCTGCACGCTGCTCACCAAATTTTCCGCTCCCTCTGTTTCTGTTTTTCCTTTTTGACCGGTATTTTTACCGGTCATTTTTTTTGCGCTTTCTGCGCCTGAGCCGGTCAGCAATTATTTTTTCATAAAACCCACAAACGAAAGAGAGGAACTGTCACATGAACAAAAAACTCGGACACGACGCCATCTACGACGCCCGTGAGCTGGGCGTCCCCCGGATGCTCCTGCTGGGCCTGCAGCACCTGTTTGCCATGTTCGGCGCTACGGTGCTGGTCCCCATTCTGGTGCAGGGCTACGGTCTGCCCCTGTCCATCCAGACCACGCTGCTGTTTGCCGGTCTCGGCACGCTGCTGTTCCACGTCTGCACCAAGCTGAAGGTCCCCGCCTTCCTGGGCTCGTCCTTTGCGTATCTGGGCGGCTTCCAGGCCATGGCGGCCTTCAACGCCGGAAAGTACGCCACCATGTCCGACAGCGACAAGCTGGCCTACGCCATGGGCGGTATCGTGGTGGCGGGCCTGCTGTATCTGGTGCTGGCGCTGCTGTTCAAGCTGGTGGGCGCACAGAAGGTCATGCGGTTCTTCCCTCCCATCGTCACCGGCCCCATGATCATCCTTATCGGTCTGAATCTGGCGGGAACCGCCGTCAGCAATGCCAGCACCTGCTGGTGGCTGGCGCTGGTAGCCATCGCCATCATCATCGTGGCCAACATCTGGGGCAAGGGCATGGTGAAGATCATCCCCATCCTGCTGGGTGTGGTGGGCAGCTATCTGGTGGCGCTGGTGGCTACCCTCTGCGGCGCCCAGCTGCCGGATGCCAACGGTGTCATGCAGCCCCTCATCAACTTCTCCGCCGTGAAGAGCGCCAGCGTCGTCGGCCTGCAGCAGTTCGTGCTGGCGAAGTTTGACCTCACCGCCATTCTGGTGATGGCCCCCATCGCCATCGCCGCCATGATGGAGCACATCGGGGACATCTCCGCCATCTCCTCCACCACCAACCGCAACTTCATCGCCGACCCCGGTCTGCACCGGACCCTGCTGGGTGACGGTCTGGCTACCGCTCTGGCGGGTGCCTTCGGCGGCCCGGCCAACACCACCTACGGCGAGAACACCGGCGTGCTGGCCCTGTCCAAGGTCTACGACCCCCGTGTCGTGCGGCTGGCAGCCGTCTACGCCATCATCCTCTCCTTCTCCCCCAAGTTCGATGCGCTGGTCAACTCCATCCCCACCGCCATCGTGGGCGGCGTCAGCTTCATCCTGTACGGCATGATCTCCGCCGTGGGCGTGCGGAACGTGGTGGAGAATCGGGTGGATCTCACCAAATCCCGCAACCTCATCATCGCCGCTGTCATCTTCGTCTGCGGACTGGGCTTCAGTGCCACCGGTGGCATCACCTTCACCGTGGGCAGCGCCAGCATCACCCTGACGGGTCTGGCCATCGCCGCTCTGGCGGGTGTGATCCTCAACGCCGTTCTCCCCGGCAACGAATATCAGTTCGGCACCGATCCCGTGGGCGACAAGTCCGCCGACCTGGGCTCCTATTGATCCCCATCTTTTTCCATACACGGCACAGGGCCGGAGCGGTATCCCGCTCCGGCCCTGTGCCGTGTATTTTTCTTATTGCAGTGGTTCCTTGGGCAGCCAGCGCTTGCCGGCCAGACGGATCAGGAAGCAGATACCGCACACACCCAGCTGCAGGGCCATGGCCACCCAAACACCCACAAGGCCCCACTTGGCCGCCAGAATGGCCGATAGCGGCACACGGATGCCCCACATGGTGCCAAAATTCAGCAGCATGGGCACCAGTGTACTGCCGGTCCCCTGAAACACGCCGCTGGCCACGATGGAGGCCCCGAATAACGGCTCCGCGAATGCCTCGATCCGCAGCACCCGCACGCCCAGCTCAATGACGGCCTCGTCCACCGCCATCATGCCGATCATGGCCGGGGCCAGCACATACAGCAGCGTCCCCGTGATCACCATCAAGCCCATGCCCAGCGCAACCGTCAGCCAGCCCAGCCGATAGGTCAGATCCTTCCGCCCGGCACCTACGCTCTGGCCCACCAGCGTGGAGGCCGCCGCCTGCACGCCAAAGGCGGACATATAGCAGAGACTCTCCGCCGTTATGGCGAAGGAGTTGGCCGCCGTGGCGATGATGCCCAGCGGGGCCACGATGGCGGTGGTCACCATCCGGGCGGTGGAAAGAATGGTGCGCTCGCCCATGACGGGAGCCGAGATAGACAGGCAGCGCTTCAGCTGTGCCGCCGTAAACCGTGCCTTTTCGCCCCGCCGCAGGTGCAGCTCCGGCGACCGCACCAGCAGGATATAGGTCAGCACCACCGCAATGACCACCTGCGACAGCGCCGTTCCCATGGAGGCACCCAGAACCCCCAGACCGAAGCCCGGCAGCGTCACCCCCAGCACCCGCAGCGTTCCGCTGGGGAAGATGAGGAAGGCGTTGAACACCACGTCCAGCAGGCACATCACCACCATGCAGATGCCGGGGGTTTTCATATTGCCCGCCGAACGCAACAGTCCGCCGCAGAGGTTATTCATCTGCATGAAGGGCAGCGACAGAACAAATACCAGAAAGTAGGCGCTGGCATCCTGCCAGATGGCGGGGTCTGCCCGCAGCCAGCGAGGCAGATTCCCGGTGATGCCCAGCGCTATGGCCATCATCACAAGGCTGAAGGCCATGCACACCAGAAAGGCCAGCTTCATGATGCCGCGGGCTTTCTCCGACTGTCTGGCTCCCAGCGCCTGCGCCACCGCCACGTTAAAGCCGATGGTCAGCGCAATGCACAGATCGCCGAAGAGCCACGAGGTGGTCGCCACCACACCGATAGCGGCGGAGGCATTGGAGCCCAGCTGGCCCACCATGGCCGTGTCAATATACTGCATCACCACGGAGGAGATCTGGGCCAGAATGGCCGGCCAGCTCAGCTGAGCGATCAGCAGCAGCTGCTCCCGTGTGGAGATGGGCTGTCCGCTCTGTAATTTTTTCAATCCTTCACCTTGCATTCTGCACCCTCCTTCATGGTCGTAAGTTTCATTCTAACGCAGGGATGCGGCAGTTGCAACCCCCTATTTTGCGGTTTTTCCTGCTTTTTTGCGAAAAAGCATCCCGTGTGCCGCAGCACACGGGATGGAAAGTCAGCAAAAAGCTTCTGACCGCTCCGGAAAGGCCATGCAGACCGTTGGCCTATCAAAATCCTCGCAGAGTTCGCCGCTCGCAGGCGGCGAAAAGGTCTGATCCATTTTGGCTGGCGACCGGTGCATCAGTCAAAATGCCTCTCAGACCGCAAGTGTGGAATTTCTGCGGTCTGACACAGAAATGATGCACGCAGCGGGCTGGGGCCTTTGGTGCAAAATCCAATGGATTTTGCACCAGATTTTTAGAACGACACCGTCAACAGCATCTTGAACCGCTCCTGCCCGTACACCGCATGGGGGATATCCTTGGGCATGATGAGCGTCTCGCCCTGAGACACCAGAAAGACCTCACCGCCCACGGTGAAGCGGCCGGTACCCTCCAACACCGTCACCATAGCGTCGCCGCCGGCGGCATGGGTGCTGATCTCCTCGTCCTTTTCAAAGGCAAAGAGGGTCATGCTGAGCTTGCTGTTCTGCACCAGTGTGCGGCTGATGATCTGGCCGTCCTGATAGTCCACCTGCTCCGCCATGTGCAGAACCTTCTGCTTTTCAATATTCTTATACATAATGGTGTTCCTCCCACAAAATAATAATGAAAGTAGTATGGCCCGGTGCGTCGTTAAAAATCCAGCTTTGTCCGGACGCAGATCTCACGGATCTTGGCCTGTAAGCGCTTGAGATCCTCGAAGGTCTCCGGCTTCTTGCCGGGGTCCCGCAGCAGGGCCGCCGGGTGGTACATGGCCATTTTCTCCATGCCGTCCTGCCGGAAAAACAGGCCGTGCTCCTGCGTGATGCGGAAATCGGCCTTGATAAGCTCCATGGCGCTGATGCGCCCCAGACACACCAGGATTTTCGGCTGCATCAGCTCCATTTGCCGCCGCAGATAGCCGCTGCACGCCTCCTTCTCGGTGTTCAGCGGATCCCGGTTCTGAGGCGGGCACTTGACGCTGTTGGTGATATAGATGCGCTCACGGGACAGGCCGATCATTTGCAGCATATCGTCCAGCAGCTTCCCGGCCCGGCCCACAAAGGGCTCGCCCTGCTTGTCCTCGTTGGCGCCGGGGGCCTCCCCCACCAGCAGCACCTCCGCCGCCGGATCGCCTACGCCGAACACCACCTGGGTCCGCTCCTCCGCCAGACTGCACGCCCGGCAGGCCAGACACCGCTGCCGCAGCTGCTCCCACTGCTGATCCATGGCCGCTCCTCCTCTCACGTTCAATAGCATCAGCATAGCAGAAAAAAATGGCTTTGGCAAGTGGGGATACCCATTCTCCTCCGGGACACACTGTCTCCAGAAAGGAGACGCTGCCCATGTACCTCTGGAGCTTTCTGACCTACGGCTTTCTTGGCTATCTGTTGGAGAAAGTCTATGCCCTTGTCACCCGTTCCCGCCACACCGTCCGCAAGGGGTATCTGCTGCTGCCGGTGTGTCCGGTATATGGCCTTGCCATGCTGGCGGTGCTGGCTCTGCCGCCGGATATGACGGACACCTTCTGGCACTTGGCCCTCTATGGCGGACTCACCGCCACGGCGGTGGAATACGCCGTCCATTTCTGCTGCGACAGGCTGCTGGGAGTCATGTTCTGGGACTACTCCTCCACCAAAATGGACCTGAACCGCCGGGTGTGCCTGCCCTTTGCCCTGATCTGGGGGCCGCTGGCGGCCGTGACCGTCCGCTATATCCACCCCCTGCTGCGGCCATGGCTCAACGCCGTACCGCCTTGGCTGACGCTGGCAGCGTGGCTGCTGCTGACCGCCGACAGCTTTTTCACCGTCCGTCTGCTGCTTCAATATCACGACATCGACCTGCTGAGCTGGAAAAACCTCCTACGCCGCCGCGCCGCCGCCTGACCTCTCCGTTCACAAATCGTTTACACGGTGCCGCTCCATTTGTTCTTGACGGTGCTTCCATTCCGTGGTAATATTTAGCACGCTAACATTTAGCCAGCTAATGATTCAGAGAGGAGCGATTTACCTTGAGTAGTACCTGTCAGAGCGATCATCTGGGGCGACTGCTGGGTCAGTGCGAGCACCGGATGCGGATGGTCATGGACCGCTCGCTGCGGCAGTACGGCGTCACTCCGGTCCAGTGCCGGGCGCTGATGTACCTGCACCGCCAGCCGGAGCCGGTGACCCAGCGGCAGCTGGAGCAGTATATGGCCGTGAAGCCTTCCACCATCAACGGCATCGTGGGCCGTCTGGAGGAGAAGGGCCTTCTCACCAGAGATGCCTGCCAGCAGGACGCCCGGTGCCGTGTCCTCCGGCTGACGGAGGAGGGCCGCCGCTTCCGCAGCGACTTCATCCGCATCGCACAGGACACCAACCGGCAGATGGAACAGGGCTTCTCCCCGGAGGAGCTGGCCGCCCTGCACCGCTATCTGGAACGGGTGGCGCAAAATCTCGCAGCGCAAACGGAGGAAACAGAACTATGATACGCAAGCTTGCCCCGTATACCAAGGGGTACCGGGTCTACATCCTGCTGGGCATCCTCTGCTCGGCAGGCGAAGCGGTGCTGGAGCTGATGCTGCCCAAGGCCATGAGCAACATCGTAGACTACGGCATCGGCGGCAACGGCGGTGCCGGCGACCGCACCTACATCCTTACCATGGGCCTGAAGATGGTGCTGATGGCCCTGATCTGCCTGGCGCTGGGCGTGGGCGCAGCGGCGCTGGCCGCCAAGGCCGGCATGGGCTTCGGCGCCAACGTCCGTGACGCAGAGTACCGGCAGGTACAGCGCTTCTCCTTTTCCAACATCGAGCACTTTTCCACCGCCTCCCTCATCACCCGGCTCACCAACGACGTCTCGTCGGTGCAGATGACCCTGATGATGGGGATGCGGATGCTGGTGCGGGCCCCGGTGATGCTCATCACCGCTCTGGTGATGGCCCTTCGCATCAGTCTGCAGCTGAGCCAGATCTTTCTGGTGATCCTGCCGCTGCTGGCACTGATGGTGTTCATCGTGCTGCGGTATGTGGGGCCCTTCTTCACCTCCCTGCAAAAGGCCACTGACGGTCTGAATCTGGTGGTGCAGGAGGATCTGAACGCCATCCGGGTGGTGAAATCCTTCGTCCGGGAGGACCGGGAGAAGGAGAAATTCTTCCAGCGCAGCGAAACCCTCCGCCAGACGGCGGAGCGGGCCTTCGGCTTCGTGGTGACCTTCATCCCCATGGTGAACCTCATCATGGGCGGCACCATCGTATCCATCATGTGGCTGGGCGGCCACTATGTGGCCGGTGGTCAGATGCTCTCCGGCGACCTGCTGGCCTTCTTCACCTACGCCTCCGAAATTCTCATGTCTCTGATGATGGTGGCCATGGTGATGATGGTACTGACCCGCTCCATCGCCTGCGGCAAGCGCATTGTGGAGGTGCTGGAGGAGCAGCCGGAGATCACCGACGACGATGCCGTGAAGGAGATCACCGGCGACGGCACCGAGAGGGAACTCACCCTCTCCGACGGTTCCATCCGCTTTGACCACGTTTACTTCAAATACCATCCCGACAGCGCCGAGTGGAACCTGACGGACATCGACTTCTCCATTGCCAGCGGCATGACCGTGGGCATTCTGGGCGGCACCGGCAGCGCCAAGAGCACGCTGGTGAGCCTGATCCCCCGGCTGTATGAGGCCACGGAAGGGGCCGTCTATGTAGGTGGTCACAACGTCAAGGACTACACCATGGAGACGCTGCGGGAGGGCTGCGCCATGGTGCTGCAGAAGAACACCCTGTTCTCCGGCACCATCCGGGATAACCTCCGCTGGGGCGACGAGAACGCCACCGACCAGGAGATGGAGACCGCCTGCCGCATGGCCTGCGCCGACGAGTTCATCTCCCGGATGCCCGACGGCTACGACACCCGCATCGAGCAGGGCGGCACCAATGTCTCCGGCGGGCAGAAGCAGCGCCTGTGCATTGCCCGTGCCATTCTCCGCAAGCCCAAGGTGCTGATCCTGGACGACTCCACCTCCGCCGTGGACACCGCCACCGACGCCAAGATCCGTGCGGCCCTGAAGGAGGCGCTGCCCGGCTCCACCAAGCTCATCATCGCCCAGCGCATCTCCTCCGTTATGGACGCCGACGTGATCTTAGTGCTGGATGACGGCAAGATCTCCGGTATGGGAACCCATGAACAGCTGATGGCGTCCAATCAGATCTATCGGGAAGTCTATCAGTCTCAGCAGGAAGGGGTGAGCATCGATGGCTGAACAGAAAAATTCCATGCCGCCCCGCCGTCCCGGCGGACCCGGCCACGGCCCCCGCAGCCACGGCTATCAGCGGCCCCAGGATCTGCGTGGTACGGTGAAGAAGCTGCTGCACTATGTAGGCCGCTATAAGGGTCTGCTGGTGCTGGTGGCCGTCTGCCTGCTGCTCAGCTCCGTGGGCTCCGTGGCCAGCAGCTACTTTCTCAAGCCCGCCATCAACGACTACATCCTCCCCGGCGACTTCGCCGGTCTGCTGAAGCTGCTGGTGCTGATGGGACTGGTGTTCGTGCTGTCGGCCTTGTGCTCCTATGTGTACTCCCGCATCATGGTGCGGGTGTCCCAGCGCACGGTGGCCGCCCTGCGGCAGGATCTGTTCGACAAGCTGCAGGAGCTCCCCCTGCGCTACTTCGACACCCACCCGTCCGGTGACCTCATGAGCCGCTTCACCAACGACATCGACACGGTGTCCGAGATGATCAACAACAGCTTCGCCAATGTGCTGTCCAACTCCCTGACGTTCCTATGCACCATCGGGATGCTGCTGTACCTGAACTGGGCACTGACCCTTATCACCTTCGCCTTTCTGGGGCTGATGCTGCTGGTGGTGAAGGTCATCGGTGGACGCAGCCGGGTCAGCTTCCAGCGGCAGCAGGCCGCTCTTGGCGACCTCAACGGCTACATTGAGGAGATGATCGAGGGCCAGAAGGTTATCAAGGTGTTCCACCACGAGCAGCAGGCCATCGACCAGTTCTCTGCCCGCAACGATACCTATCAGACGGCGGCCACCATGGCCCAGACCTATGCCGGATCCATGATGCCCGCCACCGCCAATCTCTCCCGCATCAACTACGCCGTCACCTGCTGCGTAGGCGGACTGCTGGCCATGGGCGGTGTGTTCGATATCGGCTCTCTGGGGGCCTATCTGCTGTACGTCAAGCAGGTGTCCCAGCCGGTGAGCCAGATCAGCCAGCAGGTGAACACCATTCTGGCCGCCATAGCCGGCGCCGAGCGCATCTTCGCCGTCATGGAGGCCCAACCGGAGAAGGACGAGGGCCAGACCACCATCGTCCGGGTGGAGAAGAACGGCGACACCCTCACCGAGGTACCTCAGCGCACCGGCCACTGGGCATGGAAGAAGCCCGACGGCTCCCTGACAGAGCTGCGGGGCGACGTGCGCTTCGACCACGTCACCTTCGGCTACGATCCGGATAAGGCGGTGCTCCACGATATCTCCCTCTTTGCCGAGCCCGGTCAAAAGATCGCCTTCGTGGGCTCCACCGGCGCCGGAAAGACCACCATCACCAACCTCATCAACCGCTTCTACGATATCCAACAGGGAACCATCACCTACGACGGCATCGACGTCCGGGAGATCCGCAAGGACTCTCTGCGGAAATCGCTGGGCATCGTCCTGCAGGATACCCACCTCTTCACCGGCACCATTGCCGACAACATCCGCTACGGCAAGCTGGACGCCACGGATGAACAGGTCCGGGCCGCCGCCAAGCTGGCCAACGCCGACACCTTCATCCGCCACCTGCCTCAGGGTTACGACACCGTCATCACCGGTGACGGCGGCAGTCTCAGTCAGGGGGAGCGCCAGCTGCTGGCCATTGCACGGGCCGCCGTGTCCGATCCCCCGGTGCTGATCCTGGACGAGGCCACCTCCTCCATCGATACCCGCACGGAGAAGCTCATCGAGCAGGGCATGGACTCCCTGATGGAGGGCCGCACGGTGTTCGTCATCGCCCACCGCCTGTCCACCGTTCGCAACGCACAGGCCATTCTGGTGCTGGAGCAGGGGCAGATCATCGAGCGGGGCAACCACGAGACACTGCTGGCTCAGAAGGGCAAGTACTATCAGCTATATACCGGCCAGTCCGAGCTCAGCTGACGGCGCAGTGAGCCTTCAGATTCTCATAACAAAGGAGGCCGGACTCTGTCCGGCCTCCTTTGTTATGGGCTTATGTATCCATATGTGTGTATTCGTCCATGCCCCTATGTCACTCCGCCCAATGACAGGCCCGGCTGACAGCCTTTTTCCACAGACGGTACTCATCGTCGCAGTCCGCCTGGGGCCGCTGGGGCAGGAACACCCGCTGGCTGCGCCGCAGGGCCGCCAGCTCCTCCGTATCCCGCCACAGGCCGCAGGCCAATCCCGCCAGCGATGCTGCGCCGAAGGCAGTGGTCTCCACCATGGCGGGGCGATCCACCGGGATCCGCAGCAGATCCGCCTGCATCTGCATAAGGATGTCCGA
>OKUX01000404.1_pt1 | contig 10995 bp, 12 predicted proteins | sample 1606701 | NCBI WGS metagenome assembly OKUX01 (sample SAMEA3882525, study PRJEB24775) | human gut metagenome | biome: human-associated habitat; feature: intestine environment; material: feces | place: Netherlands | collected 2009/2010 | reverse complement strand
CCCGCCAGCGGGTGGCCATCCGGGACGGCAAGGCCATCGACCTCACCGCCAAGGAGTACGATCTGGTGGAGCTGCTGATGAAAAATCCCCGGCGGGTATACAGCCGAGAAAGCCTGATGGATCTGGTGTGGGGCTACTCCTACGCCGGGGACTATCGCACGGTGGATGTCCACATCCGCCGCCTGCGGGAGAAGCTGGAGCGTGTTCCGGCGGAGCCCGCCTATATCATCACCAAGTGGGGAGTGGGTTACTATTTTGCCGGGGAAGATCAGCCTACAATTTAAGTTCGGCCTGAGCTATATTCTGGTAATTCTGGCGGTGCTGCTGCTGCTGAATACCTACCCCCTTCTGGTGTCCCAGAATCTGGTATTCCGCACCAAACAAACCGCCATGGCCGGCAGCGTCAAGATCGCCGAGGCGGCCCTGTCAGGTCTGGCCGACCTGACGGAGGACAACGTGGCCCAGGCTATGTCCGCCGTGGAGGAGACCGGTGTCTCCCGTGTGCTGGTCACGGACACCGCCGGGCGCATCCTCTATGACACCCGTGAGGGGGATAACGCCCGTGGGCTCTACGCCTTTTATACGGAGATCGCACAGGCCCTGCGGGGCAACGACACCTTTTACTGCCGCTACGACGGCGAGGCATTCCTGAGCCGGGGCGCCTCCCCGGTGGTGTACCACAACCAGATCGTGGGAGCGGTCTACGCCTACGAGTACGACACCGTACAGGCGGAGTTGCTGCGGAGCTTCCAGACCAATATCATGCGCATCTCTCTTCTGGTGGCCCTGTTCGTGCTGTTCCTCAGCGCTCTGCTCTCCCGGATGTTCACCCTCCCGCCGCATCAGCGACCTGCTGCAGGCCATCCGTCAGGTGCGGGAGGGGGCTTACAGTCACCGGGCCAAGGTGACGGGCTCCGACGAGATCGCCCAGCTGGCAGCGGAGTTCAACAGCCTCACCGACCGTCTCCAGCGCACGGAGAGCGCCCGCCGCCAGTTTGTCTCCGATGCCAGCCACGAGCTGAAAACGCCGCTGGCGGGTATCCGCCTGCTGACGGACTCCATTCTTCAGACCGACGACATGAACGCCGAGACCACACGGGAATTTGTGGCGGACATCGGCGAGGAGGCTCAGCGTCTGACCCGCATCACCGAGGATCTGCTGCGCCTGACCCGGCTGGACAGCGGAGCCGCCGCCGAGCCTGCGCCGGTGGCGGTGGCTCCGGTGCTGCGCCGGGTGGTACGGATGCTGACGGTAGTAGCACGGGAGCAGGAAACCACTCTCTCCTACGAGGCGGACGAGTCCGCCGTGGTGCTGGCCACCGAGGATGATCTGCACCAAATTCTATATAACCTTATGGAAAACGGCATCAAATATTCCGGCCACATGGGCTTTGTCCACACCGCTCTGACGGTGGAGGGCGGAGACGTGGTGATCCGGGTGGAGGACAACGGCGTCGGGATCTCCGACGAGGATATGCCCCACATTTTCGAGCGCTTTTACCGGGTGGACAAGGCCCGCTCCCGTGAGGTGGGCGGCACCGGTCTGGGCCTGAGCATCGTCAGCGATACGGTGCGCCGCCGGGGCGGCACGGTGTCCGTGGCCCACCGCCCCGCAGGACAGGGTACCCTCTTCACCGTCCGTCTGCCCCAGGTCACAGAGGAAGGAGGGAGCGCATGAAGCGGCTTCTCGCAGCTCTGCTGACATTTTTTGCGCTGCTGGCCCTCACCGGCTGCGGCGGCTCCTCCTCTGACGGTCCTCACCTACTGCTGTATTATCCCGCCCCCTCCGGCGGCTCCCCCGGCGGCGATGCCATCGTCAGCCGCAGTGTCGATTGGGCCGCCAACAGCACTCTCCCCGCCGAGCAGCAGGTGCGCCGGGTGGTGTCCCTTCTGCTGGAGGACAGCGCCGACGGCAGTCTGGAAAGTCCCATCCCTGCCAGCACCCGGCTGCTTGCCTGTCAGGTCTCCGACGGCGCTGCGTGGGTGGATTTCTCCGACGCCTACGGCCAGCTGTCCGGCATGGAGCTCACCATTGCCGACTACTGCGTGACCCTGTCCCTGTCCCAGATCGTGGGCATCTACTCCGTCCGCATCACCGTCAGCGGCACGGAGCTGGCCTATCGGGACAGCAACATCTTTCTGGCCGGGGACGTGCTGATGACCAGTCAGGATGACGTGGTGCAGAACCTCTCCCTGCGGCTCTACTTCCCGGATCGGGAGACTGGAGAGCTGACGGCGGAGGAGCGCCTGCTGACGGTCTACGAGGGCGAAAGTCAGGCGGAGGTGATCCTGTCGGCCCTGAAGGCCGGGCCGGAGAGTGAGAGCCTGTCTCCCCTGCTGCCCACCGGCTTTGCGGTGCTGACGGTACGCACCGAGGGCGGCATCTGCTACCTGAACCTCCCCAAGGGGGATCAGTACCTGATGCCGGAGGACGAGACGGAGCAGCAGCGCATGGTGCAGGGCTTGGTGAATTCCCTGTGCTCTGCCCGTGGTGTCCGGCAGATACAGCTTCTGCTGGACGGCGAGGTAGCCTCCTCCTTGGGCAGCGTGGATATCAGCCAGCCCTTCTCCCCCATCCGATAGATCCTTCACCCGGAATCTCACATTTTCAACCGTAAGGAGAACATCATGTCTGCTGCTAACGGCACACAGCGGGATATTGGCCTGGATCTGACCAGGATCCTGGCCTTTCTGGCCGTCCCGTCTGTCCATTTCTTTCTGAATTCCACCTACTATGACACGGCCATCGTCGGCTCCCGCATGGCGCTGATGACCGTCATGCGTACCGCCTTTATGGTCTGCGTCCCCCTGTATATGCTGCTCTCCGGCTACCTCTCTGCGGAAAAGCACATCCCTCTGACCCGTCCTGATCTGCTGGGGTATTACAAAAAGCTTCTCCCCATTTTCCTCACCTACGCCCTCTCCACCGGGGTCATCCTGCTGTATCGGGTGCTATGGCTGGGAGAGGAGCAGACCATCCGCAGCGCCGTGAAGAATCTGCTGAGCTTCCAGCAGTATTCGTGGTACATGAATATGTACTTCGGGCTGCTGCTTCTGACGCCGTTTCTCAACGCCCTGTGGCAGAGTCTCGCCACCCCCGCCGCCCGGCGGGCCCTGCTGGCAGTGCTGCTGGTCCTGACCGTGCTGCCCGGTATGGTCAATATCTACAATCTGCATAGTGCCGAGACCCTGCTGCATCCGTGGCTCAGCACCTCCTATGACCAGCTGGTGCCGGACTGGTGGCAGCGGCTCTATCCCATCACCTATTACTTTTTAGGGGGCTATCTCCGGGCCCATGTGGACATCAAGCGCCTGCGGACCGGGCGGCTGGCGGCCCTTCTGCTGCTGGCAGTGCTGTGCTTCGGCGGCTACAACGTCTGGCGCAATCAGGGCATCCCCTTCGTCTGGGGCAGCTGGTGCGACTGGGGGAGCCTGCAAAACGTGGTGGACACGGTGCTGGTATTTCTTCTTCTGAACTCCATCCGATATTCCACCCCCCCTACTTCCATTACACGTTTTACCGGCTATCTCTCCAAGCTGACCCTCGGTGCGTATCTGGTGTCGTGGATACCGGACAACTACCTGTACACCATGCTGAAATCTGCCGTCCCCTCGGTGACGGATCAGCTGAACTACTTCCCCCTGACGGTGGGCGGCACCATCCTCATCTCCCTGCTGCTGGCCGCCGTGGTGGAGTGCTGCGTCTCGCTGCTGATGCGTCTGCTCCGCCGCGCCGCCAAGGCGTGAACCGCCGGCACAGCTCAGGCATAGGATGATGCGGGGGCAGCGCCGGTCAGGGATTTTCCCCGGCGGCGTATAAATCCGGCGGCTGCGTGGGAGAATGAAGTTGACCCGCTGCGGCGGGTACTTCTTCCGGCGGAGTGTGGACTTTGTGGATACCAATGTCAGACGTGGAGAGATCTACTATGCCGATCTCAGCCCTGTGGTGGGCAGTGAGCAGGGCGGCGTGCGTCCGGTGCTCATCGTGCAGAACGACACCGGCCGTCATCGCAGCGGCCATCACCTCCCAGACGGGGAAGGCCAAGCTGCCCACCCATATCGAGGTGGCGGCCCAGTGCTGCGGTCTGCCCAAGGATTCGGTGATCCTGTTGGAGCAGATCCGTACGCTGGATAAGCGGCGGCTGCGGGAGCGGATGGGTAAGGTGGACGGAACGGTGATGCAGCGGGTAGACGCCGCCATTGCCGTGAGCTTCGGACTGTCCAACAGCCGTCTGGTATGACGCTACATACCGGACGGAGCATAAAAGGGAGGGCCAGTGCATAGAATGCGCTGGCCCTCCCTTTTTATTTGTTGTGGGGGAGATCAGCTTTCGCCCGCCGGAAAATATCTCTCATCCTGTCATTCCGAAACCAGTCCGCAAACTGGTCGTGGGAATCCGCATTTCTTAGCGGTAGACGCACAGGTCCCGTCATCAGAGTGGGAGCGGCAGCGGGTCTGTTGCTGCGTCAATTCCCCTTACGTCCCCTATCGAATGAAACTCTTGAAGGCAAAGGAAGTCCAGAAACCATCGGTGTCTGCTGGCTCTTTTGCCTACTTTTCCAGCTGCTGGGAAAAGTGGGCCGCCGGAGGCACGTTCCTTATGCAAAATGCTCCACTGAAAGGAGGTCACCATGGAAAATCGAACCACCCTACGCTGGGGCGCACAGGAGGTAGGCCGCCTGACGGCGGCGCCGGAGGGAGCAGACACCTGCTTCCGGGCAGAATACCGGCTGACGGAGGGCCTGTGGCGGCTCTACGCTGTAGGCCGTCAGAACCGGCTGCTGCTGGGCTGCGCCGAGGGCGGGCAGGGTATCCTCCAGCGGCGATTCTCCCGGCAGCTGACGGAGGGGCTGGGAGCGCTGCTGGGCGGGGCAGCGGAGCCGGTATCCGCCCCGGAGGATTGGCGTCCCGTATGGGCCGGAGAGTTTCCCGGACTGGCACTGCCGGAGGGTGCTCTGTGCCGCCGGGTCGGGCGGCGGCGGTATCTGGCCCTGCCCTTCCGGGAGGACGGCCCCTTCCCGCTGACGGGGCTGTTCTGTCTGGCCAGTGTCCGAACCCTCCGGGGCCGGGAGTGGGCCATTTTTGCACTGGAGGACCGGGAGACATAAAAAAATTTACATTTACGCTACCATATCTTGTAGGAATGTGGTATACTACTCCCAAACTGGCGGACTATCCGCCGAAAAACGGGAGGCGGAAGCATATGAGATGTCCCTATTGCGGATTCCGGGAGAGTAAGGTCGTGGATTCACGGCCCGCCGACGAGGGCAGCAGCATTCGCCGCAGGCGGGAGTGCCTGTCCTGCGAGAAGCGTTTCACCACCTACGAGACGGTGGAGAGCCTGCCCATGGTGGTCATCAAGAAGGACGGCAGCCGCCAGAGCTTTGACCGCAGCAAGATCCTTCGGGGTATCCAGCGCTCCTGCGAGAAGCGGCCGGTGCCGGTGGCGGACATGGAACGCATGGCCAGTGAGATCGAGCAGGAGGTGCAGAACTCTCTGGAGCGGGAGGTCAGCACCGAGATCATCGGCGAGAAGGTCATGGAGAAACTGAAAAAGGCCGACGAGGTGGCCTATGTGCGCTTTGCCTCGGTGTATCGTCAGTTCAAGGACATCAACACCTTCATGAGCGAGCTGAATAAGCTCCTCAGCGAAAAATGATCACAGGATATTCCGAATGCTGATGCGCTCCAGCGCATCCAGCGCATCCAGCTGACATTGCAGCTCTGCCAGCTCCGGCAGCAGGGCCTGCGAGTCCCCGGTATCGCACAGGGTACGGCAGCGGGTCAGCAGCGTCTGCACCTCATCGAGGGTGCTATGGTGCACCACGATGTGCAGATAGATCTGGGCTTCGTCCCAGTCTGCCGCCAGAGCGTCCAGTTCCCGGCGGGCCTCCGGCCAGCGCTCCGACCGGGCGTATCGGGCGGTCTCGGCAGCCATGCCGGACCACCGGTCCGTGTGCTGCCGCAGCAAAAGCCCGTTGGCGATGCACAGTCCCAGCAGCAGAAGGATCGTCACCGTCGGCAGGATCAGCGCACGTCTCATGCCTTCCCCTCCTTGGGCAGGCATACCACGCTGCCCGCCTCATCCACCGACAGCAGGAATACCTCACGGGGTGACCGGACCCCGGCGTCCCGAAGCCGGGCCTGAAGCCACCCATCGTCCAGCCCCAGCCGCTCCATGCTGCGGCGCAGCAGGCGTCCGTCGCTGATGACCACGGTGGGCAGGGTCTGCGGGTCCTCCGGCTGGAGGGACAGTTGCCGGGGCGTCACCGGCTGGCAGTCCGCCCGTGGCAGGACGGACAGCTGACCGCTGGTCTCCAGCACGGCGTACTTCACCTCCCGCAGATCGGAGATGCCCTGCCCCCGCAGAGCCTCCAGCAGCTCATCCACCGTCAGGCGGTTGCGGCGCATGGCATCCTGCAGGATGTGGCCGTTTCGGATGATGAGGGCCGGCTCCCCACACAGAAGCGTGCGGAAGCGGACGCTGCGGAGACTTCCATAGCTGAGGAGCATGGACAGCGACAGCAGCGTGGCAATGGGGACGATGCCGTTGACCAGAGGGATGCCGAAATCCTGCATGGGGACGGAGGCCAGATCGCTGAGAAGCATGGTCAGCACCAGCTCGATGGGCTCCAGTTCTCCGATCTGGCGCTTGCCGGTGATGCGAAGTCCTGCAATCAGCAGGAGATAGAGAATGACGGTGCGGAAAAATGCCGTTGCCATGAATAAGCGCCCTCCTTTTCCGGCAGTATTTGCCGCAGGAGGGAAAATTATCCACGATAGAAGCAGCCAAGGCTGTTTTTATAAAGACGCAGCAGAGAAAGGAGGCCATGGGAATATCCCATCACAAGCGCCAGTGCCTGCCCTCCGGCAGGACAACGAGGAGGAGAGAGGATCGAGCGTTTCGGCGGAAGCTCTCCCGTGCCGCTTCGGGTGCGTGACGCAGCCGGTAAATATGCGGGTGACCGCAAAACAGAGAGGTTGTGACCGGAGTGGCTCATGCGGATGGACTGCGTGTCCGCATGGGCCGATGAATCAAGCGATTTCAGGAGGAATTTTGAGATATGTGCGGAATTGTAGGATACGTGGGCCAACAGGAAGCGGCTCCCATCCTGTTGGACGGTCTGCGCCGTCTGGAGTACCGGGGCTACGACTCGGCGGGCATCGCCGTGTGCGGCGATGGGCAGCTGCGGGTGAAGAAGTCCCGTGGCCGGCTGCAGGTGCTCAGCGATCTGACCCACGACGGGGCGGATCTTCCGGGCCATCTGGGCATCGGTCACACCCGCTGGGCCACCCACGGGGAGCCCAACGACATCAACGCCCACCCCCATGTGAGCCAGAGTGGCCGCATCGCCGTGGTACACAACGGCATTATCGAAAACTACGCCGAGCTGAAGGAGCAGCTGCTCCACAAGGGCTACGGCTTCCGGTCCGAGACGGACACGGAGGTGGTAGCCCAGCTGCTGGACTACTACTATGCCGACTGCGGCGACATCTTCGAGGCCATGATCCGGATGCTCCACGCCGTGGACGGAGCCTATGCTCTGGGCATCATCTGCGCCGACTACCCGGACCGCCTGCTGTGCGCCCGGAAGGATGCGCCGCTGCTGCTGGGCTTCGGTGAGGGGGAGAACATGATCGCCTCCGACGTGACGGCCATCATCCGCCACACACGGGACATCGCCTATCTGGACGACGGCGAGCTGGCCATTCTCAGTGCTAAGGGCATCCGGGTATACGACAGCCAGATGCGCCCCATCGAGAAGGAACACCGCCATGTGGACTGGGACGTGGCCGCCGCCGAGAAGGGCGGGTACGAGCACTTCATGCTCAAGGAGATCCACGAGCAGCCCCGTGCCATCCGGGAGGCCACTGCCGCCCGCATCCAAGGTGGTCAGGTGGTGCTGCGGGACCTGAACATGACGGATCAGCAGATCCGGGACATCAACAAGATCTTCATTGTGGCCTGCGGATCGTCGTACCACGTGGGTATGGTGGGCAAGTACAATCTGGAGCGGATGCTGCGGCGCAGCGTGGAGGTGTGTCTCGCCTCCGAGTTCCGGTACAGCGATCCCATCGTGGGCAAGGGCGATCTGGTCATCGTCATCAGCCAGTCCGGCGAGACGCTGGACACCATGGCAGCCCTGCGGGAGGCCAAGCGCCGGGGTGCCCACATCCTGAGCATCGTTAACGTGGTAGGCTCCTCTATCGCACGGGAATCCCATACGGTGCTCTATACGTGGGCCGGGCCGGAGATCGCCGTGGCCACTACCAAGGCATACAGCACCCAGATGGCGGTGCTGAATCTGCTGGGGCTGTATTTCAGTCAGGTCATGGGGACGCTGGATCATGCGGTGTACAGCGCTATGGTTCGAGGCATCGAAAAGCTGCCGGAGCAGATGGAGCGTATTCTGGAGCAGGCGGAGCACATCCACGACATCGCCAGGCTCTGCGCCGACCGAGAGGATGTGTTCTTCATCGGTCGGAATCTGGACTACGCCCTGTCGCTGGAGGGGAGCCTGAAGCTCAAGGAGATCAGCTATATCCACTCCGAGGCCTACGCCTCCGGCGAGCTGAAGCATGGCACCATTTCCCTCATTGAGGATGGCACGCTGGTCATTGCGCTGGGGACATATTCCCCGCTGTTTGACAAGGCCATGAGCAATGTGGTGGAGGTACAGGCCCGTGGCGCACAGGTACTGGCCCTGACCACTGAGAGCCATGCCGGGGAGATGGGCAAGCGTGTCCCCATGCTGATGACCATTCCCGACACCGAGGAAATGCTGCTGCCCCAGCTGGGCGTGGTGCCGCTGCAGCTGCTGAGCTACTACATTGCGCTGGAGCGTGGCTGCGACATCGACAAGCCCCGGAATCTGGCCAAGAGCGTCACGGTGGAGTAAGCTCTCTGTCCCGTTTTTCCTGCGGAAAACCGAAAAAATCAACAAAAACCTGCGGTACCGTGTACCGCAGGTTTTTTATTTCTTTCCCTCACACGTTTTCGCCGTGGGGCAGGTCCGGATAGGGAATAATGGGCGGTTGCTGGGGCCGGTGGGGCGCAAGGAGCTTCTCCATCCAGACCATGTCGTACCAGCGGCCGAACTTATAGCCGCAGCGGCGGAAGGTCCCGGCCAGCGTGAAGCCCAGATGCTCATGGAACTGGGCGCTGTTGCGGGTGAGATACTCGTCCTCCGCCTCCGGCCAGCCGATGCAGGCGTAGAGGTTCAGCACTCCCATCTGCGCCAGCCGCTGCTCCAGCGCCGTGTACAGCTGCCGCCCCAACCCCATTTTCCGGGCATCGCAGGCCAGATAGATGGTCAGCTCACAGCTCCAGTCGTAGGCGGCCCGGCCCACAAAGGCCCCGGCGTAGGCATAGCCCTGCACCGTGCCGTCCACCTCTGCCACCAGATAGGGGTAGCGGCTCATGATGCGCCGCATCCGCCGGCAAAATTCCTCCTGCGTGGGAGTGGTGTACTCAAAGCTGATGGCGGTATGCTGCACGTAGTAGTCGTAAATTTCCAGCAGGCGGGGTGCATCGGCGATACAGGCGTCCCGGATGATGACAGACATGGCGTGTTCCTCCCAAGCAATAAAATGATTGCACTTAAGTATAGTGCCGGAACAAAAAATGTCAAGAAAAATTGTTCCTTGACAGAACCCGCTTTTGATACTACACTTTTGAACCAAAGGGAGGGATGTTCATGGAGAGCGGACAGCTGCGAAAGCTGAACCTGTGCTACGCCGGGATCCAGAGCCTTTACTGGGCGGGCTTTGCCGCCATCTGGGCCTTTTTGTCGGTGCTACTTCTATACCGTGGCTTCAGCAACAGCCAGATCGGCACGGTCTCGGCGCTGGCGCTGCTGATGCCCTTGATCGTGCAGCCGGTGCTGGCGTCGCTGGCGGATCGGAACCGGCGCTTCACCAGCCGCCGCCTGGCCATGGCCCTGACGGGGCTTCTGCTGCTGTGCGCCGTTGGCCTGTGGTGCTCCGCCGGAAGCATGGCGGTGACGGCGGCCCTGTATGTGCTGGTGGGCATCTCTCTGACGGCCACGACCCCCTTCCACAGTGCCATGGCCATGGAGCTGCAGCAGCATGGCGTGGCCCTGAACTACGGCCTGAGCCGGGGTCTCGGCTCCGCCTGCTACGCCGCATCGGTGCTGGCGCTGGGCGTGGTGGTGGAGCGGTACGCCCCCACGGCGGTGCTGCCGGTATTTGCCGGTGAAATGCTGCTGCTCCTGCTGCTGACGTGGCGCTTCCGGGCCTCCCCCACGGCGGAGGCCGCCGCAGGAAGCATGGCTGCTGGTAGGCTGTGCGCTGCTGATGGCCTGCCACAGCGCCACCTGCACCTACATGATCCATATCGTGGGCAAGGTGGGCGGCAGCGAGAGCATGATGGGCTCGGCGCTGGCGGTGGCGGCGTTTCTGGAGCTGCCCGCCATGGGCCTGTTCAGCCGGGTGCGGCGGAAGGTGCCGTTGGCGTGGCTGCTGATCTTCTGCGCCGCCTTTTTCGTCATCCGGGCCGGGCTGTTCTGGGCAGCCCGGTCGGTGCCGGTGCTGTATCTGGCGGCGGCGCTGGACTTCTTCGAGTACGGCATCTTCATCCCCGCCACGGTATACTATGTGGCCGAACACATCGACCCGGCCAATCAGGTGAAGGGCCAGTCCCTCATGGGCATGTCCACCACCGGCGTCGGCTCCGCCTTCGGCAACTTCGTCAGCGGTCAACTGCTGGACCGGGCCGGGGTGAGCGGGATGCTGCTGTTCTGTACTGCCTGCGCCGCAGTGGGCCTGCTGGTGGTCATCTATGCCGTGCGAAGGAAATAAGTGAAAAAACAGGCCGGAAGTCAAGCACTTCCGGCCTGTCAGCGTGTCGAAAAAGCCTTTTCGACACGCTGTGGCATTTTTCAGAACTTCAAAAAGTTCTGAAAAATGGGGATCATCATCGTGCAGGACACCCTTCCCGGGTTTCCCGCACACACCCTTCCGCCCCGTTGACG
>OKUX01000395.1_pt1 | contig 11164 bp, 28 predicted proteins | sample 1606701 | NCBI WGS metagenome assembly OKUX01 (sample SAMEA3882525, study PRJEB24775) | human gut metagenome | biome: human-associated habitat; feature: intestine environment; material: feces | place: Netherlands | collected 2009/2010 | reverse complement strand
TTCGTTTGTCATTATGCTATAACCTCAATTATTTCTGTATGCTTTTTAACTTCATATCTTTGTTCTTCTGGAAGCAATTCATTCCATTTTAAAGCCTCTTTTTTGTCATAAAACTTACGTGATTTAATTTCTTTTTCCAATATCCAAGATACTGTGTAGTATGTGAATTCATCTTTCATTATCCAATCACTCCTGTTTTCATGTTTAGTCTTTGCTGACTTGATAAGTGATACAAGTTACACCACTTACAATGATAAGCTCTAACTGGTATCTTATCAGCTTTCTTTTTCCTATGCTGGGCATTCGCTATTGAATATAAAGCACCCATTTTTGTGTATTTGCGTTTTTTACACATATTATTCACTAGCTTTCTTGATCATTGCTTGCTTATAAGCCATAATCGTTCCGTCAAACATAGCGCTTTGGATTTCCCCTTGTTTAATAAACCCTTTTTGTTCTAATTGAATTACTTGTTTCGTTAATCCTTTTAATGTAAATGCTGTTGCTACTTTAATTTTGTCCTTAGGTTTTCTGTTAAATAATTTCATTTGTTTTTTCACCAAAACTTTCTATTTTCGTGTCTTCGTAATTAATTATCAAAAACACTCCATTCATTTATCGTAAATAATTCAAAGCCGTTCAGTTTGCTTTGCTTTTCAATTTCTACTTGGTTTCTATCTATGTCTGTCAGCAGTTCAATTACAGGCATACCGTTGTCAAGCCACCTTATGACTGTATTAGCTTTAAGTCCAAAATACTTAGCACATTGAGCCTTGCAGCTAAAGTGTAGTTCTTCTTCCGTCATAGGGTTATAAGCTACTACCTTTATAGCTTTTTGCGTTGCCACTGTTTAACCTCCTTTCTACAAAACAATAGTATCAAGTTACTTTATATTTGTCAAGAATTAACTTAGACCTCTTCAATAAATTCTAAGTATCTTTCATCAATCCCTTTAATTTCTTCTTTAGTGAACTCTGATTTAAAGTTATTTCTTTCTTCTTTGAAGCCTAGGAAGAGGAACTTTTCCCCTAGCTCATTTTTAAAAGAGTTTAAAAATCCTTTTTTTGTTGTTCATCAATTTAACATTGTATTTTTCCATTTGTATCTCCTTAATTTCTATAAGACTATAATATCAAAAAAAGCTAATGCTGTCAAACATTAACTCTTTATGATATTATATAAATTCAACTTTAAAACCATTAATCGGTTTATTTCTTTTTATCTTCTGCGATACATAGCTTTCACAACGTCCTAATTTTTTGCTTAATCCAGTTGCGCTTTTATATGTCTTATTATTAAAACGAACTGGTTTACTTAATGATAAAAGGGTCGTTTCTTTCAACCCTTTGTAATAAGCTCTTTTTATATTTTCGCTCAAAGTTACATATTCTAAATTGTCTAAAGAGTTATTTATTTTATTACCGTATATATGGTCAACAGTTAAATCACTTTTACCATGGAATGCTTCCATAATTAAACGGTGTACAGATATTACCTTACCATTTACCGTAATTTTATAATATCCACTACTTCCAACAATAGGCTTAATTAGGTTACACTTTGTTTTGAACTCTCTATAAATAGTTCCATTCTCAAAAACAATTAAATTATATATTTTTTTATATTCCATTTTTCCCTTTCCATTGTTCAAAATCATCAGCTAGTTCTTGTATAAAGCCCATAATATCGTCAGTAGTGTACTCTGTAAGCTCATTCTCGTTACTTAAGTTAGCAAGTTCTTCGGCATAGTCTAAAGCCTTATTGTGGTCCTTGTCGTAGCTTTCGCCCTCTTTCTTGCCAGCTCTTACTAGATACTTTAATACCTGCATTGTATTCCAGCCCACAAGCTCTTCGTAGTTAAAATTATGTTTCAAGTATTCGTTAAGTTCCACACCGTATTTGTTGGCATAGTGCCGATTTTCTTTTAAGTTCATTAGATAATTCCTCCAAGCCATGTAATAAGCAACGTTGCAAGCATACCTATCCAAGTTATAGCGATAAGTGTAAAGATGACTCCTACAACTATTGTTAATGTTTTTGCTGTATCTTTCATTTTGTCCTCCTCTATTTATAACTTTATTCTATCAAATTACTTTTACTTTGTCAAACATTAACTGTTCTTTGTCTTTCTAATTTGGTAAAATTTATTCCAGTTTTCTATAAGTTCTAGCAGCTTAGGTTCATCATATTCAGTAAACAGTTCAACCTGCATTGTAAACCAGCAGTGCAAACAGCGATTGCAACTATAACAGATATTTGTATATCCCCTACAATCTTTGCAAACCCCTAAACCATCACTCGTTGGTACATCGAAGCAATGGCAATATCTTTTGTCATTAAAGTATTTACTCATCTATTTGCTTCCTTTCGTTTTAATCAGGTCAACTAATGCAAAGAACGCATATAATCCAATTCCGACTAGTGCTATTATAATAGCTTTATCAATTACTGATTCAATACTCATTTATTTCTCCTTTATTCTATATACTATTATAAGCTATTTTCTTTTAATTATCAAGCGATGAATGCAATAAACCACTAATAAAATAATTGTTATTATAAATAATGGCGGAATAAATACAGTTACAGCAAACCAAACAATAGAAACTAAAGTATAAATCATGATTTTAAGTATTAGTTTACCTGTTTTAGTTTCTTGAAAGGTTATATCATCTTCTTTTGGATTACCGTAAAACAATTTATCTTCATCTACTTCGTACTGGTTGCCACAATAATCACATTTACCATTAGTGATGCTCGAAGCCCCACAGGTTACGCATTGCATTAAATTCACTTTATAACCTCCATTATATGCCCTTTTAGCTTATAACCTTTACTATAATTTTTCCAAGCTGTTGAATTGGCAACTCCAACGTATCTAGATAAATCGCTGAAGCTTCTAAATTCCTTTCCATTCCATAATACTTTAATGCCAAGAGCGCGTTTTGTATTTTCTACGACAGTTACATATTCAAGGTTTTCAAGTCTGTTATCTTGTTTATTCATATTTAAATGATCAACAGTTAAATCAGACTTACCATGAAAAGCCAACATAACAAGTCTATGAACATACATAAGTTTCCCTTTTACGCGTATTATTAAATAACCATTTTTTGATTTTGTTAACCCAGTTAATTTACATTTGTTTTTCGTTTCTATATAAATTTTTCCGTTTTCAAGGACTATTAAATTATCTATTTTTTTGTATCTCATTTATTTATCTCTCTTTCATTCGTTAAAGTAATTATAACAAAAAAACTCTAAGCCGTCCAGCCTAAAGTCTTATATGATGTTATTTTTCTTTCAATTTATTCTTGAACCAAATGATTCGTTCTTTGAACCAAGCGTCAACTCCTTCAGGACGTAGCCATTTACCTTGCTTCACACCGTTCTTTTCCATGAACTCAATCACTTTAGTTGGAGTTTCTAGGTCGTCCCACATAGTATATTGTTTTGCTGAATTGAATTTACTAAACATTTCAAGCGTTTCGATGTAGCTATCTTTCAGAAGTTCCGTGTCAAGCAATTTTTGGGCCTTTTCAGCACGTTTAGCAAGTCGTTCGTTAGCTTGTTCCAGTTGCTCCTTTTGTCGCTGTAAGCTCAAGTTATGATTGATATAAGCAATTTGCTGTGCATGTCTTCCAAGTTTACCTTGAGTGTTAAGCTCAATCAGTTTAGCCATTCCCTCGCCAAGAATTTCATCAGCTACAAGATTATACTTGTATTTTTTATTTGTGTTTCGTACGTAGTTGTCAAGTGTCTGCTTGATTTTAAGTTTTTTGTGTAGTTCTCTTAATGTTGTCAATTTAATACTCCCTCATATATTTTACCAAACTTCAAAGCGTTAATTTTAACTAACTGCTTCAAGTCTGATATAAATTGCTGTTCTCCGTCAAAGTCAAATGGCATTGATACATTTTCCTTGATCCAAGTGAAAGCTCCGTCAAAGTCTTGTTTTAGTAAGCTCATCTTATCAACGATGTCGATTATTTGCTCTCTCTCTTCTGCTGTATACATAAAACCAACTTTCTATCAAAAAGGCAAATCTTCAGTGTTAACTTCAATCGGTTTAGAACCACCAAATAAGTCCTGTTTAGCTTGTGCTTGCTTTCCATTATCATTAGAGATAAACACTTTTTCAACTGTGGGGAAAACAAAATTATAATTTACGTATTCACCTGATTCTTTAGCTTGTACACGACCGCTGATCGTTACTATGTCTCCTAATTGAATGAAGTCAGGCAAGAAAGCCGAACCGTACGCAACTTTTACATTAGATCCCTTTTCTTTTTCAAATAAAGGAACTGAAATAATTTTCTTGTCGCCTTTTGCTGTGTTTACTGTTCGAGTATTTTTTTCGTTCGCTTGTGCTGTAGCTGTAATAATTGTCATTTTTTATTTTCCCTCTGTTGCTTTCCAAATTGTCATAATATCAAAGATTTCTTTTTTTGTCTTTGTTTTAAGTAGTTCCAAATTAGGATAACCTAGTTCTTCAGCTCGATTTAGTGCTGGCTGGATCTCTCTAAGTCGTTGCTTTTCTGCTTCCAACAGTTTTTGTTCCTCTGTCAAGTCAGGAAGGTCTTCATTTGCGTAGATGTATAGCCCTAAACCATGACGAGCGATCGCCTTAACTAGTCCGCGCTGAATAGCTTTATTTACGTCCATAGAAGTCAGTTTTTCAAGTGGGATAGATTGGTTACGATAGTCCATAACAGGCAAGTACTCAATGTGCTCTAACCCCTCGATAGTAACTCCAACCTCAACCCAAGCTGTGCGACCGTCTGTGTGGTAATTCCAATCATCCTTGTTCTTATAAATCTTGTTTGTTGCTTCAGGATATATTTTTTTTACTTCTGCCCAAGCAAACGCCCAACTGAGATAATCAAGGTTGTTCTTTTTACTTTTCTTGTCATTTACATTAATGACGCTTAATTTTTCAAATACGCTCATTTTTTTCTCCATTTAAATCCGCCCGCACTTTTTGTTCTTCCATTGCAACAATTGCTTATATTACATACTAAAACTCCTGTTTCTCGTTCTGCTTGTTTCATTGATTCAAATTCACTTAATACATTGTTATTTAAGTCTAATTGAATAACTTTTTTAAAGCGTTTTTCAGCAATCCTTTTTGTTCTAGTGCCGTGCACGTTATTTTCTCTAACAGTACACCATTCAAGGTTATTTAAATCATTGTTTAACTTATTTTCGTCAATATGATTTACACAAGGCTTTCCTTCGGGGTTATCTATAAAAGTGGTTGCTATAATTTTATGCAAAAAACAGATGCTTCCTTTTATTATTTTCGTATAACCAAAGCCTTAAATATCCATTATGATTAAGAGAAGGTTTAAGTATTCTTCCGGTTTTCATATTTCTAACTTTGCCTAGATTAGATACTTCATAATTTTCAAAACCGACAATTTTAACAAAAGTTTCAACTTCGTTCATTTTCTCCTCTTTCTACAATGAATACATCCCCTTGCCTTGTAATTTCAATATGATACTTAAGCATAGGCAGGATCCAACCTTCGTCCCAATAGTCCCACAAGTCATTTATTAAGCCATATAAGCGCTCGTTAGGCCCAACCCTATACTTTACTTCGTTCATCTCTTCAAGCTCTTTAGATAACTTTCTAACGCCTCTAGCATAATGTTTACTAGCTTTTTCTCTGGCTTTTAAACTTCTGTAGTTGCTTTTCATGTATAAAATTCCTGATGTCTTCTTTTTGCTGTTTTTCCTCTTTGTCGGTCCAGCCAACCTTTTGACCTTTTCGCTTGCCACTTTGGTAAACTCGCCTGTTATCTTCTGGAAAGCCATTTTTCTCGAAGTATATTCGAGCATATTCAAAGTAGTTTAAGCTATTGATATACTGCTGACTATCTTTTTTATGATAATTGAGAGTAATTAATCGCCTTTCGGCTAGTGATTCAAAAGATATTATCATTAGTTCTCCTTTATTTCTATATATACTATTATATCAAAATTATTTATTATTATCAAGCGTTAGATGTTATTTTTTTATTTATTTCTGCTTTTAATTGTAACGCTCTAATCAATGCACGTTTAGAATAATCATTTTCGCAAGCTGTATGCAATTTCTTTGACTGTCTGACTAGAAATTCAGCACGTCCAAGCCATACTTTGAAAAGCTCGTCATTGTGCCATTCTGCTTTTATCATCTCTTCTAATGCACGATATAACCAGCCGTAAACTTCTGCGTGTAAATTAATTGCTTTGTTCTTGTAGTCGTTCATTGAGTTCATTTTTTGCTCTCTCTATTAATTGAAAATCATCACTATATAAAACAGGTTTTGAATATTGTTCATTCATGTTAAACCTTGAATAATAGTCATAGAAGTATTCATTTACTTTTTCATGGTAATAAATAACGTATTTTTTATCACTCATTTTCTGTTACTTTTCCTTGCTCTTTAGCTAAGTCTAAGAAAGCCTGTGCTGATTCCTTCGTCGTCTCTATTGGAGTTTCAGCCTTTACTTTTTCAATTAGTTCGCTATCAGGCTCTTTTTTATCTTGTTCAATCGATGTAAAAGCTGAACCAACATATCCCCAAAGAATCTCATTATTGAAAGCAAAGTTTCGAGCAAATACTTTCATGATAGAATATCTGTTTTTAGTCTTACTATTAATCTTTGGCGACATAGTAAAGGCTATCTCGTACCAAGATGGAATTGTCGTAGCTCCCAATATATGGCTTGGAATGATGCGAAAATCACGCTCTGTCAAAGATTGTTCTCCGGACTGTTTTCTAGCATGTGCTACAATCATAAACGTCACATACTTGTCGTGCTTCATATCTAAAGTGTTTCTAAGGTTTGTAATTCCTCTTAGGACTTCTGCCATTGGTTGGTTTGCGTTGATTATATCGTTGTCCTCTAACAAGTCTTTTAGAGGGTCTAATATAACAAGTCCGATGTCTTTTTCTAGTATGAAGTTATATAGCTCTCTAAGCCCTACATTGTGCTTTTTTCCTTGGCTGTCATATTTCCATGTATCAAGTTTAAAAGCTCCACCGTGTAAGAAATATAAGTTATCAGGACTATCTCTTCTTGAACCTTTCAAGCGTTGATGTTCTGTGAGTCTGCTATTCTCGTTCTGAATAAATAACACGTTAGTCTTAGTTGTTTCTCTTCCAGCGAACGGTTCTCCAAGTGCCATGGCTTGTGCTAAGTCTTGAGCTAGTGATGACTTCATGCTCTTCTCACTACCTGTTATAAGACCAAGTGAACCTTTAGGCAAAATATCTTGTACATTCCAAAGCAAACCGCCTGAAAAGTCTTCTGATTCTTTAAGTTCTTTAGCTGTGCTTACTTTATCAAATAGGCTAGTCATTTATTTCTCCTTTAGTATATAATAGCAAAAAAGACTTGAAAAGTCAAGCCTTAAGTGCTATTTAATGCAATGTTTGCATTTAGGGTTATCTACATGGATATATTCTTTTACAACTTCTTTTTTTAAACTTTTTATTCTAAGTTGTTCTTTTTTTAAGTCCATGCAGTGTGATATTGACCAGCCACAACCACTACATTTAATGCTTTTTAGTTTGTAAGGTTTGTGTTTTGTTGTATAACTCATCTATTTTCTCCATTTTCATCATCATAAATTACTGTTATTTATTATTTGAACCAAGATAAATCAATTTCATTAGCTAAGTCAGCAATTTCTTTCAATGCTTCTTCGTCTGTCATGCTTTTTAAATCACATTCTTTAAGTTTGCGTTCTATTTCATCAGCTGTTTCGATCGCCTCTTCTAATGATTGAGTTCTAGTAATATTTTTAGAAACTTGTTCTTGTTTAAGACGAAGTTTTTCTATTTCATTCGTTGTTTTGGGTTGTTCGTTATTTAATTTTTCTCTTATAGCGTCATCTTTTTTTCCATAAGTTTTTCTATAAATGAATTTTTCACATTCGTCAAATGTCATTTTATCTGTTTTTGTGTTAAAGTTTTTCATATTTTCTCCATATTTTCGTCTAGCCCAGCTTGCCAGTGATTTTTGATTAATGTTGTTTAAATATCTTTCAAAAGAATAAACTGTGTGAAACTTTTGTTCATACTCAACTTTATTTGTTTCTTTGTTTATTGAGTATTTAAATGCTCTATCATACATAAAATTCAAGTAATCTGTTTGAAAGTCTCCAAGAAGTTGGTCATTCTTTTCTCTTTTTTCTATTGTTTCTTTTGAAATTGCCTTACCTTTGGCTTTGCCTTTAGCTTTGCCAACACGACATTTACGACCAGTCTCTTTATATTTACATTTTGGGTTTTCTCCGTTACAATTAGAACAAAATTCTTGTTTAGGTCTAGCCATGTTTTTATCTCCTTTCTTGATGATAAATTAATTATATACTTTTATTTTAGACTTTTCAAGAATAATAATATTGTTCGGAAATAACTATTGTTTTTGTGCTTTTACATATTTATTGACATTTATTGTTCGGTTTTAGCTATTATTTAATGTGCAAAAAAAACGTAGTAGAATATATTAACCTTTGATTTTGTACACTAATAATTATTTTTCCGTACATTTTATTTTTCTTGTTTTCTTAAACATTTCACAATTCCAGTACAAGACAAAAAGATTATCAAACACTCCGGAATTCCTTTAGAAATCTTACAAACAATAAGCTAATTGTGCTTACTGATACCATACTTTACAAACAGGACACTCAATGCACTTACATTCTGCCACTTCTAGTCAAATTGCGGTTAAGCGTAAAACAAAAGCCCTAAGGGGCTAATTATATTTTTTCTATTTTTATTCCTTTTAATTTACTATTATTTCTTAAGTGACGAGATATATTTGATTGTGTTGTTCCAAAGTGTTCCGCTATTTCTTTTTGACTTTTGAAAAATATATTATCCCATTTATATTTGTTTTTTTTATTCCTTGTATGTTTTGTTCTTTCGTATAAACTTCCACCAAGTCTTTTATCTCTTCTCCTATTGTTTTCTTTGTGAGTAACTATTTCTAAATTATTGACATTATTATTTTCCTTGTTTCCATCTAAGTGGTATACATCAAAACCGTCTATTTCTCCTAGAAAAACTCTTGCTACAATTCTATGTAAATATTCATTTTTATAATGTATGGTCACTCTTACATATCCATTGTTTTGTTTTGATACAGTTGGCTTTTTATCTATAACACATCCATTTTTAGTGATTCTTTTTATTTTTCCATCACTAGACACTAAATAACAGCCTTTATATATTTTTTGTTCAACTTTCATTTATTCTCCTTCACTTTATAGTATATCACTTTATAATTGTTTTGTCAATAGATAGATATTATTACAATAACACAATAAAAAAAGTGAAAAAAGGCATTTGATATAATATATATATCAAGTTGAGAAAGGAAAGCAGATGACAGAAGAACAGCTATTATTTAAGCAAGAAACATTGTCAAAAGTTGACTTTAACGAGTTCTTACTTAATGCTGTTGAATGTGGTTTGATTAATCTTGATACAGCTTTAATTTTTAAGGGAGAATAAAGAAATGAATAAAGAGCATATTTTAGCACAAAAAGAAGCATTGACTCCGATTGAGTATGAACACTATGTTAAGCACTTATTTGATATCGGAGAACTAAGCAAAGAACTTTATATTGAATTGAGTTCTGATTTATGAGCAAAGCCTTAGCGATTGACTTTAGCACTTCTAATACTGGTTATGCGTTTCGCAACCCTTTGACAAATGAGTATGTAGTCGGTTCAATTGCAGGTGGTAAAAGCAAAGACCCTTTGGAACGTGCAAAGATAATTGCTGACGGTATAACAGAAATTATTGAGCATTACAACTTATTTGACTACTTTATTTATATTGAAGAGCCTATCATCACGTTCAAGTCTAAGGGAAATATCTCATTGATTAGAGCTAACGGTTCGTTCTTAGGAGTCATGCGTAACCGTCATAATATTGGCTATGTTGATATAAGTAATTCAATGTGGTGCGGTTATCACTTAATCAAAGGTAAAAGCAAAGCGAGAAAAGAACAAAGCATTGAGATACTTAAGAGCTATAACATAGTACCTGATAATGATATCAATGATGACCAAGCTGACGCGTTCTGTATCTTACTCTATGTAGAAAGTCAGGAGAATAAATGATTGTGATTAATATTGCCTTGATTATTCTAGGCATTTTATATGGTGTGGGTTCAGTTACCAACTTTAAAGAGTGGTATTATCGCCATGACTATCTAGCTATTATGCTAAGTGTATTTACATCTATCTTGTTAGTAGTAGCTGGAATATTAAACATGTTAAATTGAAAAGGGGCTTTGAGTAGTTCGCCTATATGGGAATTGGTTGTTAGTAAGTACCGAAATAAAACTATCCGTTACTCTTGACGATATAAGAAGGTGTACTGATTGACGGTACTTAAATGTTATAGAGTTGACAGCCAAAGCAGAGGGTGCTATGTAGAAGGCCGTAGTTAAATGAGTAAATAAACTAACAACCCTTTGCATATTGCGAGCATAGTATAGTGGTAATGCTACAGATTCCAAACCTGTAAACGTGGGTTCGATTCCTGCTGTTCGTGTTCTCCTTTATTTATTATATGTTATAAGTTATAGTTCTAGGTATTGAGCGTATTATGGCATATGGTAACAGGATGTGGTGTCAATGGTAGCATACGTGTTTTGGAAACATGTGGTGTTGGTTCGAGTCCAGCTATCCTGATGAGTGGTGTATAGTCCATAGAAGAAGTGCTAAGCTATTGCGCAGTACCTTGGCACAACTATACAAGACAGCTGGTTAGAGTGATATGGTGTACTAACGTGGTGTAGGGTTCGATTCCCTACTGCTCTATAATAAGATACCTGCTACTGATAGTTAGGAATAACAAGATGAGGTAGTCATAGTTAGTGGTAAACGTGGGTTCTATTCCTACTACTGCTATATATAAAGGGAGAAGTAAATGATTATATTATTATTTATTATTATGTTATTCATCAGTCCAAGCATAGCATTGTTGCTGTTGCTGTTGGTTATTAACCCAGTGTTCGCATTGCTATGGCTATTAGTATGGCTTGCTATTAAGTTATAAGCTAAGCAATAAAGTGATTGTGAAAAGAAAATAAAATAAAAATTTTTCCATAGGTACACGCCCCCATTAATCGCTATGTTAAGGAGATTT
>OKUX01000388.1_pt1 | contig 11443 bp, 9 predicted proteins | sample 1606701 | NCBI WGS metagenome assembly OKUX01 (sample SAMEA3882525, study PRJEB24775) | human gut metagenome | biome: human-associated habitat; feature: intestine environment; material: feces | place: Netherlands | collected 2009/2010 | reverse complement strand
CATGGTCTACACCCTGAAACGCAAGCCCCAAGATGCCAAAATCTTCGACCTTGCCCGTATCGCGCAAGACATTGAAGCACTGGGAGCCATGTCGGCCGAAGACGTGGAGCACGTAGGCAAAGCCATCGTACGACAGATGCGCCAGACGCTGACGGACGGCAACAGTGTCCGTCTGGACGGCTTCGGCATCTTCCACACCACCTTTAAATGCCGTGCCACCGAACTGGCCAAAGACTGCACCGTGAAAAACATCGAACGCGTCAATATCCGCTTCAAGGTAGCCAACACCCTGCGGCTGGTGAACGACAGCAACGCCACCACCAAAGGTGGAGCAAACAACCTCATCTTTGAGCTTGTAACTGCCGACAAGGATAGCACCGGTGGAGGTTCCGGCGGCAATAATCCCGATGGCGGAGGTTCCGACGGAGACCAAGGAGAGAATCCGCTGGGATAAAAAAATAGGGGTTAGCGATAAGCTTGTGTTCCCTAACCCCTACCCCTAATCACTAACCCCTAACCATTAACCATTATGAGTACAAAATCATCAGCCTGGGATAAGATTCTGAAAGTAATCATTGCTGTAGCTTCGGCACTTTTGGGTGCATTCAGCGCACACGCCATGAACAGCGGTGGTCCCCTTTAGCGAACAGCCCCCAAAGGCAAACAGTAGAAAGAAATGAGAAAAATCAACTTGATTGTGATACATTGCAGCGCCACGTGCGAGGACCGTCCCTTTACCGGGCAAGCTCTGGAAGCCGCGCACCGCCGACGTGGATTTGATGGCACGGGCTATCATTTCTACATCCGCCGTGACGGACAAATCCTGACTACCCGCCCGGTCGAGAGGGCCGGCGCCCACGCCCGCGGCTACAATGCCCACTCTATCGGAATCGCCTATGAAGGCGGATTGGACCACTATGGGAATCCCAAAGACACACGCACGGAATGGCAACGCCACTCGCTCCGCGTATTGGTCCGCGCTTTGCTGATGGACTATCCGGAAGCAAAAGTGGCGGGACATCGCGACCTCAGCCCCGACCTGAACAACAACGGAGAGGTGGAACCGATGGAATGGACGAAACAATGCCCGTGTTTTGAGGTGAAAAAAGAGAAGTGGTAACCAAGAAAAGGGAGGTGACAAAGCATGACAAAAGCTTTGCCACCTCATTTTTTATTCATACATTTGTTCTAATTAAGCAAAATGCGCATCAAACAAAGTTCAGCCGTATGAAGTACCCTATTGGAATACAGAGTTTTGAGAAAATCCGTCTTGGTGAGTACACCTATGTAGACAAAACTGCATTGATTCACCAATTGGTCAATACAAGTAACTACTACTTCCTAAGCCGCCCACGGAGATTCGGAAAGAGTCTGCTCATCAGCACACTGGAAGCCTACTTCAACGGACAGCAGGAACTATTCAAGGGACTGGAAATAGAACAGCTTGAAAAAGAATGGACGAAATATCCGGTACTGCATTTGGATTTGAACACAAGCAAATACGATGAAAAGAACAGCCTTATCAATGTATTGAACGATACCCTCTGCCAGTGGGAAAACATCTACGGAACTGTCCCCAGCGAAGTCAACCCCGAACTGCGTTTCAAGGGAATCATCCGCCGCGCCTACGAGCAGACCGGCCAGCGCGTGGTCATCCTCGTGGACGAATACGACAAACCCATGCTCCAAGCCATTGGTGACGAAGAGCTGCAAAATGAATATCGCAACACACTCAAAGCCTTCTACTCCGTAATGAAAACGCAGGACCGGTATATCCGTTTCGGCTTCCTGACGGGAGTGACGAAATTCGGAAAAGTCAGTGTGTTCAGCGACCTGAACAACCTGATAGACCTCTCCATGGACCGACAGTTCCAGACGCTCTGCGGAATGACCGACAAGGAGATACACACCTATTTTGAAGAACCGCTGCACCAGATAGCCGAAAACTACGGTATCACCTACGACGAAGTCTGCCTGCGACTGAAAGAAAGGTACGACGGCTACCGCTTCCGCCAGAACGGAACCAATCTGTATAACCCCTTCAGCCTGCTGAATACCTTCCGTTCCCTGGAGTTCGGCAGCTACTGGTTCGAGACCGGCACCCCCACCTACCTTGTGAAACTGCTGAAAGACAACAACTTCTGTCTGCCCGACCTTACGAGTGAAGGAGTGACTGCAGAGACACTGACAGACGTGGAGTCGTTCAAGGATAATCCCATTGCCGTGATTTACCAAAGCGGCTACCTCACGATAAAGGAATATGACGAAGAATTCAACATCTATCGGCTGGGATTCCCTAACAAGGAAGTGGCCGAAGGATTCATCAAATACCTGGTTCCCTACTACATGCCGATAAAGGACAGTGAATCCGTCTATTTTGTATCAAACTTCATAGCAGACGTACGCAAGGGTAATCCGGAGCAGTTCATGACCCGCCTGGCCACCATGTTTTCTGATACGGACTATAAGATTGTAGGCGATGCCGAACTCTATTTTCAGAATGCTTTCTTCATCGTGATGCGCATGATGGGATTCTATACCAAAGTGGAGCGTCCTACCAGTGAAAGCCGTATGGATATGGTGATAGAGACTAAGGATTACGTCTACATCGTAGAGTTTAAACTGGATGGTACACCCGAGGAAGCCTTGCAACAGATAGAAGACAAAGGATATGCCAAACCCTTCGCAATGGACCACCGGAAACTGTATCGCATCGGCGTAAACTTCTCGTTGGAGAAGAGGAGTATTGACGGATGGAAGATTGAGTGAATGAACAACAATGCCACTTGCTAAAAATGAAGCCAGCGCTTCACCTTATCCTTCAGATTTATATTGACCATGAAGCCAACCAACCACTTTTTAGCGGCCATAGGCATCATATAGAACAGAAGAAAAGGAAGCAGCTTCATCAAATTTTTATCCAAATGCCAATGTGACGGATAAGAAAAATGGCGGGATAAAAGATTTTCCAGATATTGCCGCTTCTTCTCCGGCGAAATACATGCAGAAGCATATACCCGGTTGGCATGATAAAGGCTCATTTTCATGATGTCCAACATCAGTCCGTTATAGAAAGACTCGCCGGTCAAAGAGTGTATATACCCAGACTTCAACAACTGCGTACCAATATATTGTTCTGTCAAAAACTCTGAATACCCTTGCAGCTCTTTCAAACTGGTGACCGATTGAGGATTATAAGTAAAGAACAGTGTACAATCCGGCAACAAGCGGCAAGAACGGGCCCGCAATATCACTTGATACGTAAACCAAGGGTCATCAATCAGATAATGAGGAATACAACGAACCTCATTTTTGCGCAGAAAATCCGTCCGATAAAGCTTGTTCCAAGTAGCTACAAAGATATTCTGCCCCCGTCCGTAACGATATTTAGCCACTGCATAATCTCCATCAGTAATTAGAGTATCCTCGTACTGGCATCCACCGGGATACACTTTTCCTTCCAAATCACGCCGGACGAAGGATGCCGCCACAAAATCCACTGGATGTTCCTGCATCTTATTATACAGCAATTCAATGCACTCCGGTATAAGCACATCGTCGCAATCCATTGTAAACAGATATTCCCCCGTCGCCTTCTCGACAATGGTATTACGTGCCGCCCCCGTACCCTGATTGACCACTTGGTCGATAATACGGACAGCACTTCCGCGTGGATGTTCCCCGGCTACCCTGCGAACTATATCCATACTATCCCCTTTATCATCGACAAAAATAAATTCAATGTTCGGATACGTTTGGTTAAGGGCAGACAATAATGTACGCTCTATAAGACCCGCAGCATTATAAATAGGTATGCCCAGCGTTATAAGCGGAAGAGTATTCATCTTTTTATCCATCGTTTCATTGTACGTAAAAAACGTTGCACATCCAGTATCAATAAAGGGGAAAGCGAAGCCAGGCATAAGACAGCATAATCAATGGACAACCGGAAAGGCAACCGCTTCAACGCCGACCTTAGAGCCGACCTCTCCCGGCAAATGAACCCGCTTTTCTCTTTCCTATTACCACAAGCAGTATCCAGCCAAATGTGTACCCGTCGTATATCGTGTACACAAACCCTCATCCAGAAACCAGGGGCCGGATGTTCTTTCATATAGTCACTGTGGCTTTCGAGCCCTTCTAATAAAGACTCTATAATTCTTTTCTGATTATCAACATGATGAGACACCGACTGACTGCGCATCCGATAATAATAAGCATCGACCGGAAGTGAACAGACAGCATTGGCATGATAAAAACAAAGAGGATTCAGCACACAATCCTCTGCCTTATTCCCCGGAATATAACGCAAACGGTGCCTTGTCAGCAGGTCACGGAGTATCAAGCGATTGGTCAGTACCGGATTGTAATAGAAATCCTGATAGAGTTCTATCCCCGTCTTTATCGGTGATTCAGGTACGTCAAATCCGACAAAACGCCTGCATTTGCCGTCTTCAAAAGCCACATTATTGAATATCAGCATGTCCAAATGGCTTTCGCGGGTCTTCTCATAAAAACGAGACAACAAGCCGGGAGCAATGAAATCATCGCTGTCAACAAACCAGATGTATTTGCCGACCGCCTTTTCAATGGCTTCATTCCGAGTTTCAGCCGCTCCGGAATTAAGATGGGTAAAAACACGGATATTAGCATAATCAGCCCCATATTTCTGTGCTATCCGCAGACTTCCGTCAGTAGACCCGTCATCATAGAGTATTATCTCATATAGCTCTGACGGAACATCCTGATTCAACAAGCTATCTACACATTCAGACAGATAATCTTCCACATTGTATACCGGAACAATAAAACTCAGCCATTTCTCCATAAATTCATTATTCAACCATTTACCTACAAAAATACACAAAAAAAGGGAGCATACTATTTTTTTGTGTACTTTTGCTGGTAATAACAAAAAACTTATGCCTCAGGAGTCACGCCTTAAAAAATCATTGCTCAATGCGCGGGTTAATCTCATTTTTTATTTCCTGAGTTTAGCCCTATCATTTTTTTCCAGAAAAATCTTTCTGGATGCATTGGGCGCAGACTTTATGGGGCTGATAGGTACACTGAACAATCTCTTGGGTTTTCTGAACCTTGCAGAATTGGGTATCAGCACAGCCATCGGCTACGTTCTGTATAAACCCCTCTTTGAACACGATGAAAAGAAAATCAATGAAATAATTTCCGTTTTCGGTTTCATCTACCGCCGTATCGGTTTTATCATTCTAAGTGCAGGATGTGCCTTGGCATGCTTCCTGCCCTTGATATTCCCCAATAATGTCTTTGATTTAGGCGTCATCTATTTTGCATTTTTCTCGTATCTGACCACTTCACTAATAGGATATTTTGCCAATTACAAGCAAACCCTTTTGGGAGCAGACCAGAAGAACTATGTAGTGACAGCCTATTTTCAAAGTGCCGTACTGATAAAGACTTGTCTGCAAATGGGATTAGTCTATTATACGGGCAACTATTACCTATGGATTAGCCTGGAACTTCTGCTGGGCATTGTCTATTCCATTATCCTGAACTGGAAAGTCAACCAGGTATACCCTTGGCTGAAAAGCGAAGTGAAACAAGGAAAGCTGCTTTTCAAGAAATATCCGGAAGTAACCCGGTATACCAAACAGCTCTTTGTCCATAAACTGGGCAGTTTCGTACAGTTCCAAACCACTCCCTTTCTGGTATATGCCTTCGTCTCACTCAAAACTGTGGCTTACTATGGGAACTATACGCTCATTATTGATAAGATAAGTATATTTATCAGCAACCTATTAGGGAGTACCAATGCAGGAGTAGGTAACCTGATAGCCGAAGGTGATTCCAAACGTATCCAGCAAGTATTCTGGGAGCCGATGGGTATCCGCTTCTTGATAGCCGGAACCATTTCGACTGACCGGCGCTTTTATTTCATTATGGCTAGGAAGTGAATACGTATTGCCCCAACATATTCTGTATCTGATTATCATCAACTCGTTCATCAGCTACACCCGAGGTGCCATAGACCAATTTACCTATGGGTATGGTTTATTTCAAGATACTTGGGCTCCCATTGCGGAAGTAATCATCAACCTGACTGTTGCCATCATTGCCGGACATTTTTGGGGACTGCCGGGAATTTTGATGGGCAACATAACCAGTCTATTTCTCATCATAGTCATTTGGAAACCTTACTTTCTTTATTCGCAAGGATTCAAAATATCCGTTCTCCACTATTGGATTGGCTACATCAAGCATTTACTGATTATACTGCTGCCGGGAATAGTATGCTACCATCTCTATCCAAGCAATGACTTTACACCGGAAAGCTCTTTTACACATTGGATTCTCTATGGAATGATTCTGATTTCCACTTATGGGATATTAACCTGCTCGTTGCTCTATCTTTTCACTCCGGGCATACGTGCATTCGCTCACCGGATACTGAAAAGGCATCATTGACGAGCTGTTGATTTCAGTCGGTCAAAGGCATTTTCCCACTCGTCCGCCACATTCTGTATGTCAAAGCGCCTCACATACTGCACACAATTTTTTGACATCTCCCTGCGCAGTTCTTCATCTTTCATCAATGAGCCCAACTTCCGGGCAAACTCCTTATGCGAGAACGGAGGAACCAACAATCCGTTCTTCCCATCATCAATAATATCTGTGATAGCTGCATACGAATTGAACGCCACCGGAACCACCCCGAATGTCATGGCTTCGGTCAATACCATTCCCCACCCTTCAAAGTCACTCGTCAGACATAGGATGCTTGCATCCCGGTAAAATGGTTCAGGGTCTTGCCAACCGGTGAAAACAACCCGTTCCATCTTTAAGGCTTTCTGTTCCAATGTCTGCCTTATCGGCCCGTCTCCCACAATGACCAACTCCCAATCGGGAAATTTTTTATATATACGCTTCCAGATATCAATCAGCCGTCCTACACGCTTCTGGCGCCACTCTATCCGGCCTACATACAATATCTGCTTCTTCTTGAGGAAATCTGTATTTTCTTGAGCGGGATATGTATTCGGATTGGGAATGGCAATCACCCGGCTCAAGTCTTTTGAATATATCTGCCTCAAATCAGGGATAAATTTCAAAGAAAGTAAACACAATGCATCTGTATACAGTAAAATGCCTTCATAATCGGATTTTAATGTACGCTTGTAATCATACTTAAACATAGGAATCTTTATGATACGGGCCATCTTTCTGATTTTTCCCATGATTGTGTTTTTTCCCGGTACCCACATCACGAACTCCCCCAAATGATGGTATATTCCAAGAGGATTATAATGTATCACGGAAATAATATACACGTCCCGCAAGGTTTTAGAGAAGGAATATAATGTATAATAAGTCTGCGGGTCCTGGTCTATGACCATATCAATACGGTGCTCTTGCAGGAAACTACGGAAAAACAACCCGTTCTTTTCTACTTCCCGAACCTGATATGGGAAAAAATAAGATGGTGCAGGATATGCATAATCCATGCGGCTTTCATCCCGCACACTATGTAAACAAAGAACATGGTGTCCCCGTCTTATGAATTCACGGCACAAAAGGTCACTCACTCTTTCAATCCCTCCCCGTTGGGGATGGAACATGACAGGATGTATAAACAAGATATTCATAATGCCCCCCGTTATTTTGCTCCAAACATCTTCTTGAATTTTATACCTGACAAGAAACGCATCCACCCATCAAAAGCCGATGCCCCCACCCTACAAAACAGGAATTTGCCCAACACATCCGCTTTATACTGTGGAAGAAAAAATCGTCTTATCCATTCTTTATCTGATAAAAGGACTTGATGTAAAAAAGACAACCGTTCCTGCCGGGTATACTTATGCTCTGGTTTATAGATGGCCAAAATCACTTTATGGAAAAAGACAGTCAATGAATTCCATGTTCTATCCAGTGAGCTATCCTCCAAATTAAATTTCTTTTGATACACATAGACCCTTTCCAAAAAATTGGAGAATGCTGCATATTCTGCCGGAAAGCTGTTTATACGCACAGACAATACATCTACAGAATACCCTACTCTATAAACGTAATTATTGTAATCACGAATAACCATAAAATCCGCATACATCAGGTAGTCCAACATAAACAGCATATCTTCCAATCCGGAAACAAAAGGCACAAAGCTCACCCGGTATTGCTTGATAATTCGATTATCGTATAGCTTGCTGCCTGCATACGTAACACGCTTGTCTATCAAGTCTGTCAATATAAGATACATCTGTTCCGAAGCTATATCTTGTTCGGGAACGTGAAACGTTTGACAGTCCCCATTTGGCAGATACGCATCAAGAGAACCGACTATTACTCCCTCCTTCGTTTTATCGGCAGGCAATGCACCGTACAGCCTTTCAAGATAATAAGGCTTTACATAATCATCTGAATCAATAAAGGTTACATATCTTCCACGAGCATTCATCAAACCAGTATTCCGGGCACAGCTCAATCCTGCATTAGCCTGATGGAACACCCGTATCCTCGTATCCTTCCCGGCATACTCTTCACAAATCTCTCCGCAACGGTCTGGGCTCCCGTCATCTACCAGCAACAGCTCAAAATCCGTAAAGGTCTGTGCAAGAATACTGTCAATGCACTGGGGCAAGTACTCTTCCACCTTATAAACGGGTACTATAATGGATATTTCCGGGACATGATTCATATTCGCTCATTTTGTATGCAACACTGCCTTCATTTTTATAGACAACACCAACAAATAGTAGGCTGACTTTACAAAAGCCTTAAAATACAGATAGCCGGCATACGTAGGAAGCACATAATGGATGTTCTGCAGCATCAGCTTCCATTCGGGACGCAGGCCCGTCATCTCCAACAAAGACGCATACTTTTTGTTCCTGAATACCAAATAACTCTGATAATGAAAGGATGTGTCTTTCGTGAAATACAGAATACGGTCAAAATATTTCGCCTTCAGACTCTCAAAGTATATATATATCAGCCGGTTATCCTGCAAACACCGGGAAGACCGGATAAAGTCGTAGATATAACCAAGCACCAGCACACGACATTCCAAATTACGCATAGACGGCGCTCGCATGATGGAATCTGGCTGCATGAAATAATAGTAAGTGGTCTCATTGACGACATACATACTTTGAGACATACATGCCAACTTAAATGACCATAAATCATCCTCGTGTACAATGCCCTCCTGGAAGTAGAGTTTATGCTGCAAAACGAGGGGACGACTCACCAGCTTGTTCCATGCCATGACATACCATTTTCCCTGCACATAAGTGGAAAGTACAAGAGCATTCCCTTCATAAAACCCGGTGCCTAATGATAAAGGAGGAGCCCAACGTCTGGCGCCGGTCACCTCGTAATTGCCTATCACAAAATCCGGTCGCTTCTGCACCGCTGCATCCGCCAAAAGCTCTATTGCATTCGCTGAAATATAATCGTCGCTATCCAAGAAGTACAGATAATCGCCAACAGACGCTGAAATACCGGTGTTTCTTGCAGCAGAAAGCCCTCTGTTCTCTTCATGTTCCAGACATCTCACCACCGCTCCGCGCGGATGCGAAGCCACCACCCGTCTGACTATCTCCATAGACTTCCAAATCCGGCCAGGTCTGGTTCAACACAGACAGCAGACACCGTTCTATGTACTTGGCAACATTATAAACCGGAACAATAATGGAAACTTTCATACTTTCAATCATATTTTCAGAATTTCACCTCATGGCCTTCCACAAACTCTTCCCACCACACAACAAGCGTCAACAGGTTGAAATATTGCAAAGCCTTGTTCTGCCTATGCCAGAACCAACCGCCCTCCTTCTCTGCAACTTGTTCATAATCTGTAAGAAACTTCTCCACTGCATCACGACGCAGATAGTTGTCCATAATGCCGGAAGCAAGAATAAATTCCTTAAAGAAAGCACGTCGGGCCCTATCACGGAAGAACAGTGGCATAGGTGCAAAACCGCCCTGCTTCTTCTTCAAGGTAATGGCCTCGGGAAGTAAAGGTTTATAATGGTGCTTTAACAGATATTTAGAAACGGAACGACCCCGCGCAATGTCCAGTACACTGTTGCCCCTGCACTTCAACCCTACCGGCAGCTCCTGCAGGAAATGGAAAAGCTCCAGGTCCATAAAAGGATACGTCAGATTGTTACCGAACATGCGTGCCATGCTGGAAGCCTTGAAAAGAATGATACGGTTGATTACAGTCTCCAAATCGGAAAGAATGGCATGCTGCGCATAAAGATGCTCGAAACTGTGGATATCGGGCCGTAGTGATTTTACCGGCTCAAAATCTTCTTTCGGATTTTGCAGAAGGGCACACAAGGCAGAATCGGAGAAGCCGAAACGCTCCCCTTCCAGAATATGAAGTATCTTATCCAAATGGAAATTGATGCGGGAAAGCTTTCCACCGGTATCAAAGGTTTCATGCTCCAGCAGACGGCTGATGCCACGTAGCAAGGGACGCAATCCTATGCGGGCGGATAGATAATGCAACGCCACTTCGCGACCGGAAGTACCGAAATACTGGTCACTGCCGTCACCTCCCAGAATCACGTCGGGCTTGTCATCGCCTATCATGCGCATGGCACAATAGTTTACCATCAGCCCGCCTTCCATAAAAGGCTCACCCAGAAAACGGACAATGTCGGGCAAGGCACTGGTTTCCGTACCGTCAATCTCGTACTCGTGGTGGCGGGTACCAAAGGTTTCAGACATCAGACGGGCCATGGGCAGCTCCGTCCAGGCATCTCCTTTAAAGCCCACGGAATAGGAGTCAATCTGGCCGTCGTAAATGCTGCGCAGCGCAGCAAGGTTTGAACCGGAATCATAGCCGCCACTCAGCAGGATACCTACCCTGCGGCTATGGCCGATACGCCGGCGGATGGCTTGCGCATGCAATTCTCCATAACGGCGGGAATAGGCCTCGACATCCGGATTCCGTTCAGTAGCCACCTTGGGTTCATGCTCAAAAACGCTGTCGCGCTTCAGACAATAAATGTCATCTGCCACCTTTTCATATAAGCCGGGATTTCTTTCCTTCAGCGAATCAAACATGGAATGTACGTTCGCTTGTGTCTCTAACTTTACAGAAGCCCAAACCGGCATCAGATAACCAAGCTCTGTCAACATGTAGAACTTTTCGCCGGCACCTAAAGAATGAACATCGAATAGGGCGAAATTATTCTTCTTCAAAATGCCACGCTGAAGGAATGTACTCAATGAAAAATTGCCAGGAAGTGGCAAAATTACCATCAATGTGACAATAGACGGGATAATGCGTGCCATGATGGTCGCGCACCACTCCGCATTCATTTTCTGAATAATATACTATGGTGAACGAACCGTCCAGGCGTGAAAAGCCATATGCCGGATCGGATAGAAACGCATCAGCAGCAAGCTTGGCATTGGTATCATCCGGAGTTGCCTGCAAGGTGTCCCGATT
>OKUX01000385.1_pt1 | contig 11560 bp, 7 predicted proteins | sample 1606701 | NCBI WGS metagenome assembly OKUX01 (sample SAMEA3882525, study PRJEB24775) | human gut metagenome | biome: human-associated habitat; feature: intestine environment; material: feces | place: Netherlands | collected 2009/2010 | reverse complement strand
TTTATCTTTGGCTGGCGTGGTGTCGTTCCCATTTTATGCGGGATGTTTTGCACCAATCTGTGGAACCTGCATCTCTCTTTTTTACAGACCGCCGTCATGATCGGCAGCCAGGCGTTTGCAGTCCTGTGTGCCTGTGCAATATTACGCTGGCAATTGGGGACGCGTTGGCGTTATGGATTGACCAGCCGATACGTCTGGCAACGTCTGTTCTGGCTTGGTTTGGTGGCGCCGATTGGCATCAAATGCAGCATGTATCTTGTGGGAAATTTCTTTGATTTTCCGCTAAAGATATCTACCTTTTTCGGCGATGCGGATGCCATTTTCACGGTCGTTGATTTGCTAAGCCTTTTCACCGCAGTGCTGATTTACAACATGCTTTTTTACTATCTCACCCGCATGATTGTAAGTCCCCACTTTGCACAGATATTGTGGCGTAGGGATATCGCTCCGTCGTTGAGCAAAGAGAAACGCGCATTTACCTTAAGCTGGCTGGCAGCTCTTAGCGTGCTGCTACTTCTGATGTGCACACCGTATGAAAATGACTTTATTGCCGGTTACCTGGTACCTGTTTTCTTTATCATCTTTACCCTCGGTGTCGGTAAGATTCGCTATCCGTTTTTAAATCTCACCTGGGCTGTTTCAACGCTTTGCCTTCTGAATTACAACCAGAACTTTTTGCAAGGGGTACTAACCGAATATTCGCTGGCATTTATTCTCGCAGTACTGATTTCCTTTAGTGTTTGCCTGCTCTATATGGTGCGTATTTATCATCGTAGTGAATGGCTTAACCGCCGCTGGCATTTGCAGGCGCTGACCGATCCGTTAACGCTTCTACCCAACTTTCGTGCGTTGGAGCAAGCGCCGGAGCAAGAGGCGGGCAAGAGTTTTTGCTGCCTGCGCATTGATAATCTTGAGTTTATGAGTCGTCATTACGGCTTAATAATGCGCGTTCACTGTATCCGCTCAATTTACCGTACGCTGCTGCCGTTGATGCAGGAAAACGAAAAGTTGTATCAATTGCCGGGTAGTGAACTGCTGTTAGTGCTGAGCGGGCCGGAAACGGAAGGGCGACTCCAGCATATGGTTAACATCCTGAATAGTCGGCAAATTCACTGGAACAATACCGGGCTGGATATGGGCTATGGTGCTGCCTGGGGGCGTTTTGATGGAAATCAGGAAACCCTGCAACCCTTGTTGGGGCAGTTAAGCTGGCTGGCGGAGCAATCCTGCGCACATCATCATGTGCTGGCGCTGGATAGCAGAGAGGAGATGGTTTCCGGGCAAACCACTAAACAGGTGCTATTGCTGAATACCATTCGCACGGCGTTAGATCAGGGTGATTTGCTGCTCTACGCCCAGCCAATTCGCAACAAAGAGGGTGAAGGTTATGATGAGATCCTCGCGCGACTGAAGTATGACGGCGGCATTATGACCCCGGATAAGTTTCTGCCCCTTATTGCTCAGTTTAACCTTAGCGCGCGTTTTGATTTGCAAGTGCTGGAATCCTTGTTGAAGTGGCTGGCAACACACCCTTGCGACAAAAAAGGTCCACGCTTTTCAGTCAATTTAATGCCGCTCACGCTGCTGCAAAAGAATATTGCCGGGCGGATTATTCGTCTGTTTAAGCGTTATTACATCTCCCCGCAGGCGGTCATTCTTGAGATCACCGAGGAGCAGGCGTTTTCTAACGCAGAAAGCAGCATGTACAACATCGAGCAGCTGCATAAGTTTGGTTTCCGGATTGCAATTGATGACTTTGGCACCGGATATGCCAACTACGAACGGTTAAAGCGTTTGCAGGCTGATATCATCAAAATTGATGGCGTCTTTGTGAAAGATATCGTCACGAACACGCTGGATGCGATGATTGTGAGATCAATTACCGATCTGGCGAAAGCGAAGTCATTGAGTGTGGTCGCGGAGTTTGTCGAGACGCCACAGCAGCAGGCGCTATTGCATAAACTTGGGGTGCAATATCTGCAAGGATATTTAATTGGTCGTCCGCAGCCATTAGCTGATTAACAGGCGTAAAAAAGCCGGGGAATTACCCCGGCTTTTTTATGTATGGTCTTACAGCACCAGTGCTGCGATTGACGCAGACAGCACACTCACCAGGGTAGAGCCGTAAACCAGTTTCAGACCGAAGCGAGAAACCACGTTACCTTGCTCTTCATTCAGGCCTTTAACCGCACCCGCGATAATCCCGATTGAAGAGAAGTTAGCGAAGGAAACCAGGAACACAGAGATGATGCCTTCCGCACGCGGAGAGAGCGTGGAAGCAATTTTCTGCAGATCCATCATCGCAACGAACTCGTTGGAAACCAGTTTGGTCGCCATGATACTGCCCACTTGCAGTGCTTCACTGGAAGGAACACCCATCACCCATGCAATCGGATAGAAGATGTAACCCAGGATGCCCTGGAAGGAGATGCTGTAGCCAAACCAGCCAGTCACGGTAGCAAACAGAGCGTTCAGTGCAGCGATCAGGGCGATAAAGCCGATCAGCATCGCGGCAACGATAATGGCAACTTTGAAACCTGCCAGAATGTATTCACCCAGCATTTCGAAGAAGCTCTGACCTTCGTGCAGGTTGGACATCTGAATGTTTTCTTCACTGGCATCAACACGGTAAGGGTTGATCAGCGACAGCACGATAAAGGTGCTGAACATGTTCAGTACCAGCGCCGCAACGACGTATTTCGGCTCCAGCATGGTCATATATGCACCAACGATGGACATCGACACGGTGGACATCGCCGTTGCTGCCATGGTGTACATACGATTGCGGGAGATTTTGCCGAGGATATCTTTATAGGCAATAAAGTTTTCAGACTGACCCAGAATCAGGGAGCTGACGGCGTTAAAGGATTCCAGTTTGCCCATGCCGTTGACTTTGGAGAGCAGGAAACCAATTGCGCGGATAATCACCGGCAATACGCGAATATGCTGGAGAATACCGATCAGCGCAGAGATAAAGACGATTGGGCACAGCACTTTCAGGAAGAAGAATGCCAGGCCTTGATCATTCATGCTACCAAAGACGAAGTTAGTCCCTTCGTTGGCAAAACCGAGCAGTTTTTCGAACATTTCGGAGAAGCCTTTCACGAAGCCCAGACCAACGTCGGAGTTCAGGAAGAACCACGCCAGTAACACTTCGATAACAAGCAGTTGAATAACATAACGGATACGAATTTTTTTGCGGTCGCTGCTTACCAGCAGTGCGAGAATCGCAACAACGGCAAGTGCCAGTACAAAATGAAGGACGCGGTCCATATTTGCTCCAAATATGAGGCAGGTTAAATTTCCGTGCACATTCTATGTAACATGGTTAAGGAAAACGAGATCTGACACACACTATAATGACGTCCTGTGACAAGCTTCAAAAATAGTGATCTGTCATACATTTCTGCTATGTTGTGTATGGAAGCGGAAGGTTATGTAAATGTGCTAATATTAAACATAACCATAACATTCGAGTCATCTATCTTTTCGTAGTCATAATCCTGGTCTATCAGAGAAATCATCACAACCCATTTAAATGAATTTGATAATCATTCTCATTTAACGTAGCATGAAACATAGCAAAGGCTATGTTTTAGAGGCACAAGATGACGAACTATCGCGTTGAGAGTAGCAGCGGACGGGCGGCGCGCAAGATGAGGCTCGCATTAATGGGACCTGCGTTCATTGCGGCGATTGGTTATATCGATCCCGGTAACTTTGCGACCAATATTCAGGCGGGTGCCAGCTTCGGCTATCAGTTATTGTGGGTTGTCGTTTGGGCTAACCTGATGGCGATGCTGATTCAAATCCTCTCGGCCAAACTGGGGATTGCCACCGGTAAAAATCTGGCGGAGCAGATTCGCGATCACTACCCGCGCCCCGTCGTGTGGTTCTATTGGGTTCAGGCAGAAATTATTGCGATGGCAACCGACCTGGCGGAATTTATTGGTGCGGCGATCGGTTTTAAACTCATTCTTGGTGTTTCGTTGTTGCAGGGCGCGGTGCTGACGGGGATCGCGACTTTCCTGATTTTAATGCTGCAACGTCGCGGGCAAAAACCGCTGGAGAAAGTGATTGGCGGGTTACTGTTGTTTGTTGCCGCGGCTTACATTGTCGAGTTGATTTTCTCCCAGCCTAACCTGGCGCAGCTGGGTAAAGGAATGGTAATCCCGAGTTTACCTACTTCGGAGGCGGTCTTCCTGGCAGCGGGCGTGTTAGGGGCGACGATTATGCCGCATGTGATTTATTTGCACTCTTCGCTCACTCAGCATTTACATGGCGGTTCGCGTCAACAACGTTATTCCGCCACCAAATGGGATGTGGCTATCGCCATGACGATTGCCGGTTTTGTCAATCTGGCGATGATGGCTACAGCTGCGGCGGCGTTCCACTTTTCTGGTCATACTGGTGTTGCCGATCTTGATGAGGCTTATCTGACGCTGCAACCGCTGTTAAGCCATGCTGCGGCAACGGTCTTTGGATTAAGCCTGGTTGCTGCCGGACTGTCTTCAACGGTGGTGGGGACGCTGGCAGGTAGTGATGCAGGGCTTCATTCGCTTTCATATCCCGCTGTGGGTGCGTCGTACAGTCACCATGCTGCCGTCATTTATCGTCATTCTGATGGGATTAGATCCGACACGGATTCTGGTTATGAGTCAGGTGCTGTTAAGTTTTGGTATCGCCCTGGCGCTGGTTCCACTGTTGATTTTCACCAGTGACAGCAAGTTGATGGGCGATCTGGTGAACAGTAAACGCGTAAAACAGACAGGCTGGGTGATTGTGGTGCTGGTAGTGGCGCTGAATATCTGGTTACTGGTAGGAACGGCACTGGGATTGTAGTTGAATGAGCGTCGCATTTGGCACCATTGGCGGATGCGGCGTAAATGCTTTATCCGCCCTACGCGTTAAAGAGCTGGTTTGTAGGCCTGATAAGACGCGCTAGCGTCGCATCAGGCATTGTGCTCCATTGGCGAATGTGTTTAATGGCGGTGTCCATGTCCGCGGCCTTTTCCACGATGATCGTCACGATCGCGCCAGCCTTCACGATAGCCACGTTCATACGCTTTACGCTTATCCCAGCCACGATGGTAGCCATTATCATGATGCCACCAGCGGTTTTTACGCCATTCATAATTGCGGTGCCAGTAGTCACGGTCGCGCCAGTGACCACCGTCCCAGTAATTACCGTAATGATCGCGATCGCCAATTTGTAATTTGATTGATGGCAGTAGGGTGATTTCACCTGCGTTTGCCGCAAGCGGGGTAAATGCCATCAGGGCGGCCGCCAGAAACAGTGACCTGAACATTGTTATTCTCCTTCACGATCGAAGCCGTCAGCGGCCTGTTAACGCAATATTACGGGGAGGTAAAGCGCCGTATCATCGCCATAACTCTTAAATCATAAAGGAGAGCATTTTTTGCTAAACGTTATCGTGGGGTGGCTGTTGCTTCTGACGATTGACCATCATCATCGGCTTACCTGCTAATAACAGCCATGCCGGGAGCATGACGATACAGAGCAGCGGTAGCAATGTGGTATTGGGTACAACGACTGCCGCCATAAAAAGACTTAACCAGCCATCGCGTGTTACCACCAGCACGATGCCGAGTATAGCGCAGGAAACGGTTATTGCCGCTGGAACGGCGGGAACGTGCTCATGAAGCATCAACCCTAATGCCACGCCGACAAACACTGCCGGGAAGATTCGCCCACCGCGAAAGCCACTGGCGGCAGCAACGACCAGGGCGGCAAGTTTTATCACCGCCAGCAAAAAGTAATCGCTGGTGCTGAAAGCCTGATTTGCCACCATCTGCTGCATCTCATCCAGCCCTTTAAACAGCGAAACCGGTCCACCAATAACCCCCAGAATACCGAGAATAAATCCGCCAATACCCAGCACGAACACCGGATTTTTCATTTGATGCATCATCGCGTGCAACCGTGGTAAGCACCATACGGCGACCATCCCTGCTGCGATGGCAATCGCCGCGACAATTGCACCGCTGAGAATATCGGTCATTTCCATCTGTCCGTAATGCGCAATGGGCAGTGAAAAATGAGGATGGAAAAATAATCCGGTAGTAAGTGCACCAGCTGCTGCCGCCATTAACGGCGCAAAGAGACGATCCCATAGCGGAACTTCATTACTGCCATTTAAGGTTTGCGAAAATATCAATGCCGCCGCAACAGGTGTGCCAAACAGCGCGCCGATGGTTCCGGCAGAGGCTAAAATAGTCCACTCCATTCGGTTGACGCGCGGTAACAGACGAGCGCCAATGGCGACGGCAAGGGCGATATTGACGGTTATGATCGGATGTTCCGGCCCCAGGCTGACGCCGCCAGCAAGACCGAGAATTAATGCTACGATAAGTCCTGGTAGCGCAGAGGGCGGAATCGGTGCGCCGATAAGCGGTTCACAGGCGGGATCTGGTCCGGCATGACCCTGGCTGAAACGGATAACCAACCCCACCGCAATACCCGTTAGCGTTAATACACCGATGATCCAGAGAGGTGAATCCTGGGCTATCCCCAGAGTTCCCGGCAGTCGTTGCCAGAGCAAATTCTGTAATACCGAGGCGATTTTCATCACCATAATCAGAATAAGACTGGACGCAATCCCAATTGCCACGGCGGGGAGCGATAATAACAACATGGTTCTGGCTCGCGGATGGAGCATGTTCTATTCCTTATGCGGGGTCAGATACTTAGTTTGCCCAGCTTGCAAAAAGGCATCGCTGCAATTGGTGCTGAAACGATAAAGTAATTGTGTGACCCAGATCGATATTTACAGGGAGCCTGCCTTTCCGGCGTTGTTGTTATGCCCCCAGGTATTTACAGTGTGAGAAAGAATTATTTTGACTTTAGCGGAGCAGTTGAAGAATGACAAAGTATGCATTAGTCGGTGATGTGGGCGGCACCAACGCACGTCTTGCTCTGTGTGATATTGCCAGTGGTGAAATCTCGCAGGCTAAGACCTATTCAGGGCTTGATTACCCCAGCCTCGAAGCGGTCATTCGCGTTTATCTTGAAGAACATAAGGTCGAGGTGAAAGACGGCTGTATTGCCATCGCTTGCCCAATTACCGGTGACTGGGTGGCAATGACCAACCATACCTGGGCGTTCTCAATTGCCGAAATGAAAAAGAATCTCGGTTTTAGCCATCTGGAAATTATTAACGATTTTACTGCTGTATCGATGGCGATCCCGATGCTGAAAAAAGAGCATCTGATTCAGTTTGGTGGCGCAGAACCGGTAGAAGGTAAGCCTATTGCGGTTTACGGTGCCGGAACAGGGCTTGGGGTTGCGCATCTGGTCCATGTCGATAAGCGTTGGGTAAGCTTGCCAGGAGAAGGCGGTCACGTTGATTTTGCGCCGAATAGTGAAGAAGAGGGCATTATCCTCGAAATATTGCGTGCGGAAATTGGTCATGTTTCGGCGGAACGCGTGCTTTCTGGCCCTGGACTGGTGAATTTGTATCGCGCAATTGTTAAAGCCGACAACCGCCTGCCAGAAAATCTCAAGCCAAAAGATATTACCGAACGCGCGCTGGCTGACAGCTGCACCGATTGCCGCCGCGCGTTGTCGCTGTTTTGCGTCATTATGGGCCGTTTTGGCGGCAATCTGGCGCTCAATCTCGGGACATTTGGCGGCGTGTTTATTGCGGGTGGTATCGTGCCGCGCTTCCTTGAGTTCTTCAAAGCCTCTGGTTTCCGCGCCGCATTTGAAGATAAAGGGCGCTTTAAAGAATATGTCCATGATATTCCGGTGTATCTCATCGTCCATGACAATCCGGGCCTTCTCGGTTCCGGTGCACATTTACGCCAGACCTTAGGTCACATTCTCTAAATCCTTCCTGTTATATCGGGAGGTAACTCTCCCGATAATCTTTTAAATCATACAGTTAATTAAATTTTCTTTGTGTCCCCCTCACAAGGCCGACCTGCGTCACACTTCCGTACAGCGGGATTAATTCTCCAGTAAATGCATTATTTGTCTGGTAACGGCGATTTGTTTTGCACGTTCATAATTTCACTCGTCAACTATCACTGAACGAGGAATTAACGATGAGTAAGAAACTGATTGCCTTATGTGCCTGCCCAATGGGCCTGGCTCACACTTTTATGGCCGCTCAGGCGCTGGAAGAAGCGGCGGTAGAAGCCGGTTATGAAGTGAAAATTGAAACCCAGGGCGCGGACGGTATCCAGAATCGCCTGACGGCGCAGGATATCGCCGAAGCGACCATCATCATCCACTCCGTGGCAGTTACCCCGGAAGATAACGAACGTTTCGAATCACGCGACGTTTATGAAATCACTTTGCAGGACGCAATTAAAAACGCTGCGGGAATCATCAAAGAAATCGAAGAGATGATTGCCTCTGAACAACAGTAATATTCGACAGGGATAATTGTTATGGCCATTAAAAAACGCAGTGCAACCGTTGTGCATGGCGCATCCGGTGCGGCAGCGGCAGTTAAGAATCCGCAGGCCTCTAAATCCAGCTTCTGGGGTGAACTCCCGCAGCATGTGATGTCAGGGATTTCACGCATGGTGCCGACCTTAATTATGGGCGGTGTGATCCTCGCTTTCAGTCAGCTGATTGCTTATAGCTGGCTTAAAATTCCTGCTGATATCGGCATCATGGATGCTCTTAATAGCGGGAAATTCTCCGGTTTCGACCTCTCCTTACTTAAATTTGCCTGGCTGTCGCAGTCCTTCGGCGGCGTGTTGTTTGGTTTTGCCATTCCGATGTTTGCTGCTTTTGTGGCGAACTCTATCGGTGGCAAACTGGCGTTCCCGGCTGGTTTTATCGGCGGCTTGATGTCTACCCAGCCGACGCAACTGCTGAACTTCGATCCCAGCACGATGCAATGGGCGACCTCTTCGCCGGTGCCGTCCACCTTCATTGGTGCGCTGATTATTTCTATCGTTGCCGGTTACCTTGTGAAATGGATGAACCAGAAAATCCAGTTACCGGATTTCCTGTTAGCGTTCAAAACCACATTTTTGCTACCGATTCTTTCCGCCATTTTTGTCATGCTGGCGATGTACTACGTCATCACCCCCTTTGGTGGCTGGATCAACGGCGGTATCCGTACCGTGCTGACCGCTGCAGGTGAGAAGGGCGCGCTGATGTACGCAATGGGGATCGCCGCGGCGACAGCAATCGACCTTGGTGGCCCGATCAACAAAGCGGCAGGTTTCGTTGCCTTCAGCTTTACCACTGACCACGTATTACCGGTCACTGCACGTTCTATCGCTATCGTTATTCCGCCGATTGGTCTGGGTCTGGCGACCATTATCGATCGTCGCTTAACTGGCAAACGCTTGTTCAACGCCCAGCTTTATCCGCAGGGTAAAACCGCGATGTTCCTGGCGTTTATGGGGATCAGTGAGGGTGCGATTCCGTTTGCACTGGAAAGCCCTATCACCGCCATTCCGTCGTATATGGTCGGCGCGATTGTCGGCTCAACCGCCGCTGTCTGGCTGGGCGCAGTGCAATGGTTCCCGGAGTCCGCTATCTGGGCGTGGCCGCTGGTCACTAATCTGGGTGTCTATATGGCGGGGATCGCGCTGGGAGCAATCATTACTGCGCTGATGGTGGTGTTCTTGCGTCTGATGATGTTCCGCAAAGGTAAATTGTTAATCGAGAGCCTGTAAGAAGGAAAAATCCAGATGACATTACTCGCTTCGCTGCGCGACTGGCTTAAGGCACAACAACTGGATGCGGTGCTTCTCTCCTCACGGCAGAACAAACAGCCGCATCTGGGGATCTCCACCGGATCAGGCTATGTGGTGATTAGCCGTGAAAGTGCGCACATTCTGGTGGATTCGCGCTATTACGCGGATGTTGAAGCCCGCACGCAAGGTTACCAGCTGCATTTGCTCGACGCGATGCACACGCTTGCCACCATCGTCAGACAAATCATTGCCGATGAGCAGTTGCAAACGCTCGGTTTTGAAGGCCAGCAGGTGAGTTGGGAAACCGCGCACCGCTGGCAGTCCGAACTCAATGCGAAACTGGTTAGCGCCACGCCGGATGTGCTGCGGCAAATCAAAACGCCAGAAGAGGTGGAGAAAATCCGCCTTGCCTGCGGGATTGCCGATCGTGGCGCAGAGCATATTCGCCGCTTTATTCAGGCGGGGATGAGCGAATGCGAGATAGCCGCTGAACTGGAGTGGTTTATGCGCCGGCAGGGCGCAGAAAAAGCCTCTTTCGATACCATTGTCGCCAGTGGCTGGCGTGGGGCGCTGCCGCACGGTAAAGCCAGCGACAAGATTGTTGCAGCGGGCGAGTTTGTCACTCTCGATTTCGGTGCGCTCTATCAGGGCTACTGCTCTGATATGACGCGCACCTTGCTGGTGAATGGCGAAGGGGTGAGCGCCGAATCTCACCCGCTGTTTAACGTCTATCAGATTGTCCTGCAGGCACAGCTCGCGGCAATCTCTGTAATTCGCCCCGGCGTGCGCTGCCAGCAGGTTGACGATGCCGCGCGCCGCGTGATTACCGAGGCCGGGACACCACGACGCTACAGCCAGGTATGTTACTGACCGTGGAGCCAGGGATTTATTTTCCAGGGCAAGGGGGCGTGCGCATTGAAGATGTCGTGCTGGTCACCCCGCAAGGCGCAGAAGTGCTCTACGCCATGCCGAAAACAGTGTTGCTCACGGGAGAGGCATAATGGATTTATCGCTCTTAAAAGCGTTGAGCGAGGCAGATGCGATCGCCTCCTCGGAACAGGAAGTACGGCAGATCCTGCTGGATGAAGCGGATCGCCAGCAAAAAGAGGTCCGTTTTGACGGCCTGGGATCGGTGCTGATCCGACTCAATGAGTCGACAGGTCCGAAGGTGATGATCTGTGCGCATATGGACGAAGTGGGATTTATGGTGCGCAGCATCTCCCGCGAAGGGGCGATCGATGTGTTGCCGGTTGGCAATGTACGCATGGCTGCCCGCCAGCTTCAGTCGGTGCGTATCACTACCCGTGAAGAGTGCAAAATTCCAGGCCTGCTTGACGGCGACCGGCAGGGGAATGACGTCAGCGCCATGCGCGTGGACATTGGCGCGCGCTCCTGTGACGAAGTGATGCAGGCGGGAATTCGTCCAGGCGATCGCGTCACCTTCGATACCACTTTTCAGGTTCTCCCTCACCAGCGAGTGATGGGGAAAGCCTTTGATGACCGCCTCGGTTGCTATCTGCTGGTGACGTTACTGCGTGAGCTGCACGACGCCGAACTGCCTGCGGAAGTGTGGCTGGTGGCAAGTTCCAGCGAAGAGGTGGGATTACGCGGTGGGCAAACCGCTACCCGCGCGGTGTCGCCGGATGTCGCCATTGTGCTTGATACTGCCTGCTGGGCGAAAAACTTTGATTATGGCGCAGCTAACCATCGCCAGATTGGTAACGGGCCGATGCTGGTGTTAAGCGACAAGTCACTGATTGCGCCGCCAAAACTTACCGCGTGGATCGAAACCGTGGCGGCAGAAATTGGCGTACCGTTGCAGTCAGATATGTTCAGCAACGGCGGAACGGACGGCGGCCACCTCTCCGGCCACCAC
>OKUX01000377.1_pt1 | contig 11705 bp, 8 predicted proteins | sample 1606701 | NCBI WGS metagenome assembly OKUX01 (sample SAMEA3882525, study PRJEB24775) | human gut metagenome | biome: human-associated habitat; feature: intestine environment; material: feces | place: Netherlands | collected 2009/2010 | reverse complement strand
TGCAGCCGATGCCCAGATACAGGCAGGAGGCCAGAAAGCTGCCGCTGGTAAAGGGCAGGGTCAGATACTCCGTCACTGTACCGTGGACGCCGTTATACACCAAGGCGCAGACGGTAAAGAACACCGCCCCCGTCAGGCACATGAAATAGGTCTTCTCCACGGGGGTATAGGCCGTCAGCTGGCGGTTGTGGATGAAATAAATGACGTCGCTGAACACCGCCCCGAACAGCAGCACATAGCCCAAGGGGTTGAAGGTGGGGCTGGTCCCCTTCAGCAAAGTGATGATGACGATGCCCACAGTGGACAGCAGGACGCCGCCCACCTGAAATTTACTGGGCATCTCGTGGAGGAACAGCGCCGAGGCCAGCACCGTGAAGATGGGGATGCAGGCGATGATGGTGCCGCTCTCGGAGGCGGAGGTCAACTCGATGCCATACGTCTCGAAGATGAAGTAGGCCGCCGGAAGGTACAGGGTCATCCGCAGCAGCGGCCACGGCTTCTTGGTCTTATAGTCGATATGGACAACGCCCAGCAGGGCACACAGGGACATGGCCACAGCGCCTATCAGAAAGCGCCAGCTCAAAAGGGAAAATACCGGCACCGTACCCACGATGCGCTTGGTGAACATATAGCTCAGGCCGAACAGCATGGAGCTGCAGCAGGAGCCCAGCATGGCGCTGATCTCACGCCAACTCATTTTACCCACAGGGATCATCCTCTTCCATATCGTTTTTTTGCAGAGAAGGGCTTCTATCTTTGGTATACACGATTTTAACATATCTTTTTGATAAAACAAGCCCCTGCAGAAAAGAATCTCGTTGCATAATGGGAAAAAGCTGTGTATAATACAGGGAAATACCGAAAATCACCACGGGGCCGACCCAAAGTCCGGCCAAAGAAAGGACGAAACGCTATGGATCCCAGAAAATTGATGGAGCGTCTGAAGGGCGCTGCGGCTCTGACGGAGCAGGATGTGGGGGAATTTTCCCACTTCAAGGGGAAGATGATGAAAATCAGCGTCCACAACTATGCCGTGGAGGACTGGGGCAGCCTGTCCCTGCTGGAGTCCCGTGGCATGGCGGGGCTGATGCGGCGGGATATGCTGGTCATCAACTCCTGCGTGAAGGATATCCCGGTGCTGGTGATCCAGTACATGGGGCTGTTTGGCCGCCGGATGCTGCAGGTCCATGTGTTGGACGTGATGAAGGACAAAACCGCTGCCGGACGCTTTGCGTCCTTGGGAAGGATGGCGGAGCAGTCCGGCACCGCCGTGCAGGAAACGCCGGTGGAGTGGTATACCCCCATGCAGCTGCCCGGCAGCGTCACCGTCACCGGCAAGAGCAGTCAGCTGGAGCAGTTGGCCGGGGACGTGGCCGTCAGCTATCTGGCCGCCGCCGCTCAGGTGCGCCAGACCGGCGCCGTGGAGGGCCGGTATCTGCGGCTGCGGAAGCTCATGAGCCAGCTGTTTGACCACGGCGGCTTCGGCTACGACGCCATCCGGGTATGTCTGCAGCAGCAGAACACCGAGGATCTGTACAGCCGCTGGCTGTTCGGTCTGGGGGAGGCTCCCGTGTCCGGCAGCGGCGAACAGAGCGATGCCGCCGCAGCGCCTGCACAAACCCCGGATGAAGAAAAAAACACGCCTCAGGAACCGGAGACGACCTCCGAGGGCAGTGAGGCTCCGGAGGAGAACGGCTGAGCCCGGCAGCGGCAAATCATGGAAAGAAGCAGCGGAACGACCCGTCTTTTCCGCTGCTTTTCTTGCAAACCGATCGCTTTCGCGGATGTATACAGGACGCTATTTGAAAGATTTCTTCAAAATTTTTATTAAGATTCATAAAAACAGTGGATTCTTCTGGAGAGTTGCTGTATAATAGTGTGGTTAAAATACCTATGTTCTGCGTTTTTGTCCCTCCGGGATACACACAGACAGGGAGATGAGGGATTGAAGTTATGAAGAAGGCAAAACCGCAGGATATCGTATACCAGTACGTGAAGAATCAGATCATAGGCAAATCCATGTTCCCCGGCAACCGCATCATCGAGGACGACATCATCCGGGAGACCGGCACCAGCCGCACCTCCATCCGTCCGGCGCTGCTGCGGCTGAAATACGAGGGACTGGTGGAGATGATCCCCAACCGGGGGGCCTTTGTGGCCAAGCCCAGCGAGGAGGATCTGCGGCAGGTATATCGGGTCCGTGAGGTGCTGGAGCACGGGATGCTGGAGGACGCCATCCGCCACCGCACCGAGGCCCAGCTGCGGGCCATGGAGGAGAATCTCAAGGCCCAGGAGGTGCTGACCCAGCACTACTCCCGGCAGGAATATGTGACCTTGAACCACACATTCCACTGGTTGGTGGTGGAGGCCTCCGCCAACAAGTACTATGAGAAGTATCTCAACGAGCTGTACAACAAGATCAACACCTACGTGATCTTCTACGATCAGTCCAGCGACAACAACTCCATCGTCAGCCACACCATGATCTATGAGGCCCTGCGGGACCGGGATCTGGAGAAGGGTCTTTTGGGCCTCCGGGAGGATATCCAGATCGCCTGGGAGGATATGCGGAAAATCAATGTCCCTCTGTAAAAAAGCGCCGGGACACCTGCGGCGTCCCGGCGGGGTATGCGGTTTCAGGCGGCCTTGACAGGCTCCCGCTTGACAGGCTCCCGATGGGGCAGTTGGACATAAAAGATGGTCAGCAGCATGATGCCGCAGCCCACCCACTCCCGGACGGACAGCATCTCGTGGAGGATGATGACGCCGCCCACGGCGCTGAACACCGCCTCCATGCTCATGAGCAGGGCCGCCACCGAGGCGGGGGTGAACCGCTGGGCGTAGATCTGGATGGTGTAGGTAACGCCTACCCCCAGCACGCCGGCAAACAGCAGCGGCGCCACGGCCGCCGTCAGGTCGGCCAGCGTCAGGCTCTCGGTGAAGAGGGCCACCAGTCCCGACAGGGTACCGGTGCAGAGGAACTCCACCACCATGAAGGGCAGAGCGTCCACGTGGGGCGAAAACCGGCTCCACAGCAGGATATGCAGGGCGAAGCACAGGGTGCTGGCCATGATGGCGGCATCGTTCACGTCCAGTGAGAAGCCGTTGGAGATGCACAACAGATACAGGCCCACTATGGCCATGGCGATGCCGATCCATACCCGGCGGGAGGTCTTTTTCCGGAACAGCAGCAGGTCCAGCACCGGCACCAGTGCGATGTAGGCGGATTCGATGAAGCCGGCCTTGGTGGCGTCGGCCACATGGAGACCGATCTGTACCAGCACCGCACCGCCCCAGTTGGCAAGGCTGGCTCCCAAGGCCGCCAGCCAGAAGCGCCTGCCGTGCCACCGCTCCACCTCCTCGCCGGCCTCCAGAGCGGCGAAGGCCTTGCGGCGGCGCATATAGAAAAACAAGGGCAGCAGGGACAGAACGCCCAGATAGTACCGCAGGGAGATGAAGGTGAAGGCCCCCAGATGCTGGGATGCCTGCTTCTGGAAGATGAAATTCATGCCCCAGATGACTGCGCACAGAACCAGCGCACAGTTTGCCAGAAAGGTCTTGTTTTTCATAGCGGTCCACTTCTTTCTTTTTGATCGAATGACAGTTTTTTGATATAGGCCACGGGCCAAAAATAGGGAATGGGAGAGATCAGAGAATGAAACAGGGGAATCCGGCGGATATCGTCTACGATTACATCAAAAATCAGATCGTCACCAAGGCCATCTATCCCGGCACCCGCATCGTGGAAGAGGATCTGGTGCGGGAGACCGGTGTCAGCCGGACTCCGGTGCGCTCGGCGCTGATGCGGCTGGCCTATGACGGTCTCATCCAGCAGCAGCCCAACCGGGGCGCCGTGGTGGCAAAGCCCTCCGCCACGGATCTGCGGCAGGTGTATGAGGCACGGGCTGTGCTGGAGGTTGGGGCCTTCCGGGCCGCCGTCCATCGCCGCAGTGCTGAGAGCGTCCTTCAGATGGAGCAGAACCTGCAAAAGCAGCAGGATTTGACGAACCTCTTTAACATGACGGAGTATGTCCAGCTGAATCGGGAGTTCCATTGGATCATCACCATGGAGGCCCAGAACGCCTACTATGAGAAGTATCTCAACGAATTGCAGAACAAGGTTGCCACCTACCTGCTGTTCTGGGACACCTCCACCACCAACAGTCTGTCGCTGGATCTCCACCTTCGCATCTTCGAGGCGTTCCGGGACCGGGACGAGCAGAAGGGCGTGCTGGCCCTGATGGAGGACCTGCAGCTGGCGGAGGAATGTGTCCGGGAATCCCAACAGCTGTGATGATAGCACACCCTTTGCCGTAAAGCAAGCATAAAGATATTGCCCTGCACCGTAAAATGTGGTGCAGGGCAATTTGTTTTGTCCGACGGACGAAGTCCTGTACCGTCGGGCGGTTTCCGTCGCATTCTCACGACCGCTTAACGGTTTATTTATTCTTGTGTCACAGTTGTGAACGATACCTTAACTTGACCTTACGCCCGCTATTGTATACAATAATCCCAACAAAAGATGTGTCAATCTTTGAATCATCTATTGTGAATCTGACGAGGGCTTTGCTTCCCGAAAGTGAGGTAACAAAAATGGTCATCGGAGTACTGAAGGAAATCAAGGGCAATGAATACCGTGTGGCGGCCGTACCCGCCACCGTGCATGAGATCGTGCGTCACGGTCACACCGTGTATGTAGAGACCGGCGCCGGCGTAGGCAGCGGTTTCAGCGATGCGCAGTATGAGGCTGCCGGCGCTATCGTCGCCGACACCAACACCGTCTGGGAGAAGGCCGACCTGTACTACAAGGTCAAGGAGCTGTTCCCCCAGGAGTTCAAGTGGATGAACAAGGACAAGATCCTCTTCACCTACATCCACTCCAACGCTCACCCCGACGAGACGGACACCCTGCTGAACAGCCACGTCTCCGCCGTGGCCTATGAGGATGTGCAGGACGAGGAGGGTAAGTTCCCCCTGCTGCGCCCCATGAGTGAGCTGGCCGGTAAGGGCGGCTTCCTGGCAGCCCTGCACTTTGCCCAGTCCGTCAACGGCGGCCCCGGCAAGCTGCTGGCCAACGTCACCGGCGTGGAAACCCCTATCATCACCATGCTGGGCTGCGGCGTGGTAGGTACCGGTGCTGCCGAGCTGGCTGCCGCCTTCGGCAACGAGGTACGTATTCTGGATGTCAACATGAACACCATGCTGGCCGCCAAGAAGACCTCCCCCGCCAACATCACCTACATGATCTCCAACCGCAGCAATCTGGAGAAGTGCCTGCGGGAGTCCGACGTCATCATCAACGGCATCCTGTGGGCCAAGGACCGCAAGGATCACATTGTCTATCGTGAGGACCTGAAGCTGATGAAGCCCGGTGCCATGATCGTGGACGTGGCCTGCGACGAGAACGGCGCCATCGAGACCTGCCACGATACCACCCATGATGATCCCATCTACTTCGTGGACGGCGTGATGCACTACTGCGTGGACAACATCCCCTCCGCCTTCTCCCAGACCGCTTCCGTGACGCTGGCCAATGCCACCCTGCCCTATCTGCTGCAGATGGCGGATAAGGGCTTTAAGAAGGCCATGGAGGATAACCGCCTGCTGCGTCTGGGCATGACCTGCTACGACGGCAAGCTGACTCTGAAGGAGACGGCTCTGAAGCAGAACCGTGAGTGGACCGACGCCGACGAGCTGGTCAAGGTCTGGTAAGCTTTTCCTCTTAGACTACCCTCTATTTGATAACCAGTTTCCATTACTCCTCATCACACGGGGTGCTCCGGTGTCAGATTCCTGACGCCGGAGCAGGGAACCCCCGCAGAGTGGAAGTCCCCCCCGGCCGAGGCGAATGGAGACCTGTTATATTTCTATACCATCGCTGTCAGGCGTGTTTGCCCTTGTTCATCGATGGTACTGCGCAAGCAACACAAGCAACAACACGAAAAAGAGAAACAACCTGAAAACTTGAGGAGGTAAATATGGATAATTATGGTATCCTTTCTCTGGCTCCTGCTCTGATCGCCGTTATCCTGGCGTTCATTACGAGAGAAGCCCTGTTCTCCATCCTGTGCGGTGTTCTGGTGGGTCTGCTCATCACCGGTCAGGACCTGCTGTTCGGCTTCACCGGCATCATCCAGAGTGCTCTGGGCAATGCCGATTTCATCTGGGTCATCGGTATCGAGGTGTTCATCGGTATCATGGTGGCCTTCTTCCAGAAGTCCGGCGCTATTTCCGCCGTGGCCAACAAGCTCAATGAGAAGCTTCACATCACCCCCAGGATCGCTCAGGTCATGGGCGCTGCGCTGGGCGTGCTGATCTTCTTCTCCGACTACTTCTCCCCCCTGTTCGTGGGTAACGTGATGCGTCCCATCACCGACAAGGCCAAGGTCTCCCGTGAGAAGCTGGCCTGGCTGTGCGACTGCACCTCCGCTCCCGTCTGCATCACCCTCCCCTTCAGTGCTTGGGGCGTGTATGTAGCCGGTCTGGTGGTGGGCTTCGGTACCTTCGCCACGGCGGAGGCTGGCCAGAACGCCGTCATCCATGCTTCCGTGTTCCAGCTGTACGGTATCCTGACCATCGTCATGATCCTGCTGGTGGCTCTGGGCTTCCTGCCTGACTACGGCCCCATGAAGAAGGCCGAGGAGCGTGCCCGTACCACCGGCAAGGTGGTGGCCGACGGCGACACCCCCATGCTGTCCCGTGAGCTGGACACCATCAAGCCCAAGGAGGGCTTCAAGTCCAACATCATTCTGCACTTCCTGATCCCCGCTCTGATCGTTATCGCCGTGACCATCGGCACCTACGTCATCATGGGCTCCGCCAAGACGCTGGAGGCCTTCGTGCTGGCCGTTACCTATCAGGCCATCGTGCTGCTGATCCAGAAGGCCTTCGACATCCGTGAGATGATCCAAGTGGCCACCGAGGGCATCAAGTCCGTGGTCAGCGCCATCCTGATCCTGTCTCTGGCCTACTGCATCAACGCCATCTCCAAGACGCTGGGCACCTCCAGCTACGTCATCAGCGTCACCGAGAGCTGGATGACTCCCGCCACCCTGCTGGCCATGACCTTCGCTGTCTGCGCCTTCATCTCCTTCTTCACCGGCACCAGCTGGGGCGTGTACGCCATCATGATCCCCATTGCCATGCCTCTGGCCTTCAGCATGAGCGGCGGCGTGGAAGGCAGTCTGGTCTATGCGGAGATCGCAGCCGTCATGGGCGGCGGTGCCTTCGGTGACCACTGCTCCCCCCTGTCCGACACCACCATCCTGTCCTCTCTGGGTGCAGGCTCCGACCACGTGGATCACGTTAAGACTCAGTTGCCCTACGCTCTGTCAGTGGCTGTGCTGTGCCTGATCGGCTACATTATCATCGGCATTTGCCTGTAAAACATACCTTGGCTGCTTGTACGTTTGTTTGAAAGAGAAAATCCATCCATTCCACATCCAAAAGACAGGGGGCCTCTGGAAACAGAGGCCCCCTGTCTTTTGGACGGAGGAGGCACCATTTTTCTATCCGGCAGCATATTCCGCTGGAGTACCGGGGCATATAAAAAGCGCTCCCTCCACCGATGTGGGGGGAGCGCTGCTGCTCATCACTTAGTACAGCTTTACAATGCTCAGGGCCATAGCCACATGACCAATCATGGAGTTGAAGTCGAATACCGGAATATCCAGTTCCTCCCGGATACGGCGGGCGAAGGGGGGCAGGTCGGTGCATTCCAGCACGATGGCACCGATCTCCGGGTGATCCTTGACGCCCTGACGGGCCACGTTCAGGATCTCCTCGGTGACGAGGTCCATATCGAAGCTGTCGTCGGGGTGATCGAAGATCTTGCTCCACTCCGGGGCGTTCTCCAGACCCATGACGATGGGGTGCATCTCATCGGTGATGCCGCAGGCCCGCAAGTGCTTTTCGGACAGGCTGGAAGCGCTGGCGGTGATAACGCCCACGGCTCGGTCACGGCCCACCAGTGCCTGTGCAAAGGGTACCTGCAGCAAAGAGGAGGTGAACACCGGGATATCCACGGCGTTGGCCAGTGCCTCCTGGAAGATGGCATTGAAGCCGCAGCTGGTGGTGATGGCCCGAACGCCCTCCTTCTCCAGCTCCTTGGCCAGCTGGATCATATCCTCCAGCAGCTTCTGGCTGGGGTGCAGGATCACAGTGTCGGTGTTGGCGCCCTTCACCTCCACCAGCTTCACCGGGAAGGGGTAGGATGCCAGATTGGTGCTGTTGCCGGGCAGTTGTTCCAGCTGCATGAGGCCCTGAGGCACATGGCCGGATTCCCAGCGGAGAATTGCAATCTTTTCCATAATATTCCTCCTGTTAGCCTGTGACCGACTCCCACCGGCAGGCCATCCGAGTATGTCGCCGCAGACGATTCCACGGTTTATCTATATAGTACAGCAAAGCACGGCAAAAAGCAACATTAAATCTTGCTATTGTATACAATGTCTAAATTTAATGCCGGTTTTCAGTCAAGTTTACAAAATGTTCAAAATCAACGTTTTTGATGTTGACTTCGGGCTCAAAGATGTATACAATCTTAACAACAGCTATCACATTATTTGCGTTTACTTAGCTGTTATCGATTTCGTCGCTTTATTTTTGAAAGTGAGGTAACAAAAATGGTCATCGGAGTATTGAAGGAAATCAAGGGCAATGAATACCGTGTGGCGGCCGTACCCGCCACCGTGCATGAGATCGTGCGTCACGGTCACACCGTGTATGTAGAGACCGGCGCCGGCGTAGGCAGCGGTTTCAGCGATGCGCAGTATGAGGCTGCCGGCGCTATCGTCGCCGACACCAACACCGTCTGGGAGAAGGCCGACCTGTACTACAAGGTCAAGGAGCTGTTCCCCCAGGAGTTCAAGTGGATGAACAAGGACAAGATCCTCTTCACCTACATCCACTCCAACGCTCACCCCGACGAGACGGACACCCTGCTGAACAGCCACGTCTCCGCCGTGGCCTATGAGGATGTGCAGGACGAGGAGGGTAAGTTCCCCCTGCTGCGCCCCATGAGTGAGCTGGCCGGTAAGGGCGGCTTCCTGGCAGCCCTGCACTTTGCCCAGTCCGTCAACGGCGGCCCCGGCAAGCTGCTGGCCAACGTCACCGGCGTGGAAACCCCTATCATCACCATGCTGGGCTGCGGCGTGGTAGGTACCGGTGCTGCCGAGCTGGCTGCCGCCTTCGGCAACGAGGTACGTATTCTGGATGTCAACATGAACACCATGCTGGCCGCCAAGAAGACCTCCCCCGCCAACATCACCTACATGATCTCCAACCGCAGCAATCTGGAGAAGTGCCTGCGGGAGTCCGACGTCATCATCAACGGCATCCTGTGGGCCAAGGACCGCAAGGATCACATTGTCTATCGTGAGGACCTGAAGCTGATGAAGCCCGGTGCCATGATCGTGGACGTGGCCTGCGACGAGAACGGCGCCATCGAGACCTGCCACGATACCACCCATGATGATCCCATCTACTTCGTGGACGGCGTGATGCACTACTGCGTGGACAACATCCCCTCCGCCTTCTCCCAGACCGCTTCCGTGACGCTGGCCAATGCCACCCTGCCCTATCTGCTGCAGATGGCGGATAAGGGCTTTAAGAAGGCCATGGAGGATAACCGCCTGCTGCGTCTGGGCATGACCTGCTACGACGGCAAGCTGACTCTGAAGGAGACGGCTCTGAAGCAGAACCGTGAGTGGACCGACGCCGACGAGCTGGTCAAGGTCTGGTAAGCTTTTCCTCTTAGACTACCCTCTATTTGATAACCAGTTTCCATTACTCCTCATCACACGGGGTGCTCCGGTGTCAGATTCCTGACGCCGGAGCAGGGAACCCCCGCAGAGTGGAAGTCCCCCCCGGCCGAGGCGAATGGAGACCTGTTATATTTCTATACCATCGCTGTCAGGCGTGTTTGCCCTTGTTCATCGATGGTACTGCGCAAGCAACACAAGCAACAACACGAAAAAGAGAAACAACCTGAAAACTTGAGGAGGTAAATATGGATAATTATGGTATCCTTTCTCTGGCTCCTGCTCTGATCGCCGTTATCCTGGCGTTCATTACGAGAGAAGCCCTGTTCTCCATCCTGTGCGGTGTTCTGGTGGGTCTGCTCATCACCGGTCAGGACCTGCTGTTCGGCTTCACCGGCATCATCCAGAGTGCTCTGGGCAATGCCGATTTCATCTGGGTCATCGGTATCGAGGTGTTCATCGGTATCATGGTGGCCTTCTTCCAGAAGTCCGGCGCTATTTCCGCCGTGGCCAACAAGCTCAATGAGAAGCTTCACATCACCCCCAGGATCGCTCAGGTCATGGGCGCTGCGCTGGGCGTGCTGATCTTCTTCTCCGACTACTTCTCCCCCCTGTTCGTGGGTAACGTGATGCGTCCCATCACCGACAAGGCCAAGGTCTCCCGTGAGAAGCTGGCCTGGCTGTGCGACTGCACCTCCGCTCCCGTCTGCATCACCCTCCCCTTCAGTGCTTGGGGCGTGTATGTAGCCGGTCTGGTGGTGGGCTTCGGTACCTTCGCCACGGCGGAGGCTGGCCAGAACGCCGTCATCCATGCTTCCGTGTTCCAGCTGTACGGTATCCTGACCATCGTCATGATCCTGCTGGTGGCTCTGGGCTTCCTGCCTGACTACGGCCCCATGAAGAAGGCCGAGGAGCGTGCCCGTACCACCGGCAAGGTGGTGGCCGACGGCGACACCCCCATGCTGTCCCGTGAGCTGGACACCATCAAGCCCAAGGAGGGCTTCAAGTCCAACATCATTCTGCACTTCCTGATCCCCGCTCTGATCGTTATCGCCGTGACCATCGGCACCTACGTCATCATGGGCTCCGCCAAGACGCTGGAGGCCTTCGTGCTGGCCGTTACCTATCAGGCCATCGTGCTGCTGATCCAGAAGGCCTTCGACATCCGTGAGATGATCCAAGTGGCCACCGAGGGCATCAAGTCCGTGGTCAGCGCCATCCTGATCCTGTCTCTGGCCTACTGCATCAACGCCATCTCCAAGACGCTGGGCACCTCCAGCTACGTCATCAGCGTCACCGAGAGCTGGATGACCCCCGTGACTCTGCTGGCTCTGACCTTCGCTGTCTGTGCCTTCATGGCTTTCTTCACCGGCACCAGCTGGGGCGTGTACGCCATCATGATCCCCATCGTGATGCCTCTGGCCTTCAATATGACCGGCGGTGAGGCCAACAATCTGGTGTACGCCACCATCGCTGCTGTCATGGGCGGCGGCTGCTTCGGTGACCACTGCTCCCCCCTGTCCGACACCACCATCCTGTCCTCTCTGGGCGCAGGCTCCGACCATCTGGCTCACACCAAGACCCAGCTGCCCTACGCTCTGACCGTGGCTGTCATCACCTGCATCGGCTACACCATCATCGGCCTCTGCCTGAAGTAATCAGCCGATACGCATCTGCTTGTGTGTTTGTAGAAGAGACCGCCGGGTCACTATTCCCGGCATGACTACCTACTATACCGAAATCCCCCCTGTTCCGCAGGGGGGATTTTGCCCTATCCAAAATTCTGCGGCCAAGGGCCGAAAGGAGTCCTCACCATGGAACGGATGCCCAGTATTTTTAACGACGTGCTCTCCCCGGTGACGCCGGGGCCGTCCTCCTCCAACACCTGCGGCCCCTACCGCATCGCACGGCTGGCTCGTGCTCTGCTGGGGGAGCCGCCCCGCC
>OKUX01000360.1_pt1 | contig 12090 bp, 10 predicted proteins | sample 1606701 | NCBI WGS metagenome assembly OKUX01 (sample SAMEA3882525, study PRJEB24775) | human gut metagenome | biome: human-associated habitat; feature: intestine environment; material: feces | place: Netherlands | collected 2009/2010 | reverse complement strand
GTATGTTCACGCGCAATGAAGAACGTACAACCGGCTATCGCTCCGTAAGCCCAGTTTCCGGTAAAAAGACCAACCAGTATCTGCGCAGCCACAGCACAAAGCGCATGAAGTAAGGGGCTTATATCCATTATTTCCTCCTTTCAGCTCCATTCCCGAAGCGGTGTTTCCAGCTCCACGACATAATCAGAGAATACAGAAACATCAAACAAGTCATCAAGAATGCGAATGTTGACAAAATAACCGTCATTCCGGACACAGACAGGTTCTCCCTCTTCTGTTACCCCTGTTTCTGTGTAGGTGAAACCAATTTCATCGACTAACAGTTTATTCTGGAGGTCTTCATCCTCCTCCCAGTCAAGAGATGACAGGAAGGCCTTAAACTGCAGTTTGTCATGAAACTTCAAAGTTAAATCTTTCATACGACCTCTTTTAATTGCCTGTCATTTAATTCTTTATGCCATATGCGGAAATTGCGAATATGGCCAAACAGATGTCGTTCTCCAGTATTCGTCTGCCCTCCAAATCGGATATTTTTATCAGCGGTCACACCATTATATTCACAATAAACTTCATTAACCGCTTTACCATTTGTCACCACATGAAAGTGACCATCAGCTTTTGCAATACATCCAAATGTGGTTTTCTCTGCAAATACATCTGTCGCTGCGCTATTAACATACAAGCCTGAAGGGTTTGACAGACTCATATATAACTTACCACTACCTCTGTTGATTGCTGCAATTGCTGATTGCCCGGTATTGGCTGCTGCTATATCCCACACGCGGGGTGCGGCGTTTGGTGCAATATCCCAGTTTTTATGAATCTCAAGTAAAAAAGTAAATGGTAACTTATAAAGATTATTTCTGGTGGGGATACTAACCAAATCACTGGCTCTTGTCGTTGCGCTGCCTCCTGAAATAATAAATGATGATACACACGGCCCATTCTCTACTTGTGGGGTGGCAAGATAAATATAGTCACCAGATACTGTTGCCCCACCCCGCTCAGGAGAATACTGTATCTGAGAGCCTATTTTTAACTCACCATCAATTGCCTGAATCGTTGCCTCTGCAAAAATCCAGCCTGTGGTCTTATCCTTCCTGACTCGTGCCGTAATTCTGCCGGCAGCCCCACCTGTCATATTAATTTCAAGCGTTTGCGTATCAATGTACGCATCGCCAAGAAAAGTTGTTGCACTACCATCATACTTATCAAACCGTATACGTAACCTTACCTGTCGTTCTGTTTTAAAACGGCATGAGGTTGTCACGTACTTGTTATCGCCTGAGACATCAACTGACTTTGTTGCAGCAATTGATGCCATATTAATAGCCGAAGTTTGCCCAACCAGAGAATCGTTGCAGACAAACTTTCCATAAGTAAAACCAAAACTATCTGTCCCGGTTTCGGGCACATCCATGTTTGATGACTTCCCCCAGCTGGCTGGACTTTCCGAATTGAGCATGTAGTTCGTTCTTTGTCCCTCAATAAGCAGGCCATCACACTCAAATCGCGGCTCATTAATTTCCGCCGTTTTCAGTTCGCCAGATTTGTTGATATATGTTGCCGTTGATGCGCGACTGAAATTAACCTGTTTATCACTGGCGACCTGAACCACATCGTCACCAATAGCTATTTTTTTATAGCCCGGAGAAAAACCCGCAATCATATCCAGTGAATCGTTAAACGGTATCCACACATCAGGCAGCGGCGGCACTATATTCGCATAGGGCTCTGCAGTCACTTCCGCTGCGACTTCTGCGCGGTCTGCCGCCTTTTCAGCCCGTGTCGCTGCCGACAGAGCCTCATCCTTTTTCTGCCCGGCCTTTGTTGCGTCTGCTGCGGCCTCCCGCGCTTTTGTGGTGGCGACTCCGGCATTTTCAGCGGCTGACTCTGCATTACGGCGGGAAGCCTCTTCACTGTCTGCGGAGGCTTCTTCTGACGCACGGGCATTTGTCTCTGAACGTTCTGCCGCTGTTGCTGCGTTTTGTGCGGCTGTTTTTGAAGAAGCTGCCGCTTTCGCGCTGTTACCTGCATTCGTCTCTGATGTTTTCGCCGCATTCCTGGACGATGCCGCTGCTGTTTCTGATTTCTTTGCTGCCGCTGCGCTCTGAGAGGCGGCTTCAGCGTTGCGTGCCACCTCTTCCACCATCTTTTCAAAACGATACAGTGCCTCCGGACGAACATCATCTTCTGTTGCAGCGCCCAGAAAATCATTCAATGTCCCCGGCTTAGAATCCTCATACACGGTGATGGCCCCGGCATGTGAAGGCGGAAAACCTTCAACCAGCAGGATAACGCTGTACTGGCCATACTCGACATCCATGCTGTAACGTCCGGCTTCATCCGGATTTTCTGAGGCCACCGTGTTCACCACAACCGTGGTGCTGTTACGTTTTGCTTTGAGCTGAATGGTGCAGTTCTGTATCGGTTTTCCTGCACCGTCTTTCAGCACGCCTGAAATCTGTACTGCCATATTCACTCCACAAATAAAAAAGGCGCCATTTCTGGCGCCCGTATCTGGGTTATAAAATTCAACTGATACTGATACCGGCTGTAGATTTCTTCATCACAACAACAAGAAGGTCGCTGATACTGGTCGTTGGCGTCCAGTTATTAGCACCATATGAAGAAACATTGAAAGTCAGGGTGACATGGCCGTGTCCGGCAGGCATATCAATGACTGATGAAAATACCCTGCTGACATCCGTCGCGGGTTGCTGAAAGATTTCCTGTCCGTTCTTCAGTACCTGCAGCTTACAGGTTGAATACCAGTATGACTGTTGGTTGTTGCTGTTGAAGTTTTCATGCTTACCCCCACGAAACAGAACGGGGGGGACTACTATCTGACGGTCAAAAGCCTGGTCATCGTACACAGTGACCGTTATTGTACCGCTGGCATAACTGCCATTTCTCGGAAAGGCTTTTCCCACCGTTTTGACAATATCACCTTCAATCTGGTTAGCTGACAGTTTTCCCAGAATCCGACAGTTCTGATTAATCGTGACGTTGTTGAGCGTCCCGGAGTTCGCGTTCACGTTACCGCTGATATCCGCATTTTTCGCAGAAAGTCGACCATCAGGTGTCAGTGAAAACGTTGGGGGATTGCCACCGCTGGTAATGGTGGGAGCCGTCAGATATTTCAGGAACACTTCGTTCATGAATATCTGATCGCCCTGCCCAACAAACATCGGCTTTGTGTTGCCATTCGCAGGATTAATCATCGCAATCCTGTCCGCCGCCAGCAGCACCTGACTCTGCATACCGTCAGGAGTATTCTCAACACCGGCACCAATACCCGCGATATAAAGGCGTCCGTCCTGCATCTGCTGCAGCTTCACAGCCCACATGCTGTTCAGGTTATTATTTGTATCAACCTGAACCTTCTGTATCTGCTGGATCGCTGCACTCTGGTCTTCCAGTTTCTTATTGACGGTCTGCGTGATTTCATTGCTGACACCCGTAATGGACGTCCTGATTTCAGCCAGGTCAGGCGCAAGCTGACCGTTATCAATCTGCGTCCACAACTCCTGAGCCAGATGGGTTTTCCCTATCTCTCCTTTGAAAAAATTCAGATAGCCGGATGCATCATCACTCGGCTGGCCAACAGCCTCCACAAATGCCGATTTGCCAACGGTGTTCACACTGCGGATGTAAAAATAATAATCATGGCCCGGTTTGATATTGATACTGGCGGCTATCCAGTACAGCGCCGTGCCAAGATAGCGTGCTGTGGTTTCAACCTGCCTGATATCCGCAATCCGCTTTTCCGAGAACCAGAACTCAAACTGTACCGTCGGATCATAAACCGCAAGATGCGGCGTGGCGGTTATCTGAAAATACCCCGGTGTCAGCTCAATCTGCGACGGCGCTGCCGGTGCGGCAATCCGGAACGATACCGATGCCGGATCGCCCTGCTGCCCCCACGCATTTACCGCCCGGACTGTCAGCCTGTAGTTCCCCAGCGCCAGTTGCCTGAAGCGGTATGTGGTTTCCGTCGTCCGGGCCGTGCTGACCAGCCGCTCACTGCCGTCATCCGCTGCCACGGTCAGGCGAAGCATAAAGCTCACCCCCTTCACCACCTTCGGCGTGTCCCAGCGCGCCAGCACCTGATATTCCCCGCTGTCTGCGGTGACTTCGGCAGTCAGGTGCTGCACCGCTGGCGGCGTGACACCATTCACCGTGCCGCTCTGGTCGCCGTCAAAGTGCGCCCCGTTATCCACGATGGCCTCTTTTTCCGGTACATGCTGCACGGCAGTGATGGCATACGTGCCGTCATCGTTCTCACGGATACTCACACAGCGGAACAGGCGCTGGCGCAACGTTGGCAACTTCAGCCCCCACACGCTGTATTCTGCAACGCCGTCAGGAACACGGCTCACTTTTACCTTCACGCCGTCGGTGACGGACTGGACCTCCACGCTGACCGGATTCCCCTGTCCGTCAGCCAGGCTTATCAGCGTGGTGCCGGAGGATGGCAGCGTGATTTCACGGTCGAGCGTCAGTGTCCGCGTCTGGTTGTTCACCGCCAGCACGCGCCCGCCGATGCTGATCCCCGCATAGTCATCATCACAGATTTCAATGACATCGCCCGGTACATGGCGAAGCCCTTCTGCACCCACGCTGAAGTCCACGGTCTGCGTTTCCAGCAGCTCCGTTTTAATCAGCCACAGCCCGGCGCGGTGTGCCTGCCCCCGGCTGGTACAGCCAAAGGCATCCATCTTCGTGACGTTACGACCGTAACGGGCAATGGCCTGCGTGTCCTCCACAAGCTCTGTCGCCGTCTCCCAGCCGTTATCCGGGTCAATCCAGTTCACCTCAACGGCATTATGGCGGTCTTTCAGGGCGCTGAAGCTGTAGCGGAACGGCGCGCCATCATCCGGCATCACCACATTACTGCGGTTATAGGTCCACACCTTATCCGACGGTCGGTCCTGCACGAATGTCAGCGTCTGCCCGTTCCATACCGGCATACAGCGCATCGCCGAGCAAAAATCACTGAGCACATCCCACGCCTTGCGCTGTGTGGTCAGGTACGCATTACAGGTGATGCGCGGCTCCGTGCCGCCAAAGCCGTCCGGCACTGACTGGTCGCAATTCTGGCCGATGACATACAGCGCCCATTTATCCACATCTGCCGCACCAAGACGTTTCCCCATGCCGTAGCGCGGATGGGTCAGCATATCCCACAGACACCAGGCCATGTTGTTGCTGTATGCTGGCTTAAACGTTCCGTCCCAGATACCGCTGTATTGCCGCGTCTGCGGGTTATAGTTCGACGGCACCTGCAGAATGCGCCCGCGAAGATGATAATTACGGCTCACCTGCTGGCTGCCGAACTGCTCCGAGTCCACCTGTACGCCGACCAGTGCCGTGTTCGGGTAGCACTGTTTCACATCGATGATTTCGGTGTATGACGACCAGAGCGTTTTGTTCTGCAACTGGTCTGTGGTGCTGTCCGGCGTCATCCTGCGCATCCGGATATTAAACGGGCGCGGCGGCAGGTTATCCACCACCACCGAGGCCAGATACTGCGACGTGGTTTTGCCCTTAATGGTGATGTCTTTTTCCGTCACCCAGCCACCGTTACGTTGAATCTGAACCAGCAGGCGGACTTCCGATGGATTCCTGTCCCCCTTTGAGGTGGTTTCCACCAGTGCCTGCACGCCGAAAGTAAAACGCAGACGGTCAATGTTTGCCGACGTGATGGTCCGGGTGATCGGCGTGTCATATTTCACTTCTGTACCGAGCACCGTCTCGGAGCCGGAGGATTCAAATCCCTCCGGCGGTGTCTGCTCCTGCTCACCGGCCCGGAACACCACCGTGACGCCGAATATATTGGTATTCCCCTCACTGTCCAGCACCGGCGTACTGTTCAGCAGCACGCTTTTTAATCCATCCACCGGACCTTCAACCGGCCCTTCGCTGATGGCGTCTATCACGCTCAGCATCTGGGATGATTTCAGGTTGTCCTTCGCTTCGCGCGGGGTATGCCCCTTACTGCTGCCTTTACCCATTCCTCATGCTCCATAAACGATAAAACCGCCCGGAGGCGGTTTCACATAAAACATTTTGCATCAGCGACCAATCACCACAACCTGACCACCATCCCCTTCGTCTGCCGTGCTGATCTCCTGAGAAACCACGCGTGACCCCACGCGCATTTCACCGTACAGAACCGGCAGAACATTGCCCTGGGCAACCATGTTATCCAGTGAGGAGAAATAGGTGTTCTGTTTGCCGTTATCCGTTGTCTGTGTACGGGGAGTTCTGGCTTTCGGTGCCAGCATCTGCGCCACACCACCGAGCACCATACTGGCACCGAGAGAAAACAGGATGCCGGTCATACCACCGGCCCCAATGGCTGCCCCCCATGCTGCAAGGGTGGCTCCGGCGGTAAAGAATGATCCGGCAATGGCGGCAGCCCCCAGGACAATCTGGAATACGCCACCTGACTTGGCCCCGGCGACTCTGGGAACAATATGAATCACAGCGCCATCAGGCAGAGTCTCATGTAACTGCGCCGTTAACCCGGACGTGCTGACGTCCCGCCCGGCAATCCGTACCTGATACCAGCCGTCGCTCAGTTTCTGACGAAACACCGGGAGCTGTGTGGCCAGTGCGCGGATGGCTTCAGCCCCCGTTTTCACACGAAGGTCGATGCGGCGGCCAAATCGTTGTAAATCCCCGTAAAGGCAGATGCGCGCCATGCCCGGTGACGCCAGAGGGAGTGTGTGCGTCGCTGCCATTTGTCGGTATACCTCTCTCGTTTACTCAGTTGTTCAGGAATATGGTGCAGCAGCTCGCCGTCACCACAGTAAATAGCGGCATGATTCGGCACCGATGAACCAAAGCAGCACAGCAGCACATCGCCCGGCTGCGCCGCTGACAACGGCACCTGATACAGCCCTGTGGCCTCCAGATTATCAAGATAGAGATTCTGGCCGTTACGCCACCAGTCATCCTCACGATGAAAGTCCGGCATCTCAATCCCCGCCAGATGGTAAGCGTCCCGGAACAGCGTGTAACAGTCCGTCACCCCGTGCTCAAAGCGCCGCCCGGTGAGATGCGGCACACAGCGGAACTTATGAATCGCCCCCCGGCAGACCAGCCACCACGGCAAATCACTCTGCACCTGCAGCCGCCGGTCGGCCTCACTCAGCCAGGGCAGACCACCGGGATGACTGTGGACCAGCGCCACAATCTCACCCTGCATCTCTGCCTGCAGCCAGTCCTCCGGAGCCATCCGGAAATACGCCTCCGGCTCACCGGAGATATTCACGCAGGGAAAATATCTTTCCCCCTCCGGCGCTCTCACCACGAAGCCGCACGACTCCGCTGGCGCACATCGCCGGGCATGCGCCAGAATCGCTGATTCTGTCTCTGTCATGGGATTTACTGCGAAAGTTTGTTAATGGAAAGGAAGCCGCCAAAGTTGCCGACGTTATTGCGAAACTTACAGCCGCTCAGGCATTTGCTGCATTTATCCTTCGTGATATCGGAAGTCGGCTGATCATATTCATCCGCGACCGCCGGACCGTGATAACCGCACTCATCACCGCGATAGGTCCAGGTGCAGGTATTAGCCAGCATGATGCGCCCCGGAAAAACGGCACCATCCGTTTCCGTCGGTGTGGACAGTACAAAGGAGGCACTGACCGCACTCAGTTCGCTGCACTGCTCGATGCGCCAGCGGCTGATCACCTCCTGCTCCGGATCGGCGTCGCTGTTTCCGTTGACGAAGTTCACCGCATCCAGAAAACGGGCGTAAACCTTACGCCTGACCACCGTTCCGCCGACCAGACTCTGCAGATCTTCCACCATCCCGGTGACCATACCGTACAGGTTAGAAACCGTCAGCGTGGGGCGCGTACTGGTGCCTTTGCCATTCAGTTCAAAACTACTCCCCTGAATGGGATACGGCTGATACTGTCGCCCCTGCCAGGTGACCGGCTCACCTTTTTCGTTCTGCTCATTACAGAAAAAATAACGTTCTCCACCGACCTCTGTCAGATCGATTTCCCAGAGCACCACGCTGGCCGACTGCTCCGCACGGGTGCATTCATTCAATGTTTCCTGCCGGATATCCTGCATCAGTTCACCACCTGTTCAAACTCTGCGCTGAACTCAACACGCAGCATACTGACCCGCGACGACCATTTTGCGCAGGTCACCTTTATCTGCCTGTAACCATAAGGCGGCGTCCACAGAAAGGCCTTCCAGCCCCCGTGCTCAGCCAGAAACGACTCCAGCGCCGTGGCCTCCTCACGGGAGACAGACAGCGTCACGCTGTACGTTTTCAGGTCAGCGTTCAGCCCGGCAGGCGCACGCTGGGAATAGCCATCACCAAAGCGCACCTCCCTGACGGAAGGAGCCGATGTCACATCCATCCCGGGTTTCACTTTCCAGCGGAAGGTTTTCATCGTCCACCTCCGGAGAACAGACCACCATCGCGCATCTGTGCCTGGATTTCATCACGGGCACCCTTGCGGGCCATGTCATACACCGCCTTCATCATCTGTGGACCTGGCAGACCATTCGTACCGTCGTTCTGAATCACCACGTTGTTGTTCTGCTCAAACCTGATACCCTCTGAACGCCGCATTTGCGCCGGACTTCCGGTGCCACCGACATAACCGCCGGTGGCATAGCCGCGCATCAGCCGGTAGAGATTTCCCACGCCAATCCGGCTGGTTGCCTCCTTCGTGAAGACAAATTCACCACGGTGAACAATCCCCGCTGGCTCATATTTGCCGCCGGTTCCCGTAAATCCTCCGGTTGCAAAATGGAGTTTCGCCGCAGCGGCCTGAATGGCTGTACCGCCTGACGCGGATGCGCCGCCACCAACAGCCCCGCCAATAGCGCTGCCGATACTCCCGACAATCCCCACCATTGCCTGCTTAAGCAGAATTTCTGTCATCATGGACAGCACGGAACGGGTGAAGCTGCGCCAGTTCTGTTCACTGCCGGTCAGCATCGCCGCCATATTCTGCGCAATACCATCAAAGGTCTGCGTGGCAGCACTTTTAACCTGCGACATACTGTCCGTGGCACTCTCTTCCCACTCACTCCAGCCGGACTTCAGGCCTGCCATCCAGTTCCCGCGAAGCAGGTCTTCAGCCGCCCAGGTCTTTTTCTGCTCTGACATGACGTTATTCAGCGCCAGAGGATTATCGCCATACTGTTCCTTCAGGCGCTGTTCCGTGGCTTCCCGTTCTGCCTGCCCCCGGCTTTTCGCATCAATAGCGGCCCGTTTTGCCCGTTGCTGCTGTGCGAATTTATCCGCCTGCTGCGCCAGCGTGTTCAGGCGCTCCTGATACGTAACCTTGTCGCCAAGTGCAGCCAGCTGGCGTTTGTACTCCAGCGTCTCATCTTTATGCGCCAGCAGGGATTTCTCCTGTGCAGACAGCTGGCGACGTTGCGCCGCCTCCTCCAGTACCGCGAACTGACTCTCCGCCTTCCACAAATCCCGGCGCTGCTGGCTGATTTTCTCATTTGCTCCGGCATGCTTCTCCAGCGTCCGGAGTTCAGCCTGAAGCGTCAGCAGGGCAGCATGAGCACTGTCTTCCTGACGATCGCCCGCAGACACCTTCACGCCGGACTGTTTCGGCTTTTTCAGCGTCGCTTCATAATCCTTTTTCGCCGCCGCCATCAGCGTGTTGTAATCTGCCTGCAGGATTTTCCCGTCTTTCAGTGCCTTGTTCAGTTCTTCCTGACGGGCGGTATATTTCTCCAGCGGTGTCTGCAGCCGTTCGTAAGCCTTCTGCGCCTCTTCGGTATATTTCAGCCGTGATGCTTCGGTATCGCTCTGCTGCTGCGCATTTTTGTCCTGTTGACTCTGCTGTTCAGCCTTCTTTCGGGCGGCTTCAAGCGCAAGACGGGCCTTTTCACGATCATCCCAGTAACGCGCCCGCGCTTCATCGTTAACAAAATAATCATCCTTGCGCAGATTCCAGATGTCGTCCGCTTTCTTAAACGCAGCCTCTGCCTTAATCAGCATCTCCTGAGCGGTATCAGGACGACCAATATCCAGCACCGCATCCCACATGGATTTGAATGCCCGTGCTGTCCTGTCTGCCCAGGTTTCCAGCGTGCCCATGTTCTCTTTCAGGCGTCGGGTCTGGTCATCAAACCCTTTCGTTGCGGCCTCGTTCGCCGCCTGCAATGCCCCGGATTCATCGCCGGAACGCTGCAACTGAGCAACATACGCAATCTGCTCCGCCGTTACGTTATGGAACTGGCGCGCCATCGCCGTCAGCCCCGACGTCGGGTCAGTGGTCAGCTTCCCGAAGGCTTCAGCGACCTTGTCCACCTCCACGCCGGATGCAGAGGAGAAACGCGCCACACTCTGGCTGATGGATGCAATCTGAGCCTCACCGCTTACTCCCGCCTTAACCAGTGCGCTGAGTGACTCGCTGGTCTGGTTAAACGTCAGCCCTGCCGCCTGCCCGGCTCTGGACAGGACCAGCATACGATCTGCCGTCAGACCCGACTGATTGCCGGAAAGGACCAGCGTTTTGTTGAAATCGGACAGGGTTGAGTTACCCTGATACCAGGCATACGCCAGCGCACCGGTCGCCACCGCCAGCGAGGTGGCCCCGACCATCGGCAGGGTGATCGCACCGGCAAGCCCCCGGAACATGGGGATCATCCCGCCGAAGGAGTCCTTAACCTGACCACCCTGTTGCAGCAGGATCAGCCACGGGCTTTGCCCGCCTGCAAGCTGCGTGGCCACGTCGGTGAACTGTGCAGGCAGCATACGCATGGCGGCTTTATACTGCCCGACGGAAATCCCCGCTTTCTGTGCAGCCAGCGCCTGTCGGCTCAGCGACTGTTCAACGACTGCCGCTGTTTTTTTCGCATCACTTTCCGTACCGGAAAAATGACGCCTGACTCTGGCCATCTGCTCGTCAAATCTGGCCGCATCCAGACTTAAATCAACGACCAGATCGCCTACCGGTTCAGCCATACCGGACTCCTCCTGCGATCCCTTCTGATACTGTCATCAGCATTACGTCATCCTCCGTCATGCCCGCCATATCCGGGGAAGCGGGGATAACTTCATTTCCGTCCGGGTCAAAGCGGACGCCTCCGGTAAGCCCTGCCGCTTTCTGCATCAGCACATCATCTTCAGGCTCTTCGTCATCCTCACGCCGGTTCAGCAAACTGAAATCCAGCGGATGCATATCCGGATCGCTGAAAAACAGGCTGAGCACAGTGTACGTCAGCCCGGAAAAGTGCATATCCAGCAGAACATCATGAAAATAATGGGTACTGTAAAAGCGGTGCCAGTCGGCATACTCCGTGGATGACATCCCGGCAAGCATGGCGCGCCAGTCAGGTCGCCCCATCTCTCGCGCCAGTTTCAGGGCAAAACTCAGCTCACCGTCGAACACTTTCCCGCAGAAACAGGCTCTGCAGGCCCGGAGTCCTCTGCCTGGTCAGGGGCATCATTCACCACAAACCCATACATACCGGACAGCCGGTACACCACGTTTTCAGCATGAGAAATTGCCTCCGCGGGCCAGGTGGTAAGCACTTCCTGCTCAATCTGTTTAACGGCTTCATTCATGGAAGGCTGCTTTGTCTTCTGCGGATGGTTATGCCACAGGGACATCGCCACCACAAAAGCACCGGTTCTGATGGCGTCTTCCACAGTAACCTGCCGGTTGCTGTCTGACTCCGCCTGTTCTGCCTGCTGTTTCATCAGGGCGAGATGCTCAATACGCTGCAGGGCTGACAGTTCAGAAAGCGTGACGGTCACGCCGTTATGTTCAAATGATTCGGTTTTCAGGAACATCGCTGACTCTCCGGATTAACTGTCGGTGACAGTGATTTCTGCAACCGCAGCAAGTTCACCATTACCGGATACAACCGGAATGTTGACCTTGCCTGCAGCAACGCCGTTCACGGTGATGGTCATACCACTGACCGACACGGTGGCTTTTGTTTTATCCGCTGACACCGCACGGAAGCTCTTGTCAGTTGCGCCCTCCGGCTGGAAGGCCACGGTCAGCGTGGTGCTCTGCCCTTTCACCACCGAGGAGCTGGCAGGCGTCACGGTCATACCGGTTGCCGCCGTCACCGTAC
>OKUX01000358.1_pt1 | contig 12152 bp, 15 predicted proteins | sample 1606701 | NCBI WGS metagenome assembly OKUX01 (sample SAMEA3882525, study PRJEB24775) | human gut metagenome | biome: human-associated habitat; feature: intestine environment; material: feces | place: Netherlands | collected 2009/2010 | reverse complement strand
ACACCCTTCCGGGTTTCCCGCACACACCCTTCCGCCCCGTTGACGAAAGGCTCCCCCCTCTTTTGACAGGCTCAAGGACCCCCGGCCGACAGCCGGGGGTCCTTTCCTTATGGGGATAAAGCGGTCATGGGTCAGAATTTTCTGGCGGACACGTCGCATAGCTGGAGGCGCACGCCGTTCTCGGCGGCCAAGGCCCTGCCCTTTTCCAGCAGCTTGTCCCGGTTCCGGTTCAGCAGCTGCACCAGCAGTTCATCCTTCTTCTCCTGCGGCATCTTATCCAGCACCGTCCGGGCCATGGAGGCCGCCAGCTCCTTGTTCTGGGACAGCATCCCTCCCAGTACGCCGCCATCCTTGGCCATACTCTCCGCCAGTGCCGGGATCAGCACCTCTGACAGGGAGCGGTAGTCCACCTCGTCCAGCAGAATTTTCAGCTCGATCATGGCTCACTCCGCCTTAGGGCCTGCGGCCACCACCTCAGCACTCATGCGGGTGTACTTCTTGAAGTTCTCCACAAAGGAGCTTGCCAGCTTGCGGCAGGCGGCCCGGTAGGCCTCCTTGTCCGCCCATGTATTCTCCGGGATCAGCAGCTCACTGGGCACGCCCTCGATGGCCGTGGGTACCTGAACGCCGAAGGTGGGATCGGTGACGAAGTCCGCCTTCTCGATGGCGCCGGTGAGGGCCGCCGTCACCATGGCACGGGTATAGCGCAGCTTCATGCGCTGACCGGTGCCGTTCCAGCCTGTGTTCACCAGATACACCTTGGCCCCGGCCTTCTCCACCTTCTCCGCCAGCATGGCGGCATAAACGGAGGGATCCAGCGGCAGGAAGGGTTCACCGAAGCAGGTAGAGAAAGTGGGTACCGGCTCGGTGACGCCGATCTCCGTCCCCGCCACCTTGCTGGTAAAGCCGGAGACGAAGTAGTACATGGCCTGATTCCTATCCAACTTGCTGATAGGGGGCAGCACGCCGTAGGCGTCGGCGGTGAGGAAGATCACCGTCTTGGGGACACTGGGGCTCATGCCGGAGAGCTCTGCGTTGGGGATATACTCCACCGGGTAGCCCACCCGGCTGTTCACCGCCAGCGAGTCGTCGTCGAAGTCGAACTCCCGTGTATCGGGATCCATGACCACATTCTCCACCAATGCGCCGAATTTGATGGCGTTGTAGATTTCCGGCTCCCCCTCCGCAGAGAGGTTGATGCACTTGGCGTAGCAGCCGCCCTCGAAGTTGAAGACGCCGTTGTCATCCCAGCCGTGCTCGTCGTCGCCGATGAGGAGGCGCTTCGGATCGGTGGACAGCGTGGTCTTGCCGGTGCCGGACAGGCCGAAGAAGATGGCGGTGTTCTCGCCGTTCATGTCGGTGTTGGCGGAGCAGTGCATGGGGAATACACCCTGCTTGGGCAGGATGTAGTTCATGACGGAGAACACCGACTTCTTGATCTCGCCGGCGTAGCGGGTGCCGCAGATCACCACCAGATGCGCCTCGTAGTCCACCAGAATGGCGGCCTCGCTGTGGGTGCCATCGATCTCCGGGACGCACTTGAAGCCGGGGGCGGCCACAATGGTGTAGTCCGCCGTAAAGTCCGCCAGCTGCTCCGGCGTGGGTCGGCGCAGCAGCTGATGAATGAACAGGTTCTGGCTGGCCAGCTCGTTGACGATGCGGAAGGACTTGGTATACTTGGGATCCGCCCCGGCGAAGCCGTCAAAGACGTAGACCTCCTTATTCTGGAGATACGCCGTGACCTTGGCGAAAATGGCGTCAAATTTCTCCTTTTCCATGGGGCGGTTCACCTTGCCCCATGCGATATCATCGTGTACCGCCGGGGTGTCCACGATGAACTTATCGTTGGCGCTGCGCCCGGTGTACTTCCCGGTCTTTACCACCAGCGCCCCGGTGGCAGACAGGGTTCCCTCTCCCCGGCGCAGAGCGTGCTCCGTCAGCTGGGCCGGGGTCAGGTTGCGATATACCGCCGCCGTGTTGACGATGCCCAGCTGCTCCAATCCGTAGGTTTCCATGACAGTTCCTCCTTGTTCCTCCCGCAGATCACGGGGCCGATAACAGCAGTATAGCACAGGGCCTTCGGAAAAGAAAGCCCTGTGCTATGATTTCCTTTTCAGTGCAGCACGATGCGGGCGCCGCCCTCATAACGGCGCATAACGCCCACCCGCTGGGCGCTTGGCACGGTACCCTTCAGCTCCGCCAGCAGCGCATCGGCGTCCGCCGGATCCACGGCCATCAGCAGGCCACCGGAGGTCTGGGGGTCATACAGCATATCCTGTACGGCGATCTCCGTCTGTCCGGCATCCACCCATTGCTCGGCAAAGGTACGGTTGCGGTACATCCCCGCCGGGAGCACCCCCATGCGGGCAAACTCCAGCGCCTCCGGGATCAGGTCCACCGCCGACACCTCCACCTCGGCCCGCAGATCGCTGCCCTGCGCCATCTCCAGCAGGTGGCCCATCAGGGCAAAGCCCGTCACGTCAGTGCAGGCATGGACCCGGTACTTCACCATGGCGTCCCGGCCGTTCTTGTTCAGGGTGGTCATCAGCCGCATGGCCAACTCCGTGCTCTCCTTGGAGCAGAGATCGGCCTTCATGGCAGAGGTAAGGATGCCGATGCCGATGGGCTTGGTCAGCAGCAGCACATCCCCCTCCTTGGCACCGCTGTTGGTGAGGATCCTGTCGGGATGGACGAAGCCCGTGACGGACAGGCCGTACTTGGGTTCGTCATCGAAGATGCTATGACCGCCGGTGATGAGGGCGCCCGCCTCATAGACCTTCTCATAGCCGCCCCGGAGGATCTGATGCACCGTGTCCTTGGGCATATCCTCCGGCACACACATGATGTTCAGGGCCAGCTTGGGGTCACCGCCCATGGCGTAGATATCCGACAGGGCGTTGGTGGCTGCGATCTGGCCGAAGGTATAGGGATCGTCGGCAATGGGCGGGAAAAAGTCCAGCGTCTGCACCAGTGCCAGCTCGTCCGATACCTTATACACCGAGGCGTCGTCGCTCTTATCAAAGCCCACCAGCAGATTGGGGTCCTTGTGGACCTGGATACCCTCCAGCAGCTGCGCCAGCACACCGGCACCCACCTTGGCGCCGCAGCCGGCGCACTTGGCCAGCTTCGTCAGTTTTACATTCTCTTCCCGGACAGGGCCAGCACCGCCTCCAGCACACCGCCGCCTACGGCCAGCGCCTTGTCCGATACCGTATCACAATATTCCCGTTTGCCACGGGGATCCACATCTCCGGCCTTCATGCCCCGGAACACCGGCGTTCCCTCCGGCAGGATGCCCCGCAGCACACCGCTGATGGTACAGCGCATGGGCTGCCCCTCCACCGTGGCCACCACATCTCCCTCAGAGACCGTGACCCCGATGTCCGCCAGCTGGTGCAGGATGCCGTCTGCCGGAGCACGCAGCACCCGCCGACGAGTCCCGGTATGCTGGTGTTGGGCAGGGCGCTGCCCCGATAGATGACCCGCCCCAGCGTATGACCCCGCATGGTCTCCACCACCGCATGGCAGTCCTCCCCTGCGGTGAAGCCCGGCCCTACGCCTACCACCACCGGTGCATCGGTGATGCGGGTACCCAGATTCCGCTTGGCCAGAATGGCATCCACCAGCGCATCCGGCCGCAGTTCCTCCCGGCACCGCAGCTCCGGGTCCGCCAGCACGGAGATCTCTCCCGCCGCACAGATCCTTCGGGCCTGAAGGATGTCCTCTGCCCGGCGGGCCGTGGCATCCTCCACCTGCGTCTCCCCCAGCACGATGGCCTGCGAGAAGCACACGGTGCGGCGAATGGCCGTGGGCTGAGGCAGATCCGTCATAACCACCTGCACGCCGGCCCTCCAAAGGCGCATCGCAATGCCTGTGGCGATATCCCCCGCTCCCCGGATCAGTACCAGCATCGTTTTTCCTCCATCCGTTCTCTTTTTATGAGGATAACACGTTTTCCCGTTTTCGTCAATCACCCCGGTATGGAGGAAAGCCAACGTACCGCCCCGCTATCGCTAATTTCCATCCTCAGACGGCGGTTTCCATTGACGGCAGGCGGCAAGCCTGCTACAATGAGCACATGGAAGAGAAATTATCGTATCGGAATACCGTCCGCCTGTTCGCCGGGGAGAAGTGCTTCGGTCCGGGCGTCGCCCAGCTGCTGCGCCATGTGCAGGAGTTTCATTCTCTGCGCTCTGCGGCCAAGGCCATGAACATGGCCTACTCCAAGGCGTGGACCATCGTCAAGTCCTCGGAGCGGATATTGGGCATCCAGCTGCTGTATACCTCCGTGGGGGGAAGGAGCGGCGGCGGAGCGCAGCTGACGGAGGAGGCGGTGCGCCTGCTGGATGCCTACACCGCCTTCTGTGCCGATCTGCACGCCGCCGGGGACGCTCTCTTCGCCCAACACTTCGGGTATCTGGAGGGCCGGTCGTAAGCAGCTCCTCTATCTGACAGTCTCACGAAAAAGCTGGTGCAGCTCCTGCGCCAGCTTTTCTATTTGCGCCGGAGTGTTGAAGTCGGAAAGGCTCAGGCGCACCGTGCCGGTGTCCAGTGTCCCCGCCGTGCGGTGGGCCAGCGGCGCACAGTGAAGCCCCGCCCGCAGGGCGATACCCCGGCGTCCCAGCGCCTCCGCCAGCTCTTCGCAGTCCCGGCCCGCCGCCCGGAAGGACACCACACCGGTGGGATGGGGGCCGTTTGCGGGCGTGAATACCTCCACCCCCGGCAGGGCCTTCAGGCGGCGCACCGCCTCCGCCGCCAGCTGCCGCTCCCGGCAGGCGATGGCCTCCGGCGTCCGTCGGCGGACGAACCGCAGTCCCTCCAACAGCCCGGCGATACCCGGCATATTGTGGGTGCCGGCCTCCAGACGATCCGGCAGGGTCGGGGGCATCTGCCGGTCACGGGAGGCGCTTCCCGTGCCGCCCAGCAGCAGCGGCCGGGCGGGCCGTTCGCCGCACAGCAGCAGCCCCGTCCCCTGGGGGCCGTAAAGCCCCTTGTGGCCCGGCATGGCAATGAAGGCCGCCCCCAGCTCCGTCAGGTGCAGGGGCAGCGTCCCTGCCGATTGGGAGGCGTCCACCAGCAGCGGCACACCCCGGCTGCGGCAGACTCCGGCGATCTCCTCCAGCGGCTGGACGCAGCCGAACACGTTGGACACATGGTTGACGATCACCGCATCCGCCCCGGCCAGAATGGCCCGTCGGAACTCCTCCGCCGCCTGCTCCCGCCGGAAGGGCGGCGCATCCACCACCGTCAGGCGCACCTCCGGTATGGCATACAGGGGGCGGCAGACGGCGTTGTGCTCATAGCCGGAGATCACCACCCGGCTGCCGGGAACCACCAGCGACCGGATGGCGATATTCAACCCGTGGGTAGCGTTCATGGTGAACACCACATTCTCCGGCGACGGCACGCCGAACAGCGCCGCCGCCTCGGACCGGCACCGGAAGGCCGTCTCCTCCGCCCGGCGGGCGGCGGGATGGCTGCCCCGTCCGGGAGTGGACAGCTCTGCCGCCGCCTGCGCCATGGCCTGCCGCACCTGGGGCGGCTTTTCCAGCGTGGTGGCCGCAGCGTCCAGATAGATCATGTCCCCGCCTCCTGCCAGCCGCTATCCGTCCGTTCATATATGCCAAGGGGCGTCAGCCCCGCTGTCTGCAAGCACGTCTGGGCCTCCTGCTGCCACTGACCCCGCACCTTCACCGCATAGCTGCATCCGCCGCCGGTAAGCCCCGCCGGGGCCCGGAACAGGAAGCTGCGGATGCCGCACTGCTCCAACGCCCGCACCATACGCTGGGCATGGGTGACGGAGCGGGCGATGAAAAGAATCTCGTTCATTCTGCACTCCTCCTCACGGGACATTCTATGTGAAAGCGCCCCCGCCGGTGCGGTATCCGCCATACAAAAAGAGGAGGACAGCTCGTCCTCCTCTTTTTTGTCGCTTACGGATCAGTTCTCCGCCCGCTGGATCAGGGCCACAGCGTGGGCGGACATCCCCAGTCCCTCGCCGGTAAAGCCCAAGTGCTCCTCCGTGGTGGCCTTGACGTTCACCTGCTCCGGCCGGATGCCCAGCGTCCGGGCCAGCACACAGCGCATCTCCTGCCGATAGGGGGCGATCTTAGGGGCCTGCGCCACCAACGTGGCGTCGATATTTACCACCTGCCACCCCTGCTCCGTCAGGGCCTGCCCCACCCGCTCCAGCAGCGTCAGGCTGGAGATGTTCAGAAAGGCATTGTCGCAGTCCGGGAACAGTCTCCCGATATCGTCCATACCGGCAGCGCCCAGCAGGGCATCCATCACCGCATGGGTCAGCACGTCCGCATCGGAGTGGCCGTCCAGCCCCTTCTCCCACGGGATGGTAACACCGCCTAAGATCAGGGGCCGCCCCTGCGCCAGACGGTGAACGTCGTACCCGTGTCCTACCCGCAGTCCTGTCATGCCTGGTTCCTCCTCTCGGCCAGAATGGTCTCCGCCAGACGCAGGTCCAGCGGCGTAGTGATTTTGATGTTCTCCGGATCCCCGGCGGTGAGATAGACCTCCTTGCCCAGCCGCTCCACAGCGGAGCAGTCGTCCGTCAGAGTCACCTCGGCGTTCACCGCCGACTGAAGCGCCGCCTTCAGCAGCTCCGCCTGAAACACCTGCGGCGTCTGTACGGCAACGAGGGCCGCCCGGTCCGGTGTCTCCAGCACCCGGCCCGTGGACGGCTCCGTCCGCTTGATGGTATCCGACACCGGCACCGCCGGGGCGGCGGCATAGGTGCGCTCCCCGAAGCGGATCAGCTCGTCGATCTGTTCCGGGCGGATCAGGGGCCTTGCCCCGTCATGTACAGCGATGAGCCGGGCCTTTTCGTTGGCCTCCAGCGCCGCCGCCAGCACCGAGTGGGTGCGGGTCTCACCGCCCACCACCACCCGCACGGGCTTTTGCAGTCCGCAGCGCCGGCACAGCTCCGCCATCTCCGCCAGACACTCCGTCCGTGTAGCCAGTATGATCTCGTCCACCAGCGTGGCGGCGTCGATGGCCCGGATGGGCCAGCACCGGCTCCCCCTCCAGCGGCAGCAGCAGCTTGTTGCCGCCGCCCATGCGCCGGGATTCCCCCGCCGCCGGTACGATCATGGTACAGTAGGGGCGGCGCCTATCCCGCAGCTTCCCCAGCCGATCAAATAGCTTCATTCGTTCTTCGCTCCCGTCATCATGGCCTGCTCAATGCGCTGCTCCGCATCGGGATAGGTATGTCCCTCCACCAGCACCACCTCGGATACCAATATTTGTTTGGCGCTGTGAAGCATCTTGCGCTCACCGTTGGAAAGGCCCTTCTCCCGGTCCCGCCACATAAGGCCCTTGATGACACGGGCCACCTCCAGCAGGTCGCCGCTCTTCAGCCGGTTCAGGTTCTCCCGATAGCGTCGGTTCCAGTTGGTGGTGCGGTCGATCTCCAGCCTCGGAATGGCGCTCAGCACCTCCCGGATGCGACCGGAGGTGGACAGGGCCCGGACGCCGATGGCCCCGCAGCTGCCTGTGGGGATCTTCAGTGTCAGCCCGCCGGAGGGCATTCGGAACACGTAGTAGCTGCCCAGCTGTCCGCCCAGCCGTTCCTGCACGATACTTTCGATGATCCCCGCCCCGTGCATGGGGTGAACCACCCGGTCGCCTACCTGATACATACCGGTCCTTCCTTTCCAAACGATTTTTGTGTATAAGTACTCAAGAATATTATACCCTCATTCCGGTATATTTTCAAGAAAAATCGCAAAAAACGGTCCATCTATGAAAAAAATAGCCTGCTGCGTACATTCCTTGCACACAGCAGGCAGTTTTATTTCATGAGACAGCTTATTCCACGGTGACGCCCCGCTGGGCAAAGCCCTTCACCATCAGGTCGAGATCCGGCTCGATGTGCAGAGGCTCCCCGGCGGACTTGATGGCGTTGGCCACGTCCTTCAGGCCGTTGCCGGTGACCACCGATACCACCGTGGCATCCTTCTCGATGAGACCCTGCTCACAGGCCTTCTTCAGCGCCGCCGTACCGGTGACACCGGCAGGCTCACCGAACACGCCGCAGGTGCGGCCCAGCAGCCGCTGCGCCGCCAGGATCTCCTCGTCGGTGACGCAGATAGCAAGGCCCTTGGACTCCCGAATGGCCGCCAGTGCCTTGTCGGCGTTGCGGGGTACACCCACGGAGATGGAGTCGGCAATGGTGTTCTCCTCCATGGGCTCCCACGGCTTATTCTCCTGAATGGCCCGGTTGATGGGATAGCAGCCATAGGACTGGGCGGAGATGAGCCGGGGCAGCTTGTCGATGAAGCCGATGGCATACAGATCCTTGAAGCCCTTCCACACGCCGGCGATGGTGCAGCCGTCGCCCACGGAGATAGCCAGATAGTCCGGCATCTCCCAGTTCAGCTGCTCAGCGATCTCCAGGGCCACGGTCTTTTTCCCCTCGGAGAGATACGGGTTGATGGCAGCGTTGCGGTTGTACCAGCCGTACTTCTCGATGGCCTCGGCGGACATCTTGAAGGTCTCCTCGTAGTTGCCCTTGACGGAGATGACATTGGCCCCGAAGATCATCAGCTGGGCTACCTTGCCCTTGGGAGCCCGCTCCGGCACGAAGATATAGGTCTTGAAGCCCGCAGCGGCGGCGTTGCCCGCCAGAGAGCTGGCGGCGTTGCCGGTAGAGGAACAGGCGATGGTCTTGGCGCCCGCCTCATAGGCCTTGGCCACAGCCATGGCGCTGGCCCGGTCCTTCAGAGAGGCCGTGGGGTTTTGGCCGTCATCCTTCACCCACAGCTTGCGGATCCCCAGTGCACGGGCCAGATTGGGCTCGTCGTACAGAGGGCTCCAGCCCACCCGCAGAGGGGTATCAGGGGTAGTCTCCTCCACCGGCAGCAGCTCCCGGTAGCGCCACATGGAGCGGTTCTCCCGCCGAGCCAGCTTCTCCTTGGTGAGGACAGACTTGATGTAGTCGTAGTCGTAGACGATGTCCAGAATACCGCCGCACTGGCAGTTGGTCAGATCTGGAGTGGCTTCATAGGTTTTGCCGCAGCGGACGCACTTTCCGTATTTCACGTTTTTCATGGTGACACCTCGTTCTATAAGATTCAGTCTTCTTCCCGTAAATTTTCCAGCGCCACCCGCACCGCCTCCACCACAAAGGCGTTGAAGGTGCAGTCCGTTCCCTGAATGGCCTCCTCCACCTCCCCGATGACGTCGTTGGGGAATCGGATGGATTTCGTGGTAGAGCTGGGTGGGCTGGGGATCTTGAATTTACGCATGGCAGGCACTCCTTGTCGACTTTTTTATATGACAAATTGTACCTACATTTTGCGCTTCAATAAATGGTACATTAAGCATTGCATAATGTGTTGCATTTTGTAATGCCGTGCGATAAAATGGTCGAAAACAACACGCCGGGAGACTTGGATCCTCGGCCCAGAGGAGGTGGAACGCTTGGAGAGCAGCCAGAACTTCCCCGCATACTACACTGTTCTGTGCGCCCGGACCGCAGATGCCATCGACGCCATCGACCAACAGCGCTATCAGGAGGCCAGAGCGCTTCTGGTGGCCGGGATGCAGGAGGCCGAGGAGATCATTCTCTCCCAGGAGGAATAAAAATGCAGGGGCGGGACGGAGGTCCCGCCCCTGCGGCGTCTTGTGGGGTGATTCGTGCTTACAGAGCCTTCAGCAGGCCGGTGGCCTCGTTGAACTCGCAGATCAGCTGATCCAGTTCCTTGGCCTGAGCGTGAACGGCATCCCAGGTGTTCTTGGTGTCGTACCACTGGGCGTTCAGGTCCTCCACGTCCATACCCTGCTGCTCCACCCAAGTGTAGTACTTCAGGTTGTGGACACGCTTGCGCTCGGTGTAGGTCAGCTCCAGCATACTGTCGGTCTTGAGACCCAGCATATGCACGGCGTGATCCAGAGCAGCCTCGTGGGCGTTGTAGGCGCCGTGCTGCTGGTTCAGCTCCTCGATGCGGCTGCCGTACATCACGGCGGAGTCGGTGAGGACGGTGGCCACCACGTCGTTCTCGGTGAGCTCATAGTACTTGGCCATCTTGATGCAGCACAGCACGTTGGCGATGCCGGAGATGCCCAGCCAGCTCATCTTCTCGATCTCCTCGGCGCTCATGCCCAGTTCGTCCTTCATGTACTGCTTGCCCTCCGGGGTGTTGAACAGGCGCAGCAGGCGCTGGGAGTCCTCGTCGTCGATGGCGATGGCCATGTCGGTGTTCTTCACATTGTGGATCCAGGGGATGTGCTTATCGCCGATGCCCTCGATACGGTGGCCGCCGAAGCCGTTATCCAGAATGGTGGGGCACTGCAGCGCCTCGCCCACGGCCAGCTTCAGGTGGGGATAGCGCTCCTTCAGCAGATCGCCGGCGGACATGGTGCCGGCGGAGCCGGAGGTGAAGCAGGCGCCGGCGAAGTTCTGACCGGGCTTCTTGATGGCCTCGAACAGGTCTGCCAGAGCGTAGCCGGTAACGTTGTAGTGCCACAGGGGGTTGCCCATCTCAGCGAACTGGTTGAAGATCATCATGGTGGGATCCTTCTTCAGTTCCCAGGTCTTATCAAAAATCTCCTTGACGTTGGACTCGCAGCCGGGGGTAGCGATGATCTGACCGGCAATGCTCTTGAGCCAGTCAAAGCGCTCACGGGACATATCCTGCGGCAGGATCGCCACGGACTCGCAGGCCAGCAGCTTGGAGTTGAAGGCGCCGCCACGGCAGTAGTTGCCGGTGGAGGGCCATACGGCGTGATGATAGGTGGCGTCAAACTGTCCGGTCACCAGACGGGGAGCCAGGCAGCCGAAGGAAGCGCCCACCTTGTGGCAGCCGGTGGGGAACCACTTGCCGGACATGGCAACGATACGGCAGGGAACGCCGGAGAGCTTGGTGGGGATCTCCACATAGTTGGGGACCGCCTGGAACAGGCCGCCGCTCTCCTTGGCCTCGTTGTGCCAGGAAATACGGAACAGGTTCACGGGATCCACGTCCCACAGGCCGGTGGTGGAAAGCTTGGCCTTGATCTTCTCCGGGATCAGATCGGGGTTCTGCATCTGAGCAATGGTGGGGATGATGATGTGGTTCTCCTTGGCCTTCTGGATGTTATGCTCCAAGCCAACCTTGTTGATGGACAGATCGATCATGTTTTTTCCTCCTGTTTCATTTGTCTCCGTCTTTGTTTGCGTCGATGTAGGAATATAGGGTATATTTGGAAATACCGAAGTATTTTGCCACTTTGTCGCCGGACTTGGTCACCAGAAAGGCCCCCGACTGGTTCAGAAACTGGATGGCCCGAACCTTGTCCTCCTTGTTCATCAGGGCCACAGGCTTTCCCACCATGGCCACCGACTGGTCGATGAGCTCGTCGAGGACGGCGTTGACGTTGATGATGCGCTCCGGCTCCGTCTGCTCCTTGTCACGGGTAGAAAGCAGCTCCCCGATGGTGTTCTGGATCATCATCAGCCCCGACACATCATAGTTGATGGAGAAGATGGCTACCACGCCGCCCCGGCTGTTGCGGATGTACAGCGACGAGGACTTGAGGATCTTGCCGTCCGGGGTACGGGTCAGATAGCACAGGTGATCCTTTGGCTGCTCGTCCTGCCGGGCCAATTGGTCCAGCACCACCTGCGACGCTCCGTCGCCCACCTTACGGCCGGATACATGGCCGTTTTCGATGTGTACGATGGTGTGATCCGGCCGGTTGCCCGATACGTCGTGGATCACCACCTCGCAGTTGCTCCCGAACTGGGCCGCCACACCGGCGGCGATCTGCTTCAGCGTTTCCAGCCGTCTTGTCTCCATGTATCCGCCTCCTGTTTTGAATCTTTCACAGCTACATGATACCACACTTTTCGCAGAAATCAATGCCTCATTCAGAAAAACTTTTTGGTTTCATGAATTTTTGTTTGACATCTGCCGGGACTGTGGTATGATGGTGCTGTAAGGGTAAATAATTTGTCTGAATACGTCTGTCACGATCATAAAATTTTAACGGAGGTATACTATGGATTTCGAAGCCATCAAAAAAGCAGCCGAGGGCTATAAGCCCGCTATGGTCAAGTTCCTGCGGGACATGATCGCCATTCCTTCCGAATCCTGTGAGGAGAAGGGCGTGGTGCATCGCATCGCCGAGGAGATGAAGGCTCTGGGTTATGACAAGGT
>OKUX01000347.1_pt1 | contig 12419 bp, 8 predicted proteins | sample 1606701 | NCBI WGS metagenome assembly OKUX01 (sample SAMEA3882525, study PRJEB24775) | human gut metagenome | biome: human-associated habitat; feature: intestine environment; material: feces | place: Netherlands | collected 2009/2010 | reverse complement strand
GGGACAGCGACGCGCATGAGCGCATCGCTGTTCCGCAGGCTCTCTGCGTTCTTCGGGAACGCACCCGACCAAGGCCAAAAAGCGGCAAAGTTTGCCGTTCTGACACCCGGCCCCACAGGGTTTCCGAACCGCGCAAAACGCTCCGAGGGTAGTGATACCACCCCCCGTCCGAAACGCCCCCTGTTTCGCCGTGTAAGCCGCTGTGTGCGCGGTTAGGGGGACGGGTGGCGTGTGTACCCGCCGCAGCCCCTTGAAACGAACGTGAGCCGTTTGTGCGAGTGTGATTTGAAACCGCGCTGGAGAGGATTTTCCCACGCCGTATGGGACGTAGCTTCTGCAGTTTGGGCGGTTATCGGAGGAACTTATTTATAGCAGGATAAAGGGCTGGCGTCGGAACCGACGCTCCGCCCGGTCACTTCTGCCCGCAGTGCGGGCAGTTGACGGGGGTTTCAACGCAGGCGGTTGTGGCGTCTATTCGGAAGATTTTTTGTACGATTGGCGTCTAACGTCCGTGAAAGGCCGATGAATACAGGCTTTTCGACGGCGTCTTAGCGAGAAAGAAGGCATTTTATGAGTGATAACAAGGACCGCTTGACCTACCGGCCGGAGCCGGAGACCAAGCAAAAAATAGAGCGGTGGTATCAGGAAGATAACTGCCGCAGCAAAAACGAGTTCATCGAAAAGGCGGTGAACTGCTACGCGGATATGCTCGCCGCAGGCGAAAGCGCCACGCTGCCCCGTGCGGTGCAGTCTGCCATCGACGCGCGGCTGAAACTCTTCGAGGATCGCATCGCGTCGCTGCTCTACAAGCAGGCGGTGGAGATGGACATGGCAATGTCCATCCTCCTGCAAAGCCTCAATGTGAGCGAGGAAGTGCTGCGGCAGGAGCGGGCCAAGAGCATCGCCGCCGTCAAGCGCACCAACGGTCAGCTGCGGTTGGAGCAAAAGCTCCGTGAGCTGGAGAGCGAATCATGGCAAAGCTGATCGTCAAAAGTCCGTACATCAAGTGCGGTACTGGGCAAAGTGCTGGCGGGTATCTCAAGTACATCGCGACGCGGGAGCGGGTGGAGATCATCCCGGATGACCGTCCGCCCACCAACAAGCAGGAGCAGCTCATCGCAAAACTGGTGAAGGATTTCCCCGACGCCAAAGAGCTGATGGAGTACGAGGACTACCTCTCACACCCAACAAAAGCAACCGCGTCCGCGCTCATCACGCTGGCGCTGGAAGCGAATTGGGATCGGGTACAGGGCATGGAAGGCTACGCCAAGTACATCGCCCTGCGGCCCAGAGCAGAGCGGCTGGGTGAGCACGGTCTCTTCGGTGACGATGATGCCGTTGACCTCGCCGCTGTCGTGGACGAATTGGATCACTACACCGGCAACGTGTGGACGCACATCATCTCCCTCCACCGGGAGGACGCGGAGCGGCTTGGTTACAACCACGCAGAAGCATGGCGCACATTGCTGCGTACCCACCGCAATGACATCGCCGCGGCGATGAAGATCCCACCGGAGGACTTTCGCTGGTACGCGGCGTTCCATGACGAGGGCAATCATCCCCATGTCCACATGATGGCGTGGTCGGCAAAGCCGAATCAGGCGTACTTGTCCAAAGATGGGATACGGCAGATCAAATCCACGCTCACCAATCAGATCTTCCGTCAGGAACTGCTCCATGTCTACGAGCAAAAAGGCAAATCCCGCGATGAACTGGTGTCAGAAGCACGGAAAGCCGTGCTGGAATTGGCGAAGGCCATGCGGGAGATGACCTGCATCCACCCGGAGGCGGAGCAGATGATCTGGGATCTGTCGCGACAGCTCGGTCAGGTCGGCGGCAAGAAAACCTACGGCTATCTGCCGAAGCCAATGAAAAAGCTGGTGGACGAGATCGTCGACCAAATGGCGCGGCTGCCCACCGTGGATACGTGCTACCAGACATGGTGGGAGTTGCAATGTCAGGTGGAGGATTACTATTCCGAGGGGAAAAAACGGCTGCGTCCGCCGCTGTCTCAGCAAAAGGAATTTCGCCAGATCAAGAACGCGGTCATTCGTGAGGCGGAGCATCTTCGTATGAACAGGTTTTCCTTCGAGGATGAGGAAATGCAGGATGACGGCGAGCAGATCAGCACCTACGCCATGAGCTACGAGTGCCAGGATCTGCAAAGCGTGGCCAACGATGATCGCTTCCCTCTGGAGGAGCGTGACGAAGCGGCGGAGCAGTTGGAGCAGCTTGCGGATGCAGGCGATGCTCATGCCCAGTACATCATCGGCACGGCGTACCGTGACGGCGGACTGCTGATACCGGACACAGCCAAAGCACAAAAGCTGTTGGAACGCGCGGCCGAGCAGGACTTGGACGCGGCACAGTACGCCCTCGGCAAGCTGTATCTCTCCGATGATGCAGACGTGCACGATTCTGCCAAGGGCATCTATTGGCTGAAACGCTCGGTGGACAACGGCAACGATTTCGCCGCCTACCGGTTGGGAAAGGAATATCTCAGCGGTGAGAATGTGTCAAAAGACACTTCGACTGCGGCGGAATATCTATGGCAGGCCGCGAACAATGGAAACGCCTACGCACAATATCTGTTGGGGAAGCTGTACCTCATGGGAGAGGGCATTCCGAAGGATATGGACGCTGCCTACGAATGGTTCGCGGCGGCGCGGGATAACGGCCACGCCTACGCGGAATTTTTCATGGAACGCATGGAGCGCGGCGAACAAGAGCCGCCCCCCGTCCTGCTGTCAGCCACCCGGCTGCTCTACCACATGGGCAATATCTTCCGGGACAACGCCCCGGCTCCCGCTGCCAACGGCGTTCAAATCGACCGCAAGCGGCTGGCGCAGCTGCGGCAAAAACGCGTCGCCCTCGGTCACAAGCCGGATGACCATGAGTTGGAACAGCAACAGGGATTTTCAATGAAATTCCATATGTAAAGCGGGTCGAGGTGTTCAGTTTTTGCGCCGCAATAGTCAAAGAAACATTTGCAAAAACAGTAGCTTTGTGCGCCGGGTTGTGGTATGTGTTGTGGTTACCAAAAGGAGGTGCCGCAATGTACGATTACATGAAAGCCTTGCAAAAGCGTTTCGACCGCCAAGAGTATCCAGAGTTGGCCGAGCAGATCGAATACGCCCATGAGGATCTGCGGCGGGACATGGATGCCGCGGGGCGCAGAAAGCTGCTGCGGCTGTTGGACGCACAAAACACATTGCTGGTTGAATCCAAGCTGATGAGCTTCACGGCGGGCTTCAAGCTGGCGTGGGGCATGGCGAAAGAGCTGGAGGCAGATGGGCTCTACTCCTTCGAACGGGAGGAAGAAGAACGCATCTGCCATCCGGCGGAACAGGAGGACTAAATGTCGAAACGAAGACCGGTCGGCGACGGCATGGTACGAAAGCGTGACGATGGACGCTGGGAAGGCCGCATCGTCATTGGGCACCGGGAAAACGGCGAGCCGCTGTTCCGCCATGTGTATGCCAAGACGCAAAAGGCCCTGCTGGACAAGCTGCACCAGAACATCGAGTGCTACCGCGATGTGGAGCTGACCGAGGACAGTCGCATGACGCTGAGCGAGTGGCTGGACCGCTGGCTCGCAGAGTACAAGGCGGGCACGGTGCGGCCCGGTACGCTCAAAAGCTATCGCTGCTACATCGAATACTACATTAAGCCGCAGCTGGGCGACAAGCAAATCTCCCTCATCTCTCAGCAGGACATCCAGCGGATGTACCGCCGCCTAAAAACGGAGGGGCGCATCCACGAGCACCCCGAGATGGATCATCAGCTCTCCGACTCCATGGTGCGCCACATCCACTCCACCCTCCACGCCGCGCTGAAGGACGCGGTGCAGGCGCATGTCATTCCCAGGAACTCCACCGAGGGGACAACGGCGCCCAAGCCCAACTACAAGCCCAAGCGCATCCTCACCCGCGCGGAGCTGGACGACTTCCTTACAGTGGTGGAGCAGGACGAGGTGTGGCGAGACTTCTTCCAGACGGAGCTGATGACCGGCCTGCGCCGCGGCGAGATCTGCGGTCTGCAATGGAGCGACTTCGACGAGGAGAGCGGCACGCTGAAGGTGTGCCGCACCCTCCACGGCCAGCGGAAGGGTGAGTACACCGTCGGCGAGACAAAAACGGGAAAGGGAATACGTACCATCATCCTGCCGAAGACGGTGGCGGACATCCTGCGGCGGCGCAAGGCGGATACCATCAGTCAATGGATATTCCCCGACCCAGTGAAGCCGGAGGATCCTGTCAACCCCGGCTCGGCCTACCTCCACATGAAGACGCTGCTCCGGCGGGCGGGACTGCCCAGCATCCGCTTCCACGACCTGCGCCACACCTTCGCGACCCATGCCCTCACCAGCGGCGTGGACGCCAAGACACTGTCCGGCATTCTGGGGCACACCAATGCGTCCTTCACGCTAGACACCTACACCCATGTCACCTCAGATATGCAAAAGCAGGCTTGCGGCATCGTAGGCGGCTTCATGGAAGATATCTTCGGAAAGGAGTTGAAACCGTGGCAAGAAAGCGAAAAGCCGGAGACGGAACCGTAAGACAGCGCAAGGACGGACGGTGGGAAGGCCGCATTGTTATTGGCTACGATGATAACGGCTATCCCAAGACGAAAAATGTCCTTGCCAAAACGAAGAAGGAGTGCCTCGAGAAACTCCAAAAGCTCAAGGAGGAGTGCGGGGGACTGAAGCCTGAAAAGGTTCGCCCTGAGATGCCCTTCGGGGACTGGCTGACATACTGGTATGAGAATCACTCCAAGCCTAAGATCCGCCCAACTACGCAGGAGACCTACGAGAGCCGCATCCGCCTGCACATCATCCCGGAGATTGGGGACATCCCGCTGAATAAGCTGACACAGAACGACCTGCAGCAGTTCTACGGTCGGCTCAAGAAAAGCGGCCGGAAGCGGTTCACCGACAAGTACGGCGAAGGGCTGTCCGACCGAATGGTGCGCATGTGCCACGCCACCTGTCGCTCCGCGCTGGAGAAAGCGGTGCAGGATGGACTGATTCGCGTGAACCCGGCCATCGGTTGCAAGCTGCCGCCGAAAAAGGCACGGGAGATGCAGGTGCTGACGCGGGAGGAACTACAACGGTTCCTTATCCAAGCGAAGTTCGAGGGCTACTACGAAGTGTTCCTTCTGGACTTAGCCACCGGCCTGCGCCGAGGTGAACTCATGGCCCTGCAATGGGACGACCTGAACTTCAAAACCGGTGTGTTGAATGTGAACAAGCAGGTCTACGATGTGCGAGGCCAACTTCAAATCAGCACGCCCAAGACGAAAAACTCCGTCCGCAAGATCGTTCTGCCGCCTGCGGTGGTGGCAGTGCTGCGGGAGTATAAGAAAACATTGGACTCCCGCTGGATGTTCCCGTCGCCAGTAAAGGAGGACTGTCCCATCACACCTGGCGTGGTGCGGCGCAGATTGCAGCTCATTCTGGAGCACGCAGGATGCAAGCATGTACGCTTTCACGATCTGCGCCACACCTTCGCAACGCTGGCGCTGGAGAGCGGCATGGATGTGAAAACACTCTCCGCCATGCTGGGGCATGTGTCGGCGGCCACCACGCTGGACATCTACACCCACATTACCGATGATATGCAGCGGGCAGCCGCCGAAAATATTGACCGCGGCATCGGCAAGGCAGCGCCACAGGAGGGCGCTTCAGAGTCGGGGCAGGAAACTGCCCCGGCCACGGCGGAGAAGCCGAGAATGACCGACTTCAAGCCCTACATAGGCCGCAAGCGCCGCTCCGGCACCGGCTGCATCAGCGAGATCAGCGACTATCTCTTCGAGGGGCGCTATTCTCCAAAATGGCCCGACGGCAAAAAGCACGCCCGTAATGTCTACGCCCATACCCGCGAGGAGTGCGAGGAGAAGCTGAAGGTGCTGATCGTGGAGATGAAAGCGGAGATTGCGGAGGCGAGACGGCTGATGGATTTGGGCGAAGGTGATGGGCGACCTTTGGAGGTAAAAAAGCGAGGGTCGCAAAGGAAATAACAGAATCACCGACAATAACGCTGGTTCATTTTAGCTGGTAATAGTATCACATTTGATAATGCAATAAAATTGCACTAGAATTACTTGCATTTAATTGCAAATAAACCGCAAATAATTTAACAGAAGACTTGAATTAAATAATCAAGCGTGTTAGTATTTAAGCTGAACTGTTGTTACTTGCAGCTTGAAGCAACTATTTGTAGGAGGAGAATTTCCTATGTTCGAAAATTTCGAGCATAATAGGAATATGATTTTGGGTGCATACCGAAAGCTCAAATCATACTACTATTATGATAAGACTATTCTGTATAACAAGATTAGTCTTGCAATGTGGGAATCCAATCCGCATTCCTTTGAAAGTCGCATAAATAGACTTGCTGAGTTTATGTGCACATTGGATGGTGAAGTTGATTATAATTATCTTGCTCCTCTTATGAGGAGCATCGCACTCGTGCCCATGCCTAAAACCTTTGCAGAATCTCATACAGAGGATGCCGGAGTTTTAATTGAAAATGTTGTCCCGCAAAATAGTTTTTTGAGTAAAGTCAACTTTTATATTAAGGCACCTGTAGAATTACTTGTCCTCGATGCGATTTGGATACTTATGGTAGGAAAAATCGCCTATCAACAGTCTGCTATATCTCCGTTCGCATATGCAAATAGGCCCAAAGTAGATCAACTATATAACGAAAACAACAGTCTTTATGAAGGAATTGATTTTGCTTCTAATAGACTGTTCGTCCCATATTTCAAGCAATACACAGCATGGCGGGACCATGCCCTGAAAAAAATTGACGCTAGATATAAGAAGCGTCAGGATAGTGTCTTAATTTCTCTTGATCTTAGAAGTTACTATTATTCAGTAACATTTGATTTCAAGAATCTTCCCGATTATCTAAATAGAGATAGTCGTTTAGATCAGATTGCACCTTTAACAAAAATTATTCGTCAAATTTATATTGACTACACATCTGAGATGAAAAAATTCCGAGGTGCAATTCCTGCAGATTGTCAAAAAGGCGAGTGTGCTTTCCCCATTGGTTTACACAGCAGTATGATTCTTGCAAATTTATATTTAAATGAACTCGACAAGGCAATTTCTGAGAAATTAAAGCCTATTTATTATGGTCGATATGTTGATGATATCTTAATCGTCACAGATAAGCCTTATGATGGGAAGATGACTGTTAATGACATTCTACATAAAACCCTGGTCAAACATGATATAATAGAGCTTAAAGATTCAGCGGAATATAATGTTCTTATTCCTAACACAGCCCCTAATTTTTTAACTCTTCAAAGAGACAAAATAAGATGCATCTACTTTGACCATAATGAACCAGATGCGTTGCTAAAGCTATTATGTGATGCCAGCAATATAAAAGCAAGCATGAGCGAAGGCGCTCTCATGCCAGATGTTGGCCTTTCGGAGCGTTCTTTTGATGCCCAAGCGTATTCCCTCGGGGAGAAAGCTGGCGCATTGAAAGTAAGGAGTTTTCTTTTTTCTTCAAACAATTATGAGGCTACATTATTTATTAACGATTTGATTCGCGCAAGTAAAAATGTTGATATTTGCGAACAAGGCCATCGAAATTACATTGATGAGCAACTCACTCAAATTTTAAAGTTCTATAATGCAAGTCAGGCTATTAAATACAGAAGCGCATGGATCAATGTTTTCTCCCTCATACTTATAAATGGTCGTTACGACTGTTTTATCAAATTCCTAAGTCAGCTAATTAAATCCATTGAGGGAGTTACGGCAGAGGGAATCGAGCTGATAGAGCCCTTAAAAACAGAAAATGTACTAAATGAGGTTAAAGGTTCATTGCTCGAGCAAGTTAGAATTGCTGCATCAATTGCGGTTGCGCCTCTTGCAATAAATAATACAAAAAAAAGTATAGCTGAGGTAAATGAGTCTCTTGGGGCAATAATTGAAAGTACTGTCTTACAGGATATATTTGATAATGCAAAAGACATCCGCAACGCCAATATGTTTAATAACCACTATTCTTCCTTTCCGTTAATTAGTTATATTACCGAAACCTTTAATGAGAACTTTTCCATGATCTCTGCAAAACCTCAAGACATTTCGGCTCTTGTAAAAGATCAATATAATTTTATACCATTATCTACTCGTAAAATTCAACTTTGCCCTCGTTTTATTCACTTCGACGAACTCTGCTTGTTAGGATTCTTATCGCATTTTTCTGAGGGTGGGAATCCGATGTCTGGTCATATTGAACAGGTGACACAAACTTTTGCGGATATTAATCATCTGCACAGCAGTCTGCCTTCATTAGAAAACAATAAAGAAGTCTGTGATTTCATCAACCTTCATCAAATTTCTGTGCCTAATAGCCTAAAAAAAACATCTATTGAAGCTTTCAAGATTGCTTTAGCAAGTATTTGGTTAGATGAGGAAAAAGATATTAAGCCGGTACTAACGAATCCTGTACACGACTTGTCTCCAAGTAAGAAGATTGAACTCTACGATCTCCTGAACGAGGCAAAGAAGCGTCATGCAAATATGATAGTTTTTCCGGAGTATTATTTACCGATTCACTGGATTGAGGAACTTTATGCTTTTTCACGCACAAATTCTATCTCTATTGTATGCGGAATCCGATATATAACAAATGGCCAACAAGCTTTTAATTATATGGTAGTTCTGCAGCCATTCAGTCCTAATAGATTTAACTATACGATTCCCTTATTCCGCGAGAAAAATCATTACGCACCTGCAGAAATAACGGCTCTTGCACAAAACCATTTCGAGTGTAAAGATCCGTTGCATCCATCTGTTCATTTGATCAGTTGGAACGGTATATCATTCAGCGATTTAATGTGTTTTGAATTGACCAATATTGAGTACAGATATATTCTCCGAAACAAAATTGATCTTTTGATTGTTCCTGAGTTAAATAAAGATACCGCTTACTTTTCTAACATCGTCGAGTCTTCTTCTAGGGATCTACATTGCTTTGTTGTTCAGGCAAATACATCTAAATATGGAGATTCAAGGATTACAGGACCGTATAATTCTCTCTTTAAAGATATCATCAAGGTAAAAGGCGGGGAGAACAATGTTATTTTGATTGGCACTATTGATTGTTTGGAGTTGCAGCAAAAGCGTAACACTTATCCTATGGGGCTAAGCCAAAAGAAAAGAGAGGCATGGGATGGAAAAATATCAGCGCATCAAGATAAGCGTAACATAAAAGGACCACCAGCAGGATTTTATGGACGAAAGGAGGGGCAAAAGTGAGCGTCGATAATAAAAAATACTGTGAGCAAATTGTTAGGACATATTTAAAACATTTAGAACCTAACGGAAGCACAGTAATTATGTCGGGCGAGTGCAATATTGATCAACTTGGCAAATGTATATGTGGGCTTGCCAATTTAGCTCTATATAGAAGGCTTCCCTATGCATACGCACTATGGGGAGTCAACCCAAAAGAACGAAAATTAACTGGGACAAAGATTAATCTGCCAACGCAGGCAAATCTCTCGATGGAGTTATCAATTAGAGCGGTTTATTCCTTATCGGAGGTAGTAGTTGATGATACCCGTGTATTAGTTCTTGAGGTTCAAAGTGCGGCACATACTCCTATGCAATACAAAGGCATAGAGTATATTTTCAATAGAGGCACATTGAGTTTCCTCAGCAATTATCCTGAAATTGAAGAGGAATTATGGAAAAAAGGGGACACTACAGATTCTTTTGAATCTAAAACAGCAAAAAACAACGTATCCGCTGAAGATATAGTTAGTTTGTTGGATTGTCAAAAACTATTTTCTATGCTTTCTTTAAATTATCCAAAGAATCTAGCAGAAATAATTGCAAAGCTTATTGAGTTACGATTTGTATCTGAAAAAAACACTGGGAAATTTACAATCACAAACCTGGGGGCATTGTTATTAGCCAAAAGGCTGAAGCGATTTGACACGGTTGAGTACAAGGCTGTCCGCGTTTTGCAATTTGATGGATTAGATGTTACAAACCCGGCAAAAGAGCAAATAGGTAGCAAGGGTTACATTGTTGGGTTTGAAGGCTTGATCGATTATATTATGAGTAAACTCCCTACATCTGAATGTATAGATGGCGCAATTAGAAAAAATATTTGCATATACCCAATCTTACCTATCCGAGAACTTGTTGCCAATGCATTGATTCATCAGGATCTAAATGAAAATGGTGCTCCAATAGTATCTATTTTCCCGGATCGTATAGAAATAACAAATCCTGGGAAACCCCTTATTCGTTTTGATCGATTCATTGATTATCCTCCCTATTCTCGAAATGAAACATTAGCGGCAGCAATGCGAAAAGTTGGTATTTGCGAAGAACGAGGAAGCGGATATGATAAAGTAATTTCATGCGTTGAGAAATACAATTTGCCTGTACCAGATATAACTGAATATGATCGGAGCACGAAGGTAACTTTATTTGCCAAAAAGGAATTTGATAAAATGACAAAGGAAGAAAGAATAGCTGCATGCTATGCCCATGTCAGTTTAAATTATGTGAGGAATACTCCATCAAACAATGCTACATTGAGAGTGCGCTTCCAATTGGGGGAAAATGAACGTTACAAAATCTCCCGGGTATTTAATGATACTCGAGACGCAAAACTTATCAGAATAAGAGATGGCACGGGCATGAAGAACCGGGAATATATTCCTTATTGGGCACCAGATGGAAAAATTTAGTTGCGCTTATTTGCATGTAGATAAAAATGTGCCAAAAAAATCTATATATATGCCAACGAACCGTTCAAAACACATTATATAGTGTTTTTCCAAGGTATAGCGTCATTCGTTACTTGCAAGCGATATTTTCTAGTTCCCTAAAACTTTAAATTGGAAAATACCGTCAAATACCATTATAAGTTGTTATAGTGATGTTGAACCGCTATATTGGTAATTTAATCGTACAGTAAATAATTCAAGTGCTCCTTGTGAACAATCTGCATCTACAGAAAAGAGCGATAAGCATACGAATAAATGAAAAACTTAGGGGGCACGGGCAGCGAGAACTCGTTGCCCGTGCCCCCTAATAAATCTTGATGCTGTATTATTAATAATCCCCGTCAAGATATCTAAGGTATGAGTAAAACCCGTCCTCAGAATAATATTTGGCGTAGAAATTGGTAGTATCAGCAAAATCATCTAGAATAACGGAAAGGAAACAATGTTCCCGATGGAACGGGTCAATATAATTCCATGTCACCCATGGACAATAGCCTTCCTTATCATGAAAAACTTGCTTTCCCTTTCCAATACTGGCGTGAAAAACTATGTACAATTGGCCTCTCCAATCCGATAGTCCGATATTATCTAAAAAATGGACTCTATCGCGTCCCGGCCATACGAGCCGAAGTATGTTATGTTCAAATCCGTCATCAGCAATTAAAATTCTTTTTTGGTTCTTATTCTCACAGAAATCGAATACCCAAATAAGTTTATAGCCACATCGCATATAGAAAAGTGAGCGAGCAATAAACTCGTTTTGAGAAATTGCAGAGTGTTGGAATTCAATTATACATTTAACTTTTCGCGCATGAAGTGCAACATCAGCTATATGATACTCCGTGTGTTGGGTATTCCAAACGACCACTTCTTGCGCAGTTTTACTAAAGGCACTTTGCATTTTTATGTGCCAAGCAGATAACCTCCCAGTATACCACGGGTCACAGCAGACGCGAGATTTATGCGCGAAATGATGTGCATTTATATTTCCATGCTTCTGAATCATTAAATTGCCACAAGCTGGGCAATAATAGTTATCGTCAAACTTTGCGCTACCAATATGAACTCGCTCACCATAAGCATTGTTAGCAAAAAACATAAAATGCCTCCTAATAAGATTCGGGAGAATTTAGGAATTTTTACATTTAAGTTATTTACATTATACTGCAAAAACCTATAAGTCTCAAGCATAATAAATATGGCAATTCCACTCACACTCTGCACCGCAATAAACAAAGAATAAATCATAAACCACCAGTAAACTGGTGGTTTGACTCGCCCCTAAAAGGGGCTATTACCGGCATAGCCTCTATAAGGGGCACCGAATTATATTATCGCATCACACGCACCGCCACCCGTAAACGGGTACGGGCAAAGCCTATTCCTTCAACATCTCTTTCTCATCCAAATGGTTACTTTCAAGTATTTGCTTTCCTTCGGAAAGCCTCATGCTAAAGCTATTTTTCTTCCCCCGGTAAAACCGGGGGTTTATTTCCACGCCTAAAGGCATCAAGAAAACCCCTCTGAAATCGTTGATTTCAGAGGGATTTTGGTCCGAGTGAGGTGACTTGAACACCCAACCTCGACATCCCAAACCTATGTCTGAACCTTCAGGCAGAACTGAGTCGCCCTCTTTGGCACTT
>OKUX01000345.1_pt1 | contig 12463 bp, 14 predicted proteins | sample 1606701 | NCBI WGS metagenome assembly OKUX01 (sample SAMEA3882525, study PRJEB24775) | human gut metagenome | biome: human-associated habitat; feature: intestine environment; material: feces | place: Netherlands | collected 2009/2010 | reverse complement strand
CAGGCCGCCGTAAAACGGCGGTGCGATGCACCCTTGACAGCCCGCTCCCGGCTGTACGAAAAAACAGGCGGCGACGGGGGATATATACCACCAGAGCCATGATGCGGAGGGCAGGGCCCTCGGGACAAAATGTCTCGAAGTGGTTACTTGTCCTGCTCCATCTTTTTCGGAGCCTTCGCCAGTTCGGGCGGCTGTTTCTCTTTCCACTCGTCCAGCAAAGTCATGATCTGCTCCTTCATTTTGGCGGGAGTAGCCTCCTTGCCAAAATACTTTTCCAGTTCAGCGGTAGAAATAATCACGCCTCGATCCTCCTTTTTCTTTTCTGATAAGATGCCATCAATGACATCACCATTGAGTTTCCCGTCCTTGTCCAGCTCCCGGAGCTTTTTCGCCTGGGCCAGAGAGGGGGATGCCTGTTCTCCGTCAATGGAAACAGCGATCAGCCGCTGGTTTTTGGGGCGGATATAGGAAATCTCCACAGCGGGCATAAAGCCCATTTTTTTATCGTCCACCTTGTCCAGCAGTTCCGGCACAAGGGAGTTCAGCCGCAGATAACGCATGACCTTTTTATAGTTCATGTCGTGCGCCTCGCCCACAATCTCAACGGAGCGTTTGCCAATATCGCCCTCGGCCACATTTTTCAGCCGCCCGCCCTGGTGCTTGATGTCCTCCACTTCCAGTTCCAACAGGGCGGCCAGTTCGCTGGGGAGCGTCTGATCCCTCTGCTTGTTGCTGTCCTTCATGGCCTGTACCGCCTCGTGGTCAGTCATTTCCCGGACGATAAAGGGCATTTCCTCCAGCCCGGCCAGCTCACAACCATGATGGCGGCGATGGCCCGCCACGATCTCATAACCGTTGCCATCCTTTTCCGGGCGGGCAAGACCAGGAACCATTACGCCGTTTGCCTTGATGGACGCTACCGTTTCCTGCATTTTGGCATCGTCCCGCACCTTAAACGGGTGGGGGCGGAATGTGTGGAACGGATGCATTTCGGAAAGTTTCAGATAGACCAGCTTGCCCTCCTCCACAGGACGGGGCGGGGGCGTAGGTGTCTGGGGCTCCGCCGCGATCCCGGCACCGGGGCCAGCACCACCGCCAGCGGCGGCCTGTTCCGGGGCGGGAGCCTCCTTGACCGTTGCGGCCTTTTTACCTTGGGACACTTTGTCTCGAGGTTTGGGCGGCTGGGCCTCGTCGGGGGCCGCCTTGTCAGCCTTGGGTGGGCGGTCCCTGCGGGGCTTTGCCGCCGTCTGCTCTTTGTCTGCCTTGGGTGCGGCCTGCTCCGTTTTTTCAGCCTTCGGGGGACGGCCACGGCGGGGCTTTTTCTGTTCAGCCGCAACCTCCTCCTGCGGCTTTTCCTCCGGGGCCTGTTCAGTCGCTTTCTCGGGCTGGCTGGGAGTGGGAGCCTCCGGGGTAAGCGGTTCGGCCTGTTCCACAGCATGGCGGGCCGCCGCCCGCTGTTCTGCCATCAGCTCCTCGATTTTCTCAAAGGGTACAACCACATCGCCAGGAGCGGGCTGGGCCGGGGTAGTACCGGGCCCATCAGCTACGGGAGCCTCGAGGGTGTTATGCTCCTCCGCGCCCGTGGGCTGTTTCTTTTCTTCCATTTGCTAACCTCCTATCTTTTTGTAATGTTGCACAAAATTTCACTTGAAAATTTTGTACTTATTTTTTTGAAAAATCCTGCCTCCTTCCGAGCTTTCCACGCAAAAAAGCCGCCCTTGGTCTTGACCGGGCGGCCTTTTGCGTAATGTGATAGCTCTGTTTTATTTTGTCGGGTCTGAAAACCCTTGTATTTACAGCGTTCCTAATAGGAAGCAATCATATGAATATACGGTACGGGAAGATATTCTGATGTCTCTGGAATTTCATGATCTGCCGAACGCACAGGCAAATGCTTTGCTGAAATCGCCGTCCCCTTTGGCCGATGTGTTTAAGGAATGGGAGAGCAAAGAAAACGGATATATGGAGGACATCTGGCAGACGGTCGATGATCGGGCAAAAGAAGCGGTGAAAAGAGAAGCGAAAAAGGAGCAGAAGGAGCGCTGATGCGCAAGGCCGGTTGGAATTTCCAACCGGCCTTTTATATAGCTGGAACTGATAGGTTCAGTTAATCTGCGGCTATCAAAGGAGGAAGAATTATGCCATATATTCCACCGGATGTGGTGGCAAAGGCAAGAGAAATGGATCTGCTGACCTACCTTCAAAACTATGAACCAAATGAACTGGTGCATTTCGGGGGTAATACCTACTGTACCCGTGAACACGATTCCTTGAAAATCTCCAACGGGAAATGGTACTGGTTCTCTCGTGGAATCGGCGGCTACAACGCACTGGATTATCTAATCAAGGTCAAGGAAATACCTTTTATGGAAGCTGTGGAAACCATTATGGGCCGTACAACAGTACAGCAACCCATCCGTGCCAGCGCGGCACCCAAGAAAGAACCACCTAAGGTATTACTTTTGCCTCACACCAATCCCAATACGGACCGCGTCATTTCTTATCTGGCTGGGCGGGGCATAGACAGGGAGATCATTCGATGGTGCATCCAAACCGGACGGCTCTATGAAAGCTATCCTCACCACAATGTTGTCTTTGTCGGCCTGGATAAATACAACAAGGTGCGATATGGAAACCTGCGTGGCTGCGGCACAGATTATAAGGGTGAAGCTACCGGCAGCGATAAGCGATTTTCATTCAGTATTCCTGCACCGGGCAGTGATACCCTACATCTGTTTGAAGGGGCTGTGGATCTGCTGTCCTATGCTACCATCCGCAAGCAGGAAGGAAAGGTTTGGAACGGTGAGCATCAACTGTCTCTTGCCGGTGTATATAAACCCAGAGAGCGCCTTGCGGATACTGCTTTGCCGCTGGCTTTGAAGCAGTATCTGTCTGACCACCCTGAGATCCGGCGTATTTGCCTGCGGCTGGATCAGGACGCTACCGGCAGGCTGGCCACGAGAACACTGATCGCACTGCTGAAGGATTCCTATATGTTGGGAGATTGTCCGCCATCCAGCGGTAAGGACTACAACGACAGTTTGTGTATGCAACTGAACATCCCAATTACGAGAGTGAAAAGAAAGGTCTGTGAGAGATAGTATAAAAGAGAATTGTAAGTCGGTAATAAGAAATCGGAGTGAGATTGTGAAGAGTGTCGTCTATGCTGAGCATTGAGCTCAGTTTTTGTTATCTGTGGTTCATACGCCCATTGGCAAAACGGCAATCTTCTGATATAATATCTTCGGAATTAGATTGTAAAAAACGATAATAATATATCGGTACGAGGAGGTGCTTCCGATGACCTATACCGAATTTATCCGAGATCAGCTGAATGGGGTTCAAACAGGACAGCCGATTTATTCCAGCAATATTACAAAAAAGCTGGCAGAAGAATACGGATTGCAGCCAAAGGAAGCTGCCGCTGCAACCGCTGTTGCATTTAAACGAATTATGGATGATGGAATGATTTCGAATCTCCGATTTTATCAGAAAGGTATCTACTATCTGACTGCCACAACACCTTTTGGAGAGGTGGAAATCAACAAGGAGCGGCTGATCGCTGATAAATATCTTTTACCAGATTCAGGATACGAAACAGGCTATACAATGCTCCATCGCATAGGATTGACCACTCAGTTGCCGAGAGAACGATGTATTGCAACAAACAAAGCTTCGGACTGTGTCCGTATGGATCACAAACTTGGAGTTATGGTTCGTCCACCTAAAACGGCAGTTACAAAAGCAAATAAGGTATATTTGCAGATTCTGGATATTCTGGATTTGATGGATAAAGCTCCCGTGGATGCGGAACAGCCGTATAAGCTGTTGGCAAGCTATATCCATCAGGTTGGAGCAAAATATGAGGGGTTGCTATTTCTTGCAGATAGATACTATACCCAAAAGACTATATTACAGCTTGCGCATACAGCGGGCGAAGAAGGTGTACGATGAGACACCATGAAGATACTGATGTCAGAAAGGAAGAAAATATGTATTGATTACGAAAGATATCGGTACACAATCAGATTTGGAAGGAAAGATACAAGCACTGCATTGGCTATTGTGTGGTGACAACTTGAATATTGGCGCATTTGAGCACAAGTGTTCAGGTGAATTTTTTCACTCCGGTTCTGAATTATACTTGAAATTATTATAATTTGAAGTATAATATTATCGAGGAAAGCGAGGCGATAAAAGTGAAGCACTTTGTTGACCGAGAACAGGAAATGGAAACGCTGCAAAGTGAATACGAAAGAGACGGAAGTGCATTAGTTGTCCTGTATGGACGGCGGAGAGTTGGTAAGACTACGCTGATCTCCGAGTTTATCAAGGATAAGAATGCGTTGTTCTTCCTTGCCAGTGAGGAAGCCGAAGCCCAGAACCGCAGTGAGTTTAAGGAAAAGGTTGCCGAGTTTATTAACAGCGACCTGCTTCGGAGCGCAGATATTAAGAGTTGGGATGTGCTGTTTAAGTCCATCATGGATACACCGTTTGAGAGCAAGCCAGTGATCGTGCTGGATGAGTTTCAGTACTTGGGTAAGGCCAATCCTGCTTTCCCTTCTATTTTCCAGCGGATTTGGGAGGAAGTGCTGAAAGACAGATCTGTTATGGTGATCCTATGTGGTTCACTGATCTCCATGATGGAGTCCCAGACACTTGCGTATGGCAGCCCCTTGTATGGCAGACGGACAGCGCAGATCCGGTTAAAGCAGATCCCATTCAGCTACTATCATGAATTTTTCCCCGGAAAGAGCCGCAGAGAGCTAATCGAGATGTACGCCGTCACTGGCGGTGTGCCAAAGTATATTGAATTGTTCTCTGAAAGCAAGGATATTTACAGTGCAATTCAGAAATGTGTTTTGAACCGCTCTGGGTATCTGTACGACGAGCCCCATTTCCTGCTTCAACAGGAAGTTACGGAAATAGGCAGCTATTTCTCCATCATCAAGGCGATTGCTGCAGGAAACAGTAAACTATCTGCTATCTCCGCCGTTTTGGAGATCAAGGCCACCAGCCTGACTAAGTACCTGAAAACACTCATTGATTTGGATATACTGGAGCGAGAAGTGCCAATTACGGAGGATAATCCAGAAAAGAGCAAGAAAGGGCTTTATAAAATCAAGGATAACTATCTGAGGTTCTGGTTTGCTTTTGTGTATCCAAACATGAGCTTCATTGAAAGCGGGCACAGCCGCGTTGTAATGAATAAGATCAAAAAAAGCCTTGTGCCCAACCATATCGCTTATGTTTACGAAGATGTCTGTAAAGAACGAATGTGGGAGTTGAATGCCGATGATACATGGCCGTTCAACTTCACAAAACTTGGCCGGTATTGGGATGCCAGAACAGAAATTGATGTTGTAGCGCTTGACCCTGAAAGAAAAAACCTGATTTTAGGTGAGTGCAAATACTGGAAGGAACCGGTGGGAGTTAGTGTGCTTCGGGAGCTGGAAGCGAAGACCAGCTCTGTTGCATGGGAGCGGAATAACCGAAAGGTTTGGTATGTTCTGTTTAGTGCGTCTGGGTTCTCAGATGAACTGGTGGAATTGGCAAAAGATAGAGCAGATGTACTTCTTTGTGACGAATAGAAGGCGTAATGGAGGCAGATGATGAAACGAACGACACAGTACACGATTGAAATGGATTCGCATTTGTCAGCGGAGGCAGGGAAACTTCTGTCGGAATATTTTGATATTACATTTCTGGAACGCCATCATTCATTGGATGGCAGGATATGTATTGGCACTTCCACCTTGATGGAGTGAAATCCGCTGAGGAGCGAAACAAATAAACGATTTTATATCGCTTTTATCAAAGAGCAGCTTGTAGAAATACAGGCTGCTTTTTTCTGTCCGGAGCACGATTTTATTTCGGGTGGTATCAACCGTTCGACTGACAGGAGAACGATATGTGCTATACCAGCAAGCATCGCCTTTTGGGGACAAAAGGCACTTGTCAGGGGCGGCCCCTGAAACCCCAGCATAGAAAGGAAGGTTCATATGAAACGAAACATTGAAATTAAAGTGCGCCTCAACCGGAAAGAGGCGGAACAGCTCAAGAAGCGTGTGAAGAAAAGCTGCTTATCCAGAGAAGCATATCTGCGCCATCTGATTGGCGGCAGTATTCCCCGTGACGCGCCGCCGGCAGACTATTATGCCATGATGCGGGAGCTGTATCACATCGGCAACAGTCTCAATCAGGTGGCCCAGAAAGCCCATGTACTGAATGTCATAGATGTCCAGAGGTATGACACCGCAGTTCGCACATTGGAAGCAACGGTCAAGGAGATCACCGCTGCCGTGGTTTTGCCGCAGCCTATGGATACTGCGGTGGAATGAAATGGCGGTCACATCCATCTGGCGGGTAAACGGCTGGCTTGGCAAGGTGGTCATCTATGTGGAGAACCCGGAAAAAACCGACAATCCCGCCTTTTATGATAATAAGAAAATGACCGAGCAGCAGATGCAGGGGCTGTCGGATGTCATTGAGTATACCATGAACAACGAAAAGACTTCGCAAGCAAATGAGACGGCTCCAGTCATGCAGAGGTTTGTATCCGGCATCAACTGTTATCCAGGTACTGCCCGTGAGGAAATGCTGGCGGTAAAGCGTCGGTTCGGCAAAGAGGATGGAACGGTTGCCTACCATGGGTATCAGTCCTTCGCGCCTGGAGAAGCTACTCCGGAGCTGGCACACCAGATCGGTGTCGAACTGGCCCAGAAGCTTTGGGGCGAGAAATATCAGGTAGTCGTTGCTACGCATCTGGACCATGAAAACCATCTGCATAACCATTTTGTCCTTAATACGGTGTCCTTTTTAGATGGCGTTAAATACCACCGAACGGAAAAAGATTATTATGAAATGCGGAAAACATCAGATATGCTGTGCCGTAAATACCGACTGTCTGTGATCGAAGATCCCCAAGTCGGAAAGGCAAAGCACTACGGTGAATGGCGGGCCGAGCAGGAGCAGCGGCCCACTTGGCGCGGCCTTGTCCGTGCCGATATAGAGGAAGCCATTCGGCAGTCCATGACGGAGCGGCAGTTTTTTGAAACGCTCCACAAAAAGGGCTATGAGGTCAAAGTGGGAAAGGATATTTCCGTCCGGCCACCGGGGAAAGAACGCTTCGTGCGTCTGGCTCGGAACTTTGGAGAGATGTTTACTCCGGACGGCATTCGGAAGCAGATTCTATCCCAGAGCCGTCGTATCCTGTCAGAACCGGAGCCCAAGAGAAGGACTGGTCAGATAAGGTTCAAGGGCAAGCTTAAGAATGTTCGGAGGGCTACTGGTTTTCGTGCTCTGTATCTGCACTACTGTTATCTGCTGGGCTACCTTCCAAAGAGCGGCCAGCAAAGGCAAAACAAACGCGTACATTTCCTTCTCCGAGAGGATTTGATGAAATTGGATGCCATATCTGAGGAGGCAAAGCTGCTTGCAAGGCATCGTATCGATACCGGCGAGCAGCTTTCTTCATATAAAGAAGCTCTGGAAACAAAGCTGCAGACCCTGACCGCAGACCGCAAGGCGCTGTATAAAAAGCGGCGCACTGTGGCTGTGAAATCGGATGAGGAAAGGACATCCCAGGTCAAGGCTGAGATCGCAGCACTTTCCAAAGAGCTTGCGACCATACGACGGGAGGTGAAGTTATGTGACGATATTGCCATACGCTCCGGCGTAATGAAGGAAAAAATAAAGACCGTCCGAGAGGACGAGCGAAAGAAAGGAAAGGAGCAGTCAAAAGATGAACAATTCAGGCGACGCAGCGGAACAGATCGTCAGGCTTAGTCTGGAAGGGACAGAGATGGCCTTGCGGTTGAGCGGTTCTGCTGCTAAAAACGTAGCCGCCGCAATTTACACGGTTCTGAAAAATAAGGATAAAAACAAGATCAAGGGCAGGCAGCGTCTGACCGCCATGCTGAAAAGCGGCAAGGAGCTGAAGGTATTTACCATCAGCGAAGAGCATCTGAAGCAGTTTGCAACCGAAGCCAAACGCTATGGTGTCGTCTACTGCGCCCTGCGTGGGCATGAAAAAGAGGCGGATGGCATGGTGGACCTTATGGTTCGTGCAGAGGATGCCGCCAAGATCAACCGCATTGTGGAGCGGTTCAGGTTTGTCACAGTGGACGCGGCATCTATCAAGCAGGACATTGAACAGCGTAAGGAGGAAAAGACCACCGGCCCTGACGAACCGGAGCAGACCGCACCAGAAAGGGCCGCAGAGGAGCAGCTGCTGGATGAAATGCTGGGTGCTCCGGTAAAAAAGGAGGAACCGGAAAACCCCACCGTGGCAAAGACGGAAAAATCCCTTCCGTCCGCGCCTACCTCCGAGAAGCCCAGCAGAACCGCCGAGGGTACTGCTAAATCTCCCGAAGAACGCCCCTCTGTCCGTGAGGAATTACGGGAAATCCGGGAGAGCAGGCAGAAAGAGGCGGCAGAGCCGAGCATTTCCGAACCCACCCCGGCGAAAGAGCCGAAAAAACAGCCGACCACCACCCACAAACAGCCCTCCCGAAAGAAACAGAAGAAAGCAAAGGAGCGATAAGCCATGAGCAATTTTGACGATATTTTTGAATCTGCCCCGCAGACCGACGAATTTGACAAGGAGGCGTGGGCGGCGAAGAAAAAAGCAGAGCGTGACGAGGTTTACGCTTTGGCCGATGCCACCGCCGAGGCCGTCTGCGCAGACGGCGGCAAGTTCCGTGACTATCTGGATGTGCAGGTGGCTTTCCGCAACTACTCTGCCACCAACGCCCTGCTGATCCTTGCCACGAAGCCGGATGCCCGCAGACTGGGCGACAAAGATTTCTGGCGGGATCAGGGTGTGTATATCAAGCGGCAGGAGTTCGGACGCCCCATCAAGATCGTCGAGTCCAACGGCGAATACACCCGTGACGACGGCAGCATCGGCGTGTCCTACAACATCAAGCGGGTCTATGACATCTCGCAGACCACCGCCCGAACGAGAGCGCCGCAGGCGGCTCCCCATGATGCACGGGCACTGCTGAACGCCCTGATCTACAAGCGCCCTGCGCCGGTGCAGTCTGTGGACGAGCTGCCGAACGGCATGGATGCCGTCTATGACCGTGAGCAAAACGCCGTTTTTGTACGCCGCGGGCTTTCGGCAAACGACCTTTTCTGCGGCCTGTCCAAAGCGCTGGCGCAGGCGGAGCTTGCCCGGACCGGCGAGGAATACACCGAAGAAAATGCCGGTTTCAAGGCGCATTGCGTTTCCTATATTCTCGGCAAAGAGTTCGGTGTGGAGGTGAGCGGCTATGCCTTTGAAGCGCCCGCCGATTTTCTGCGCACCGATGACCCGCAGACGATCCGTGCCGAGCTGACCGACATCCGGGACACCGCCTATGACATTTCCGCAAGGATGATGCGGTCGCTGGAACAGAGCAAAGCACCCCGTCAGAGTGAACAGGAGCGATGACTATGGGAAAACAGGAAAAACGGGTATTGACTCTTGACCGCTATGAACATAGCGTTGTGGTCAATGCCCTCAATGAAATGCGGAACGATCTGTTGGAGGAAGAACGCCCCACCGACATTGTAGATGAAGTTCTTTTGAAGGTGATCGATGCTCCTCGTCGTCGCGGACTGCGTTCACTCGTTTCGCCCGCAAGCGAGCGAAAGCTCGACCACTCCGTCGCTTCTCCTCTCCCCACAAAGTCTGACGACTTTGTGGGGGCCCCTGTTGGGAACACGCCGCAGGAATGGGGCAGGAAACCTTTTCGGGGAGAACGGCAACGGAAAGCAAAATGGAGGGAACGCATGAGAGATAACCCCTATAAAGACTTGCCGCCGCTGGAACGCAGGCCGGACGGTTCCCTTTACCGCATGACACCGGCACAGAGGAAACAGGCAAACGCCCTGATCCGCCGGGAGTGCTGCTGTTATGAGGACGGGAACTGTATGCTCCTTGACGATGGGGACACCCACACCTGTCCCCAGACCATTTCTTTCTCGGTCTGCTGTAAGTGGTTCCGCTGGGCGGTCTTGCCGCTGGACGGGACGCTGGAAGCGGAGATTTTCCGGGATAAGGACTTGAAACGCTGTGAGGTCTGCGGCGGTGTGTTCGTCCCCAAATCCAACCGGGCAAAATACTGCCCCGGCTGTGCCGCCAGAGTTCACAGGCGGCAGAAAACAGAAAGTGAACGGAAAAGGAGGTCTTGTGTGGACAGTTAGGGGCTGAAAAGTCCTTGATTTACAAGGCTTTGCAAGCACAGAACAGGGGCAGGCAATAGAAACTACCGTCTGCCCCCGGAAACAGGCTTCTAACCGTCCACAAAACACGATATGACAAACACCATTTATATCCATCAGCCGGAAAAGGCGGTCAGCTTTACCCGGCTTCCCAATTTCCTTTTTGAAGCCCCCACATTCACACCCCTGTCCAACGAAGCAAAGGTACTGTACGCCTTTATCCTGCGCCGGACAGACCTGTCCCGGAAAAACGGCTGGGCGGACGAATATGGGCGGATTTACCTTTACTATCCTATCAACGAGGTGGTGGAGCTGCTCCACTGCGGGCGGCAGAAGGCGGTCAACACCCTGCGGGAGCTGCAATATGCCGGACTGGTGGAGATCCAGAAGCAGGGCTGTGGAAAACCCAACCGCATTTACCCAAAATCCTATGAAGCGGTTCCAAACACCGACTTCAAGAAATCCGGTTATGGTACGCCGGAGGACTGAAAACCGCACTCCACAAGTACGATAATCAATCCTCTTGAAGTACGAAAACCGGACGGTATATAGAAATACAGAGATTAAAACCATCTATTTATATCGATTCCATTCCAATCCTATCAGAGATATTTTCGGCGGGAACCCCCGCCGAAAAGGAATGGAATGGGGAAAGGAGTTCAATGGCACAACACGCAATTTTACGGTTTGAGAAACACAAGGGCCATCCGGCGGGGCCACTGGAAGCCCACCACGAACGGAAAAAGGAGCAGTACGCCAGCAACCCGGACATTGACACCAGCCGGAGCAGGTACAATTTCCATATCGTCAAGCCGGAGGGCCGCTATTATCACTTCATTCAGAGCCGTATTGAACAGGCCGGATGCCGGACGAGGAAGGACAGCACCCGGTTTGTCGATACCCTCATAACCGCCAGCCCGGAGTTTTTCAAGGGCAAGTCCCCGAAGGAGATAGCGGCCTACTTCCAGCGGGCGGCGGACTTCCTCATTGACCGGGTAGGGCGGGAAAATATCGTGTCGGCGGTGGTACACATGGACGAGAAAACGCCCCACCTGCATTTGACCTTTGTTCCGCTGACAAAGGACAACCGCCTGTGTGCAAAGGAGATTATCGGCAACCGGGCAAACCTGACGAAGTGGCAGGACGATTTTCACGCCTATATGGTGGAGAAATATCCCGACTTGGAGCGTGGGGAAAGTGCCAGCAAGACAGGCCGGAAGCATATCCCCACCCGGCTTTTCAAACAGGCGGTTTCCCTCTCCAAACAGGCCAGAGCCATTGAAGCGGCGCTGGACAGCATTACCCCGCTGAACGCCGGGAAGAAGAAGGCGGAGACCCTTAACCTTCTGAAAAAGTGGTTCCCGCAGATGGAGAATTTTTCCGGCCAGTTGAAGAAATACAAGGTCACGATAAATGACCTTTTGGCGGAAAATGAAACATTGGAAGCGAGAGCCAAAGCCAGCGAAAAAGACAAGATGAAAGGCGTTATAGAACGGGCAAAGCTGGAAAGCGAGTTACACAACATTCAGCGGTTAGTAGGCCGTATTCCCCCGGAAGTGCTGGCAGAGCTGAAGCGGCAACCGAACTATGGAAAGGAAAGGTGATTTTATAACGAATATCAGATACAAAAAGGAAACCGAAATCGTGACTTTTCAAGGGAAAGAAATCACGCTGGAAAATCTCTCCCCAATATTCACGCCGGAGCAGGAAGCGGCAAAACGCCGGGAACTGGAACAGCAGCTTTATGATGTGTTCCGCAAGTACGCCGATAAGCGGCGGAGTGAGGAAGCCAGGACATAAGTTTTTCCAGTCACATCATTGATTTACGGGGCTGTTGGCAGTATAATGGAACTGTCAGCAGCTCCGTTTCTTTTTTAAGAAAAGGAGCGACGAATGAATAATCGGATAGACGCAATCTATGCAAGACAATCGGTGGACAAAAAGGACAGTATTTCCATTGAAAGCCAGATTGAATTTTGCAAATATGAATTGAAAGGCGGTAGTTGCAGGGAGTACACGGACAGAGGATACAGCGGCAAGAACACAGACCGCCCGAGGTTTCAAGAGTTGGTGCGGGATATTAAAAAGGGCCTGATTGCGAAAGTCGTTGTTTACAAACTTGACCGTATCAGCCGTTCCATTCTGGATTTCGCAACCATGATGGAGCTGTTCCAGCAGTACAATGTGGAGTTTGTTTCTTCCACGGAAAAGTTTGATACTTCGACCCCGATGGGCCGGGCCATGCTGAATATCT
>OKUX01000342.1_pt1 | contig 12554 bp, 8 predicted proteins | sample 1606701 | NCBI WGS metagenome assembly OKUX01 (sample SAMEA3882525, study PRJEB24775) | human gut metagenome | biome: human-associated habitat; feature: intestine environment; material: feces | place: Netherlands | collected 2009/2010 | reverse complement strand
AATCCCTCCTGAACTCAAATTGTCAAAACATCCTCTACACACTCGCACAGCCGTTCCATCAGTTCCATGATGCCGCCCGCTCCAACCGCAGCTGCGAACAGTCCCATCTCAATCAGGGTCAGCAGGAACACATCCGTCCAGCTCGCCCGAACCACCGAATAGATGCCGCCGCCAAGAACGAACAGCATAACCGGCGAAAGCACCCACAGGGATAGCTGCATCAGCAGATTCCAGATAAAGCATAGAAATCGCAGCAGAAACGCAACCGGCAGCAACAGGATTTTCAGCACCAGCTTCAACAAAAAACATACGATCTTCATGGATTTCACCCCTTCGTTTTTCTTTTCATCTTCATTTTATCGTACCCGCTTGTCAAACACCACGATGTCAACAGGAAGACCTGCAAAAAATATGTAATGACACAGACTGTTTCATCTGTGCCATGTGCAATAGAAATTCCGCACGTTTGCGCCGTCATCGAATACCAGAAAGCCTCTTTAAGATCAGCTTTTGCATCTCCCAGAGTTCATCCAGTCGCTTCTGCAAATCCCGGATATCCTCCGCATAGATGCTTCCAGATTCATTGGCGCGTTTTGCGTACTGGTTCAGGTTGTTGCTGCATCGGCGAAGAAGTGTGGATACCTGCGCCACATCCGACAAATCAAGATTTACGCAGTACCCGTCCATCGCCATTTTTCTCATATAGGCACCGGTATTCCGAATCCCCAATTCTTTCTGCTTTTCACGAATCCTCGCCAGCTCTTCCGGGTTTACCCGGACATTGATCCAGTGTTCCCGAACACTCATAGTGCCACCTCCTCATCATTTCGATGTGTCATCGGCGGAATGCGCCCTGCACGGTCACGCAGCTCTGCCAGGACAGACGGCTTTTCCGTTGTTCTCTCACGGTCTGGATCATCATTTCCACGGTCATCCATATTCAGCAGTGCGTCCAGTTCTGCCAGTCTTGCACTCTTTTCCGCCAGTTCTGCCTCCTGGGGGAACGGCTTTCCAAGCTCGGCCTGCGCAGCTTCCTGCTGGCTCCTAAGATTGTCCAGCTGCTGTTCCGCCTTCTCCAGCCTTGCAGGAATCCCGGCAAGAGCATTATCCAAACGCTGGATATTGCCCGCAGCACTGGTGCCGATGGGTACCCGGTGGGTCATCTCGCCTTTCAGCAGCACCTGATACTCTTTCTGGAAGCTGTCAAATGCCAGCTCCATCTTGAAACCACGGTAACTGCCAAGCGGCACCGGCTCCAAACTCTGATTGGCTTTACAGACCGCGAGGATTGCTTCACCGGCCTCGGCTTTTTCAGTAAAGCGTGTGCCATTTACCTCCATGCCGCAGAACCCTTCTTCCGGCAGCGGATGTGCCGCCACCGTCCGAATATCCGACTGAAAGCCCTTGATGAACCCCTGCGTTTTCTCAATCTCCGCTGGGAAATATTTCATCAGCTTATCCTCCAATCGGTACTGCTGGCTCTGATGGTCCGCCTTCAATACTTTCAGCCTTGCAACATCTACATCCAAGTCCATTTTCTCCTTGATCTGCGGGTCTCCTGCACAAAGTGCCTTGATTTCCGCATAGGAAAGAGCCTGCTCATCCACATCATCACAGGAACGTACCGGAGATTTGCTGGTCATGATCTGGCTGATAAACTTCTGCTTATTCTCCAGTGTCTGATAGAGGTAGGCATCAAAGGTTCCTTCCGTCACATACTGATAAACCTGCACTTCTTTGTTTCGGTTTCCCTGACGGATGATACGACCATTTCGCTGGGTCATGTCCGCAGGCCGCCAGCCCACATCCAGATGATGCACGGCCACCAGCCTGTCCTGCACGTTCGTGCCTGCGCCCATCTTCTGTGTCGAACCTAACAACACCCGCACCTGTCCGGTACGGACTTTGGCGAACAGATCTTTCTTTTTTGCCTCGGTATCCGCATCATGGATAAATGCGATTTCTTCCTCCGGTACACCGGACTGGATAAGTTTAGCGCGGATATCCTCATAGACATTGAAGGTTCCATCGTTCTTCGGTGTGCTGAGGTCGCAGAAAAGCAGCTGGGTCAGCTTGTCCGACTGTCCTTCTTCATAAATCCGAAGCACATTCCGCACACAGGCGTTGAGCTTGCTGTTGGGGTCATCCGGCAGGAGCGGATTCATCAGCCGCTGATCCAGTCCCAGCTTTCTGCCATCCGATGTGATTTTTAGCATGTTATCGACCGACGGGTCTACCACACCGGAATGCACAGCCGCCGCCCGTTCCGAAAGCTCCGCCACCATCGCCTGCTGATGCTCCGAAGGCTGCACCACCACGGTTTCAAACTTTGCCTCCGGCACCGGCAGATGCAGCTGATCGGAAGTCTTGATATCTGCCACTTCCTTGAACATATTCATCAGCTCCGGCAGGTTGAAGAATTTTGCAAATCTTGTTCTTGCCCGGTATCCGGTTCCTTCCGGTGCCAGCTCAATGGCCGTGGTGGTCTCACCAAAGGTAGAAGCCCAGCTGTCGAAATGGGTCAGCCCTTTCTGCTGCAACGTGCCGTACTGGAGATACCGCATCATGGTGTAAAGCTCCGTCATGCTGTTGCTGACCGGGGTGCCGGTCGCAAAAATGATGCCGCGCCCGCCTGTCAACTCGTCCATATATTGGCACTTCATAAACATATCCGAAGATTTCTGCGCTTCCGATGTGGACAAGCCCGCAACATTGCGCATTTTTGTGTAGAGGAACAGGTTCTTGAACGCGTGTGCCTCGTCTACGAACAGCCGGTCTACGCCCAGCTGCTCAAAGGTAATCACATCGTCTTTTCGGTCGGTTGCCCGGAGTTTCTCCAATCTCGCCTCCAATCCTTTCCGGGTCTTTTCCATCTGTTTGATGGAGAAACGTTCGCCATTCTGGGATTTCATCTCAGCAATGGCGTTTTCGATTTCATCAATCTGGGCAGTCAAAATCCGCTCCTGCCGTTCTGCGGACACCGGGATTTTCTCAAACTGAGAATGCCCGATGATAACTGCATCGTAATCGCCAGTGGCAATTCGTGCGCAGAACTTTTTTCTGCGGGCAGTCTCAAAGTCCTTTTTGCTTGCCACCAGCAGTTTTGCACTCGGATACAGGCGCAGGAACTCGTTTGCCCACTGAAGGGTCAAATGATTCGGAACGACAAACATGGATTTCTGGCACAGTCCCAGCCGCTTTGCCTCCATAGCAGAAGCTGCCATCTCGAAGGTCTTACCGGCACCTACCTCGTGGGCCAGCAGCGTATTGCCGCCGTACAGCACATGAGCAATGGCATTCTGCTGGTGTTCCCGCAGCCGGATTTCCGGATTCATGCCGCCAAAGCGGATATGAGAACCATCGTACTCACGAGGACGGGTACTGTTGAACAGCTCGTTATACTTTTCCACCAGTTCCGCACGGCGATAAGGGTCTTTCCACACCCAGTTCTGGAACGCATCCTTAATGGCCTGCTGTTTCTGCTGGGCGAGGGTGGTCTCCTTTTTATTCAGAACCCGCTTCTGCTTGCCGTCTGCATCCTCCACGGTATCGTAAATACGAATATCCCGCAGATTCAGCGTATCCTCCAGAATTCGGTAGGCATTGGCACGGCTGGTGCCGTAGGTCATATAGGCATGAACATCATTCCGGCTCGGTGTACTCTTACCGGTGATCTGCCATTCTGCCGTCATGGGAGAGAATTTCACTTCAATATTTCGGCGCAGATAGAACGGCGGTTCAAAGGTTTCTTCCATAAACTGCTGGATATAATCCCGATTGACCCATGTGGCACCAAGACGCACATCAATCTCCGAAGCATCCAGGTCTTTTGGCTGTGCCTTCTTCAAATATTCCGCGTTCACCGCAAAGGCAGGGTCAGAGGCCGCAGCCAACTCTGCCACGCGGAGCTTTTCCCGGACATTGCCGGACAGATATTCATCAGCTGTTACCCAGCCGGTTTCCTCGCTGCCCTGCGTCATCGGGTCTTTGAAAATGACACCATGCAGTTCCTGCTGGATTTTTTCATATTCCCCCGGTGTACTTAAAAGCTCCGACATATAGGGCAAATCCACTCTGCCGCGCTCTCCGATGGAGATTGCCAGAGCCTCTGCCGGAGTATCTACGCTGGTAACAGCCCGTTCCGGTCGAATCGTCCGTTTGGTGAACATATCCGCCTTGGATTCCAGCCTGCCGTTTTCATCTACATTTTCCAGAGAGCAGAGCAGATAATAAGACGAATCTTCTGAAAAAGCCTGCGCATTTGCACGGGAGTTGATAAGCCCATACTGATCGGCGAATCGGTCATAGGCTACATTCAGTTCCCGCTGTTTCTGGGCAATCGCGTCCTCCGGATAATCGTTCAGCTGATAGTCGATCAGTTCCTGCACAATGGTACGAAGCTCCACCATGCCCTTGATCCTGCCGGTGGCTGTCGCAGAAAGGTCAGCCTTTCGCATGATGCTGTTCTCACGGAAGTAGACATCCCCATCCACCACCGCATAGGAGAAGTTCTTTACATTGGGGTCTGCCGGAATGGTTTCGCCCTGCAAGGACAGTTCTTCCTCCGGTGCCAGCTCCTGCGCTTCATAGTGACCGCCGATATGCTGCACAGCCTCATGCAGCTGGTCTCCCAGATCCTCATCCGGAATCGGAATGACCGTACATTCTTCCTTGCCGTACTGGGTACTTTCCGTTGTAATCTCACCCAGCACCATTTCCGGGTGGTCAACAAAGTAGCTGTTGAGGGTTATTCCCTCCGATGTCAGCCCCAGATGCACCCAATCCGGTTCGATATCAATGGGATGGTCTCTCTTTTGCAGAAAAATGATATCCGACACTACATCTGTACCGGCATTGGCACGGAATGCGTTGTTAGGAAGTCGGATGGCTCCCAGTAATTCTGCCCGCTGCGCCAGATACTTTCGTGCGTCCGGATTTTTGGAATCCATCGTATAGCGGCTGGTAACAAAGGCCACGATACCACCGGGCCGAACCTGATCCAGTGCCTTGGCAAAGAAATAGTTGTGGATAGAAAATCCGAGTTTATCATAGGGCTTATCGCTGACACGGTAGTTGCCAAAGGGCACATTGCCCACGGCCAGATCATAGAAGTCGCGCCGGTCGGTGGTTTCAAAGCCTGCCACCTTGATTTCTGCCTGCGGATACAATTTCTGCGCAATGCGCCCGGTGATGGAATCCAGTTCCACACCATACAGTCTGCTTCCCAGCATGGAATCCGGCAGCATACCGAAGAAGTTGCCGACACCCATCGACGGTTCCAGAATATTGCCTTTCTCAAATCCCATACCGTCCAATGCCTCATAGATTGCACGGATCACGGTAGGGCTGGTGTAATGCGCATTCAGAGTCGAAGCCCTGGCTGCGGCATATTCTTCTTCCGTAAGAGCTGCTTTCAGCTCCTTATATTCGCCTGTCCAGGCAGTTTTCTCTGCGTCAAAGGCATCTGCCAGCCCACCCCAGCCGACATAATTGGCCAGCGTTTCCTGTTCCTCCGGTGTCGCATCCCTATGCTGATTTTCTAAGGCTTTCAGCGTGTAGATGGCATCCATGTTGGCACGGAATTTCTGCTTAGGACTGCCTTCGCCGAGGTGAAAGCTGTTGATGCGGTAGTTCTCCGCATGTTTTGCTTCATGCCCTGCCCGGAACGCTTCTTCTTTTCCAGAATTCAGATCAACCACCAGATTGTGCAGGTGAACATTTTCCTCATGCCCCAAAATTCTTGCCAGATTTTCCTTGCTTTCCGAGCGGAAGATCGGATACACGGAATCCGGGTCCCGAAGTTCCACATCGAAAAGCCCGACTTTTTCAATCGTAAATGCCTTTCCGTCCAGATACAGCGTATCGCCAACGCGATAATCCGGCTGCACCGGAGCTGCGGGTTCTGGCTGCACAGTTGCAGGCTCTTTTTCAGCCTCCATGTTCCTGCCGCGAATCTCCTGCAACGCCTCTGATGCACTCACATAATCGGCAAATGTCTGCACTTTTCCGTCCGAATATCCGTAATACTCTTCTTTGACATAATCCCAGATGGCAAACGCATCTTTAGAATCCGGAAAGTTCTCGCCGGTCATTGTGACCACAAACCGTTCATCCGGTGCATAGCCAGACTCTCTGGCAAGTTCTCTGGCGTGTTCCTGCATTTCCAGCACCAGAGGATCTGTCTCTGCGTGAGCCGATTCCGGTGCTTCTTCGGATTCCATATCCGAAAATGGAATGTCCTGCTGCAAATTCTGCTTGCTCTGTTCAACATGGAGCCAGTCTTTTGCTTCTCGTTCCTGAACTTTTTCAATCAACTGCTGGCGGTAGGTCTCTGCCTCCCATTCGCTGGTAAACTCTTCGCTGACACCATCCGGCTCCACATGAATGCCGTCCTGAATATCATCCCAGACCGCATAGCCATCGTCAGTTTCCATCACGGTAAACCGCTGAGGTGCTGCCAACTCGCTACGGGCATAGATATCCGCAGCCGTATTCAGCATGTTGTCCACATGCTCATTTCCGGTATCGTAGCGTTCCGGTGGCGTTGGCGGAAACACATGGGCGGCAGTCGGCATAGGAAGCGGCGCGCCGTATTCCTGCTCCAGCTTCCGATACTCTTCCATTTCCAGCGCGGTCAGGTACTGATCATTTTCCACAAGCCGGTCTAACCGCTTATCCACCGCCGACCATGTGAGTCGCACTTCCCGGTCATGGTCATAATTGCGAAGCAGAATACCTCTTCCGTTATAATCGGCAAAACCGCGACTGCCATCCATAAAGGTATAGCTGTGGCCACCGAGACCGTATTCCGCTTTCAAGAATGCAGCTCGTTCTTTTGCGTCCCCTTGCTGCTGATACAGCGCATAAATACGGATTTTTCCGCCCTCAAAATTAGAACCTGTCCGCAGCATCCGGTCGATTTCATCCTCAGAAATGACAAAAGCGGAGGGCTTTTCGCTCTCCGCTTCTCTGGCTGCATTTTCTGCCGCCGCATCAATTTTCTGAATCTGCTCTGCTTCGGACTGAAACAGACTCATGAAGTTTAACTGTTGATAAGTTCCGTCAGAATGACTTCCTCTGCCTGCGCTTTCAGCATGTTCATGTGCTGCACCCAGGCCATCTGGTTCAATTTCTTGTCCGGTGCCGGATTCGCTTTCAGAAGCTCCGCCATCATCTGCTCCATCCGTGCGGTCGCGGTCTCCTGAATCTCCCACAGGTGCGGGTACAGCTTCTCGGTCAGGATCAGGTGATTGTACAGCAGCGTGTTGTTCTCCTGCAGGAACGCTCTGCGCATCCTCCCGTACTTGCCCAGGGGCTTCTGTTCCTGCACCGACAACTGGATGTCCGGAATCAGGTAATCGCCGTTCTTCGTGTAATTCAGCTCCATCATAGTTTTGGCTCCTTTCTGCCTGCTTATCTCTTTCATAGGTTCGGATCGTGCGTTCAATTTCCCGGAAGATCTGGCTGGACATTTCGCTGACCGCAGTTCCCAGCACATTGGCGGCAGCCTGCGTATTAAAATCAAAGATGTCCAGAAAATCCTCGTGCTCAAAATAGTCATCTGCATTGCCCACCGTCCGGGTAAAGACGGAATATGCGATGCTGACAGCGGCAGCTCTCTTAAAGGAAGCTCCGATGTTGAGTTCATCATATCCTTCCAGATAGGAATCTGCAACGATGTCACTGATCTGCCTGCGGTTTTCCTCCCAGTAATCCCTTGCAAGGCGTTCTGCCGCTTCCATGATATGATTTTCCAGAGACCCAGCACCGGCAGGAACATCAAATGCTGCATCCAGTGCGCGAATGATTGGCTGCTCATGCTCCGCATTCATTTTCCAGAGCTGTACCGGTCGGGAATTCTTCCGTTCTCCGGTATCTGCCACATCAAATACATACCGAAGTTTCGGCTGCTCCCCGCGCATATCCAAAAGGGCAATGCCCTTGGAGCCACGCTTTACATAGCGGTTCATCCGGTCATTCCAGAGATCGTACTCTGCACAGGCCGTTGCTTCTGGCCTCTGCTTATAGATCATCAGCTGTTCCGCAAAGGGATACTTATAAAGCCGTGCGGATGTGGTCAGAAACGCTGTCCACTGTTCTTTGCTGCCAGTGATCTGTGCCGCAGCTTCCTGCGCCATCTGCATATAATAAGCCGTTTTCGTCATCATCTGTCTTTTTCCTCCTCTCCATTATTCGTCCGGATATAATTCCAGTGCCTCATATTCTGCATCCGTCATCTCTGCCAGTTTCGCAAGCAGCGAGGCCGTCCACCTGCGCAGATTTCTGTCCCTGCCGGTCAGACTTTTCTGCATCTTTTGAAGCTCTTCGATCAGCCCTGTCCGTGTGCCAGGGCTGTAAAGCATCATGAGCATCCATTCGTCATCCGTAAAACGCATTTATAACTCCTTTTCTTCGCAGCACCTGCGAGGCGGCGCAGGCGGCACCGCCTCCTGCTTTTCCTTCAGCTGATCCAGAACCGATGCTTTCTCCGCCGGTTCTTCCTTCTTTCCGTTATTGATTACGCCGTCAATCATACCGTAATCGTCTTCCATTGCCATTTCTGCGGCTTTCAGGTAATTCTCCGGTTTCAAAAATCCGGGCAGTTCCTGGAAGCCGATGGAATCCACATAGTGACAGCTTACAACACCATTCTGCCGTAAAGCCACGATGTCAGACACAGAAAGACTATGCCCAGTAAAATCATCAGGGCGGGAAACATTGAATTTCGCATACAGTTCCTCCAACATCGTATTCTGATCCTTGTAGGGAAGAAGCGGAGCCGTATAAACCACTTCATAATGGTCAATATCCGGTTCCAGCCCCATCCGTTCCAGTTCGCGCATAGACGAAAAGCGTTCATATACCGTATCCTCACTGCGGCGAAGCTGCAAAATCGCATACTGGTCGGTAGCACTGTCGAGAAATGCCATCATTCTTTCGTCTGATGCCTGATTTCCATGCACTTCATCCCATTTTTCAATTCTTGCCATCATCCATTTCTCCCTTCTCCATAAACGGCAGGCCGTTTTCCTTTGCTTCCTGTCGCTGCTGTTCCCGACGCTTTTCACTGTAAGGCGGTCGGATACCGACGCAGCGTTTCGGAATTGTATACGTGACCGACCCATGCTCCCGGTGCTCCAAAATAAACTGCTCCGGATACTGTTTTCGCAGTTCCCTGAGCTTCTTAATCAGGCGGCTGTCATGGGTATAAATGCTGGCGGTATCCAGTTCATTATCAAAATTGATGACGGTTTCCTGCTCTGCCTTCGTAAGCTTGTATTTCATCGCTCCGCCTCCTTCGCCTTGGCAGCTTTCACCGGCGTATCCGTTCTGGAAGACAAATCCGAGAGTTTACCCAGCACAGATTCCCGTCTGCTGATTTCCGCTTCCTCTGCACGATCACAAAGTTCATCATAGTCAATCCGCGTCATGGTGCGGCCACCGAACCCATAATCCGAAAGAATCTGGTCTCTGGCTGCATTCATGCTGATTTCCGGGTTGTCGATCTGTCCACCGTCAATTTCCGTAAAGTCCTTATGATATAAGGTATAGTCGTAACCGTCCTCACAGGTCTGAATGGCAAGAAAGCCCTTGCTTCCCAAATCCCATGCACTGCGTTCTTCCGTAATCAGCGGCTCCGGGCGGCATGTACCACCGCCGCGTTCCAGCATTTCTGCCAGCTGACAGATGTGCAAAACATCATACCCCAGGCGCAAATGATATTCGTCCATATATTCGCAGCGAGCTGAGAACTTCCGGTTCGGATACTCAATCTCTACCGCACTGCCATCCGGAATTTTGAAACGATCCTCGTAGCTGCTGGTGATAAACCGGATATTTTTAGCATTCTCCAGTTCAGGATCAGCCTTTTTCATCTGCCAAAGAACCTTTCTGCCGCCGCGCATCTGCTCCAGCATCTCCGGGGCTACCGGCGCAACGGTAAGACCGTCCAGCTGGGGAATCTCCTTGAGTGCTGCCACCCTCGCGCTTTCTTCTAGCGTAGAAAACGGCTGTTTATCCAACACATCCCAGCCAATGTGTCCCTCGGCAATCTGCACCTTGCTGTCCATATCAAAACAATGGAATTCCACGCCCTCCTGCTTTTCCTGCAAGGAAAGCAGAGCGACATTATCCACCAGATAAGCTGCATTCATCATTTTCATGCTCATTTTTTGCCTCCAAACTCCAGCTTAAATGCTGCTGCACCGTCCTTGCCGGTCTCTACACGAACGGTTGTGTCATAGTAACGATTGGACTTCCTGGAATAGCAATGGGTAAGCCGTGCTTTTCCCTGATTTACCAGTTGCTTTGCCAGTTCCTCTGTCATCTGCTTTCCCAGTGTCTGAAAGAACCTGTTTTCCTTCCAGAGCGCAAATTTACAGCTCTTGTCCCTGCAAAACCATCCCTTTGCCGTTTCACAGACATCACTGCCGCAGGCGGGACAGGAGCCAATGACCTTGCGTTCCGGCTGCATCAGCACATCGGCTCCTTTTACAGCCTCGTAGGTTTTAACAAGTCCGCTGACCATGTTGCTGATTTCGCCCATAAAGGCATCACTGTCATACTCGCCGTGTTCTATTTTCAGCAGTTTTTCCTCCCAGTCTGCCGTCATGGATGGAGACTGAATCTGTTCCGGCACCACCGTCACCAGCGCATTTCCCTTGTCCGTAGAGCAAAGGTATTTCGTTTTCTTATCACCCCTGCGCTCGATAAAGCCTTTCTGCACCAGTTTTTCGATGATGGCAGCGCGTGTGGCCGGTGTGCCGATGCCTTTTCGCTCTACACCAGCCGGAAATTCATCCGAGCTGGCACTCTCCATCGCTGAAAGCAGAAGATCTTCGGTAAATCTCTTAGGCGGGCTGGTCTTGCCCTCTTTCAGATCGACACCGGCAAGTTCCAGTGTCATGCCTTCCGAAAGCTCCGGAAGATTACCTGCCTTCGCATTCTTCTCAGCATCTTCAACCGGCTTTCCTGCATATTGCCTCCAGCCCATATCCGTGACTGTTTTGCCTTTCGTGCTGAACTTCTGACCAGCGCACTCGGCTTCTACTATGGTCTCTGCATAGCGGCAGGGAGTGCCTACCGCGCAAATCAACCGCACCGCCAGCATGGTAAGAATCGCCTGTTCTCCACTGGGAAGAGAGGAAATGTCATAACCCGCCGCTGTTTTTGTAGGGATAATGGCATGGTGATCGGTGACTTTCTTGGAATTGATGACCTGCGCTGCATTCACCGGTGCCGGCACATCCGGCTGAATCTGAAAGCTCTGCTGGATCACAGAAACAAGTTCTGGCACCAGCGGTGCCATATCATCTGTCAGATACCGGCTGTCGGTACGGGGATAGGTTACGAGTTTCTTCTCGTACAGAGCCTGTGTGTAATCCAGGGTCTGCTGGGCAGTGAATCCCAGCTGCCGGTTTGCTTCTCTCTGAAGCGATGTCAGATCAAACAAGGCCGGGGGCTTCTCTGATTTTTCTTTCTGCTCCACCTTGGTAATGATGGCACTTCCTGCCTGACAGCACTCTGCCACCAGTTTTTCTGCTTCTGCTTTTTCTTTCATTCGCTCACCGCCTGCTTGAAAATCCCGAAATTTTAATTCTGCCGAGTAGAACGACTCCGGCTTGAAAGCCCGGATTGCTGCATCCCGCATGACCACCATCGCAAGCGTTGGTGTCATCACGCGCCCCACATTCAGGGTCTGCCCATACAGGCATGAAAAAAGCCGGGTGGCGTTGATTCCGACAATCCAGTCGGCTCGCTCCCGGCATAAAGCCGCCTCATATAAGGCATCATATTCTGTTCCCGGTCTGAGCTTCTGAAAGCCTTCCCGGATAGCACTGTCCTCCATTGATGAAATCCAAAGCCGTTCCACCGGCTTTTTGCAGCCGCACTGATGGTAAACCAGTCGGAAAATCAGTTCGCCCTCACGCCCTGCATCGGTTGCACAGATCAGACTCTCCACATCTTTCCGCTGCATGAGCTTTTTCAGGATTCCGAACTGCTTTTTCGTGCTGGCGGACACCTGATACTGCCAATGTTCCGGCAAAATCGGAAGATCATCATACCTCCACTTGGCATACTTCTCGTCATAGGCTTCCGGCTGGGAAAGTTCCACCAGATGCCCCACACACCAGCTGACAAGGTAGCCATTGCCCTCCATATAACCGTCCCCGCGCTGATCTGCCCCGATCACTTTCGAGAGACTCATGGCAACCGAGGGCTTTTCCGCTAATACAAGCTTCATTCGATACTGCTCCTTTCGCAAAAAATTAGCAGCCAGGCACCGAAGCGCATGACTGCTATGTAAAAGGGACGGCTTCTCAGCCGCCCCACCGGTCAACGCTGCGTTAATCAGACAGGTTCATCGTCCGATTCTGCTTCGTAATCCTCGTTGACATCCACTTCTTCGTCCTCGTCACCGTCATCCTCCGGCAGCTGGAGCGCGTCTTCATCCTCATCGTGATAATCCGCATCAGGGTCCGGTTGATTTTTCTTAGATGCAGGCTTTACGCCCTTCATCTTGATATAGAGATAACCGCCGACACCGGCTGCAC
>OKUX01000340.1_pt1 | contig 12695 bp, 7 predicted proteins | sample 1606701 | NCBI WGS metagenome assembly OKUX01 (sample SAMEA3882525, study PRJEB24775) | human gut metagenome | biome: human-associated habitat; feature: intestine environment; material: feces | place: Netherlands | collected 2009/2010 | reverse complement strand
TATGCCAAAGAGAAATTCGGCACAGACCGCTCCTGCCTCTTCATCAACATGAACAACTTCTACTTCTCCGGACATGGCATCGTGGAGTTCGCCGCCGAATTCCAGCGCCGCGGAGGAAAAGTGCTGTTGATAGACCAAGTATTCAAGTACCCGGAATGGAGCAAGGAACTGCGTATGTGCTACGACCGCTTCCCCAACCTGAAAATCGTGTTCACCGGCTCGTCCGTGATGCGTCTGAAAGAGGAGAATATGGAGTTGCGCGACATCGTGAAGAGCTACAACCTGCGCGGCTTCTCCTTCCGCGAATACCTGAACCTGCAGACGGGCATGAAGTTCCATGCCTATCCGTTGGAAGAAATCCTGAGCAACCACGAACAGATAGCCAAAGGCATCCTCTCCAAAGTACGTCCATTGGACTACATGCAAGACTATATGCACCACGGCTTCTACCCTTTCTTCCTTGAAAAGCGTAACTTTTCGGAGAATCTGCTCAAGACGATGAACATGATGGTGGAAGTGGATATCCTGCTCATCAAACAAATTGAGCTGAAATACCTTTCGAAGATAAAGAAATTACTATATTTGTTGGCCGTGGACGGACCGAAAGCGCCGAATGTCAGCCAACTGGCAAACGACATACAGACCTCCCGCGCCACAGTAATGAATTACATCAAGTATCTGGCAGACGCACGACTCATCAATATGGTCTATCCGAAAGGAGAAGAATTCCCCAAGAAGCCGTCGAAGATAATGATGCATAATTCAAATCTGATGTATTCCATCTATCCCGTCAAGGTGGAAGAGCAAGACGTACTGGACACTTTCTTTGCCAACACAATGTGGAAGGACCACAAGGTGAACAAGGGCGACAAGAACATCTCGTTCATGGTAGATGAGGTGATGCCTTTCAAGATTTGTCCGGAAGGAACAAAGATAAAGAATAATCCGGGAGTTACTTATGTACTGCATAAGGCAGAAATAGGCCGAGGCAACCAAATACCCCTCTGGTTATTCGGTTTCTTGTATTAAGAGAGAGATTTTTTTACTTAAATAAATAATTCAATTTAGTTATGACTAAACAGAAGAAATTCATTACTTGTGATGGTAACCAGGCTGCTGCACATATCTCGTATATGTTCTCCGAAGTAGCTGCCATCTACCCCATCACCCCCTCTTCTACGATGGCTGAATACGTAGACGAATGGGCTGCCGCAGGTCGCAAGAACATCTTCGGCGAAACAGTATTGGTACAGGAAATGCAGTCAGAAGGTGGTGCTGCAGGTGCCGTCCACGGCTCTCTGCAAGCCGGTGCGCTGACTACTACTTACACAGCTTCACAAGGTCTGTTGCTGATGATCCCGAACATGTACAAGATTGCCGGTGAATTCCTGCCTTGTGTATTCCACGTATCAGCACGTACATTGGCAAGCCATGCACTGTGTATCTTCGGTGACCACCAGGACGTTATGTCTGCACGCCAGACTGGTTTTGCCATGTTGGCCGAAGGTTCTGTACAAGAAGTTATGGACTTGGCAGGTGTTGCCCACCTAGCCACCATCAAGGCCCGTGTTCCGTTTATGAACTTCTTCGACGGCTTCCGTACTTCTCACGAAATCCAGAAGATTGAAATGTTGGAGAACGAAGACCTCGCTCCGCTTATCGACCAGGAAGCTTTGGCTGAATTCCGCGCACGTGCATTGAACCCGATGAACCCGGTTGCCCGTGGTATGGCCGAAAATCCTGACCACTTCTTCCAACACCGTGAATCTTGCAACAACTACTATGAAGCAGTTCCGGCTATCGTTGAGGAATACATGAACGAGATTTCCAAAATCACAGGCCGCAAGTATGGTTTGTTCGATTACTACGGTGCAGAAGATGCAGAACGCGTTATCATCGCCATGGGTTCTGTAACGGAAGCTGCCCGCGAAGCTATCGACCACCTCGTTGCCAATGGCGAAAAGGTTGGTTTGGTTGCCGTTCACTTGTATCGTCCGTTCTCTGCCAAGCACTTCCTTGCCGCCGTTCCCAAGACTGCCAAGAAGATTGCCGTACTGGACCGTACGAAAGAACCGGGTGCTAACGGCGAACCGTTGTACCTCGACGTAAAAGACTGCTTCTACGGTGCAGAGAATGCTCCGGTTATCGTAGGCGGCCGTTATGGTTTGGGTTCCAAGGATACTACTCCTGCTCAAATCCTCGCCGTTTACAAGAATCTGGCTATGCCGATGCCGAAGAACCACTTCACTATCGGTATCGTGGACGACGTTACCTTCACTTCTCTGCCCCAGGAAGAAGAAATCGCATTGGGCGGCGAAGGCATGTTCGAAGCCAAATTTTACGGTTTGGGCGCTGACGGTACAGTAGGTGCCAACAAGAACTCCGTAAAGATTATCGGTGACAACACCGACAAGCACTGCCAGGCCTATTTCTCTTACGACTCCAAGAAATCAGGCGGTTTCACTTGCTCGCACCTGCGTTTCGGCGACACTCCTATCCGCTCTACATACCTGGTAAATACGCCTAATTTCGTGGCTTGCCACGTTCAGGCTTACCTGCACATGTACGACGTAACCCGCGGCTTGCGTAAGAACGGCTCTTTCTTGCTGAACACCATCTGGGAAGGCGAAGAGCTGGCCAAGAACCTGCCTAACAAGGTGAAGAAGTACTTTGCACAAAACAATATCACTGTTTACTATATCAACGCTACTCAGATTGCACAAGAAATCGGTTTGGGCAACCGTACCAACACCATCCTGCAATCCGCATTCTTCCGTATCACCGGCGTTATTCCGGTTGACCTGGCTGTAGAACAGATGAAGAAATTCATCGTTAAGTCTTACGGCAAGAAGGGTGAAGACGTTGTCAACAAGAACTACGCAGCAGTTGACCGTGGCGGCGAATACAAGCAACTGACCGTTGACCCGGCTTGGGCCAATCTGGCAGACGACGCCAAGGCTGAAAACAACGATCCTGCATTCATCAACGAAGTGGTTCGTCCTATCAACGCACAAGACGGTGACTTATTGCCGGTATCCGCTTTCAAGGGTATTGAAGACGGTACTTGGGAACAAGGCACTGCCAAATATGAGAAACGTGGTGTAGCCGCATTCGTTCCCGAATGGAACGCTGAGAACTGTATCCAGTGTAACAAGTGTGCTTACGTTTGTCCTCACGCTTCCATCCGTCCGTTCGTACTCGATGCTGAAGAGCAGAAGGGTGCCAACTTCACTCAACTGAAGGCTGTAGGTAAAGCATTCGACGGTATGACATTCCGTATTCAGGTAGACGTTCTCGACTGTCTGGGTTGTGGCAACTGTGCCGATGTTTGTCCGGGCAACCCGAAGAAGGGTGGCAAGGCTCTGACTATGAAACACCTCGAAAGCCAATTGCCGGAAGCTGCCAACTGGACTTACTGTGCTGAAAACGTGAAGAGCAAACAACATTTGGTAGATATCAAAGCCAATGTGAAGAACTCTCAGTTCGCTACTCCGTTGTTCGAGTTCTCAGGCGCTTGCTCCGGTTGTGGTGAAACTCCGTACGTTAAACTGATTTCCCAGTTGTTCGGTGACCGCGAAATGGTAGCCAACGCAACAGGATGTTCTTCCATCTACTCCGGTTCAGTACCTTCTACTCCTTATACCAAGAACGAAAAGGGTCACGGTCCTGCTTGGGCTAACTCATTGTTCGAGGACTTCTGCGAATTCGGTCTGGGTATGGAGCTTGCCAACGAAAAGATGCGCGCACGTATCGTGAAGGCTATGGAAGATGCCATCGCAGCAGAAGGAACTCCGGCCGAATACAAAGAAGTATTCCAGGCTTGGATTGAAAACATGTACGATGCAGACAAGAGCAAGGAACTGGCTGAAAAGATCATTCCGATGGTAGAAGCCGCCAAAGACAAGTGCGACAGCTGCAAGACTATCGCCAGTCTGTCTCAATACCTGGTAAAACGCAGCCAGTGGATTATCGGTGGCGACGGTGCTTCTTACGACATCGGTTACGGTGGTCTCGACCATGTAATCGCAAGCGGTAAGGATGTCAACATCCTCGTACTGGATACTGAGGTTTACTCCAACACAGGCGGTCAGTCTTCCAAGGCTACTCCGGTAGGCGCTATCGCCAAGTTTGCCGCTGCCGGTAAGCGTGTACGCAAGAAAGACCTCGGTCTGATGGCTACTACTTACGGTTACGTATACGTTGCCCAAATCGCTATGGGTGCCGACCAGGCTCAGACCCTGAAGGCTATCCGTGAAGCAGAAGCATATCCCGGTCCGTCACTCATCATCGCTTACGCTCCGTGTATCAACCACGGTCTGAAGGCAGGTATGGGCAAGAGCCAGGCAGAGGAAGAAAAGGCCGTTAAGTGCGGTTACTGGCATTTGTGGCGTTACAACCCGGCTCTGGAGGCTGAAGGCAAGAATCCGTTCACGCTGGATAGCAAGGAACCGGATTGGAGCGGATTCCAAGACTTCCTGAAGGGTGAAGTTCGTTACGCATCCGTAATGAAGCAATATCCGCAGGAGGCCGACGAGCTGTTCAAGGCTGCTGAAGAAAACGCTAAATGGCGTTACAACAGCTACAAGCGTCTTTCCAAAGAAAATTGGGGCGCTGAAGTTACAGAGTAATTCCGATTACTAAATAAAGAATAGAGGCTGCTCCTGAATAAGGCGTAGTCTCTATTTGTTTTTAATTAACAATACTAAATATCACAGGTTATGATTGGATTTATCATTTGGATTATCGGTGTGGTTCTGTGTGTCAAAGCCGTACTTGAAATCATGAAGTGGCCGGTAGACGGCGTGAAGAAACTATTAGTTGCAATTATCATCCTGCTCACAAGCTGGATTGGAATCTGTGTTTATTACTTCTGGGGAAGGGAAAACCTGCCTCAAATACTGAAATAAGTTCCAGTATCATTTACAGAAGTAAACAGACGTGTATTAAGAACAAGGGGGATAGACAACAGCTATCCCCTTCTTTTCAGAAACTCGGTAGGACTCTCCCCAAACTGTTCCTTATAGCATTTCGTGAAATAGGAAGGTGACGAAAAGCCCACTTCATAGGCAATCTCCGCTACCGTCATGTCAGAGGAGGCAAGCAGTGAGGCAGCCTTTTTCAACCTCATCTGGCGCAGCAGCTCATTCGGCGAATAATTGGTCAGCGATTTCAGCTTACGGTAAAGCTGCACACGGCTCATACCCATATTCCGTCCCAAATCCTCCACATTGAGTTCCGCATCTTTCATTCTCTCCTCGACAAGCGATTTGAAGCGGGAGACGAAACCCTTATCCAAATCACTGATGGCTTCCTTCTCGATAGTCTGGTTATCTCCGAAGAACTGCCTCAACTGACGGCGGTTTGCAATGAGATTGCGGACACGAGACAAGAGCAACTGCGAATTGAATGGTTTGGAAATATAAGAATCGGCACCGCCATCATAGCCCTGGATACGCTGTTCGTCCAGCGAGCAGGCCGTCAGCAGAATCACCGGGATATGGCATGTCTGTAACTCCCCCTTCAAGCGGCGGCAACATTCCACACCATCCATACCGGGCATCATTACATCCGAAATAACCACATCCGGCACATACTTCATGGCCAGCCGGATACCCTCTGTCCCGTCTGCAGCATCCAGCACGCGAAATTCTTGCGTCAACAGTGACTTCACATAGTTGCGAATATCCGCATTATCGTCAATTACCAGCACAGTAGGACAATCAGCCTCAACCACCTCTTCGCATGCCTTCACTTCCGTATCTATCAGGGTGGACGACACGTCCTTCTCTTCGGCAGGCAACGTCACTATGGTGGGATGGTACTGCGAAACATCCTGCTTTGGGAAAGTGACGGTGAAGGTAGTACCCTTATCATCACTGTGTGCCGCAATGTTGCCACCATGCATCTCTACAAAAGCACGTACCAGCGCAAGACCGATACCGGTACCTGCCTGATGTCCGTCCACTTGATAAAAACGCTCGAAGATAGCTTCCACATCGGTCGAAGAAATGTAACTGCCGGAATTGAAAACAGACAAGCTATAGTTCTGCTCTGTCATTGACAAGCGTATAGCTATCTTCCCATTCTCCGGCGTATACTTCACGGCATTGGAGAAGAGATTGAAGTAAATGCGCTCCATCTTCTCCGCATCTGCCATCATCCGGAAGTCCGTATCGGGAGATGCCTCAAAGCTGAAAGCAATATGTTTCTTCAGCAACGCCATGCGGAAAGAGTCGTTCCAGCCCCGGAAGCTGTCGAGCAAATCAAAAGGTTCGAGATGGAGCTCCATGCGCCCGTTCTCCACCTTCCGGAAATCAAGTATCTGGTTGACCAGGCGAAGCAGGATATACACATTCTTTTTCATCAGCTCGAGGAGCTGGCGCGGCTGTCCGTCGAGGGTGCGGTTGGCAAGAAGCTGCTCTATGGGATCGGCTATCAGCGTCAGCGGAGTACGGAAATCGTGTGAAATATTCGTGAAGAACACCAGCTTGGCGTGCGTAGCCTCCTCCAGTTCATGGGAAAGCTGTTCCAACTGCGACTTCTGCACTTCCAACAGTTCCTTCTGCTGTATCAACTGAGTTTTCTGTTCTTCCAGTTTCTTTTTCTGCATGGACAGCTCACGGTTCAACCGGTTCTTGGCACGCAAGGAGAGGTAGACAGCCACCAACAAACCGACCAGCAACAATAGGGCGGACAGACTACCGTACAAGACAACCTGCTGCGTGGCATAACTGGCCAAATACTGGTTTATCTTTCCGTTCAGGGTTTCTATCTTTCCATCTAGGGTGCCGATGTGGGCGGTCTGCATCTTCATGATGAGAGCATTGTCGCGGTCGACGACGGAAGTGCCCAGGATAGTTTCACGGGGAAAATCACGCTTGTTCAGGATATCCATGGCAATCTGCATCACGCGGTCACCACCGGTAGGATATATAAACGTGGCATCCAGTTCGCCGGCAAGCACTTTCTCCACTCCATAGTCTTTGCCGGACAGGGCGTCTATGCCGATGAACCGCATATCCTTTTCCCGCCCCTCTCGGGCAGCGGCAGCATAGGCTCCGGCCGCCATACGGTCATTCTGCGCATACACCAGGTCGATATGCGGAAAGCGGCTCAGCAGAGTATCCATTTTCTCTCCGGCCTTGAGTTGCAACCAGGCACCGTCTTCAACGGCCAGCAACCGGATACCGGGATAAGCGGATATAGCCTTCACAAATCCCTGATGGCGGTCTACGGCAGGTGTGGAGCCCACCAAACCTGAGATTTCCACCACATCTCCCTGCCCATGCAGCACATTGGCCACATACTCTCCCACAGCTTTCCCTATCTCGTAGTTGTCTGCACCGACGTAGGCCGTGTATTTGTCCGAAAGGATTTTACGGTCCACTACAATCACCGGAATGCCCCGGTTGTATGCCTCCTCCACAACCGGAGTTATCGGAGTGGCTTCATTAGGGGCCACAATCAGCAGATCCACCCCTTCGGCTATCAGCTCACGAATGTCTTTTGCCTGACGGTCATTATCGTCGACAGCAGTACGGATGTCCACCTCCACATCCTCGTAGAAATGGGCTTCACGGAGTATCTCACTGTTCATCTGGCGCCGCCATTCATCCTCGCTACATTGGGAAACGCCGATACGGAAACGTGCCTCGCGCCGGGAGCAGGCAACCGCCACTCCCCAAAGCACGAGCAGAAAGAATAAAATCCGAAGGTTATGCTGTCTCATCTTCACTTTCCTCTGATTTAAGATTGCAGATGAGCAAAGATAACGAAAAATGTGAAAAGAATAAGAAAAATCTATGCCAGCCTTTCTTTCAAGGCCACCGGCAATTCCGGCATGGCACCGCTCTGGGTACATACATAGGCAGAGACTTCCACCGCCAGTTTATGGGCATCGGGCACCTGCTTCCCGCTGAGAATGGCAGCGGTGAAGGCTGCCGTGAACGAGTCACCGGCTCCAACGGTGTCCGCCACCGGTACCTTGGGCGTCTCCTGGAAGGAAACCACTCCCGGAGTGAACACATAGCTGCCGTTCGTTCCACAAGTCAAGATAAGCATTTTCAGGTTATATTTAGCCAGCAGAATCCAGCATTTGTCCTGCAAGTCGATGCCCGGGTAGCCGAAAATACGGCTGATGGTCACCAGCTCCTCATCGTTTATCTTGAGGATGTTGCAGCGGCGCATGGATTCGCAGAGTATCTCTTTGGTATAGAACCCTTGGCGGAGATTGATGTCGAATATCTTCAGTTGCCCCTCCGCATCGGGCATCGTGTCGAGAAAACGGTTGATGGTGATGCGGCTTGTTTCACTGCGTTGCGCCAAAGAGCCGAAACATACGGCACGCGTGTTCAGTGCCAGACGCTTCAGTTCGTCGGTAAAGGGAATGTTGTCCCAGGCCACGCCTTCTTTTATCTCATAGCACGGCACGCCCACGGCATCGAGCGTCACCTGCACCGTTCCCGTGGGGTAAGGCACGCGCTCAATCTGCGTGCGCAGCCCCTTCCGGGCGAACACATCCAGAATCTCGTCCCCATCCGCATCGGCACCTACGGCACTGACCACACGGCTGTCGAAACCAAACTGCGATGCATGGTAAGCAAAGTTTGCCGGAGCACCGCCTATCTTCTTTCCTTCGGGGAGGCAGTCCCACAGAGCCTCGCCCATACCTACTATTATCTTATTCATAATATTATATTGTTTAATGAATGATATATTTTATTCACGGCAAACTCAATGTCCTACCCACTGCAAACCTAATAAAAAAGTTCCTAACTATAGAATGAAAAGTTGCCAATTATCTATTAAAAAGTCTCTAAGAACTAAGGATTATCTCTATCCCAAGGCTTGGGATAGACATCCGCAACCTTGGGACAGATATCCGCAACCTTGGGACAGATATCCGCAGCCTTGGGATATGTGTCCGCAGCCTGCGAACAAAGATTACCGCTTCATACGCAGCATATAGAAGAACAAGTACACTACCCCTACCGTCATCACAGCCACGGCACCGCTTTGTCCTACAGCATCACTTGCCAAGCCCATTGCTATCGGAAATACCGTACCGCCGAAGAGCCCCATAATCATCAAACCGGAAACCTCGTTCTTCTTTTGTGGCATAGCAAGCAACGCCTGAGAGAAGATAACCGGAAAGATGTTCGAATTGCCGAAACCGATAAGGGCAATGCAAATGTATATCATTGTCTTTTCATGGAAAACGAACAACCCTACCATCGCAGCCAACATACATAACACGCTGATGCCGAAGAAGGTTCGGGGAGCCATCTTCTGAAGAATGAAGGCGCCGAGAAAGCAACCCGCCGTGCGGAAAATGAAGTAAAGGCTGGTGGCAAAGCCGGCATCGGCCAGCGTCATGCCCAGACGCTCCATCAGGATTTTGGGCGCTGTGGTATTCGTACCTACATCAATGCCCACATGGCACATGATGCCCAGGAAGCAGAGAAAGATAAACGGCTTGCCCAGCAGGGCGGTGATTGCCATTCTCTGGCTGAGCGGTACTCCCCGAAGGTGGAAGGGCGTCCCTCTTCCTTTTCCTCGCGGATGGAAGTACCGCTCAGCCAGAGAATGGCAATCACCGCAATGACCATATAGACCGGGAACAGCACCCTCCAGCCCATGCCCAGAGACGGAATGGCCTGCGTAGCTCCCCACATGGCGATGTATGGAGCCAGAAACGAAGCAATGGCTTTTACAAACTGTCCGAAGGTGAGCGTACTTGCCAGCCGCTCGCCGCTTACGATATTGGAAAGCAGCGGGTTGAGCGACGTTTGCATCAGCGCATTGCCGATGCCCAGCAATGAGAACGAGAGCAGCATCAGCACGTAGCCGTCTCCGAAAACCGGGAGAAGCAAAGAGGCAAACGTGATGACAAGGCTGAGAAGCACCGTCTTCTTGCGTCCGATGCGGTTCATCAGCATACCCGTAGGTACGGAGAAGATGAGGAACCAGAAGAACACCAGAGACGGGAATATGTTGGCTTGCGAGTCGGTCAGGTTCAAGTCGGCCTTCACGTAGTTGGAGGCGATGCCCACCAAATCCACAAAGCCCATGGCGAAGAAGCAAAGCATGACCGGAAAGAGCTTTGCCAAGGAAGAATTCTTAGTATTTTCCATGCTGAAGATTATTATCTGTTATTTTAATCCGAGTTTGTACACAGTAAACGAGGTGACATTGCAGCTTCCACCTTTAGCATAGAAACTGATGCGGTTGTAAGGTTCCGACGGGAATACAAGATTTGTCATGGCAAAACGTCCGTCGTTGCCAAACGCTTCAATGCTCGACTTGTCTACGAACAAGCGGAGTTTAATTTCATTGCCACCCTCGACAGGAGCCACGGTCACTGCAGGGAAGTCCTTGCTGAACGACACCTCACCACTCTCGGTACGGTCCATGGTGAACGTCTTTTCCGCCAGGTTATAGTACATCTCCACCTCCTCGCCTTTCGAGTTAAAGAGCTGGAATCCTATCACATCCGCATCCTTGTTCTTGATGGTCATTTCGATTTCATACGTTCCGGAATTGTCATTCAGCAGTTTGTCCAGATTATACGTGCGGTCTACCTTGAAAGCACGCTTCTTGCTGCCTTTATCCCTCAGTTTCAGCAATTCGGGAGACGGGGTTACCTTTACATAGGTTTCACCCTCCGAGGTATAGAGCGAAAGGTCGCGCGGCACGGAGTTGGCACTACGGTATTGGCGGGTGGGCACATCGTTGGCATATTGCCAGTTGCTCATCCATGCCAATGCAATGGCACGTCCTGCAGGAGCATTGCTCCAAGTGACAGTTGCATAATGGTCTTTTCCCCAGTCCATCCATTTCGTCACTGCGGGAGACTCGTTCACGAATCTCTTTCCGTCAAATGTCCCCACGAAATATTGTGTGGCAGAGCCACCGAACGGTCCACCCGGATTGAGGTTACAGACGAGTACCCACTTCTTCAGTTCCGTACCTTCAACCGGCAGTTCAAGCAGGTCGGGACACTCCCAGACTCCGCCGTGAGCACCTTGTCCTTCACCGAATTTGCTCTCCAGCGTCCAGCTCTTCAGGTCGGCAGAAGAGTATATCTCCATTTCCTGCCCTACGGCAAGAACCATGATCCATTTCTTGGTATCTTCGTGCCAGATGACTTTAGGGTCACGGAAGTCGCGCTGCGTGGAAGTCAGGATGGGATTTCGCGCATACTTCTTGAAGGTCTTTCCGTTGTCAAGGCTATAGGCCATGCTCTGCACTTGGCGGTCGCTTGCCGATGTATAGAAAGCAATGACGGCACCGGCACCGAACCCGGCCGTATTATCCTTGTCGACAACACAAGAGCCACTGAAAATTGTTCCCAGCGCATCGGGCGAAATAGCATCTCCGTGATGTTCCCAAGTGACGAGGTCCGTACTGGTGGCATGTCCCCAATGCATGTTCCCCCACATGGAGCCGTAGGGATTATGCTGGTAGAACAAATGGTAGACCCCGTCTTTGTAGAACATTCCGTTAGGATCATTCATCCAACCGTAAGCCGGGCTGAAATGATACACCGGACGGTACTTCTCCCGGTTCGAAACATCGAATTCATCCGACAGTTTCATTTCTTCCCAGCATAAGGCCGAATCCGGAATAAGCTGGAAGTTGAAAGAGAGATGTTTATTATCGAAGCCGGTCAAATCGACCGGAACAAAATAGTCAACCTTATTGACTGCCAATCGCACGTTCATACTGCGTACAACATCATTGTCCGCTATCATATACAATTTTGCCTCCGGAGAAGCCTCTTCCACCGGCAGCAGCAAAAACTTCTTCTGCTCGTCAATTTGGACGATACTCTGTCCGTCACCCAGATGTTTAATCACGAAAGGAGGATTTATGGCCTGGCATGTGAAGACAGCCACGGTAGTTCCTAATATAAATACGGTAAGCGTCCTTCTGATTGTCCGCCAAAAGTCTTTTAAATGAATCATGTTTCTGTTGGTATTAAATTAATTATGTTTTTCTAGCATGCAAAGATACGCCACCAAGCAGCAGGAGACTATCTTTTTTGTTTCAAAGCATACTACAAATGTTACATTCCATCCTTAAAAAGGTATCTGTATGTCACTGGGGAACATACATAGAATTCAATTCATGAATTGTCAACTGTTTCAACTTTGTTTGTCCGCCTTCAACTGATATGGTGACAGAAGGAGTGTTTTTTTCAATCAGATGATAGAAAGCAGCAGACAGTGCTCCTTGATTGACGAAGATTTCTACAGAAGCAATATCCGACAATATATCCAATTCAATTCTTCCTTCATTGGGCTTTAGCACCATCTGCTTCAAGGTTTCCCCATTCTCTTTCTCAACAGTGAGTATCTGTTTGACAGAATCGTAAATCAAATTCAAACCATTAATATCAAAAGCCAATATCTGCGCATCAACACTATCTACAGCAAAACCCGTTTTCAGATAGAAGGCAGGAGTATTCAACTTTGTCGTGAAACAATTCTTTTCTTCAACTACCAGACTCTTCCAGATGTACTTTCTCCCATATAATAAAGCGAGTTCATTTACCGGCATACTTTTTAAGACATATCCTTTATCAACCCGATGTAATGTTAATTCACGCGGAAAGGACATTTGTTGATTGAAAGGCATATCCGGGAAATTACTTCCGTTCATCCATGCTATTTGTATTCTTCGGTCATCTGGTG
>OKUX01000316.1_pt1 | contig 13421 bp, 7 predicted proteins | sample 1606701 | NCBI WGS metagenome assembly OKUX01 (sample SAMEA3882525, study PRJEB24775) | human gut metagenome | biome: human-associated habitat; feature: intestine environment; material: feces | place: Netherlands | collected 2009/2010 | reverse complement strand
TATAAGAAGTATAGATATATGCTTCGTCCCCATGGTCCGAATTGATGATTTCCTTGCCGCTATATGCACCGTTACCGTCTGTCATGCGTCTGATGACCGGTTCCAGGTCTGTGCGTTTTATAATCTGGCCATCTTTGTCAATCGTGAACGGGTCTTCAAGATAGATTTCAAAAAGTACTTTATAGCCTTCGGGGACATCATACTTTACGTTTACTTGGATGGAAGATGTCGTAGAAAAATCAAAAGAGTTGGGAGTCTTCTCATCGTCTTTTCCATTATCGGGATTGTAGACGTCATGTTCGCATCCTATGGATAGGAATGCCAGCATAATGCTGCATAATGTCAAAGCCAGCATCTTGCATGTCAGGTTAGAATAGATTGGTTTCATAATGCCTTTGTTTTTAGCTTGTTTACTTGTTGCAAAGGTACTATAAAAGTTGTAATATATATCTATATGTGCTCTGTTCTTCTCATTAAATACAAAAAATAGGTAAAAAAGGGTACTGCTTGTTGTTTTATTCGCCAGTATAAATACATGCTTGCTTGGATTTCTTTTCTTTTTCATTTGCTTATTTCGTTTCAAATCAATATTTTTAGGCTTTCGTTCAACCTTTTAATACGATTTATGCTATGGACCAATTGCTTTTCTGGCTGGTTCCAGCCGCTTCTATTATGGCACTTTGTTTTGCCTGGTATTTCCATCGTCAGATGATGAAAGAGAGTGAGGGTACGCCTCAGATGATTAAGATTGCCGCTGCTGTGCGCAAAGGTGCTATGTCTTACCTTCGCCAACAATACAAGATTGTGGGCTGGGTATTTCTGGGGCTGGTTATCCTTTTCTCCATTATGGCATACGGTTTCGGAGTGCAGAACTCCTGGGTGCCGATTGCTTTCCTTACCGGAGGATTCTTTTCCGGACTTTCCGGCTTTTTGGGTATGAAGACGGCCACCTACGCATCGGCTCGCACTGCCAATGCGGCACGCACATCGCTGAATGCCGGACTACGCGTGGCTTTCCGTAGCGGTGCGGTGATGGGACTGGTAGTGGTTGGCCTTGGCTTGCTTGATATATCTTTCTGGTATCTGTTGCTGAATGCTGTAATTCCGGAAGATGTAATGACTCCCACCCATAAACTCTGCATCATTACCACTACCATGCTGACTTTCGGTATGGGCGCTTCCACGCAGGCATTGTTTGCACGCGTAGGTGGCGGTATCTATACAAAAGCTGCCGATGTAGGTGCCGACCTTGTGGGAAAGGTGGAAGCCGGTATTCCCGAAGACGACCCGCGTAATCCTGCCACGATTGCGGATAATGTAGGCGACAATGTAGGCGACGTGGCAGGTATGGGGGCTGATTTGTACGAAAGTTATTGCGGTTCTATCCTTGCTACGGCTGCCCTCGGTGCTGCGGCTTTTATCCACTCGGGTGATACGCTGATGCAGTTCAAGGCCGTAATCGCTCCGATGCTGATTGCAGCCGTCGGAATATTGCTTTCCATTATCGGTATCTTCTCCGTGCGTACCAAAGAGAATGCGAAGATGAAGGACTTGCTGAACTCACTGGCTTTCGGTACTAATCTCAGCTCTATTTTGATAGTTGTCGCCACTTTCTTTATCCTGTGGTTGCTGAAGTTGGACAACTGGCTGTGGATTTCCTGCTCCGTGATAGTGGGTTTGATAGTAGGTATCATCATCGGGCGGTCTACGGAGTACTATACTTCCCAATCCTACCGTCCTACCCAAAAGCTGAGTGAAAGCGGAAAGACCGGTCCGGCGACAGTCATAATTTCTGGTATAGGCTTGGGAATGCTTTCTACGGCTATTCCGGTGATTGCCGTGGTGATAGGTATCATTGCTTCTTATCTCTTTGCTTCGGGCTTCGACTTCTCTAATGTGGGTCTGGGGCTCTATGGTATTGGCATTGCCGCAGTAGGTATGCTTTCTACATTGGGCATCACGCTTGCTACAGATGCTTACGGACCGATAGCTGACAACGCGGGTGGCAATGCGGAAATGTCCGGTCTGGGTGAAGAGGTGCGTAAGCGTACCGATGCGCTTGACTCCTTGGGCAATACTACAGCCGCTACGGGCAAAGGCTTTGCCATCGGTTCCGCCGCTTTGACGGGATTGGCTTTGCTTGCATCATACGTCGAGGAAATCCGTATCGGGCTGACCCGCCTCGGGACTACCGAACTGTCGCTTCCTCATGGCGATGCCGTGGCTCTTCAAGATGCCACTTTCTTCGACTTTATGCATCACTACGATGTGACGCTGATGAATCCGAAAGTTCTTTCCGGTATGTTTCTGGGCTCGATGATGGCATTTCTTTTCTGTGGATTGACGATGAATGCGGTAGGGCGTGCAGCGGCCCATATGGTAGACGAAGTGCGCCGCCAGTTCCGCGAAATCAAGGGAATCCTTACGGGAGAAACGGAGCCTGATTATGAGCGTTGTGTGGCAATCTCGACGAAAGGGGCGCAACGCGAGATGGTGATTCCGTCACTGATAGCTATCATTGCTCCGATTGCGACGGGACTTATTTTCGGTGTTCCCGGTGTGCTCGGCCTGCTGATTGGCGGATTGAGCAGTGGTTTCGTGCTTGCCATCTTCATGGCAAATGCCGGTGGTGCATGGGATAATGCCAAAAAGTATGTGGAAGAAGGCAACTTTGGCGGCAAAGGCAGTGAAGTCCACAAGGCTACAGTCGTGGGTGACACCGTAGGAGACCCGTTCAAGGACACATCCGGTCCGAGCTTGAATATCCTAATCAAGCTGATGAGCATGGTAGCCATTGTGATGGCAGGGCTTACGGTTGCGTGGAGTCTGTTCTAGAAAGAGTTTTTCCCCGTATCCCACCAAAGGCGGGTGGCGCCGTTATCTGCGCCACCCAGTTTTTCCGTGAGGGTGGCGTATTGTGCCGGGTCGGCAGTGGCGGCGTCCGTTGAGAACGGAAGGCGGCGGATCATGATATCCGTATCAATCACTTTTCCGGTGTTGTTTTGGACCTTGAAAAGTTTGGGGTATCCGGTACGGCGTTGCTCAGCCCATGCCTCATAACTTTCGGGCCAGCATGCCAGCCACTTCTGGGTAATAATCTTTTCGAGTTTCGTCTCTATGTCTGCATCTTCTTCCCATTTGGGGGATATGGTAATCAAGGCTTTCATGTCCTTGCCTACCTTGCCGCCTGAGACTACATCTTTATAATCGGCAGGGGTTTTGTCGCTTTCCAGATATTCGGAGGCACCGGCACAGTCCCACTGTGTAAATGAAGTACTTACCCCGTATTCATAGCATGTGCGGGGATTCTCTTTGGTATAGCCACGGAGGGCTGCTTCGGCCCTGAGCAGCCAGACTTCTGCCGCACTCATCAATACGGCTCCGGTCTTTTCGCCGATGGTACTTGTGTTGAGGGAAGAGCAAAAACTGTAAATGTTGGCGTCACCGTCTTTCATGGGTAACCCGATGGGAATGCCTAACAACTGTTTTTGATAACCTTCGAGAAGGGCGGTGTTATACCATTTCTTGCCACGCGGGTCCTCATAACCGTTGATAATGGATTCCATCGAGGCATTCATGTAGACTTCACCCCAACCGGCAACGGCACACAAAGGATTGATATAGTTCTTGCCCATTACAGCGATGGTTTCCCTTGCACCTTCCAGTACACCTTGATTGTCATTCAGTGCTTTGGTTGCTTGGTCTTTGGCAAGTGTTGCATCCACATTGGAGATGCGCATGGCAAGGCGCAAACGTAGTGAGTTGGCAAACTTTAACCACTCCTTCAAGGTCTTGCCGTTGGTCAGCATATCATACTCTTTGAATTTGTTGTTGTCACCGCCCTCGTCCAGGTATTCCCTTATCAATTGCTGCCCTTCGTCCAGGTCTGCAAAGAAGCGTGTATAGGCTTCTTGCAGTCCGTAAACCCGGGGTGTCTCACCCAGTTGATGGTAGACCAGCGGACCGTATGTATCGGCAATGCGGTGCATCAGTTCCACTTTCAAAATTTCGGTAATGCCGAGGTAGCCTTTCAAGTTGTCATTGCCATAAAAGTTCTTTTCTGCCTTCTGCACCTCCGTGTAGACATATCCGTAAGTACATTGCCATGCGGCATTGGTCCAGCCTGAGTTCAGGTTGTAGCAGGCGTTGGATTTCATGAATTTAGGAATAGGGTCCATGAAGTAGCCGGAGAACATGTCATGGTTCAGGGATTGTGTCATCTGCCATACCCAATTTAAGCCAACAGAACCTATATTGAAGTAGATACCCGACTGTATGGGTTCGAATGGAGCAGTCAGGTTCTGGAAATCTATTTCCTTTTTGTCGTCCGAGAAACCTCCCTTGATTTCGTTGTCGTTCTCAAAACCGCCGGTGCAAGCTGCAAGCAGCAATATGCTATGGCAGAAAAGGAATATGATGCACTTGTTTTTCATAAGGTATTCATTTTAAAAGGTTAATCTTAGGTTAAAGCCGATATTCCGGGTAGTAGGCATGCCAAACACGTCTACTCCTTGATTGTTGTTGCCTACGGACATTACTGCATCGGGGTCGAACGGTGCTTCCTTCTTTAAGAAACACAAGTTGCGCGCTGCCAATGATACGTCGATTCCCTTTATGAATCTACTGTTTTCCAGTATCGTTTTCGGGAAAGAATAGCTCAGTGATACTTCACGGAGTCTGATGCAGGTTGCGTCGTACATATAATATTCGGAGATGGCATTTCTGCCGCCTACTGCGCTGTAGAATGCTCTCGGGTCGTTGAACTTCTGTCCCTGGTATTCTACATATCCCCGGGTGCGGGCATCTTCGGTGACTTTGGTCACGCCGTTGGCATCCAACTCAGACTGTGTCAGTGACATGACTTCGCCGCCAAAGCGGAAATCTATCAGGAAATAGAGCTCCAGGTCCTTGTAGGTAAGTGTGTTGCTCCATCCCATCGTGAAGTCAGGATTGGCATTCCCAAGCAAATCCTTGTTTCCGGTATTTCCCAAAGGCCTTTTGCTGGTTTCATCAACCATGATGCTGCCATCCTCGTTACGGCGGAAAGCATTTCCATAAATATCCCCCAGGCTGCCTCCTTCTTTGACACGCATCTGATAGCCTGCGTTGAAACCTTCTTCGTAGTAGGAAAATTCCGGATAGTCAGGATGCAGGGTCACTACTTTGTTCTTGTTGGCGGACATGTTGATGAGACTCTTCCACGAAAAGTTTCTGTATAGTAGCGGAGTGGCGTCTACCGTCAGTTCAAAACCCTGGTTACGTATTTTTCCGGCATTGACATACCGGTATTTATAGGTGGAGCCCGTAGGATTGTCCATTCTCAACAACTGGTTCTTGGTATTGGTCTGATACCAAGTGAAGTCTATCCCGAAGCGGTGATGGAAGAAGCGCCATTCTGTACCGAATTCGATGGAGCTGCTGATTTCCGGTTTTAGGTCACCGCGCTGTTCTACGGTATTTACATTGATACTGCCGCCTACCATGATGATGTCTACCGGATTGGTGATTCCTATCGGGAGGTCATTACCGACTTCCGCCCATGAAGCGCGCACTTTTGCAAAACTTATCCATTTGGGCAGGGAGCAGGTTTTGTTAAGAATCCAGGTAGCTCCTATGGAGGGATAGAAGAATCCGGTATTCTTGCTGTCTGTGTGGGCTAATGTGGATGACCAGTCGTTACGTGCGGTAATGTCCAAGTATAGTAGTCCTTTCCAGCCCCACTGCATGGTGGCAAATACTGATTGGAGCGTGCGTTTGCTGTCGATGCTCTGATTTACGGCTGCTTTGGAGTCCATCACTACATTGGGGACGGTAAATACATTCGGTTTGTAGAGGGAAGCAAGCCTTGAGTCTATTGTCAGTGAATTGACTTTACTCATGTTGATGCTGGCTCCCAGTGCCGTATTGAGGGAAAAGTCATCAAATTCCTTGTTGAACAAGACCATTGCGTCACCGTAGACTTGGATTTCCTGGCTGTCCGACCAGATGTAACGTCCGTTTTCCTTGTCCTCGTATTTGCCGGCGATGTTGGGAGCTGTAGTGGCATACATCTTATTGTCGAATTTATCACTGATATAATCCACATTACCCCGTACCTGCAGGTTGAAGTAGTCCGTAATGTGCAGATTGGCTCTGGCCGATGCCACAGCGCGATAACGCTTGTAGCCACTGAGCACGCGTTTTTTCAGCCAGTAGGGATTCTGTCCCCATTCACTGACGGTACCATCTCCATTCTTTTCAATCCAGTTTTGTGTCATCATATTGCGGTCGGCATTCCACGTTTCAAAGTTTTCTCTGTAAGTGCTCATGTCTACGCCACGTGGGAAACTGTACAAGCTGACCAGCGGATTCAGATAATAGCCGCCGGTAGCAGGGGAGTTCTTGACGGTTTGGGTCATTAGTGTTGCAATGCCGTCCAGTTTCAGCTTGTTGTTGAAGAGGCTGGCCGTTTCGTGTAGGTTCAGGTTATTCTTCTGTAGTTTGTTATTGTCCACAATTCCTTTAGCCGTGGTGTTGGCGTATGAGAAATAAGTTTGTACCTTTTCATTTCCGGTAGTGATGGCCAGCGAATTGAAAGTGGTGATGCCATTGCTGAAGAATTCGCCTATGTTGTCATAGTCCGTTACATTGCCTTTTGTACCCCAGCTTGCCGTACCGCCATCTTCGTTCCGGCCGTATGTATTTTGGAATTCGGGGGTACTGATGGCGTGACTTACGGTCAGGTTGGAGGAGAATGTAACGCGCTGCAGTCCGGCCTTTCCCTTTTTAGTGGTGATCAGAATGACGCCATTAGCTGCCTGCGAACCATAAAGCGCGGCGGCAGAAGAACCTTTCAGGATGTTGATGCTTTCTATGTCGTCCGGATTCAGGTTGGAAATCCCGTCACCGGCATCACGGTTCAATCCATCGTAGTTACCGCCGATTACGGTGGAGGTGGATTCTGTTGAGCTGTTCAGCATAGGAACACCGTCAATTACGTACAAGGGCTGGTTGTTGCCGCTGGCAAATGCAGAGCGTGCACCGCGAATGACGACTTTGGCAGAACCTCCTAAATTGGCGGTTTTATTGATTTGTACTCCGGCCGTCTTTCCTGCCAGTGTATTAATCATGTTCGGCTCTTTGGCACGGGTCAGCTCACTGCTGCTTATTTGTTGGGTAGAATAGGTCAATGAGGACATTTTCTTCTGGATACCCATGGCGGTTACCACTACTTGCTCCAGGGCGAGGCTCTTTTCTTCCATCCGGATGTGGAGATTATTTCTACCGTTCAGGGCAATGGTTTGCGGTTCATAACTGATGTAGGATACGACAATAGTGGCATAAGGAGGGATATTCATACTAAATTCTCCTTCGGTATTGGTGATAACACCATTGGCGGTCCCTTTTTCAAGAATGTTGGCACCGATAATCGGTTCGCCTTTGGAGTCCGTCACCTTTCCTCTTACAGTAGCCATTTCCTGCAGAGTGTCTGTCTTATCCTCAGCACTCCTGCTGTTTTTGGTTAAAACGATGTTTTTGCCTTCCATCACATACTTGATGTCTGTCCCTTTGAACATTTGGTCAAGTACTTCGGAAACAGTTTGGTTGCTTGCATTGATGTCGACGGTACGGCGTACATCGACGTTCTGTTTGTTATATACAAATAAGTATTCTGTTTGCGATTCAATTTGCTCGAGAACTTGCCCTACTCTCAGCCGGGCATTTTGAATGCTGACCCTGGCATTCTGAGAGTAGCAGTTCCCGCTGTACACCTGAAATATAACAAGCAGGAGAAGGAATAATGTGATTTTCATAGGTTTGCAATAATTGCTTAAAATCTAATTTTTTTAGATAAAAAAGCCTCATCAACAAAATTTTTCTCATATCTTTGTCACTGTGTTAAGTTAATAAATTGATTAAGGTCGATTTTTGACTGTTTCGGATCGGAAAGTATGGGGGTACTTTCCGATCTTTTTTTCTTACTCATATATAACAATTGAATCCTTTTCTTCGTTGATGCGGAACTTGAAAGGATGGTCTTTCGAGATGGTCCGCAGTATATGTTCGATGCCGTCCTGCTCTCTGAACTTGCCGGTAAAGCTGCCGTAGTTCAGCAGTTGAGGACTGGCAACGGTTATCTTTACATTATAGTATTTCTCCAGTCTACCGAGGATACCGCTGAATGGAGCGTCGTCAAAACAGTATAGTCCCTCTTTCCAGCGTAGATATTCATAGGAAGGAAGGACGGCCTTTCTACATTTTCCGTTTTCATTGAGAAATACCTCGTCTTTCTGCAACCTGGTGATTATCTGGCTGCTGTTGGCCGGATAGATATCGACGATACCTTCCACCAATGTGGTTCCGAACTCATGGCTCCCACTGTAGGCACAGACGTTGAAACTCGTTCCTACAACTTTTACCTTGTTCGTTTCTGTATGTACATAGAATGGGATATTCTTGTTTTTGGCTACTTCAAAGTAGGCCTCTCCGTCCAATTCCACATTTCGTTCGTTGCGTCCGAAGTTGGCGGCATATTTCATGGTGGACTTGGAGTTCAGCCATACGCGTGTTCCATCGGCGAGGGTAATTTGGGCCCGTTGTCCGGCAGGCACAGTGACTGTTTGCAACTGCACCTCCTTGTTATATAAAAAGTCGGAGGTGATGAAATAACCGGCAATGGCGACAATGGTGACGGCGGCTATACGGGCCGCCCAGCGGAGCATCGGCATGATGCGCACCGTTTTCTTTTCATTGTTTCCCTGCTTGTCCGAGAACAAGGAAATGTCGTATATCATGCGCTCTTTCAGGAAGATGTCCCGGTTTTCATCCGAGGCGTCTATCCAGTCGAGTATCATCTTTTCTTCTTCAACGGAAGTAATACCTTTGAAATATTTATATAATAGCTCTTGGTTCATTGTCAATAATTTATTTCTTTTCTAAAACGTGCTCTTTTTACCTTTTGTATATATAACCGGAAAGTGGGCGGTAACCCTATTCCGTAGAAGCATTTTTTAGGATATTAATATTATGAGTATGGTAACAAGATAATCTTTCAGTCTCAGCCGGAGAATCCGCAGCACTTTGGTGATGTGTGCCTCTACGGTTTTAAGTGATATGTCCAGACTATCGGCAATCTGCTTGTTTGCCAGGTTCTGGTATCGGCTCAACATGAATATCTTCCGGCTTTGCTCGGGCATTTCCTGTAAGGTCTTATTTACGATATGCTGTATTTCCGTGTTGAATATCTGGTCCGGTTCGCAGGCTTTCAAGGTGGAGATGCGTAAGTCCAGTTCGCGCAGGTTGTGGCTGCTGATGGTTTCTTCCGCTCGCAGACGCACCTGCTTGTGCTCGAGTACGTGCAGGGCTTTGTTCTTTATGATAGTCAGCAGCAGGGCATGCAGGTTACTGTTTTCTTCCCAGCGGTCTCGGTTTTCCCATAAGGCAATCATGGATTCCATCACAACGTCTTCCGCTTCTGCTTTATCCCTGAGATAAGAATAAGCAAAAGCCAGAAACTTTTCTTGGTTTTCCTGGAAAAAGCGTGAGAAAAGATTCATAGTATGTAGGCTCCTTAAACCGGACATTAATTGAGGTTCTTTATGGAATATAAGGCTTTACATAGCAAAAAAACATAATCTTTTTGGAATATGCAAGCATTATGCCTTGTTTTTTCAGAGCCATTTCTGGCAGTATTGACAAAAAGAAAGCCTGATGGGGTTCCACCAGGCTTTATATACTTAAAGAATAAGAAATTTCTTATTTCTTTTCCGGTCTTTCTTGTCTTTCCGGTCTCGGAAGCAATACTTTGCGTGACAGCTTAAATTTTCCGGTCTTCGGGTCGATGTCGAGAAGTTTTACGTCAATTTCATCACCTTCCTTGATACCGGCTTCTTCTACTGTTTCCAGACGTTTCCAGTCGATTTCGGAGATATGGAGCAAGCCGTCCTTACCCGGCAGGAATTCAACGAATGCACCGTAAGGCATAATGGAGCGTACCTTGCCTTTGTAGACTTCGCCTACTTCGGGGACAGCTACAATCCCTTTGATGATACGCATAGCATCATCGATGCTCTTCTTGTTGGTACCGGCGATTTCGATTCTACCGATGTTGTCCACTTCTTCAATAGTAATGGTAGCACCGGTTTCTTCCTGCATACCTTGGATAATCTTTCCACCAGGGCCGATGACAGCACCGATGAATTCCTTGGGAATGGTCATTGTCTCGATACGCGGAGCGTGAGGTTTCAGGTCTTCGCGAGGCTCGGCAATGCACTCGGTGATTTTGCCCAAGATATATTCGCGGCCTTCTTTAGCCTGCAGCAATGCCTTTTCGAGGATTTCGTATGACAGACCGTCCACTTTGATGTCCATCTGAGTGGCGGTGATACCGTCTTTTGTTCCGGTCACCTTGAAGTCCATGTCGCCCAAGTGGTCCTCATCACCGAGGATATCGGACAATACGGCATATTTGTCTTCGCCTGCATTCTTAATCAATCCCATGGCGATACCTGATACCGGTTTCTTGATTTTCACACCTGCATCCATCAATGCCAGAGTTCCGGCACATACGGTAGCCATGGAAGAAGAACCGTTTGATTCGAGGATATCGGATACCACGCGTACTACATACGGATAGTTTGCAGGAATCTGACCCTTCAATGCACGCCATGCCAGATGGCCGTGGCCGATTTCACGACGGCCTACACCGCGCTGTGCCTTGGCTTCGCCCGTAGAGAACGGAGGGAAGTTGTAGTGCAGAAGGAAACGTTCTTTTCCGTGTTCCAATACGTCGTCGATAATCTTCTCGTCCAACTTGGTGCCTAAAGTCACAGTAGACAAAGACTGTGTTTCGCCACGTGTAAAGATAGCGGAACCGTGAGGGCCGGGCAGGTAGCTGGTCTCACACCAGATAGGACGGATTTCGGTCGTCTTACGTCCGTCAAGGCGCTTGCCTTCGTCCAGAATGGAACGGCGCATCGCCTCTTTTTCCACATCGTGATAGTAACGGTCGATGAGGGCTGCCTTTTCTTCCAGTTCTTCTTCGGAGAACTGTGCCTTGAATTCTTCGCGGATGGCATCGAAAGCATCCATGCGTTCGTGCTTGTTCTTGTTTCCGGAAGCGGCAATGGCATAAGCCTTGTCGTAGCAAGCGTTGTGAACGGCCTTACGGAGTTCTTCGTCGTTCACTTCGTGGCAATATTCGCGTTTCACGGTAGAGCCTACTTCTTCTGCCAGTTCCATCTGTGCCTTGCACTGAATCTTAATGGCTTCGTGTGCGGCCTTCATCGCTTCCAGCAAGTCCTGCTCGGAAACCTCGTCCATTTCGCCTTCCACCATCATGATGTTTTCATAAGTGGCGCCCACCATCAAGTCCATATCGGCTTGTTCTAGTTGTTCGAAGGTAGGGTTGATGACGAATTGTCCGTTGATGCGTGCTACGCGTACTTCGGAAATAGGTCCGTTGAAGGGGATATCTGAAACTGCAAGTGCGGCAGAAGCTGCGAGTCCGGCCAGAGCGTCGGGCATATCTACGCCGTCTGCTGAGAAAAGAATGATGTTTACGTATACCTCTGCATGGAAATTATCAGGGAATAAGGGGCGGAGAGCACGGTCAACGAGGCGGCAAGTGAGGATTTCGTAGTCAGAAGCGCGTCCTTCGCGCTTTGTGAAACCGCCGGGGAAACGTCCGAATGCGGAGAATTTTTCTTTGTACTCTACCTGTAATGGCATGAAATCTGTTCCGGGAACTGCGTCCTTGGCGGCACAAACAGTAGCTAAAAGCATGGTGTTGCCCATACGAAGCATTACAGAACCGTCTGCCTGTTTTGCCAGCTTTCCCGTTTCGAGCGTGATGGTTCTGCCATCAGGAAGCTCGATCGTCTTAACAATTGGGTTAATCATAAAAAATGTTTTATATCTAATTTTCTTTCAAAATTCGTGCAAAGATACATAATTTATTCATGTAAAATGGTGGGAATGAGATAAAAAGTTTGTATTTTGTTGTTTTTTGCAGTTTTCTATATGGAAGAACGAGGGAAAATGCTTTGACTGAACTTGAAAAGAAGTATATTTGCAGGCACGTTTGCAAAACAAAACTGAAGATACGATATGAAGAAAATCTTTTTTATGGCACTTGCTGCAATAGCATTGGGTGCATGTAATTCCGAACCGAAATTCAAAGTAGAGGGTGAAGTGTCTGGTGCCGACGGCAAGATGCTTTATTTGGAAGCCTCGGCATTGGAAGGTATTGTTCCTTTGGATTCTGTAAAACTGGAAGGGGATGGCTCTTTCCACTTCAAGCAGGTACGTCCGGTGTCTCCGGAATTTTACCGTCTGCGGGTAGACGACAAGGTTATTAATTTCTCGGTAGATTCGACGGAAACGGTTTTGGTAAAGGCACCTTATACCGATTTCGCCACTGCCTATACAGTGGAAGGTTCTCCGAATAGCTCGAAGATAAAGGACTTGACGCTGAAGCAGATGAAGCTTCAGGATAATGTGAATGCATTGCTGCAGTCGGTGCAGGCACATAAGATAGGTGCCGATGTTTTTGAGGACAGTCTTGCCTCTTTATTGAAGAACTATAAGGATGAAGTGAAAATCAGCTATATTTTTGCCGCTCCCAATACGGCTGCTGCCTATTTCGCCTTGTTCCAGAAGTTGAATAATTATTTGATTTTCGACCCTCTGAACAATAAGGAAGACATTAAGTGTTTTGCAGCCGTGGCAACCAGCCTGAACAATTATTATCCGGATGCCGACCGCTCCAAGAACCTCTACAATATTGTGATAAAGGGAATGAAGAATACCCGTACTCCGCAGCAGAAGGTGGTGGAAATCCCCGAAGAGGCAATTTCCGAAACCGGCATCATCGACATTAACCTGCGTGACATGAAGGGCAATACACGTAAGTTGAGCGAACTGAAGGGCAAGGCTGACGGCAAGGTCATCAATCAGGTCGTTGCTGAACTGACCAAATAATATGTGCGGTGCATTATCAGCGATTTTGAAATCCATCATCAAACGGCTTCCGGGGGATCTCCGAAAGCCGTTTTTGTTCCTACTTCGCCTGTAGCTTCACTATTTTCTGCTTTCCATGAACCACAGCTATGCTAACTACGCCTTCAGCTGTCATTGCGGCTGGCACAGCAGATATACTACGACTTGTCTGTTTCTATCGAAATCTTTTTTTCATAAAGAGCATTTTTCTCAAGTATTTCCCGGAATGCTGTCGAATTTTCTCCCAGTGCCAGCCCCTTGATCTCCATGTATTCATCATAATCATAGAGGTACACTGTGATCTCGGATATATCGTATCCGCTGACCGCCAGCTCGTTGGTATTGTTTCCTGCGTATGTCAGTTTTCTTCCATCTTTATCCAACACTACGGTCATAACAAGATGATCTTCCGGGAAAATATCATATACCGTAAGCTCCACCGG
>OKUX01000299.1_pt1 | contig 13920 bp, 10 predicted proteins | sample 1606701 | NCBI WGS metagenome assembly OKUX01 (sample SAMEA3882525, study PRJEB24775) | human gut metagenome | biome: human-associated habitat; feature: intestine environment; material: feces | place: Netherlands | collected 2009/2010 | reverse complement strand
GGGGGAACCGCCCCGGTACACGGCCAATCATGGCAGCTCCACTTCTCAAATTTTTCACATTCTCATGCAAAGTCTGTCGCTTTCCACCAAAAATCCATCCGCTGCTGCGGTCTGCGTTGTCCAAAAGGGCAGGGCAGGCCGTATTTTTTTATGAATTTCTCGCTAAGGTATTGAAATTGCGCGGAAAATTTGCTATTCTTATAAACAGTTATATGTAAAAAATCACGGATTAGTGTGCCCATGCGTGGGTGCACCCCAGGAATCCGGTTTCACAACATCACTTTTAGGGGGATACACTCATGGCATTCGTTCTCGACGAAGAAATGCAAAATGTAACCAATATCAAGGTTATCGGCGTAGGTGGCGGCGGCGGCAACGCTGTCAACCGCATGGTCGAGTCCGGTCTGTCCGGGGTCGAGTTCGTTGCAATGAACACCGACCAGCAGGCCCTGCTGAACTCCAAGGCCACCCAGAAGGTTCAGCTTGGCGCCAAGCTGACCAAGGGCCGCGGTGCCGGTGCTGACCCGGAGATCGGCCAGCGCGCCGCCGAGGAGAGCAAGGACGAGATCACCAACGCACTGAAGGGTGCGCAGATGGTCTTTATCACCGCCGGCATGGGCGGCGGCACCGGCACCGGCGCAGCTCCGGTTGTTGCACAGATCGCTCGTGAGCTGGGCATCCTGACGGTCGGCGTTGTTACTCGTCCGTTCGCATTCGAGGGCAAGAAGCGTCTCGAGCAGGCGCTGAGCGGCATCGAAGAGCTGAACAAGAACGTAGACTCCCTCGTTATCATCCCGAACGAGCGTCTGAAGTATGTATCCGAGCAGAAGATCACCTTCAAGAACGCATTCGAGATCGCTGACGGCGTTCTGCGTCAGGCAGTTAAGAACATTTCCGAGCTGATCACCGTTCCGGGCTTCATCAACCTGGACTTCGCGGACGTTACCTCCGTCATGAAGGACGCAGGCTTCGCTCACATCGGCACCGGCTCCGCTGCAGGCAAGGACAAGGCTGCAGAGGCTGCACGCGAGGCAATTTCCAGCCCGTTGCTCGAGACCTCCATCGACATGGCTCACGGCGTTATCGTTTCCGTTATCGGCTCTGACGATATCGGTCTCGATGAAGTAGAGACCGCAGCTACCATGGTTCAGCAGGCGGCTCATCCGGATGCACACATCATCTTCGGTGCATTCATCGACGAGAACATGGACGACGAGATCCGCGTTGTTGTAATCGCAACCGGTTTCGACAATGTTCCGAACTCCGCAAAGATGAGCATGGACGGCAATAAGGACAAGGCTTCCGGCTCCACCGGCCTGTTCACCGAGGCTGCTACCGCAGCGGCTGACAAGAAGCCGGCTCGCGCAACCGCTTCCAAGCCGTCGTCCGATGTTGGCTCTGATGATGCTGCATTTGATGTTCTGATGCGCATCTTCGATAAGGACAACCGATAATCTAACTGATAGCTATTCAAAACAGCCCGTAACAGGGCTGTTTTGTCAGGTATGGGAAGGTTAATTTTAAGGCAACACCGCACAATTAAAGCAGCGGCGCTTTGCGGAAATTTTGTATTCTGATTTTGTTGCGATTTCTTGCAATACGGCAAGTATTGCTGCGAAACCGCGCCTCATCAGTACGCAAAATTTATTCGCAAATCGCTCTTGTTCAATTATACGGTATTGCCTTTACAATTTACCTTTTCTGAATACGCCGGAAACCCGGCTGCAGCCTAATGCGCAACCGGGTTTCCGGATAAACTGTTCATGATTCTTCGTTTCTTGCGGATTCAATATCCTGCAGAAGCTGTTTCTGCGTATCATCGAACAGCAGGCGCTTATTATGCGCGAAATACGCATCGCACCCGAAGTTCTGGATAAACCACGAGGTAAACCAGTTTGCGGTCAGTTCGGTAGCGAACAGCACCAACTCCTGCGAGTCCGGAATGGCGGCATCGAGGAAGGCAAAGGCGTTCGCAAGTTCGGTGTCGGTCTTGTCTGCGGCGGCTGCGCGTGCGTCCACATCGGCGGAGAAAAGCGCCTTCAGGCGGCCAAACTGCTGATCCTCGGGTACTTTTTCAAGCATGAGCGTCTGCCGGTAGGCATCCAGACGCTCCACCTCGCGGGAGGCGACATAGAGCGCATCCTTGTCGGACGAGCCGCCGTTTCGCTTGTCTGCAAGCGCAGCACGTTTTTCATCCGGCAGGGAAGCGATGGCTTTTTCGCCTTCGCGGATGGCGAGCAGGTCGGCGTGAAGCGCATCGGTCAGCGCATCCAGACGGTACGCGTCACGGGCACCATCCGCCAGCCGGCTCAGCAGCAGACCGAGTACGCCCAGCTTTTCGTCAAACGGCGCGTCCCGCAGTTCGGAAGCGCGAACCGGCTCCCAGGTGCCGGAAAGCAGCTCATCCACGCGATAAACCTGCTTGTATTTGTTATAAAGCTGCAGATAATTCGCAAAATCACTTGCCACCTGCGGCAGCTGTAAATACTGCTCCACAACCTGACGATCAACCGGAATACCCAGCGACTCGTACACCTGCATCAGCTCGGACAAATCCTCCCAGCCGCGTGCGGTGACAAACTGCAGTCCGTCGGCGGTGGCCTCTACGCGGTAAAAATGCTCGCGCCGGATCTCAAGATAGGACAGGATGGCACCATGGATGCCGCGTCGGTACGCGTACTCCTTCCACACGCCGAAATCCTCTTCGATGTCGATTTTTTTAACGCGGTCGAGCGTTACCACGTCAAATTCCCGCACGGATTTGTTGTATTCCGGCGGATTTCCGGCCGCTACGACCACCCATCCAGCAGGCAGCTGCTGGTTGCCGAAGGTCTTGCACTGCAGAAACTGCAGCATCATCGGCGTGAGCGTCTCGGAAATACAGTTGATCTCATCGAGGAACAGAATGCCCTCTTTGACGCCCGTGCGTTCCATTTCGCGGTACACCGAAGCGATAATCTCGCTCATCGTGTAGGCGGTTACCGTGCGTTCCTCGCCGCCGAGCATCACCTTGTCGATGAACGGCAGACCGAGCGCGGACTGGCGCGTGTGGTGTGTCAGCGTGTAGGAGACAAGACCGACGCCGGTCTCCTCGGCAATCTGCTGCATGATCTGCGTTTTGCCGATGCCCGGAGGTCCCATCAGCAGGATTGGCCGCTGCCGAATCGGCGGAATGCGATACGCGCCGAATTCATCGGTCGTGAGATACGCCTTGAGTGCGTTTTTGATTTCGTTTTTTGCTCTCTTTATGTTCATGATAGTTCCTCGAATCACTCAAATTGATCCAGAAAATTATGTTTGCCGTTCGCATCGCGCCAGCCGAGCAGCTTGGCGGTATCGACGTTCTTGACCGCGTTGAAGATATTCGCTTCGATCTGCGGGTTGTTTGCCGCGAGAGATGCGATCAGCTGCTTGATTTCCGCGCGTTTGGTGTCGCTTTCCAGCTTTTTTGCCGGACAGTCGCACGGCAGAAAGGTCAGACCGCAATATTCCGCCCAGTCAATGACGCTCTGCTCGCGCGTGAAATACAGCGGACGGATCAGCTCCATGCCCTCGTAATTTTTCGCCTTGACGCGCGGCAGCATGGCCTGCACCTGACCGCCGTAGATCAGTCCCATCAGCACGGTGCCGATGGCATCATCATAGTGATGACCGAGCGCGATTTTATTGCAGCCGCGCTTGCGTGCTTCGGTGTACAGATAGCCGCGGCGCATCTTTGCGCACAGGAAGCACGGATGCTCGGCAGCATGCACCCCTGCCACGCGCAGTACATCGGTATCGAAAATTTCGAGCGGAATGTCCAGCCGTTTCGCGTTTTCCTCGAGGTGCTTGCGGCCCTCCGGCGCATAACCCGGGTCCATTGCAAGGAACACGAGGTCAAAATCCACCGTGTGCTGCAAATCCTGCAGCAGCAGTGCCAGCAGCATGGAATCCTTGCCGCCCGAGATGCACACCGCAACCTTATCGCTCGGTTTTACCAGTCCATATGCTTTTACCGCGTCCACGAACGGCTTGCGCAGTGTACGCACAAATTCGCTTTGCAGCGTTCTTTTTATCTCTTTTGCAGTCATTTTGCGCCCTTCTTATGCTGAAAATGATAGGTGATACGGGCAAGAATGCTGTCCGGCGCGAAATGCCGCGCCAGTGTCATGGCCTTCATGGCTGCACCCGGAACGACAACTGCCTTGCCGGCAAACAGGCCGTCAACAGCTTCGCGCGCCACACGCTCTGCCGACAGACCGGAGAGCGAAAATCGCACGCCTGCGACCTTGTTGAACTCGGTGTCCACCGGTCCCGGACAGAGGGCGCACACACGCACTGGAGAGCCGGCGCGGCGCAGCTCCTCGCGCAAGGCTTCTGTCAGGCGCAGAACATAGTTTTTGGTGGCGTAATAGGTCGCCATCAGCGGTCCCGGCAAAAATCCCGCCGAGGACGACACGTTGAGAATGTAGCCGCGTCCGCGCTGCACAAAATCCCGCACAGCCAGCTTGGTGAGAATGTGTACGGCACGCACGTTGGTGTCGATCATGCGCAGTTCCTCATCCAGATCGGCGGTGACAAACTCGCCGAACAGACCGAACCCCGCGTTGTTGATCACGACCTCCAGCTCCTCGCTCTGTACCGCCTCGTACAGCAGGCGGCATTCCTGCTCGTCCGACACGTCCGCCGCGATGACGCGGCACGGTACCGGCAGCTCTGCCGCCAGTTCGCGCAGGCGTTCCTCTCTGCGGGCGCACAGGATCAGCTCGTAGCCGCGTGCCGCCAGCAGGCGCGCCATTTCGCGTCCCAGTCCAGAGGACGCACCCGTGATGAGTGCTTTCATGCAAATTCCCTCCGTTTTGCTCTGATATTCATATACTATATAGTATCATGATGCGTTGTCCGCGTCAATTCATGCCGTTCGTCACATTCTGTACAAATTTGCGGCCGGTTACGGGTTTACCCCGATTTCGCTTTTCAATAAGAGGGGAGAATGGTATAATAATGATGAAGTATGACAGCTTAGGTAACACCGCATAATTGAACAAGAGCGATTTGCGAGGAATTTTGCGTACTAACGAGGCGTAGTTTTGCGGTAATACTTGATGTATTACCGTGAAATTACAACGAAGTTAGGACACAAAATTACCGCAAAGCGCCGCAGCTTTAATTGTGCGGTGTTGCCCTTATTTTTACAATGGATAATTTTTCGCCAGAAGCCGAAGATAGGAGGGGCGAATATGAAAAATAAAGAAGCAGACACCGAATTGGAATCCAGACTGCTGGAAATTCTGGTGCACCCGTGCCGTATTGAGGACATCCGGCGCGAGCTGCCGAATGCAGGCAAAAACAATCTCAAAAACGCGCTGGATGCGCTCGTTGCGGACGGCAGGGTGATGAAAAACAAGAAAAACCGCTTTGCGGTCTCTGCGCACTACGGCTGTGCGGCCGGAACCTATCTGGCTACCGAGCGGGCATTCGCGTTTGTCGCGCCGGATTATCCGGAGGGCGAAGCCAAGCCGGATGATCTGTTCATCCCGCCGAATGCGTCCGGCGGTGCGTGGCACGGCGACCGCGTGCTCGTCAAGGTGAGTGAGCGCAAGAACAACCGCGGCCGCAAGGAAGCAACCGTTATCCGCGTGCTGGGACGCGCCGGCAAGGAGCTGACCGGCGAACTCGTGCAGCGCGGCAAGGCGTTTTTCGTGCAGCCGACCTCGAAAAAGTATCCGGAGATTGCGGTGGACAAGCATGACCTCGGCGAAGCCGCCGTTGGTGACTGCGTGGCTGTTTCGATCTCGCATTACGGCGATGAGCAGTTTATGCCGCAGGGCGTTGTCCGCGCGGATTTGGGCGAAAGCGGTACGATGGAGGCCGCTATCGCGGCTGTTCTGCACGAAAACGGTGTGTACGATGTATTCCCGAACGAGGTGCTCGAGCAGGCGCTCGCCATTCCGCAGGAGGTCGATATGGGCACCGCCGGCAAGCGGCTCGATCTGCGCGACAAGCTGATCTTTACCATCGACGGCGATGACGCGAAGGACTTTGACGACGCGGTATCGCTCGAAAAGCTGGAAAACGGACACTATCTGCTCGGCGTACACATCGCGGACGTGAGCCATTACGTCACGCCGGATTCGCCGCTTGACGCCGAGGCGTTCCGCCGCGGCACGTCGGTTTATTTCCCGGGACACGTTGTGCCGATGCTGCCGTTCGCGCTGTCCAACGGCATCTGCTCGCTCAACCCGAAGGTGGATCGTCTGGCGTTCTCCGCGCTGATGGAGGTCGATAAGGACGGCCGCCGGTATGGTGCGAAATTTGCCAAGTCGGTCATCTGCTCCAAGGCCCGCATGACCTACAACAAGGTTAACAAAATCCTCGCGGGCGACAAGGGGCTGCGCGAGGAATACGCTTTTCTGGTCGAGACTGCCGAGACGATGAACAATCTGGCGCACGCGCTGTACAAGCGCCGCATTGAGCGCGGCGCACTCGAGCTGGACATTCCGGAGGCGGAAATCCGCGTGGACGAGAACGGCAAGCCGGTTGAAATCCGGTTCCGTGAGCGCGGCGAGAGTGAAAAGCTGATCGAGGAATTCATGCTGCAGGCCAACGAAGCGGTTGCCGAGTATATGTGCAAGCGCGAGCTGCCGACCGTCTACCGTGTGCACGAGAATCCCGATCCGGACAAGCTGCGCGTGTTTGCGTCGTTTGCGCGTCCGTTCGGCTACCGCATCGACCCGTCCAAGCCGGAGGATACGGCGCAGTTCCAGACCGTGCTGCGCGGCGCAAAGAACGACCCGAAGCAGCGCGTGCTGCCGACGCTTCTGCTGCGCTCGCTGGCGCGTGCCCGCTACGCGGATGAGTGTATTGGCCATTACGGTCTGAAGGCGAAGTTCTACCTGCACTTTACCTCGCCAATCCGCCGTTATCCCGATCTGGTGGCGCACCGCATGCTGCAGAAGGCGCTGCTCGGCGAAGAATTTACCGCGGCAGACGAAACGATGTGCGAGGAAGCCGCAGACCAGTCTACAAACCGCGAACAGGCTGCCGACAACTGCGAACGCGACATCGACAAGCTGTATATCGCGTCCTACATGCAGCAGTTTATCGGTGAGGAATTTGACGCGGAGGTTTCCGGCGTGCAGTCGTTCGGCGTGTTCGTTGCGCTGGAAAACGGCTGTGAGGGTCTGATTCGTGCAGAGCTGATGACCGGCGACTTCTACCAGTACGACGAGGAGCACATGGCGATGGTTGGCCGCCACACCGGCAAGCGGTTTACGATCGGCACGCCGATGCGTGTCAAGCTGCTTGCCGCAAGCGACACCACCGGTCAGATCGACTTTGCGCCGGCAGACGGCTCGCTTCCGGTTTCGGAAAAGCTGGATCGTCCGCGCCGTGAGGACACCGACCGTGCTCCGAGAGGCAATCGCGCGGAGCGCCGCCGTCACAGCGGCAAGGGACGCGGCGGCAAGCCCGGCAAGGGCAAAAAGCCGCCCACGCGCAAGAGAAGATAAGGCAATACCGCATAATTGAACAAGAGTGATTTGCGAGCAAATTTTGCGTTCTGCTTAGGCGCGGTTTTGCGGTAATACTTTGTGTATTACCGTGAAATCGCAACGACAGCAGAGCACAAAATTTCCGCAAAGCACCGCAGCTTTAATTGTGTGGTGTTGCCGCTATAAAGGAGAGAATCTTTTATGTCCAATAAAGTAACCGTTGCTGCGATTCAGATGACCTACGGTCTGGAAGAAGCCTGCGAAAAGGTCCGCGAAGCGGCATCTCAGGGTGCGCAGATCATTCTGCTGCCCGAACTGTTTGAAAACTGGTATTTCTGCCAGGAAAAAAGCTACGAGAACTACCATTTAGCGACAACACTCGAGGAAAATCCGGCGGTCCGCGAGATGCAGACCATTGCCCGTGATTTCAAGGTCGTCATTCCGGTCAGCTACTACGAGCGAGTCGGTGAGACCACGTTCAACACGGTGGCTGTCATTGACGCGGACGGAACGATCATGGGTCAGTACCGCAAGACCCACATTCCGGATGACCATTTCTATCAGGAAAAGTTCTATTTTACGCCCGGAAATACCGGATTCAAGGTCTGGGATACGGCTTATGCGAAAATCGGCGTCGGCATCTGCTGGGATCAGTGGTTCCCGGAGTCCGCGCGCTGCATGGCGCTGCAGGGCGCCGAGCTGCTGTTCTACCCGACGGCTATCGGCTCCGAGCCGATTCTCGACTGCGATTCCATGCCGCACTGGCGGCGCTGCATGCAGGGGCACGCGGCGGCGAATATTATGCCGCTGATCGCGGCAAACCGCATCGGCACCGAGACCGTGAAGCCGACTGAGGATAATCAGCACCAGTCGTCCTCGCTGACGTTTTACGGCTCGTCCTTCATCGCGGATGAGACCGGCGCGCTTGTCGAGCAGGCTGACCGCGAAAACGCAGGCGTGCTGACGCATACGTTCGATCTGGATGAAATCCGTGAGATGCGCCGTTCGTGGGGTGTCTACCGCGACCGGAGACCGGAAATGTATGGTGCAATGCGCGGCTACGGTTTATAAAATGGAAAATTCCATTCACAAAAAACGCAGACTGAGAATATTCTCAGTCTGCGTTTTCTATATCATAGATATTATTTTGCGAGTTCCGCCAAAAATTCATCCATGTTGGTGTCTTCCGTCATGGTAATGCGGTGCATGCTGTACAGCGTCTGCGGCAGACCCTGCACGACCGCATTCACGCCCGGCTGGGTGGTGAATGTCAGCTCGATGCCCTGGCTGCGCAGCGCATCCATCGTCAGCGTGCCGTATGCGCCTTCCGGATAGGACAGCGCGTTGACCTTCTCACCGGTGATCGGCTCGATGGCCTGCTGGCTCTGCTGGATGTCAGCCTTGACAGCGGCTTCGTAGTCCGCATCGCTTTCGCCGGGAAGCTGCGCGAGTGTTTCCCGAACACGGTCGTTGCCGTCCTCGAACGGTGGCCACTGGTGCATGTCATAGGTGTGGCTCTGGATGGAAATCAGGCCGGAATCCACCATTTCCTGCATCTCAGCCGCGCCGAAGTGCGGTGTCATGGCGTGGTCGGTATTCTTGTAGGTGTCCTTGCCGATGGAAACGCCGATGGCGAAAATGGTCGCCTTCATGTTGTATTCCTTGAGAACAGGGAATGCGTCCGCGTAGTTGCTCAGATAGCCGTCGTCAAACGTGAGAACGATGGGTTTCTCGGGCAGCGGTGTACCATTGTAGACGTAATCGCGCAGCTGCTCGAGCGAAATCGCGTTGCAGCCGGCATCGGAAAGCGCCTGAATCTGTTTGCGGAACGCCTCCGGCGAAATGGTAGCCGAGCCGCTGACCTCCTCGGTCAGCTGGTGCCACGTCAGAACCGGAACCTGAACGGCGGTATCGTTGTCCGTGCGCGGTGCAGGACGCTGCGTGAAATAGTCATGCGGCGTGTCAGCCGTTACATAAATGCCGAAATCCGACGGAATTGCGGTGATAGCAGGCGTAAAGTCGGGATACTCCTGCTCGGCAATGCGGGTTGCCATCATCTCGCCAATGTTGTTGCGGAAGTGCGTGCTGTCGTAGAAGAAGCGCGGCTCGCTGCTGACAGACGAGGACGAAAAATTCCAGTAATCGGTCACTTTGGCAAGAGATTCGTAGAAATTCGTGATATCCTCGTCGTAAAAGTTCTTGTAATAGTCGGTGTACACCGGAGCGGTCAGCACAATCAGATTGACGCCGTTTTCCTCGCAAACCTTGCGGATTGCGGCCACCGACTGCATGCAGGCTTCGGTCTTGTACAGGTGCAGCGGATCGTGGTTGGGATAATTGGTGAATACCGGATAGGCGTTCAGATAATCCGCGGTAGAGCCGATCGGCTCTACATCACGCACGCGCTTGTCATACGCACCGGTCTGCTCGTCGAATACGTCGAACGACTGCGGCATGAGCGTGTCCTTGCTCTTATTCACCAGCTTCTGATAGCCGTACCGCGGATCTGCGAGGAGAAACCGCGAGTAATACGACAGCGCGGACATATCCGGGTCAGTTTTGTAGTGCAGGCTGTGGGTCAGCTTGTTGGACTCATCATCATAGGTCAGGCCATTGTCCAGATACACATTCAGCACCAGATTTTTGACCGTGTAGTTGTCGATCAGGTAGTTTGCAATCTTTTCGCAGTCCTTCATATCCGCGCCGTACATGATCATGTTGTAGAATCTGGCGTTCAGCATCTCGTTAAACGACTCGGTCGGCAGCGAGCTGGTGGACGAGCAGCCGAGAAAATACGAGTCGTACTCGTCATGGTGCTGCTCGAGATAGGAGATCTTCGCCGCACGCGGGTTGTTGGTCTCGTCATACGAAAACCACTGCATAAACCGGTCGCCGAACGCGCCGAACGGGTCGGTGACGTAGTTGAATCCGGCCAGCAGAACGGCCAGGATCAGCGCGATAACGGGCAGAGAAAGCACCCATTTTTTTGCGTTCATGCTCTGCCTCCTTAAAATTGCTTGTAGATGAACTCGGACGAGATGTATCCGGCACGGAAAATGCCGAACAGCAGCAGGACCACGAGCGAAACGGTCAGCACGGTCAGCTGCATGAGCGCCGGGCGCTCGTTGAGCCACGTCTGCACATCCGTGCCGCGTTCCTCAAAGAACTCCACGCCGTGGACGATGAGAATGCCGACAAAAATGATGATAAAGTCGGAAATACCCAATCCAAGCGTCGGCACAACCGACGTAAACTCACTGAAATGCGGGTGCAGCACGGTCGTGCCGAGCAGCGTGAATACAGTCTTGAGACGCGGTGCGCGGGTGAAATAACGGCCGATAAACACCAGTCCGAACGTGCGGACGGTCATAAAGATGCGCCAGCCGGTCGATTTGTCGTTGATGTGCAGCTTTTCCTTCCACGAAAGGAAGCGGCGCTCCATCAGCAGGGAAGCGGTAATGAGGATACCGTTCCACAGGCCGAACGCAATGTAGCGGAAGTTGGCGCCGTGCCAGATGCCGATGATCAAATACACGATAAACGTAGCGGTCGAGGTGGCACAGATCTTGCCCATCATGCCCTTGAAATGCTTGCGCGCCCACTTGCCGAGCTTGCCGAACGGCTTGGAAAACGCCAGAGGATAGAACACATAGTCGCGCATCCACGCACCGAGTGTGATGTGCCAGCGGCGCCAGTAGTCGGTGAGCGAGGTGGAAAACAGCGGTCGGCGGAAGTTGAGCGTCATATCGATGCCGAACATGCGCGCGACGCCGCGTGTGATGTCGATGCCGCCGGAAAAATCGCAGTACAGCTGAATGCAGTAAAACAGAATACCGAGCGCAATGACAGCACCGCCGTAGGGACAGTTCTCCATGATGACGTTGTTTACCAGAACAGCCGCGCGGTCGGCGATGACGATTTTTTTGAAGTAACCCCAGAGCGCCAGCTGAATGCCGATCTGCAGGTCGTCCCAGCACAGCTTGCGCTCTGTGGTAAGCTGCGGCGCCAGCTGATCGAAACGGCTGATCGGTCCCTGCACCATCTGCGGGAAGAATGATACGAACAGACCGTAGCGCAGCGGATTGCGCTCGGGCGCATATTTGCCGCGGTACACGTCAATGACATAGCTCATGGACTGGAAAATGAAAAACGACAGACCGAGCGGCACGACAAAATCCCATCGGGGAATGTGATTGCCGAGCGTGGACGGCAGCAGCTCGAGCGTGAAATTCCAGTATTTCATCGCGTAGAGCAAGCCAAAACAGCAGACCGCGCAAATTACCGCGATCTGCCTCTTTTTGTGCTGTATTTGGGCCTTTTGCGCCTTGTCGGCAGGCTTGATGGCGTTATAGCGTCCGAGAATGAGTCCGGTTACCCAGGTCATTCCGGCCACCAGAACCACCCACGCAAACGCCTTGACCGAGCCGGCCATGTAAAACGCCGCACTCGCCAGCAGCAGGATGCACCACTGCGCCTTTTTCGGCACGATGTAGTAGAGCAGCACGCTCGCGATGGTGAGTACGATAAACGAAGCGGAAGTAAAAGCCATTAGTCCTGCGCGTTCTCGATCAGTTCAACGATGGCGTCAACCGAGTTGAAGTTCTCCGGCGTCAGGTCGTTGACACCCAGCTGAACGTCAAACTCCTCCATCAGCTCGGAAATAACGGCTACGATGTCGAGGGAATCGATGATGCCGTCGTCGATGATGGCGGTTTCGTTCTCAAAGTCGTTGCCGGGGCAGATCTCATTCAGAATTTCGATAATTTTTTCTCTCATGGTCGATTTCTCCTTTAATTATATTGCAGCACGGCGGAAGTCCATCCGTCGGGCTGATAGCCGTGTTGTTCGTAAAAATGCTCGGCAGGAGCATTGCCGGTCCGCGCCCATACCTGACTTTTTGCACCGTCCGTTGCCGTAAGATACGCAGTGAGCAGTTCGCCGGCAAGTCCACGTCCGCGGCAGTCCGCACGTACGGCAAGGTGCCGAATCTCGGCCGAGGCGCGGGAAACCGCAAAATGCAGCACACCGGAAACACCTTTTTCGTCCCGGGTGATAACGGTTTGACCGTTTGCGAGGTTTTCGCGCAGATCGTCCGCAGTCGGCAGACAGCCGGTGAGAGCGGAGAAGTGCTCGCTTAAAAAGCGGGAAATATCCTCGAAATCCTCCGGCTTTGCAGGAACTGCGGTTGTTTCCACCGGAAATGCTTCCGGTTTGCGGGTGCGCCGCGTGCGGCGCAGCACCTCACGAAAACCGAGGGCACAGAATTGCTCGGCGGCATTGGCCATCGCCTCCGCGTCTTTCGCGCGGCAGGACAGCTCGGTCATAACCGGCCTGTCCGTCTCCGGCAGGGAAAGCACCGCGTTCGGATGCAGATAAAACGTCATCACAAGGTGGTCGCCGCGTTCGCGGAACAGCAGCAGTGCGCCGCCTGTCTCGTGGATGTACAGTCCGTTCGCGATTTCGCGCGTGTAGTCGTCACCGCGCAGAAAGTTGTTGGTAATGACGCCTTTCTTGAGCTGTGCGTTCAGCAGATCGGAAATCTGTGCGAAATTCTCAATCTTCCGCATGGATAAATTGCTCCTTCAGCTTGACGCGGTCGATCTTGCCGTTGGCGTTCATCGGCAGTGCGTCCAGCTTTTCGTAGATGTTGGGCAGCATATACTTGGGCACCAGCCTGCGCATGGCACGCGCGAGTGCCGCGGCATCCGGCTCGCCCTCGTAGATGCAGACAATGCGGTCGCGGTTGCGGTCAAACAGGCAGGCTGCGGCCGCGATGCCGTCCACGCTGTGCAGCGCGGTCTCGATTTCGCCAAGCTCGATGCGGTAGCCCATGTGCTTGATCTGGCCGTCCTGCCGTGACAGGAAATACAGCAGACCGTCGTCCTTCTTGACGGCGATATCGCCCGTGCGGTACAGAATATCGCGGAAATACGGGTTTGTCGGGTTCTGGATGAAGCATTCGTTCGTCTTTTCCCAGTTGCCGAAGTAGCCGCTGGCCAGTCCGCTGCCGCGCACACAGATCTCGCCGGCCTCGCCGTCCGGAACAGGCTTGCCGTCCTTGTCGAGCAGCACAATCTGCATGTTGCGGCAGGCTTTGCCGATTGGAATGGCTTCATCGTCGCGGTAGTCGCGGGTGAGATGGAATGCGGCACAGTCCACGGTGGTCTCGGTCGGTCCGTACATATTGACAACCTCGAGACCCGGAATCGCGGCCTTCCACGCATTGACATAGCGCGCCTGCAGCGCTTCACCGCCGAGAGCGGCTTTGCACAGCGTGGGCGGCGCGCACTTGCTCAGTGCACCCGAGCTTGCCACGAAGTGAAACGCGCTGGTCGCCCAGTTGATGGCGGTCACGCCGACACGCTCCATCTCCTTGAGCAGCAGCATCGGGAAGGTGAACAGCTTTTTCGAGAAAATATGGCAGGTTGCACCGAGCGAAAGAGTCTGG
>OKUX01000279.1_pt1 | contig 14520 bp, 9 predicted proteins | sample 1606701 | NCBI WGS metagenome assembly OKUX01 (sample SAMEA3882525, study PRJEB24775) | human gut metagenome | biome: human-associated habitat; feature: intestine environment; material: feces | place: Netherlands | collected 2009/2010 | reverse complement strand
TTTTATTGCTTATTATCCGCACCCAAAAAGTTGCATTTATAAGTTGAACTCAAGAATCATATTGTTTTTAAAGGGCTATTTTTTCAGTGTCGTCAATTCGTCACGAACCATTCTCCCCCACTCTTTCATGTCTGCATCTTTCCAGTTTCCCTCGGAAGAAGCCGACGGATAAAGCATGGAACAAGTCTCGTCTTTGTCCGACAAGGACCAAGCCACCCAACTGATGGAATGCCGCTGCATCCACTCCAGCCAATTCCCCCACTCTTCTTTACTGATGGGGCCGTCCCCACTTGCCTCCATACCGGCGCATTCGGAAACGAAAATCGGCAAGCCCTTGCCCAGAGCATAGTCGGCGCGGTCGCGCAGCCACTGTCCGTGGGTGTTGGCATAAAAGTGGAGTGTATACATTATATTGCTATATCCGGTAATAGGATCGTCCGCTGCCAAATGGATGTCCTGGTCCCAATGCGGACAACCAACGAGGATAACGGCATCCGGTTCTATGGCACGAATCGTCTTGATAACCTCCACAGAGTATGACTTCACCTGCTCCCAACTGTCTTCCACCGGTTCGTTGAAAACCTCATAGATGACATTAGGAACCCCTTTGTAACGGGTAGCCATTTGGGTGAAGAACTCCTTTGCTTCTTCCTGCCGCAGATTGTGGCTATGCCAGTCGATGATGACGTAAACGCCGTTCTCGATAGCAGCATCCACCACTTTCGTAACACACTCAATACCGAATTCGGGCTTGTTCACATAGCAGGCGCTATCCAAATCCACTCCCATAGAGGCCCGAAGCACTTGTGCGCCCCAGTCATTGACCAGATAAGCAACCGAAGAGGCATTGTAGAAACGGGGCCAGAACTGATGCCAGCCATAGCTGACACCGTGCAATACCACCGTGTCTCCTTCGGTATTCATCAACTGCGTACCATTGACCACCAATGCCGGTAGCGTTTCCTTTACATTTTCATTCTTCGACGGGTTTGTTCCACAACCAATGGTCATACCTAGGCAACAAACCGCCAACATAACTTTCCATATGCTTTTCATATCATACTTAGTATTTAGAGTAATAATCTTTCTTATATAACGGTACAAACGCTTTGTACACGCTTACATTCTAATTTTCAGGCAGGGATTACACGGAAAAGCACGGATAGGTTCAATTTTGCAGCTTCCGGTTTTCCGCTTTAATTATTTCAATAGTGCTGTCTGTGGCAAAGACAGAGTTCAGTCCTTGTTGTTCTTGAGCCGGGTCACCGGTATAGTCATCTCCCTTTTCCCAGAATACATGGTCGGGATTTTGTCCGGCAAAACCACCCCATGCCCAGAAGTTGCATCCGGCAAAGAGTCCGCCGCTCTCACGGTCCTGGCGGATGAGGTCGAATACATAACGGTAATATTCATCGCGGGCAGTGGTCGGTGCCTCTTTGGAAAAGCTGAAACCGTCACGGGGAAAACCGAACTCCTCCAAAACAATCGGCTTGCTGTACTTCCGAGCAATGACCATGTGGTCATCTATATACTTCTTAGTATTTTCCTTGGCACGCGGAAGAAGTTCCTTCAGGCTGTCCGCCTTCACCCAACTCCAGTTGTAAGGCCAGATGTGGATATTCAGATAATTGATGTTGGGGTCGGCATGAATCTTCTCGAAAAGATTCATATCCATTTCGCATCCCCACGAGCCCTCACTGCCGGAAGACACCATGTGGTTCGGGTCAAGTGACTTGATTTGTGCAGCCACATCGGCCATCCAGCGGGCAAACGGTTCCTTGTTCTCGTCAGAGAAAGCGCGAGGCTCGTTACCAATCTGCCAAGACATAATAGTGGGGTCATCCACATATTTTATCTGATTATACCTATTGGTGCGTGAAACAATATAATTGACATGATTGGCAAACAAGGCCTTCGCGCTGTCCGATTGGGGGAACTGCTTGACATACTCCATATAGGCGGGCCATCCGTCTACGGCAGGTACCACGGCATCACCGTGTCCGGACCATTGCAGGTAAACGGAATAGCCACCGCTCCATTCCCAGGAATTGTTCAAATAGAGGACAGCTGTCATATCACGTTCACGCAGTTCATTCATAAAATAATCCAATCCGGCTAAAATAGTATCATTATAGACGCCCGGTGCCACTTGTAAAGAGGGCTCTACCCGCGTCTTTATGCCATTTTCACCGTCAGCACCCACCAATACGCGCAGGTTGTTGATGCCAATACTTTTCAGAAAGTCCAGCTCCTTATGCAACCGTTCACGATTGCCGCCTTCACCTTCGGAACCAAGAATGGCACCGTACCAGAAATTGGTACCTACAAAATAATAGGGTTTTCCGTCGCGAACGAACTGTCCATCGGCATTGACCTTAATAAACGAATGCTCCGCAGGCTTAGGGGCACATGCCCCCAAAAGGAATAAAAGTACTGTCAGCAAAAGGAATTGTTTCTTCATATTATCAGTTTTTAAGCGATACACAAAGATACGCGGCTCATATCATAAAAAATGATACTATATTATCAGATTAATGTGCCAATGTGATTAATCACATTGGCACATTAAGTTGTCTCCGTATCCAGTCCAGCCATTCATCCCACTGTTCCTGATACCAGTAATGCCCGGTTTCCAGATAAGGATGCAGTTCCTTCGGAGAAGAAATCACATTGTAGGCTGCATACATGGAAGTGGGAGGACAGACCTCATCGTTATACCCCCAACTGAACCAACCGGGCACATTCAGCAGGCGGGCAAAGTTTGCCGTATCATAATAGCGTACCGTTTCAAGCTGCTTTTCATCGGGAGCACCGTAATAATAGAAATAATGGGGCCAACCGCAAGCACGCTTCTTGAAGAAGGCTTCGTGGTCGCACAGGGCAGGATGAACTGCCGCCAGAAAAGTAACGCGTGAATCAAGAGCCGCCGTAATCACAGACAAGGCACCGCCCTGGCTGGAGCCCGTAACGCCCAGCGCTTTCCCGTTGTACTGCGGCAGCGAACAGATAAAATCCACAGCACGCAAAGCGCCTACCACCACACGGTTATAGTAAGAAGCATCCCGATTGTCGCGGCCGAACGTCCAATAATTGCTCAGCGCCCCACCTGCCAGCGCATCATATACAGACTGCTGCATCGTGACGGGAATGCCGTGGATACCCACCTCCAATATAATTACCTTTCCAGGAGCCGTATACGTATCTCCCGCATAAGGGCGGACACCCGCACCGGGCACACGCAGCAAAGCCGGATACTTCCCTTCTTTCTTGGGAATACTGAGAATACCGTAAAAACGTCCTCCCCAGGCTTTTGTCTGGAAGCTGACCTGATATACATTATCCGTTTCCGTACAGCGTTCGGGAAGCAGCGTCATAAGGGGATTCAACGGAGTCTTGCGCGCCTCTTCCAAGGTCTTGGCCCAATAATCCCGAAAATCGGCAGGAAGTTTCGTCACAGGTTGCAGCTGCTCGGGAGCATAGGCCGATGTAGCCAGCCCTTCATAAGTCCGGCCGTCCACATGCGCCTTGACCTTGCAACGCAAGAAGCCTGCAGTCTTCATCGTGCCTTGCAACTTCAAGGTACCATCTTTCAGCACCATGTCTTTCTTTACTTCAGTAGGATACATTTCGGGGCCCAGTTCATAGTCAATCTTGACATCGGGCAAGAGGTTCTGTGCCTTCAGCACCCGGACGGTAAACGTACACTTCTCATTCAGACGATACACCCAATCGCTATGGTCGGGTGAAACGACTACACGGATTTCATTGCCGCGTATCTGCGCCGTCACAGCACATACACACAGCAGACATAAAAATAAGGAAAAAACTCTTTTCATGATATCAGATATTAGTATTAATCATTGGTGCAAAAATAGGCACTTTCAATGAAGAATACCAATACTTTTTTATCATATCACCAGCTTCTTTTTCCGATAATTCTCACGGAATTCCTTCGGCGAGCATCCCTTCTTCCGCTTGAACATACGATTGAAATTGGACAGATTGTTGAAGCCGCAGTCATAGCACACCTCTGCAATAGTACGCGTGGAATCTACCAACATACGCGTGGCAAAGCCCAGACGGATATCAATAATGTAGTCGGAAAGCGTCTTGCCGGTGCGCAGGCGAAAGAAACGGCTGAAAGAGACCGGGGTCATGCCCACCATATCGGCCAATGAAGCCAACCGGATATCCTCCTGATAATGGGTGGAAATGTATTTCTGCACCTTCTGTACCCGGCGGCTGTCAGAGAAAGTCTCTATCTTGGCAAACGAAGAACTGGACAACACCCGGGCATTGTCATAGAGGGAAAGTTCGTAAAGGATACGGAGAAAGTTCATCACGGCATAAAAGCCCTGCTCCTCGGAAGCCAGCTTATCCAGCCAGTTGTACACCTTCATGATGGCCTGCATGGGGAAACTAAGTCCGCACTGTGCACGCTCCAGCATCCGGCGGATACTGTCGAACTGGTTCTTGTTGACAACGTTCCCGAAGAACAAGTCGGGAGAGAACTGGATGGTAATCTCCCGAATATCCCCGGAGGTACATTCATGTTGCTCCCATACATGCTCCAACTCCTTACCGGTTATCAGCACCAGGTCATAATCACCGATAATCTCGGCAGAATCGCCCACCACACGGCGTACGCCGGAAGCATGTTCCGTGAAGTTCAGTTCATACTCTGCGTGACAATGGATGGGGTAGGTAAATTCTGTTTTGCGACGATCGGCAATATAGAAACAGTCACGTTCCGACAGAGGGGTTATCTCCCTCATGATATAGTTCTGGTTTTCCATAGGCATTGGTTAAAAAAATATCATGCCACAAATATACTCATTCTTTTTAATCCCACAACAGTACCATTTGTTACATTTAGAGGTAATAATTGTTATATATGAGCAGATACCCGGGAAAGTCCCACCCGGAAAAGCAAAACTTCCGTTCTTCTCCCCCTCAGGCTCTAATGTAAGGATGTATGAGATGCATATCTCATGCTGTACGAGATATACATCTCATACAACACAAGATGCGCATCTCGTACACTTACACACTATAGTTTGAGGAAGAAAGAAGCGGAGATCCCTCTCTTGCCCCATAGACAAAAGAAAGGTCTCCGCTTCGCCGGATGATATGAATGATAAGCCGCTTACTTCTGCAGCTTCAAGACGCAGGAAGTTTCCGGCAGGTTTTCCGAAACGACCGTCATTGTGGCTTCTCCCACTTCGCCGGTACTTTGCAACAGCACCTGTGCAAGTCCGTTGAATGCCTTTACCTGATAGGTGCGGGCATCGGCGTCGGCCGGACGTTCCGTAGCCTGATAAGCGGGGTCTCCATTCCCCACCCCAAGGATGCGTACCGGACCGGAAACGGTTATCGTCAAGTCGTTGCAGGCAGTGGGGACAAAACGTTTCTTTTTGTCCTGCAACTCAATATTACACACTGCCACATCCCGATTGTCTGCCTGAATGACGGGACGGTCTGCCGTCAGGGAGATACGGGCAGGAGCACCGGTAGTCTCCACAGTACGGGCCAATATTTTTTTGCCGTTCTTATAGCCTACAGCCTTCACTGCACCGGGCTGGAAAACGGCTTTCCAGGAAAGATGGCCGTTTCGGGGCATCGGTTTGCGATCCAGTTTCTTGCCGTTCACAGTCAGTTCCACTTCATCGCAGTTGCTGTATACCCAAATGTCGATGCTATCACCTTCGTGACCTTGCAGATTCCAGTGAGGAAGGATGTGCAGCACCGGCTCATTCGTCCACCAGGACTTCAGATACCAGGCTTCGTCCTTGGGGAAGCCACAGTAGTCCAGAATGCCGAATTGTGAGCCCGTAGCCGGGAACTTCATGGGGTTGGGCTCGCCGCGGTAGTCGAAACCCGTCCAATAGAAAAGACCTGCCAGATAGGGGCGTTCGTCATAGAATTTCCAGCCACGCTCGATGCAGTTCAGCAAGCTGTCAGGCCCGTTCGGTTTACGGTTGTGCGCCACCATGTGGCCTTTGCCGTGGGCATCAAAGTAGATGCCGCGCGTACCACAGCCCGTAGTCTCTTCCGAACCGAGCGCACGGCGGCCGGGATAATCCTTGCGGTGCTGCTCCACAGGGTTCTGAAGGATGTAGTTATAACCAGCCACGTCTGCGGGAATCAAGATGGCAGGGCCACTGCTCGAAGCAACGGTCATGAGGCGCGTAGGGTCGAAACGGTGGCAATATTCGCGCATCGTGGCAGCAATGCGTGTACCGCTTTCTTTCCACTCGATGCCCCACTCCTCGTTGCCTACGCTCCAAAGGATGATGCACGGATGGTTGCGGTCGCGGTCTATCATGCGTTTCAGCAGGCGAGTATGTTCCTCGTTGACACCCGTCAGACGGTTTTCTTCTATCACAAGGATGCCGAGGCTGTCGCAGGCATCGAGCATTTCGGGAGTCATCGGGTTATGGGAAGAACGGTAGGCATTGCAGCCGAACTTCTTCAGTTCCTTCAGTCGGTACACTTGCAGGGCATCGGGAATGCCGGCACCTACTCCGGGGTGGTCTTGGTGCATGTTCACACCTTTCAGTTTCAGAGGCTGTCCGTTCAAGAGGAAGCCCTTGTCGGCATCGAAGCGGATGTCACGAATACCCGTAGTAGTGGTATAAGCATCCACCAGCTTGCCATGCTGATAGACTTCCGTAAGCAGTGTATATAGATAAGGTGTATCCACACTCCAAAGATGAGGTTTGTCCAGCGCTATTTCACCGACGGTGAGCTGGCGGTCTTTCGGCAGTACCGGCTTACCGGCCGTTTCGCAGCGTGCCACTTCCTTGCCGTCGGCATCCCGGAGGATATGGCAGAGGCGGTAATCCTCCGTTTGCAGACCGGAGTTTTCAACAGTGGTCTCTATCGTCAGCTTGGCCTTGTCAAAAGGTGCGGCCAGCGTGCTGTGCACAAAGGTTCCGAAAGGAGCTACATGTAACGGCGCCGTCTTGTTCAGCCATACATGGCGGTAGATGCCCGCACCCTCGTAAAACCAGCCCTCCTCGAGCGTGGCATCCGCACGGACGCAGATAAGATTCTCTTCTCCGTAATTCAAGTATTCCGTAATGTCATACACCTGCGTGGCATAGCCGCTCGGTTCGTGTCCCAGGTAGAAACCGTTTATCCAGATACGGGTATCACGGAAGATACCGTCGAACTGAAGATAAAGATGTTTGCCGAGGTCCTCTTGTGGCACGGTGATGGTCTTTCGGTACCATCCCACAGAGTTTTCGGGGAATTTATAGCCGACGGCTTTATAGCCATGACTGTGGCTCGCCTCTTTGGCATAAGGCAAATCAACCACCCAGTCATGCGGAAGATTGACCGTCTTCCAGTCCACACCCCACTTCTCCGGATTGAACTTGGGAGAGTAAGGGCCCTCATTATGGATAGAGGCTGCCTTGGTCAGATAGTTGAAGTACTCCGTTCCGCAGCCGAAGTCTTTCTCCGGTGAGGAAGCATTGCCAAAAGCAAACTGCCAGCCGTCATCCAGCAAAATACGTTCGCGGACAGATTGGGCGGAAAGAGAAAAGGTAATTCCAAGAAGGAACAAAAATGCGAATAAGTGTTTCATATCGGTTAATCATAAAATGTGTTTACAAAGATAGGGCGAAATAGACTCGTACAGTGATACTTTTGTATCTTTTTCCGGTACTTCATGTTTCCGAAGGGAAAAAACACGCCGGGCAAACAAGGGTGATAGGAGAAAAGTTTTTAAATTTGAAGCGTGCTTCCGGGAAAATGGCCGGATGGCACAACTAATGAAGAATGTATCAAACTAAATACAAGAAATAATATGCAAGACAAAAGATTCGGATATTTCGATGACGACAACCGCGAATACGTCATTACCGATCCCAAGACACCTTGGCCATGGATTAACTACCTGGGCAATGAAGATTTCTTCTCACTCATCTCCAATACCGCCGGAGGCTATTCCTTCTACAAGGACGCCAAGTTCCGCCGCATCACCCGCTACCGCTACAACAACGTGCCGATGGACAACGGGGGACGCTACTTCTACATCAATGAAGGCGGCAACGTATGGTCTCCCACCTGGAAGCCCTGCAAGACTGCACTCGACAGTTACGAGTGTCGCCACGGCATGAGCTACACCCGCATCACCGGATCCAAAGACGGCATCGAAGCCAGCCTGCTCTTCTTCGTCCCACTGAAGACCTGGGGAGAGGTGCAGAAGCTGACCTTGCGGAATACTTCTGCCAAAGTGAGAAAACTCAAACTATTCTCCTTTGCCGAATGGTGCTTGTGGAATGCCGCTACGGACATGGAGAACTTCCAGCGTAACTTCTCCACGGGAGAGGTGGAAGTGGACGGGTCTGTCATCTACCACAAGACGGAATACAAGGAACGCCGCAATCACTACGCCTTCTACAGTGTCAATACACCCGTAGACGGTTTCGATACCGACCGCGAAACATTCGTGGGACTCTACAACGAGTTTGCCGACCCGGAACGGGTAGTAGAAGGCAGACCGGGCAACAGCATTGCCCACGGTTGGAGTCCCATCGCCTCGCACTATCTGGAAGTAGAACTGCAACCCGGCGAAAGCCGCGACTTCATCTTCCTGCTGGGCTATGTGGAAAACAAGCAGGAGGCAAAGTTCGAGGAACGTGAAGAATCTCTGCATGAAGCGTTCAAGCAGAGTGTACCCTCTTCACCTATTATAAATAAGGTAAAGGCTAAGGCGATGATTTCGGCCTTCGACACTACCGCCAAAGTAGATGCTGCCTTTGCCGAACTGAAAGCCTACTGGGACCGCCTGCTGGACATCTACGTCGTGAAGACCGACGAAGAAAAACTGGACCGCATGGTGAACATCTGGAACCAGTATCAGTGCATGATTACCTTCAACATGTCCCGTTCCGCCTCTTTCTTCGAGAGCGGCATCGGTCGTGGAATGGGTTTCCGCGACTCCAACCAGGACCTCGTGGGCTTCGTGCATCAGATACCGGAACGAGCCCGCGAACGAATCATCGACATAGCTTCTACCCAATTCCCCGACGGAGGATGCTACCACCAATACCAACCGCTGACCAAACGCGGCAACAACGACATCGGCGGCGGCTTCAACGATGACCCCATGTGGCTTATCTTCGGTACGGTGGCATACATCAAGGAATCGGGAGACTTCAGTATCCTGGATGAGCCCGTCCCCTTCGACAACAAGAAGGGTTCGGAGGTTTCTCTGTTCGAGCACCTGCGCGTCTCCTTCAACCACGTCATCGAGAACCTCGGCCCCCACATGTTGCCCCTCATCGGCCGTGCCGACTGGAACGACTGCCTGAACCTGAACTGCTTCTCCTGGGACCCGAATGAATCCTTCCAGACCACGGAAAACCAGACGGAAGGCAGCCAGGCAGAATCGCTGATGATTGCCGGCTTGTTCGTGGTATGCGGACGCGACTATGTGGAGCTGTGCCGCCGCCTGGGTAAAGACGACGAAGCAAACAGAGCGCAAACCTATATAGATAATATGGTGGAAGCCGTAAAAAAACATGGCTGGGACGGTGACTGGTACTTGCGCGCCTACGATTACTTCGGCCACAAGGTAGGCTCCAAAGAGAACGAAGAAGGACAAATCTTCATCGAATCGCAAGGCTGGTGCACCATGGCAGGCATCGGACTGGAAGAAGGCATGGTAGAAAAAGCACTGGACTCCGTAAAGGAACGCCTGGACTGCGAACACGGTATTGTACTCAACAATCCACCCTTCACCCGCTATGTTGTGGAGTATGGAGAAATCTCCACCTATCCCGCCGGCTACAAGGAAAATGCGGGTATCTTCTGCCACAACAACCCGTGGGTCATCATCGGAGAAACCGTACTGGGACGGGGTGACCGTTCCTGGGAGTATTTCCGCAAGATATGCCCGTCGTACACCGAAGAACACAGTGCCCTGCATAAAGTAGAACCTTACGTATGCTGCCAGATGGTGGCCGGCAAGGACGCCGCCCGCCCCGGCGAAGGCAAGAACAGCTGGCTGACTGGAACGGCTGCCTGGATGTGGTATGCCATCACGCAATTCATACTCGGCATCAAGCCTTCGTATGAAGGTCTGGAAATCAATCCTTGTATCCCGGCAGGCTGGAAAGGCTTCAACGTGAAGCGTAGGTTCCGCGGGGCAGAATATCATATTACCGTGAAGAATCCCGATGGTGTGTGCAAAGGCATCAAGTCCGTCACAGTAGACGGCCAGCCGATAGAAGGCAATGTGGTGAACCATCTGCCGGGCACGCATACAGTAGAAGTAATAATGGGGTAACCCACAAAATACAATATCATGATAAACCCTATTTATTCTCCAGCGCCCGAACGCTATGACAACGGCATGAAATTCCGCCGTTGCGGGCAAAGCGGCATCCTGCTGCCGGAAATATCACTCGGATTGTGGCACAACTTCGGCGACGTGAACACATTTGCCAATTCCCAGGCCATGGCGCACTATGCCTTCGACCGTGGAATCACACATTTCGACCTCGCCAACAATTACGGTCCTTCCTACGGTTCCGCCGAAGAGACTTTCGGAATGATTATGAAGAAATCCTTCATGCCCTATCGGGACGAACTATTCATCTCCACCAAGGCCGGACACGACATGTGGCCCGGCCCCTACGGGGAGTGGGGCTCACGCAAGTACCTGATGAGCAGCCTCAACCAAAGTCTGAAACGGATGAACCTGGAGTATGTGGACATCTTCTACTCCCACCGCTACGACCCGGATACTCCGCTTGAAGAGACCCTGCAAGCACTGGTTGATATCGTACGGCAAGGCAAAGCACTCTATGTAGGAATCTCCAAATATCCCAAAGAGGCGGCCGAGTTTGCCTACAAATACCTGGAAGAACGGGATGTACACTGCCTGCTCTATCAAGGCAGATACAATCTCTTCAACCGCGAACCGGAAGAAGAAGGTATCCTGCAGCAAGCCAAAGGGAACGGAACCGGCTTCATCGCCTTCTCCCCGCTGGCGCAGGGCCTGCTGACCAACCGCTACCTGAATGGTATTCCCGAAGATTCGCGCATGGCAAAGGGGGCTTTCCTGAAGAAAGAAGCACTGACCGACGAGACGCTGCAAAAAATCAAGGCACTCAACGAAGTTGCTGCCTCACGCGGGCAAACCCTTGCCGAGATGTCACTTGCCTGGCTGTTGAAGGACGACCTGGTGACAAGCGTCATCATCGGAGCGAGCTCCGTTACCCAACTGGCAGATAACCTGAAAGCGACTGAAAATACAGACTTCTCTGCCGAGGAACTGGAGAAGATAAAGAAAATCATTCAAAAATAAATCAACATGAAAAGCCTCCTTATTCAAACCTTTTGTTTATTATTCCTTTGCTTGGGCACAGTCCGTGCACAGCAATACCAACTGGCATCACCCAACGGAAAACTATCCGTTACGGTAGATGCCGGAGAAGCCCTCACCTGGCAGATTGCACACGACGGCACCACGGTGCTGCAACCCTCTGCCATCGCCCTGCAAGGCAGAGATGAAAAATCAGCCAAGAAAGCAATAACTTTCGGTAAAAATGTAAAAGTAATCCGTGCAGAACGCAAGTCTGTGGAGTCCTCCTTCCCCACTCCCCTCTACAAAAAGGCAAGTGTGGAGGATGTCTACAACCAGTTGACACTGAAATGCCGCGGAGGCTACAGCGTACAGTTCCGCGCATACGATGACGGTGCTGCCTACCGCTTCATTTCCGAACAGAACAAGCCGTTTATCGTCCTCAACGAAACAGCGGACTTCAATTTCGACAAGGATTACCAGGCATTTGTACCTTACATAAACGACAACCGCAACGGTGAGCGCTATTGCTTCTCCTTCGAGTCTTACTACGACGAAGCCCCGTTGTCCAAAATGCACACCGACTCACTCTCCATCACCCCACTGATGGTTTGCCTGGACGGAGGAAAGAAAGCCGTTATCATGGAAGCCGGATTGGAAAACTATCCCGGCATGTTCCTCACTGTAAATCCCCAGACACGTCAAGGAGTGCAGGCAGCATTTGCTCCCTATCCGCTGGAAGAAATAATCGGCGGACACAACCGGCTGAACCTGATACCGACCAAGCGTGCAGACTACATCGCCCGTTGTGCCAAGCAGAAACTCCCCTGGCGTGTGGTACTCGTCACCGAAAAGGACACGCAGCTTGCCGACAACGACATGGCACAGCGTCTTGCCCCCGCCTGCCGCATCAAAGACATTTCCTGGATTAAACCTGGCAAAGTGGCTTGGGACTGGTGGAACACCTGCAACCTGACTGGCGTAGACTTCAAAGCCGGCATGAACACCCCGACTTATAAGGCATTCATCGACTTTGCCGCCGACAACAACCTGGAATATATCATCATCGATGACGGCTGGAGCGGAAACGAATCCTTATTGAAAGACCTGAATCCGGATATCGATTTAAAGGAACTGGTAGCCTACGGAAACCAGAAGGGTGTCGGCATCATTCTTTGGGCAAGCTGGCGAAACTCTGCCAAAGATACGGAAGCCGCATTCAGCCACTATGCACAGATGGGTATCAAAGGCTTCAAGATAGACTTCTTCGACCGTGACGACCAGCCACTGGTACAGTCCGTAGAACGCATTGTAGCCTGCGCCGCCGAGCACCGCCTGGTATTAGACCTGCATGGACTCAAGCCATACGGTATACAGCGCACCTATCCCAACGTCCTGAACTTTGAAGGTGTAAAGGGACTGGAGAACGCCAAATGGGAACCGATAGTGAACGGAGCCCCCCTCCATAACTTCCCGCGCTATGACGTGACTGCTCCCTACCTGCGTATGCTTATAGGTCCGATGGACTACACACCGGGAGCCACAATGAACGCAACCCGCGAAACCTTCCGTGCCGTCAACGACCATCCGATGAGCCAGGGTACGCGCGTCCACCAGATGGCGATGTACACCCTCTTCGAAGCCCCGCTGCAAATGCTTGCCGACAGCCCCAGCAAATATATGAAGGAGCAGGAATGCACGGATTTCATTGCCAAAGTGCCTACCGTTTTCGACGAGACCGTGGCACTGGACGGTGAAGTAGGCGAATACCTTACACTGGCACGCCGCAAGGGAGATGTCTGGTACATCGCCTCCATGACCGACTGGACACCACGCGACTGTACCATCGACCTTTCCTTCCTCGGAGAAGGAAGTTACGAAGCCGAAATCTTTTCCGACGGCATCAATGCCGACCGGGAAGCAACCGACTACAAGAAAGAAGTACGCACCGTGACCTCGGGGGACAAGCTGAACATACACATGGCACCCGGAGGAGGATGGACAGCACGGATATGGAAAAGATGACAGGGTGATAAAGTAATGACATGATAAGTGCAATAGGGTGACAGTTACGTTAAAAGTGCTGTCACCCTATTCCTTTATTACTCCATCCCCTATCGCCCTATCATTTTATGCCCTTTATCACTTTTAACATACCTCTACGTGAACCTTTTATATCCTATCTTGTTTTTTCTCACAAAAGCCTAAGGTACCATAGGGCAGGAATTTATATTAAACCTAAACAATTATAAAAGTATGAAGAAATTTATTCCCCTATTATTAGCGGTCTTTGCAGTGACGCTTGCATCTTGCGAAAAAGACCCTGACATGGATAAGCTGGACAATAATTATCTGGTTTATACCAACTATGACAAGAAGGCGGATTTCAAAACCTTCGAAACTTATTACTTGCCGGACAGCATTCTGGTCATCGGTGATAAGGAAAACGCCGAATACTGGAAAGATGAGAATGCCCAGGAAATTCTCAGCGCTTATGTTGCTAACATGAACAGCCGCGGCTACATCCGTGTGGATGACCGGGAAGAAGCCGACCTTGGCTTGCAGGTAAGCTATGTCAGAAGTACCTATTACTTCACCGACTACGGACGTCCCGAATGGTGGTGGAACTATCCAGGCTACTGGGATGCTCCTTACTGGGGCAACTGGGGCGGATGGTATTATCCCTATGCCGTGAACTATTCCTACAGCACCGGTTCCTTTATCAGCGAATTGTTGAATCTGGAGGCGCCGCAAGGCCAGAGCGAGAAACTTCCTGTTCTGTGGACCAGCTATATGAGCGGCTTGCTGAGTGGTTCTACTTCTGTCAATACCAAACTTGCCGTGCAAGGTGTGAACCAAGCTTTCACTCAATCAACTTACCTGACTAACAAGTAGTGACAAGCTACGAGCTATAAGTGACAAATGACGGGTTACCCAATATTAAGGTAACAAGAATAATACGGCAGCATCCTTTCCGGACTGGGAAGTTGCCATTGAACCAAAAAACAAGAACAAAGTATGAAAACAATAAAATATCTTTCCTTGAGAGTATTTGCGGTTGCCGCTCTTGCTCTCGTCTTCGCCCTACCGACGAAGGCACAGATGACCGATAACGGTTATGCCAACATCGACTGGCAGTTCAACTTTCCTTTAAACAATCACTTTGCCGATAAGGCTAGCGGTTGGGGTATGAACTTTGA
>OKUX01000255.1_pt1 | contig 15225 bp, 10 predicted proteins | sample 1606701 | NCBI WGS metagenome assembly OKUX01 (sample SAMEA3882525, study PRJEB24775) | human gut metagenome | biome: human-associated habitat; feature: intestine environment; material: feces | place: Netherlands | collected 2009/2010 | reverse complement strand
ATGGTTTTCAGGGCATCTGGGTTCATGGCAGGCGTGTCCTTCAGCGGAAACTCCAGACCGAGCCGTTCATATTTTTCCATGCACAGCTTGTGGAACGGCAGAAACTCCAGCTTTTCAAAGTTGGGATAGCTTTCCGCCTTGGCTTTGACGCGGCGCAAATGGTCCATACCATCGGTCAGACCGGGCACAACCACATGCCGAATCCACAGCGGCACGTTTTTCATCGCGGTCAGCTGCAGGAAACGCTCAATCTGGTCGAAATCCGCGCGGCAGTTCTTGAGATAATCCGCTTTGGTGAGAAATTTCAGGTCGCACAGGACTAAATCCGTGTGCGCGAGCACCTTTTCCGCTTTGGAGAGATTGCCCACGCCGGAGGTATCGAGCGCGGTGTGTACGCCGTGCTCATGCAGCTTGGCGAAAAACTCCTCAACAAATTCGGCCTGCAGGAGCGGTTCGCCGCCGGTGACGGTTACGCCGCCGCCATTCTTCCAGTACGGACGAAACCGGAGAGCCTTGCGGACCAGCTCGTCCACGTCGGTCGGTGTGCCGCCTTCGGTCAGCCAGGTATCAGGATTATGGCAATAGACGCACCGCAGCGGGCAGCCCTGCATAAATACGACGTATCGCACGCCGGGGCCGTCCACCGCGCCGAGAGATTGGATGGAATGAATGTTTCCGGTCATATTGCCACTTTCCTTTCATCTCAGAAGTCTTTCTGCAGTATTCGTTCGCCGGTGCACACGAAACGCGCAGGCGCTTCGCCCTTTCCGGGTGAGAGTTTTTCGCTTACAGGAAGCGAGGGAATGTGCCGCGTCGCGGCGGGGACAAAGAGGAAGGACAACCTGCGGTTTTCCTTCCTCTTTGAACTCCTGCCTTTCCCTTGTTAGTTAGTCTGACGCAAACCAGAGAAGCGGGACCGCTTCGAAATTGGGGTACGGCAGCCGGGTTACTGTTGCGTGTCTTGCTCCGCCTTTTCGCAGTTCACAGACAGCGTACTGCTGCACAGGTCGCAATCTGCGCCAGACTATCCCAAAGGAAACGGGGAGAAAATCAGAGGGTGGAAACCTTAGGTGTCCATCCCTCTTGTGCGCCCACGCGGCGTCAGCGCAGTTCCGTTCGCTTCACAAGCGAAAACTCAGATCGCCTCGTGGAAGGTACGCGAAATAACCTCGCGCTGCTGCTCACGGCTCAGCTTGTAGAAGTTGACCGCGTAGCCGGAAACACGAATGGTCAGGTTCGGGTACTGCTCCGGATGCTCGTAAGCCGCCATGAGGGTTTCGCGGTTGAGCACGTTTACGTTCAGGTGATGCGCGTTCTGCGCGAAGTAGCCGCCCATGATGGCAACAAGGTTGTTCACCTGCTCCTCATCGGTCTTGCCGAGCGCACCCGGCGTGATGGAGAACGTGTTGGAGATACCGTCGCGGCAGTAGGTGTAGCTCAGCTTTGCAACCGAGTTGAGCGATGCCAGTGCGCCGGAAACATCACGGCCGCTCATCGGGTTTGCGCCCGGTGCCAGCGGTTCGCCGTGACGGCGGCCGTCCGGCGTGTTGCCGGTCTTTTTGCCGTACATTACGTTGGAGGTGATGGTCAGGATGGACAGCGTATGAATTGCACCGCGGTACAGCGGGAACTGTGTCAGTGCCTGATAGAACTTCTCGACCTGCTCGCACGCGATGCTGTCCACGCGGTCATCATCGTTGCCGAACTTCGGGAAATCGCCCTCGATCTCAAAGTCCACGATAATGCCGTTCTCCGGATTACGGATGGGCTTTACCTTGGCATACTTGATCGCGGAAAGCGAATCCGCCATGCAGCTCATGCCCGCAATGCCGAACGCCATCAGGCGGCGCACCTCAGTGTCATGCAGCGCCATCTGGCTCTTCTCGTAGGCATACTTGTCGTGCATGTAATGGATGGTGTTCATCGCGGAAACGTAGGTCTTAGCCAGCCACGGACGGTAGAAGTCCATGCGGCGGAGAACCTCCTCGTAATCCAGCACATCGCCGTCCATGACCGGCATCTCCGGGCCGACCTGCTCGAACTTGTTCTCGTCACGGCCGCCGTTGATCGCCATCATCATCAGCTTTGCGATGTTGGCACGCGCACCGAAGAACTGCATTTGTTTACCAACGATCATCGGGCTTACGCAGCAAGCAATAGCGTAGTCATCGTTGTTGAAGTCCGGACGCATCAGGTCATCGTTCTCATACTGCAGAGAAGAGGTGTCGATGGACACTTTAGCGGCGAATTTCTTGAAGTTCAGCGGCAGTTTTTCAGACCACAGAATGGTCATGTTCGGTTCCGGAGACGGACCCATGGTGTACAGGGTGTTCAGGAAACGGAAGCTGTTTTTGGTAACCAGGGTACGACCGTCGAGGCCCATACCACCGATAGATTCGGTTGCCCAGATCGGGTCGCCAGAGAACAGTTCATCGTATTCCGGAGTACGCAGGAAGCGAACCATACGCAGTTTCATGACCAGGTGGTCAACCATTTCCTGCGCTTCTTGTTCGGTGATCTTGCCAGCTTTCAGGTCACGTTCGATGTACACATCCAGGAAGGTGGAGGTACGACCGAAGGACATTGCAGCACCGTTCTGAGACTTAACAGCAGCCAGGTAGCCGAAGTAAGTCCACTGGATAGCTTCCTGAGCGTTGGTAGCCGGACCAGAGATGTCGTAGCCGTATTTCGCAGCCATTTCTTTCATCTGACCCAGAGCGCGGTGCTGTTCAGCGATTTCTTCGCGCAGACGGATAGTCTGTTCCAGGTTTACGCCGTTTTCCAGATCAGCCTGCAGAGAGGTGAACTGTGCAAGTTTGTCTTTCATCAGGTAGTCGATACCGTACAGCGCAACGCGACGGTAGTCACCGATGATACGACCACGGCCATAAGCATCTGGCAGACCGGTCAGAACACCGGATTTACGGCAACGCAGGATGTCCGGAGTGTAAACGTCGAACACGCCCTGGTTGTGAGTTTTACGGTATTCAGTGAAGATTTTTTTGATCATCGGGTCCAGTTCGCGGTTGTACGCTTTGCAGGAACCTTCGATCATTTTGATACCACCGAACGGGATAAGAGCACGTTTCAGCGGAGCTTCAGTCTGCAGACCAACGATTTTCTCAAGCTGCTTGTTGATGTAACCAGCGTCGTGAGAGGTGATGGTGGAAGCAACAGCGGTGTCAAAGTCAACTGGCGCGTGAGTGCGGTTTTCCAGTTTAACGCCTTCCATTACTTTGTCCCACAGGGTGGTGGTCGCTTCAGTAGCGCCAGCCAGGAAGGACTCGTCACCCTCGTACGGAGTGTAGTTTTTCTGAATGAAGTCACGGACGTTTACTTCATTCTGCCAGTCACCTTTGGTAAAACCTTCCCAGGCTGTGGCTAACTTTTCATTAAGCTCGGACATGTAACACCTACCTTCTTAAGTGGATTTTTTATTTACTGCGTACTTCGACAACCATTAATGGTGATCGTTTTCACGCAGGTAAATGACCCAGTATGTCAACCCAACCAACAAACCACCGCCGATAATATTACCGATCGTAACCGGAATCAGGTTATCAGTGATGAAATTCATCACGGTCAGGTGAGAAAAATTTTCCGGTGCAGAACCGACAGCGGTCCAGAATTCCGGAGATGCGAAGTCGCGGATTACAATACCCATCGGGATCATAAACATGTTTGCGATACTGTGCTCAAAACCGCTGGCAACAAACATCGCGACCGGCAGCACCATAATGAACGCTTTGTCCATCAGGCTGCGGCCAGAATAACTCATCCATACTGCCAGACATACCATCAGGTTTGCCAGGATACCAAGACAGACGGCCTCAATAAAAGTATGGTGCACTTTGTGGTCGGCGGTTTGTAGGACGTTTAGTCCCCATTGACCATTTGCGGTCATATACTCGCCGGAAAGCCACATTAAAAGTACAAACAGCAGTGCGCCGACCAGGTTGCCAAAATAAACATTTAGCCAGTTTTTCGCCAACTGACCCCAGGTGATGCGCCCACTCGCCTTGGCAACAACAATCAACACTGTGGAAGTAAAGAGATCGGCTCCGCAGACAACACAAAGAATCAACCCCAGAGAGAAGCAAATGCCGCCAACCAGTTTTGCCATGCCGAAGGGCATTGTACCTGTGCCAGTGGTTGCTGTGATATAGAAGACGAATGCGATTGAGATGAAAACACCGGCGGTAATCGCCAGATAGAAAGTCTTAAGCGGATGTTTCGTTGCTTTATAGACACCTGCCTCTTCGGCCACTTTGGCCATTGCAGCAGGAAGTAAAAGATCAAAAGGGTTGTCAGCTTTCACACTAACTCTCTCTTTATTAAGTCGGCGACGAGATACTAACAAAGCATTATAGATGAGAAATTGATATAGATCATATCTCGCCTGGCTTATAGGCCCGTAACTCGCATGGTTTTTATGCAAATACGGAGTAAATATTTGATTATCCAAATAAAAATAAATTTTAAAAATTAACAAATGAGTTGAATTTTTTCCGCATCCTCCGCTAAAACAGTTAATTAAAAGGGAGCACCTGGCGAATAAAGTAACAATATCGATCGTATTTATTAAATACAAATTACCGATATTTAACCTTATAATTACAATTATTTTATTAATGCAAATATATGTGAAGCGGGGCATTAAAAAAACGCCCCGTAATATAACTCAGACGAATCATTAAGCCTACATTGCGTAGGCTATTTGATTTTATTTTGCCCAGAATGCTGCTTTGGCGCGTTGCAGCTTTTCGTAGGCCTTCAACAACGACTGATGTGCAGCAAACGCGTGCAGATCGCTATCTACTGGTTGCAAGCCATAAAACGCCGCTTCGCCGCTCATTGCCGCACTGGCGGCTTCCACGGCATCTGCGCCGTACATGCGAACAAACGCATTCAGATATTGCAGCGGCTGGCGATCTTCTTCCTGCGCCAGTAATAACAACGTTTGCAGGCAGCGATAATAATTGGCGCGTTCCGGGCTGAATACTGATGAGTTAAACTCCATCGTCCATTCGGTCCAGACCAGAGCCTGTTCCAGATCGCCACCAGCCAGCGCCAGCATGGCTTTTAATTCACCGATACGCAGGGTGTACCAGCCGTTATCCGACCCGGTCGCCAGACCCAACAGTTCACGCACGCGGGTAAAGTCATCAAAACCTTCTTCATCCAGTTGCTCGATGAGGTTCAGGTAATCTTCCTTTTCCCACTCGCTACCTGGTAGCGAAAGAATCGTTTCACGTAAATGGCTGCCCATACTGTTATTCGCCAGCCACAGATCTTCAGCCGGATAAATATCGGACATGCCAGGCACGATAATACGGCAAGCGTAGACACCCAGATGCTCGTAATCGGCAATATAAACTTCTTTATCTTCCTTTTTGAAGATAGCCATCAGCGTGGCGAACTCTTCTTCCGTGGTGCCGGAGAAGCTCCAGTCAACAAACGGATAATCGGCATCCTGCTTGAACAGGTCCCAGGAGATTAAACCGCTGGAATCGATAAAGTGCGTTTCGAGGTTGGTATGTTCAGCGACTTCTTCATCATCGAAGGTTGGTGGAGTAAACACATCCAGATCTTTCAGGCCACGACCTTGCAGCAGCTCGGTCACGGTACGTTCCAGTGCAACGCCAAAATCAGGATGCGCACCGAATGAGGCAAAGCAGGTACCGTTAGCAGGATTGAACAGTACCACGCAAATCACCGGATACTGGCCGCCAAGCGAACCGTCATAAGCGAAGATCGGGAAACCTTCCGCTTCCAGCGTTTCGATCGCTTCAACTACTGCTGGATAACGTGCCAGCACGTCTGCCGGGATTTCCGGCAAGCTGATGCTTTCAGCAATAATGCGGTTTTTCACGTAACGTTCGAAAACTTCGGACAACCCCTGAACGCGTGCTTCGTTACGGGTATTGCCAGCAGACATACCGTTAGAAACGTACAAGTTACCAATGATATTCATCGGAATATAAATGGTCTGATTGTCGGACTGGCGCGTAAACGGTAGACCGCAAATACCACGATCTTCGTTACCGGATTGCAGGTCAATCAGCATACTACCGGTCAGTTCATTCTCCGGATCGTAAAATGCGCGCAGACGGTCATCGAGCAGCCCTTCTGGTACATCGTCATTTTCGGTCAGTGGGAACCATTTTTCGTTGGGATAATGCACGAATGGGCCGTTGGCGATGGTTTCGCCCAGCCAGAAGTCCGCAAAAAAGTAGTTGGTTGAGAGACGCTCGAAATATTCACCGAGGGCAGAAGCCAGCGCCGCTTTTTTGGTTGCGCCTTTACCGTTGGTAAAACACAGTGCGCACTCTTTGTCGCGAATATGTACAGACCAGACGTTAGGCACCGGATTCAGCCAGGAGGCCTCTTCAATCTGAAAACCGAGGTCTGAAAGTTTTTGCTGGAAGCGTGCGATGGAATCTTCCAGAGCGGCATCTTTGCCGGGGATAAATGTTTGCGTCATGAAAATCACTTTAGTCGTACGGAAAGCGCACAATAATACGGGTTTTATCTCAAAGGCGCTATTACCGCCGCCATGCCGATGAACTGTTGGCTATGCTTTTAGCGGATAAACCACGATAAGAGCATAAAAATGAAGGCGTTCGATCTCCACCGTATGGCATTTGATAAAGTGCCTTTTGATTTCCTTGGCGAAGTTGCACTACGTAGTCTTTATACCTTTGTACTGGTTTTTTTGTTCCTCAAAATGACCGGAAGACGCGGTGTGCGGCAGATGTCGCTGTTTGAAGTGTTAATCATTCTGACACTGGGTTCAGCGGCGGGAGATGTGGCGTTTTATGATGATGTGCCGATGGTCCCGGTACTTATCGTCTTTATTACTCTGGCGTTGTTATACCGCCTGGTAATGTGGTTGATGGCGCACAGTGAAAAACTGGAAGATCTTCTGGAAGGCAAGCCGGTTGTCATTATTGAAGATGGCGAGCTGGCCTGGTCGAAACTCAATAACTCCAACATGACGGAATTTGAGTTCTTTATGGAGCTACGATTGCGCGGTGTAGAGCAGTTGGGGCAGGTACGTCTGGCGATTCTCGAAACCAACGGGCAAATCAGTGTTTATTTCTTTGAAGATGACAAGGTGAAACCGGGGTTACTTATTTTACCCAGTGACTGTACTCAGCGTTACAAAGTGGTGCCGGAGTCGGCGGACTATGCCTGCATCCGTTGCAGTGAAATCATTCATATGAACGCGGGGGAAAAACAATTATGTCCGCGCTGTGCAAATCCAGAATGGACGAAGGCAAGTCGGGCTAAACGGGTGACCTGACAGCCAAAACATCGGTTTTTTGAAAATAATCCGAGAGATTCTTTTGTGTGACGCGTGCCTCATTTTTGCCCTCAACGGTTTTACTCATTGCGATGCGTGTCACTGAATGATAAAACCGATAGCCACAGGAATAATGTATTGCCTGTGGTCGCAATTGATTGACCGCGGGTTAATGGCAACGCAACGTGGTGAGGGGAAATGGCTCAAATCTTCAATTTTAGTTCTGGTCCGGCAATGCTACCGGCAGAGGTGCTTAAACAGGCTCAACAGGAACTGCGCGACTGGAACGGTCTTGGTACGTCGGTGATGGAAGTGAGTCACCGTGGCAAAGAGTTCATTCAGGTTGCAGAGGAAGCCGAGAAGGATTTTCGCGATCTTCTTAACGTCCCCTCCAACTACAAGGTATTGTTCTGCCATGGCGGTGGTCGCGGTCAATTTGCTGCTGTACCGCTGAATATTCTTGGTGATAAAACCACTGCAGATTATGTTGATGCGGGTTACTGGGCAGCAAGTGCTATCAAAGAAGCGAAAAAATACTGCACACCAAATGTGTTTGATGCGAAAGTGACCGTTGATGGTCTTCGCGCAGTTAAGCCAATGAGTGAATGGCAACTCTCTGATAATGCTGCTTATATGCATTACTGCCCGAACGAAACCATTGACGGTATCGCTATCGATGAAACACCAGACTTCGGTAAAGACGTGGTGGTCGCCGCTGACTTCTCTTCAACCATTCTTTCCCGTCCGATTGATGTCAGCCGTTATGGTGTAATTTACGCTGGCGCGCAGAAAAATATCGGCCCGGCTGGCCTGACAATCGTCATCGTTCGTGAAGATTTGCTGGGCAAAGCGAATATCGCCTGCCCATCGATTCTGGATTACTCCATCCTCAACGATAACGATTCCATGTTCAACACGCCGCCGACATTTGCCTGGTACTTATCTGGCCTGGTCTTCAAATGGCTGAAAGCGAACGGCGGTGTGGCTGCAATGGATAAGATCAATCAGCAAAAAGCAGAACTGCTGTATGGGGTGATTGATAACAGCGATTTCTACCGCAATGATGTGGCGAAAGCTAACCGTTCGCGGATGAACGTGCCGTTCCAGTTGGCGGATAGCGCGCTTGATAAATTGTTCCTCGAAGAGTCTTTCGCTGCGGGCTTACATGCGCTGAAAGGTCACCGAGTGGTCGGCGGAATGCGTGCGTCTATTTATAACGCCATGCCGCTGGAAGGTGTTAAAGCACTGACAGACTTCATGGTTGAGTTCGAACGTCGTCACGGCTAATGTCGAAATTTTGCATAATCCCCACAGCCAGCCTGTGGGGTTTTTATTTCTGTTGTAGAGAGTTGAGTTCATGGAATCCCTAACGTTACAACCCATCGCTCGTGTCGATGGCACTATTAATCTGCCCGGTTCCAAGAGCGTTTCTAACCGCGCTTTATTGCTGGCGGCATTAGCACACGGCAAAACAGTATTAACCAATCTGCTGGATAGCGATGACGTGCGCCATATGCTGAATGCATTAACAGCGTTAGGGGTAAGCTATACGCTTTCAGCCGATCGTACGCGTTGCGAAATTATCGGTAACGGTGGTCCATTACACGCAGAAAGTGCCCGGGAGTTGTTCCTCGGTAACGCCGGAACGGCAATGCGTCCGCTGGCGGCAGCACTTTGCCTGGGTAGCAATGATATTGTACTGACCGGTGAACCGCGAATGAAAGAACGCCCGATTGGTCATCTGGTGGATGCGCTGCGCCAGGGCGGGGCGAAGATCACTTACCTGGAACAAGAAAATTATCCGCCATTGCGTTTACAGGGCGGCTTTACTGGCGGCAACGTTGATGTTGATGGCTCCGTTTCCAGCCAGTTCCTCACCGCACTGTTAATGACTGCGCCTCTTGCGCCGGAAGATACGGTGATTCGTATTAAAGGCGATCTGGTTTCTAAACCTTATATCGATATCACCCTCAATCTGATGAAGACGTTTGGTGTTGAAATTGAAAATCAGCACTATCAACAATTTGTCGTAAAAGGGGGGCAGTCTTACCAGTCTCCGGGCACTTATTTGGTTGAAGGCGATGCATCTTCGGCTTCTTATTTCCTGGCAGCAGCAGCAATCAGAGGCGGCACTGTAAAAGTGACCGGCATTGGACGCAACAGTATGCAGGGTGATATTCGCTTTGCTGATGTTCTGGAAAAAATGGGCGCGACCATTTGCTGGGGCGATGATTATATTTCCTGCACGCGTGGTGAACTGAACGCCATTGATATGGATATGAACCATATTCCCGATGCGGCGATGACCATTGCCACCGCGGCGTTATTTGCAAAAGGCACCACCACGCTGCGCAATATCTATAACTGGCGTGTTAAAGAGACCGATCGCCTGTTTGCGATGGCAACAGAACTGCGTAAAGTCGGTGCGGAAGTCGAAGAGGGGCATGATTTCATTCGCATTACGCCACCGGAAAAACTGAAATTTGCTGAGATCGCCACTTATAATGATCACCGGATGGCGATGTGTTTCTCGCTGGTCGCATTATCAGATACGCCTGTGACGATTCTTGATCCAAAATGTACCGCTAAAACTTTTCCAGACTATTTCGAGCAATTGGCGCGGATAAGTCAACCCGGCTGAATGAATAACGGGCGATAACATAGACAATCCTTTCTTTTCAAAGACGTCGGCACATTGCCGGCGTTTTTTTTCGGACCTTGTGGGGTATTTTTATTAATGGTAGCGTTAATTATCAATGTAACTTGTTGATACATAATGTTTATATATAATTAATCAACGGATGATTCACATGAAGAATACTAAATTATTGCTGGCGATTGCGACCTCTGCAGCCTTACTGACAGGATGTCAGAATACGCACGGTATTAATACCGATTTGGCTATCAGCTCAGGTCTGAATGCTTATAAAGCCGCAACATTAAGCGATGCTGATGCTAAAGCAATCGCCAATCAGGGCTGTGTCGAAATGGACAGCGGCAATAAAGTGGCAAGCAAATCCAGCAAGTACGGGAAACGTCTGGCAAAAATCGCCAAAGCATTGGGTAACAATATTAATGGCACGCCAGTCAACTATAAGGTTTATATGACCAGCGACGTCAACGCATGGGCGATGGCGAACGGTTGTGTTCGTGTCTACAGTGGCCTGATGGACATGATGAACGACAACGAAATTGAAGGCGTTCTGGGCCATGAACTGGGCCACGTCGCGTTGGGTCACTCGCTGGCTGAAATGAAAGCTTCTTATGCGATCGTGGCCGCACGCGATGCCATTTCAGCTACCAGCGGTGTGGCTTCCCAGCTTTCCCGTTCACAATTAGGTGATATCGCAGAAGGCGCTATCAATGCTAAATACTCCCGTGATAAAGAATCCGAAGCAGATGATTTCTCTTTTGATCTGTTGAAGAAACGTGGCATCAGTACCCAGGGGCTGGTTGGTAGCTTTGAAAAACTGGCCAGCCTGGATGGCGGTCGCACCCAGTCCATGTTTGATTCTCACCCACCATCAACAGAGCGTGCGCAACACATCCGTGATCGTATCGCCTCTGGTAAGTAAATCATTGTCATCTTTCGGGCTGGTCTTCTGCCAGCCCGCTATAATTGCGCAATAAATCCCCATCTGAATACAGACAAAACTGGTTTTTGCACACAACGTTAACGATTTGTGGCGTCGGCGCGTATAATGCGCGCGGTTATGTTAACGGTACGCCTGTTTTAAGGAGATAAAGATGACGGCAATTGCCCCGGTTATTACCATTGATGGCCCAAGCGGTGCAGGGAAAGGCACCTTGTGTAAGACTATGGCGGAAGCGTTGCAATGGCATCTGCTGGATTCGGGTGCAATTTATCGCGTACTGGCACTAGCGGCATTACATCACCATGTTGATGTTGCATCGGAAGATGCGCTGGTGCCGCTGGCATCCCATCTGGATGTACGTTTTGTGTCAACCAACGGTAATCTGGAAGTGATCCTCGAAGGGGAAGATGTCAGCGGCGAAATTCGTACTCAGGAAGTGGCGAATGCTGCTTCACAAGTCGCGGCATTCCCACGCGTTCGTGAAGCATTATTGCGTCGCCAACGCGCGTTTCGCGAATTACCAGGCCTGATTGCCGATGGCCGCGACATGGGAACGGTGGTATTCCCTGATGCGCCAGTGAAAATTTTCCTTGACGCCTCCTCGGAAGAACGTGCGCATCGCCGCATGCTACAGTTGCAGGAGAAGGGCTTTAGTGTTAACTTTGAGCGCCTTTTGGCCGAGATCAAAGAACGCGACGACCGCGATCGTAACCGAGCGGTAGCGCCACTGGTTCCGGCAGCCGATGCTTTAGTGTTGGATTCCACCACCTTAAGCATTGAGCAAGTGATTGAAAAAGCGCTACAATACGCGCGCCAGAAATTGGCTCTCGCATAAGCGACCGAATTTGCAGTACCCCCGTTGCAATGGAATGACAGCGGGTATGTTAAACAACCCCATCCGGCATGGAGCCAGGTGGACGTTAAATATAAACCTGAAGATTAAACATGACTGAATCTTTTGCTCAACTCTTTGAAGAGTCCTTAAAAGAAATCGAAACCCGCCCGGGTTCTATCGTTCGTGGCGTTGTTGTTGCTATCGACAAAGACGTAGTACTGGTTGACGCTGGTCTGAAATCTGAGTCCGCCATCCCGGCTGAGCAGTTCAAAAACGCCCAGGGCGAGCTGGAAATCCAGGTAGGTGACGAAGTTGACGTTGCTCTGGACGCAGTAGAAGACGGCTTCGGTGAAACTCTGCTGTCCCGTGAGAAAGCTAAACGTCACGAAGCCTGGATCACGCTGGAAAAAGCTTACGAAGATGCTGAAACTGTTACCGGTGTTATCAACGGCAAAGTTAAGGGCGGCTTCACTGTTGAGCTGAACGGTATTCGTGCGTTCCTGCCAGGTTCTCTGGTAGACGTTCGTCCGGTGCGTGACACTCTGCACCTGGAAGGCAAAGAGCTTGAATTCAAAGTAATCAAGCTGGATCAGAAGCGCAACAACGTTGTTGTTTCTCGTCGTGCCGTTATCGAATCCGAAAACAGCGCAGAGCGCGATCAGCTGCTGGAAAACCTGCAGGAAGGCATGGAAGTTAAAGGTATCGTTAAGAACCTCACTGACTACGGTGCATTCGTTGATCTGGGCGGCGTTGACGGCCTGCTGCACATCACTGACATGGCCTGGAAACGCGTTAAGCATCCGAGCGAAATCGTCAACGTGGGCGACGAAATCACTGTTAAAGTGCTGAAGTTCGACCGCGAACGTACCCGTGTATCCCTGGGCCTGAAACAGCTGGGCGAAGATCCGTGGGTAGCTATCGCTAAACGTTATCCGGAAGGTACCAAACTGACTGGTCGCGTGACCAACCTGACCGACTACGGTTGCTTCGTTGAAATCGAAGAAGGCGTTGAAGGCCTGGTACACGTTTCCGAAATGGATTGGACCAACAAAAACATCCACCCGTCCAAAGTTGTTAACGTTGGCGATGTAGTGGAAGTTATGGTTCTGGATATCGACGAAGAACGTCGTCGTATCTCCCTGGGTCTGAAACAGTGCAAAGCTAACCCGTGGCAGCAGTTCGCGGAAACCCACAACAAGGGCGACCGTGTTGAAGGTAAAATCAAGTCTATCACTGACTTCGGTATCTTCATCGGCCTGGACGGCGGCATCGACGGCCTGGTTCACCTGTCTGACATCTCCTGGAACGTTGCAGGCGAAGAAGCAGTTCGTGAATACAAAAAAGGCGACGAAATCGCTGCAGTTGTTCTGCAGGTTGACGCAGAACGTGAACGTATCTCCCTGGGCGTTAAACAGCTCGCAGAAGATCCGTTCAACAACTGGGTTGCTCTGAACAAGAAAGGCGCTATCGTAACCGGTAAAGTAACTGCAGTTGACGCTAAAGGCGCAACCGTAGAACTGGCTGACGGCGTTGAAGGTTACCTGCGTGCTTCTGAAGCATCCCGTGACCGCGTTGAAGACGCTACCCTGGTTCTGAGCGTTGGCGACGAAGTTGAAGCTAAATTCACCGGCGTTGATCGTAAAAACCGCGCAATCAGCCTGTCTGTTCGTGCGAAAGACGAAGCTGACGAGAAAGATGCAATCGCAACTGTTAACAAACAGGAAGATGCAAACTTCTCCAACAACGCAATGGCTGAAGCTTTCAAAGCAGCTAAAGGCGAGTAATTCTCTGACTCTTCGGGATTTTTATTCCGAAGTTTGTTGAGTTTACTTGACAGATTGCAGGTTTCGTCCTGTAATCAAGCACTAAGGGCGGCTACGGCCGCCCTTAATCAATGCAGCAACAGCAGCCGCTTAATTTGCCTTTAAGGAACCGGAGGAATCATGACCAAGTCAGAATTGATAGAAAGACTTGCCACCCAGCAATCGCACATTCCCGCCAAGACGGTTGAAGATGCAGTAAAAGAGATGCTGGAGCATATGGCCTCGACTCTTGCGCAGGGCGAGCGTATTGAAATCCGCGGTTTCGGCAGTTTCTCTTTGCACTACCGCGCACCACGTACCGGACGTAATCCGAAGACTGGCGATAAAGTAGAACTGGAAGGAAAATACGTTCCTCACTTTAAACCAGGTAAAGAACTGCGCGATCGCGCCAATATTTACGGTTAAGTTTTTACTCAAACTTGAACGCGAGAAAAGCACCTGTCGGGTGCTTTTTTCATTTCTCTAATCTGGAACTGGAAGCTGCCTCGCAGAGTTTTGAGCAGTTTTCACCCTATCGTTAAATTCTTCTGAACGTGCCTCGGGGAACGCAAAACTCCCACCAGACAACCGTTCAACAAAGTTGCACACTTTCTATAAACAGGGAGGGTGCATGAAAATAACGACAGTCGGCGTATGCATAATTTGCGGAATTTTTCCGTTGCTGATTTTGCCCCAATTGCCTGGGACAGTAACCCTTGCGTTTCTGACTCTCTTCGCCTGTGTACTGGCATTTATCCCTGTTAAAACCGTCCGTTATATCGTGCTGACGTTGCTGTTTTTCGTTTGGGGCATATTAGCAGCAAAGCAAATTTTGTGGGCAGGAGAAACCTTAACTGGCGCGACGCAGGATGCAATTGTTGAGATCATTGCTACTGACGGCATGACCACTCATTACGGTCAAATTACTCATCTACAAGGTCGACGTATATTCCCTGCGCCAGGCCTCGTACTGTATGGCGAATATCTTCCGCAAGCGGTTTGTGCCGGACAAGTATGGTCAATGAAACTCAAAGTTCGTGCAGTTCATGGTCAACTTAATGATGGCGGCTTTGATAGCCAGCGTTATGCCATTGCCCAGCATCAACCGCTCACCGGCCGTTTTCTGCAGGCAAGTGTCATTGAACCGAATTGTAGCCTGCGTGCACAGTATCTGGCGTCACTACAAACAACGCTGCAACCCTATATGTGGAACGCGGTTATTCTTGGATTAGGTATGGGGGAACGGTTATCCGTCTCCAAAGAAATCAAAAATATCATGCGTGATACTGGAACGGCGCATTTAATGGCGATATCAGGATTGCACATCGCTTTTGCGGCGTTGCTGGCTGCAGGACTCATTCGCGGTGGGCAAGTTTTTCTGCCTGGGTGCTGGATCCACTGGCAAATGCCATTAATTGGTGGAATCTGCTGTGCTGCTTTTTATGCCTGGCTTACGGGAATGCAACCTCCTGCATTGCGTACCGTGGTGGCGCTTGCCATTTGGGGAATGCTTAAGTTAAGTGGACGACAATGGAGTGGCTGGGATGTATGGATATGTTGTCTGGCGGCAATTTTGCTGATGGATCCTGTTGCCATTCTCTCGCAAAGTTTATGGCTATCTGCCGCTGCGGTCGCGGCACTGATTTTTTGGTATCAGTGGTTTCCCTGTCCGGAGTGGCAGCTGCC
>OKUX01000250.1_pt1 | contig 15473 bp, 8 predicted proteins | sample 1606701 | NCBI WGS metagenome assembly OKUX01 (sample SAMEA3882525, study PRJEB24775) | human gut metagenome | biome: human-associated habitat; feature: intestine environment; material: feces | place: Netherlands | collected 2009/2010 | reverse complement strand
AGCGCAAGGTACGGACATCACGCGTACTTTCTGCGGTCTGAACGATACCCGCAATATCATTCCTTCTATTGGCTATGCACACGATGCCGGAATGATTTCCCAATGCTCGCTCTGCATCACCCATTCACCCATCCATACCGTAGAATACTACACGGAGATGGCACTGAAGCTTATCAAGGCAGGTGCCGACGAAATCTGCATCAAGGATATGGCAGGTATCGGACGTCCGGTTTCTTTGGGCAAGATTGTGGCCAATATCAAGGCGGCGCATCCCGATATTCCTATCCAGTATCATAGTCATGCGGGTCCCGGTTTCAATATGGCAAGTATTCTTGAAGTGTGCGAAGCGGGTTGCGACTATATCGACGTAGGCATGGAGCCGCTTTCCTGGGGTACGGGACATGCCGACTTGCTCAGTGTGCAGGCCATGCTGAAGGATGCAGGCTTCCAGGTGCCCGAAGTCAATATGGAGGCATATATGAAGGTACGCGCACTCATCCAGGAGTTTATGGACGACTTCCTTGGCTTGTACATCAGCCCGCGCAACCGCCTGATGAACTCCCTGCTGATTGGTCCCGGACTGCCGGGTGGCATGATGGGCAGTCTGATGGCAGACTTGGAATCCAATCTGGAGTCCATCAACAAATACAAGGCAAAACGCAACCTGCCCTTCATGAAGCAGGATGAACTGCTCATCAAGTTGTTCAACGAAGTGGCATATGTTTGGCCGCGCGTGGGTTATCCCCCGTTGGTGACTCCGTTCAGCCAGTACGTCAAGAACCTTTCCATGATGAACGTAATGGCCATGGAGAAGGGTAAAGAACGTTGGGGTATGATTGCCGATGATATTTGGGATATGCTGTTGGGCAAGGCAGGTAAGCTGCCGGGTCAGCTGGCTCCCGAAATCATAGAGAAGGCCGAACGCGAAGGACGCAAGTTCTTCACCGGCAATCCGCAGGACAACTATCCCGATGCTCTGGACAAGTACCGCAAGCTGATGAAGGAGAACAAGTGGGAACTGGGCGAGGACGACGAAGAGCTCTTCGAATACGCCATGCACCCGGCTCAATACGAGGCTTACAAGAGTGGCAAGGCCAAGCAGGACTTCCTGGAGGATGTGGAGAAACGCCGTGCCGAACGTGACAAGTCTCCGCTGGACGATGCCAAACCCAAGACGCTCACTGTGCAGGTGGACGGTCAGGCTTACCGCGTGACGGTGGCATACGGTGACATCGACCTGCCCGCTTCGGCCACCGAAAAGGTGACAGCTCCCCCCGTAGGCGAAGGTCAGGACGTTCCGGCTCCGCTCGAAGGCAAGTTCTTCCTGACAAAGAATGCGCAAGAAACCCCGTTGAAAGTGGGTGACAAGGTGAAGAGTGGCGACCTCCTCTGCTATATCGAAGCTATGAAGACATACAATGCCATCCGCGCAGACTTTGATGGAACGGTTGTTGCCATCTGTGTCAATCCGGGTGACTCTGTTTCTGAAGATGATGTATTAATGAAGATAGGATAATGGAAGATATATTTGCAAAACTCTATGATATGACGGCCTTCAGCAACATCATTGCTGATCCGTCGTTCCTCGTGATGTATGCCATCGCTTTCATCCTGCTTTATTTAGGTATCAAGAAACACTATGAACCATTGTTGTTGGTACCCATCGCTTTCGGTGTGCTCATTGCCAACTTTCCCGGCGGCGAGATGGGGGTGATTCAGGCAGATGAAAACGGAATGGTCATGGTAGGCGGGGTGATGAAGAATATTTGGGAGATGCCGTTGCACGAGATTGCGCACGACCTCGGACTGATGAACTTCATTTATTATATGCTGATTAAGACCGGCTTTCTGCCGCCTGTTATCTTTATGGGTGTGGGTGCGCTGACAGACTTCGGTCCGATGCTCCGTAACTTGCGTCTCTCCATATTCGGTGCGGCTGCGCAGTTAGGTATTTTCACCGTACTGCTTTGTGCTGTGATGATAGGGTTCACTCCGCAGGAAGCAGGTGCGTTGGGCATTATCGGTGGTGCCGATGGTCCTACGGCTATCTTTACTACCATCAAGCTGGCTCCCCATCTGTTGGGACCGATTGCCATTGCTGCTTATTCTTATATGGCGCTGGTACCGGTCATCATTCCGATGGTGGTGAAGCTGTTCTGTACCAAGAAGGAATTGATGATTAACATGAAGGAGCAGGAGAAGCTGTATCCTTCGAAAACCGAGATTAAGAATCTGCGTGTATTGAAGATTATCTTCCCGATTGCAGTGACTACGATTGTTGCTTTATTTGTGCCCACAGCAGTACCTTTGATTGGTATGTTGATGTTCGGTAACTTGATTAAGGAAATCGGTTCGGATACAAGCCGCTTGTTTGATGCTGCTGCTAATAGTATCATGAATGCAGCTACCATCTTCTTAGGATTGAGCGTTGGCGCCACGATGACCAGTGAGGCATTCCTGAATTGGACGACTATCGGTATTGTGATTGGTGGTTTCCTGGCATTTGCATTGTCCATTACGGGAGGTATTTTCTTTGTGAAGCTGTTCAACCTATTCAGCAAGAAGAAGATCAATCCGCTGATTGGTGCTACCGGCCTGAGTGCCGTGCCCATGGCAAGCCGCGTCTGCAATGAGATTGCAACGAAATATGACCCGAAAAACCATGTGCTGAATTACTGTATGTCCAGTAATATCTCCGGTGTAATCGGGTCGGCTGTTGCGGCTGGTGTATTGATTTCATTCTTGGGATAAACCTGGTCAGTAGGGGAAAGATAAAGAAACTCCGGCATGGCTTTACAAAGCCATGCCGGAGTTTCTTTATCTTTTTCGTTGAGGGGCATTTCATTCGCTGACCACTTTCCAATATTCAGCCATCGCCATCTTCTCCGCCAGATACGCATCAATCAGGTTGGTGTGTGCTTGTGTCCATGAGAGTTGTGCGGACAGTACATCTACCATGCTGGCTTTTCCTTCATTATAAGAGAAGGTGACAAGGTCTAGATTCTCTTCGGCAAGTGTCATATTCTCCCGGGCCGTCTTGACTTGCTGTTCAGTTTCCGTTAGCTTTGTGGTGGCTGCGGAGAGCTCTTCCAGAATATTGTCCGTTACATAGCTTTGTTGCAGCTTCTGTATGCCGATATAGGCTTTCTGTTGGCGGTTTGTCTTGAAGCGGGCTCCCCAACGGAAGATGGGGATGCTGACGTTGACCCCTGCGACGGGAGTATGAGGTACATCCTGCCCCATATAGGTGATTCCCGTATCCCGGTAGCGAGAAACATGCTGACTTGTGGGTTGTAGCGGCTGAGGGCGGCATGCCGTTGCGCTTCACTGCGGGCGATGTTCACGGAGGTACTGGCATATTCTGCCCGGCGAAGCAGCACATCATCCAGGCCCAGAGGTATGATGGAGGCAGTCGGTATATCTATTTCGGCTATGCTGTCTATGGGAGCGTCCGGTTCCGAGCCCATAAGGATATTCAGTTTTTGCAGGGCAAGGGTATGGTTTTGGCGTGCCTTGATGTACTGCAATTCGGCTTCCTTACGTCGGGTGGAAATCATCAGCAAGTCTGTGCGGCTGATGGCACCGTCATCAAAGCGGTCTTGGATGATGTCGTACTGCTGTTGTACAATATCCTGAAAGGTAGCCGCGGCTTTCAGACCGGCACGGGCGGCAGAGGTATTCCAATAGACGGCGTCACTTTGATAGTGTATCTGGTCGAGGGTCAGCTCTGTGGTAAGTTGGTCCAGTGCCTCTTCGGCTTGCGCCACTTTCTTTTGGGCTATTAGGGAACCTCCGGTATAAAGCGGCTGCGTCAAGGTGGCAAGTGCCTGATAGGTATAAGGGCGGTAGTCTCCTTTCGGACTGTTCCATTGGTCCAGATGATTGAGATTGGCGGTACCCTCGGCAGTGATGTCAATCTGGGGCAGGAAACCGGTGGAGGCAATCTTGCGTGCCTCGGTACTGGCGAATGTTTTCAGATGCTGTTGTTTCAGAATCTGGCTGTATGCTTCTACCTTGTCGCGGTATTCTTCGCGGCTCAGATATGCTTGTTGTGCCCCGGCATTCAGTCCTGAGCACAGTAATGATAGAATAAGTATATTTGTTTTCATCATTCAATAGGTAAACTGTAAATTGTTGAATGTTCTCTCACTTGATTTTATGAATGGCGCAATAAGCCACCGGCAGCACGAATAGTGTCAATGCCGAGGCTACCAGCAAACCACCCATGATGGTTGCCGCCATGCCGCCGAACATGGCGTCGAACAATAACGGCAACATTCCCAGGATAGTGGTACCCGATGCCATGGCCACCGGGACAATACGGGTGGTCGTTGCACTGATAACGGCTTCACGCGGTGCTTTTCCGGCAGCGGTTTCCGTATCAATCTGGTCCACCAGCACGATGGCATTCTTGATATTCATTCCAATCAGCCCCAGCAAGCCGAGGATGGAGAAGAAGTCGAATGATTTCCCCAATACCACCAGTCCCAGTACAATACCTATAAAGATAAGCGGCAGCATCAGCAGGATAACAATCGGCTTCCGGTAGCTGCGGAACAGAAACAGCAAGGTGACGAACATAAGGAAGAATGTCAGCGGCAGGTTAGCTGCCAGTGCGGCATTGCTTTCTGCCTGGCTTTCCTGCTCTCCGAAGTATTTCATGGTGTAACCTTCGGGCACATCAATCTCTTCTTGCACTTGCTTCCATATACGGTTGAAGGCGGCAATGGCATTCACACCGCGGCGTGGGTCGGCCTGCGCCATCATCACCATCTGCCGGTTGTAGTCTTTCACATTGGAGAACTTGTACTGGAAGTCGAACCGGCTGACGACTTGTTCCAGAGTGGTTGTTTCGCGTGCAGTGCCGAATACGGGGAGTGTACGCAAGTCGTTGATGCGGAAAGAGTCGATAGTTTTATCCTTCAACAGAACGGGAAGTACCTGGTCTCCTTCCCTATATTCCCCAAGTGTCATGCCGTTCGTACCGATCTGGATACTCTGTGCCATGCTTTGACGGGAGATACCCAACGGTTGTGCACGCTCCTGACTGTAAACGGGATGCCATACCGGTATCTTATTGCCCCAGGAGTTGCGCACGTTGATAAGTTCGCCGTCACGGTGCATGATGTCCAGAGCCTTGTTGGTCAACATGACCAGCGTATCCGTGTTATTGCCGATGAACCCGATTTCAATGGCGGCATCTACAGCAGGAGAGAGCTTGAACAACATGGTACGGGTGATGGCATTGGGATAGTTGGCCTTCATGTAGGCATCAAGGTTCTCTTCCTGCTTCTTGGTATATTTGCTGTCCGTTACTTCCACCAGGATATTGGCGAAGTTAGGTTTGGGGCCGACGGAAGTGGAGGCCAGATAGTAACGCAACGGTGTGCTGCCGAATGTGACGGATACCCGTTTCACTTCCGGCTGCTGCATCAGATGCGCTTCCACCTTTTTCATTTCGGTTTCTACTTCGCGGATGCTGTACCCGTCCGGATAGAATACATCTGCCCGAAAGTAGGGCTTGTCCAGAGAAGGGAAGAAGTTCTGGGGCATCAGTCCCATGACGATGAGGGAGAGGATGAACAGTGCTGTAATGCTTCCAAGGGTCAACGCCTTCTTGCGTATCAGTGTGCCGAGGATGGAGGCGAATTTATGGTAGAAAGGCTTGTCGTATGGGTCTTTATCACCATCTTTAGCCTTTGCTTTCAGTATGAAGTTGCCGAATGTAGTGGTTTGTGTCAACGCCAGCACCCAACTTAATCCCAGGGAAATGGCCAACACTACGAATAGCGGTTTCACGATTTCGGCTACGGAAGAGGGAGCCAGATACAGTGGCAGAAACGAACAGATGGCAATGAACGTTGCTCCCAGCAATCCCCATTGGGGACCGGTGGCACCGTCTATCAGCGCTTTTCGGCGGTCGATGCCGCGGGCAATGGCAATTTGGGCATTATCTGTCACCACGATGGCATTGTCCACCAGCATTCCCATGGCTATGATGAATCCGGCGAGGGAGGTCCGGTTCAGACCTACGCCAAGAAACGACATAATGAGCAGTGTGCCTCCGATAGAGAATATAAGGGAAGAGCCAATCAGTACTCCTGCACACATGCCCATCACCAGCATGATGATTACAATCACAATCAGGATGGATTCTATCAGATTGATGATGAACCCGTTGTTGGCTTCTTTGGCAATCACGTTTTCGGGATACAGACTTTCCAGTTCCAGCCCCACGGGGATGAGGGGCATGAGTTCGGCAAGCCTCCGGTCTACCAGTTCACCGGTTTTTACCACATCCTTTGTCGGGTCGGTGGAGATGCCGATACCGATGGCGCGCTTTCCGTTGACGTGCATGATATTGCCGGGAGGTTCCATGTATCCCTTTTCAATGATGGCGATGTCACCCAGCTTGACTTGTCCGCCGGAGGTAGTGATAACCTGGTTGCGGATATCATCGACAGTCGTGTAGGTACCGTTGGCCACAATGCGTAACTGTTGTTCTCCGGCGCTGATTTCACCCGTATTGATAATCTGGTTCTGCGATTGTAGCAGGCTGGCCAGCTGCTTGGGGTCGATACCCATTCCTGCCAGCTTGTTTACGGAGATGAATATATGGATGACCTCTGTCTGTGTACCGAAAAGGGCTACCTTCATCACACCGTCTGCCGTGATGACTTGTGTCTTGATTCGTTCCGCCCAGTTTCTCATTTCTTCATAAGAGAAACCGTCGTCACCCACCAGGCCGTAATAGATGCCGAAAACGTCTCCAAAATCATCCGAGACGGTCGGTACAGAAGAGCCTGCGGGCAGTTGGGGCTGTATGTTGAGCACTTTACGCCGCAGTTCGTCCCACTTCTGCGGAATGGATGCGGCAGAGAGTGACGGTTGCAGTTCGAAGGTTATCTTGGAGAGTCCGTACATGGACTCTGACTTTATCTTGTAGACGCCGCTCATCGACTGTATTTCTCGGGAGATGGGTTCGGTGACGAGCCGTTCCACTTCTGCCGGCTCCGCTCCCGGGTAGCGTGTCATGATGACTGCCGACTTGATGACGAAAGGTGCGTCTTCCTTCTTTCCCAACCTGCCGAATGACAGTATACCGCCGATAAGCAGCACAGCCAGAAAGAAGTAGACTATCTTCGTGTTGTCTAATGAATATTGGGCTAGATTCATAATGAATATTTTTTAGATAAATGGGGAATGTAATGTGCCAATGTGATTAATCACATTAGTACCTTTATTGCTTCTCCTTCTGTCAGCTGGTATACTCCGGCCGTCACAACGGTTTCTCCCGGTTCCAACCCTTTAGAAATAAGCAGGTTTGCCTCTCCCGTTGGAGAATAAACGGTCACTTCGCGGCGACTGACTTTATTACCTTCCACCACCCATACATACGTTTTCCGGTTTTCACTGTCGCCAAATACGGCGCTTAACGGTACATTCATCAGCTTTTCTTCCAGAAAGGGAGCGACATCCGATGCCAGCTTTATTTTGCATGTGAATCCCGGTTTTACGTCATAACGTGTACGGTCAAAGTGCGGGTCGTCAATTGTTATTGTCACCGGAATACCCGTCCCTGCTGTGGAGATGTCAAGATACTCTTCCAGTCTGGCATCGAAAGCCTCTGCAGGGTAACTGTCGAACACCACCTTGAACTTTACGTCCTTGGCACGGAGCAGATAGAGATAATCATCCGGTACGGTGAACTTGATTCGTAGCTTCTGTGTATTTACCAGCTGTACAACCCCTTCTCCCGCATTGACACGCTGATAGTTCTCTACCAGCCGTTTTTCGATGGAACCCTCGAAAGGGGCTGTCAGCCGCGTATCCCGCATATTGTTGCCGGACAACTCGTAAGTGGATTTTGCTTTCTGATAGTTGGCTACGCTGATTTCGTATTCCTGCACGGAGATAGCCTGGCGGCCAAGCAGCCGTTTGTTACGTTCCACTTGTGCGGCAGCTGTTTCGTAGGCAGCCTTGTCGGCTGCATATTGCAGGGAGATGTCGCGTGGGTCGATGGCGGCAATCAGTTGCCCCTTTTTTACCCGCTGTCCCTCTACAACCGGGAGGCTGATGATTTGTCCGCTGACGCGGAAGGCAAGTCTCACATATTCCACGGCTTCCACTATTCCGGAGAAGTCTTTGCGGATAACCGACTGTGAACTGACTTGCGCAGTCTTCACCGGTCGGATAAGGGTATTGCTACCCTTTTGTTTTTGCCCGCACGACGTGATGAACAACGTCGTAACCAGGGCGAAAAGAAACATTTTTTTCATTGGTAAACAAGTATATAGTTATTCGTTCAGGTATATATAAAAACATAAAACCGGGAAAACAACCAAATGTTCTCCCGGTTATAGGATAAATGATGATTTAATGTGCCAATGTGCTAATTGGCTGCGCAATGTTTATGTTGCGCTATCACGCCGCAGGTCATTGGCACATTGGCATATTAATTTTCAATTCCGTCCCCCGTTCCAGCGTATATGGGTGTCCGTAGACTTGTATGTCCACTTTGCTGCCTGCTGTAAGCGAGATTTCGATTTCTTTTCCTACCCGTATGTGAAGTGTGTTTTTCAGATAATTCACCTTGAATGAATAGCTGTCCCATTTTTGCGGTATGACAGGGGAGAAACACAACGTCTCCTTCAGCACCTGCATACCTGCAAATCCGCGTACAATGGCCAGCCAGCTGCCGGGCATACTGGTTATGTGCAGACCTTGGTCCGCTTCGTTGTTGTAGTCGTCCAGGTCAAGCCGCGTGGCATGCAGGAAAAGCTGGTAAGCTTTTTCCACTTTGCCGATGCGTGCAGCCAGGATGGAATGGATGTGGGGAGAAAGGGAGGATTCGTGTACGGTCATCGGCTCATAGAACTCGAAATTGCGGCGGACGGTTTCCGTGTCGAAATAGAAATAATAAAGGTAAAGTCCGAGCAACACGTCGCTTTGCTTGATGTAGCAAGAGCGCAGAATGCGATCCCATGACCAATGTTGGTTGATGGGGCGTTCTTCGGCAGGAATGTTATCTGTACTTTCCAGTACTTTATCCATATAGCCGTCATTCTGGATAAAAATTCCCCGTTCCTTGTCTTCCGGCAGATACATGTGTTCGATGATGTCTCTCCACCGGGCACTTTCCTTCACTTGGTCGAGATTGGTGATGCGGCGTATGTGGGCATATTCATCCGGATATTGCTGTGCCACCATTTCCAGAAAACGGAGGGTCATCTTGAGGCACTGTATACAGGAATAGTTAGTGTACCAGTTGTTGTCCACATTGTTTTCGTATTCATCCGGGCCGGTAACCCCCAGTATGACATATTTCTGTTTGGGTTGGGAGAAGGATACCCGTTGGCTCCAGAAGCGGCTGACGGCAATCATTACTTCCAGGCCATATTTGGTGATATAGTCCATATTGCCCGTCAGTACTGCATGCTGAACGATGGCATAGACAATGATATTGTTACGATGGATTTCCTCGAAGGTTATTTCCCATTCACTGTGGCATTCCTCGCCGTTATTGGTTACCTGCGGAAACAACGCTGCACCGTCCTTGAAACCCAGTTTGCGGGCGTTTTCGATGGCTTTGGGAAGCTGGTTGTGCCGGTATGCCAGCAAGTTCTTTGCAATCTCTTTGGGAGTGGAGAGCAGAAAAAACGGTACACAACACAGTTCCGTGTTCCAATAAGTATTGCCGCCATATTTTTCTCCGGTGAATCCTTTGGGGCCGATGTTTAGGCGTGGGTCATCTCCCCGGTAAGTCTGATACAGCTGGAATATGTTGTACCGGATACCTTGTTGCGCTTCCGGGTCCCCTTCGATGACGACATCCGTTTCGTCCCAGATTTCCTGCCAGGCCCTTCGATGCTCTTCTACCAGCGTATTCCAGCCTATGCTCTTGACTTCGAGTGCCTCGGCCACGGAGTGTTCCACCAATTCACTCCGTTCGTGGTAGAGAGAAGAAGCGATGGCGGTGTATTTGATGAGTGTCACGTTGTCTCCGGGTTTCACGTCGGCACCTACGCTGAAACCGGTCTGCTTTTCCTTTTCTATCCGTATGGGGTTGGCAGTGGTTTCCTTGTTGTTTTTGAAGAATTGGTAAGTCATGGCGTAGCACACTTGTGCATCTTCCCGGCGGGTCTGTGTCCAGAGATAGGCACAGCTGCTGGTAGAACCGGAACGCAGTATGTTCCATATTTTTAGGTTTGGCAGGTCGGCATCGTCTACTATATTCCCGTCAAGGATGGGCACGAGTGAGATTCTGCCGGTATAGTTGATGGAAGACACACTGTACTTGATGAGACAGAGGTTGGGTCTTGCCATATTTGTGATATGCTCTACATGGATGCGGAGCTGGTTTCCGCGAGGAGACGTCACCTCCATGTCCCGGTAGGAGATACCTTCCTTCATATCCAGGCGGCGGTTGAAGCTATCGACATCCCAGCCTGCCAAATCGAGTTCCTCATCGATGAGGCGCAGGTTGATGCGGCTCCAGTCGGCAGCCTTGGGTATACGGGTGTAATATGGTGGAAATCCGTTCTTCCACCATCCTACGCGGGTTTTGTCCAGGAAAGTGATACCGGCCACAAATGAACCACGGTAACTGTCACTGCTGTAAGGCTCCTCAAAATACCCTCGTTGCCCGAAACGTCCGTTTCCGAGACTGAATATACTTTCCGACATCCGTTGACGGTCGGGGTGGAATTGGTCTTCGATGATGTTCCATTCATCGGTCTTGAGGTATTTTTTCATGGCGACGTGTTTTCTGTAGTTATCGCCGTAAAGATACGCAATATGCGGAAATAAAAGAGAAAAGTGAGGACAAAAATAGTGAAAGGGGAAGGGAGGGGATTAAAAAAGATAATATAGCACACAGATGACACAGATAAGGCAGATGAACACGGATAAGTTTGTCTAATAATCCGTATTCATCTGCCTTATCTGTGTCATCTGTGTGCAGAAGTAGGAGCTTGGTTCTATTTCTCTCCCTTAGTCTCTTTAATTAAATATACACAGAAAGCACCTATTATCAGCATCACTCCTGCCAATACAAGCATATTGATTTCGGGGGGCAGTACTCCTTTGGGAGTAAACAAGGACAGAATACTGCCGCCCAAAGCTGCCGCAATAATCTGCGGAATACAGATGGTACCATTGAAAAGACCTAAGTAGGTACCCATGTGTCCTCCGCTCAGTGCGTTGGTCAGGATGGTGAACGGCAGTGCCAGCATGGCAGCCCATGCACAACCTATCAGCAAGAAGGAAATGAAGAGCATATAAGGGTCGTGTATGAAGTAGGTGGAAATGAAACCTATACCTCCCAGAACAAGGCTGAGTGAGTAGACCCGGCGACGGTCCTTGAACATCGGTATGCAGATGGCCCAAAGCACAGAGCCGATGGCTTGTACGGCAAACAGTACGCCTACCCAGTCGGCGGCATTCTGATATTGCAGGCTCTTGGTGTCGAGTACCACTTTGGTGACACCATCTACCAGGTGCTCTACTGTAGGAGCATCAAAAGCATTGGCAGCGATGCTGCCGTTGGTATAGGTCCACATGAACATAAAAGCAAACCAGCAGAAGAACTGTACCAGTCCGATAGTCCAGAATGCTTTCGGAGCCTTGATGAGCAGCTTCAGCATGTTGGTCTTTTCATGTTCCTCTTCTTCGGTGATGCCGTGATACTCTGCATATTCGGCAGGCGGCATCTCTTTTACTTTGACCGAAGTGTAGATGACGCAGAAGATAAGGATGGCCGCTCCGATGTAGAATGAGTAAATCACCGAGTCGGGGATTACTCCTTGGGGAGCTGTATTGCTGATGCCAATCCATGCAAAGATGAACGGGAAGAGATATCCCACCAGGCTGCCTGCATTGCAGAGAAAACTCTGGATGGAGTAGGCGAGTCCTTTTTGTTTCTCATTCACCATGTCGCCCACCATCATTTTGAAGGGTTGCATGGCCATATTGATGGAGGTGTCGAGGAACATCAGCGATACCAGTCCGAAAATCATGGCTGTACTTACTGCCATGCCGAAGCTTCCGGCATTGGGTAGCAGGCACATGACGAGTACGGCCACCAACGAACCTATAAACAGATAAGGGATGCGCCGCCCGAAGCGTGTCCAGGTCTTGTCACTGGCGGCTCCCACGATGGGTTGTACAATGATACCTGCCAACGGCGGTAATATCCAGAAATAACTCAAATTATGCGGGTCTGCACCCAAAGTGGAAAAGATACGGCTGATGTTTGCACTCTGCAAAGCATATGCAATCTGTACGCCGAAAAAACCAAAGCTGATGTTCCACAGCTTCCAGAAACTTAAATCGGGTTTTACTTTCATGATGGTTTAATATGTTTTATTATTTCGTAGTTCCTCTTATCACCAGATTGGTACGTACTATCTTGTTGTTGCTTTTCTCTTCTCTCTCCAGCTTTCCGGTCAGAATGCTGAAAGCGCTTTTACCTACTTCCTCGCCATGCTGCTCCACGGTAGTCAGCTTCGGGTCGGTGCTTTGGGCAATGGCTCCGTCGGTGAATCCGCAGATGGATACTTCATCGGGAACTTTTACGCCGACCAGTTTGCAGGCATACAGTATGCCCGAAGCTGTCTCGTCGTTGATGGCAAAGAAACCGTCAGGGCGGTTTTCGCTTTCCAGCAGGTCGGGAGTGATGGAGATGGCGCGTTCACGGGTGTCGCACAACAGAATCATGCTGTCGTCCACCGGAATTTTGTACTTCTTCATGGCATCCAGGTAGCCGTTCCGGCGATTCTTGGTAATCTCCAGGTGGGGAGCCGCACCATAGAAAAGGATACGCTTGCATCCGGTCTGTATCATGTATTCCACGGCTGCAAAGGAGCCGGCATAGTCGTCCACCACCACTCGCTCGGTTTTCAGCCCCGTACATATACGGTCGTAAAAGACGATGGGAATATCGTTGTTCAGCAGCTCCTGGTAATGGTCGTATTGGGAAGTATCTTTGGCAAGTGAAGCGATAACTCCGCAGACACGGGCGGCAAGGAACGAATGTACAATTTTCACTTCCTGCTCGTACGATTCGCTGCTCTGCGCCACTATGATGTTATAACCGGCATCTGCCGCCGCTTTCTCAATTCCGCTCAATACGCAGGAAAAGAAGTGGTGTACCAGTTGGGGAACAATGACGCCGATGGTATTGCTGCGGCTTGCGCGGAGGTTTACAGCCAGTACATTGGGCTTGTAGTTATGTTCGCGCGCATAGGCATGTACAAGGTCACGAGTTTCCTTGCTGATGTCCGGATTGTCTTTCAGCGCTCTTGACACGGTGGAAGGGGAGACATTCAGCGCCCGGGCAATATCCTTGATGGTAATCTGCGGTTTATTCATGGTATAGTTTTGAGGACAAAGATAAGGTAAACTTCCCTAATCCGATTGCAAAAATAACGTAATATGGTAAATTGTGCTTATTCGTTGAGGTTTATCGGGTTGTAAGTTTGTGCAAACGATTGCGGACACCCGTATTTTGACAAATTAAGGTGATATGTAGTTCTATATTTCCTAAATGCTTATATTTGCAGTACGCAATTAATGATGATAACGCCATGAAACACATGAAGTTTTTGACTTTCTTTTTTTGTATTGCCTTTGCCGTATTTGCATGTAGCAGCAATAATGAGACAGACCCCAACGCCGGTGGAATTCCCGATAAGGAGGAACCTCTGGCTACGGACTTTGCTAAAGGTGCCGACATCAGTTGGGTGACGGAGATGGAACATAAGGGTATGAAATTTTACAATACCTCCGGTGTGGAGACCGATTGTTTCCAGCTGATGAAGGATTTGGGCCTGAATGCGGTTCGACTCAGAGTATGGGTCGACCCCAAAGAACACGATAACTGGTGCGATACGGCCGATTTGGTGACGAAAGCCAAGCGTGCCGCAGAGCTGGGTATGGATGTAATGGTAGACTTCCATTACAGTGACTGGTGGGCCGACCCTGGACAGCAGCATAAGCCTGCTGCATGGAAAGGACTGAACTTGGCCGACTTGAAGAAAGCCGTCGCCGGTCATACTGCCGATGTACTTAATGCGCTGAAAGCGGCAGGAGTTACTCCCAAGTGGGTTCAGGTAGGTAATGAAATCCGTCCGGGGATGCTTTGGGATGAAGATGCTGCATTGAGTGGTGCGTCCTATGATGTGAGGGAATGTGATGTAAAGGGTTCCAACAGCACTTCCGAGAAAGTGAAATACCGTGAGAACTTTGCCAACCTGGCTGCTTTTATCAATGTAGGATACGATGCGGTAAAGTCCGTCTTCGACGATGCCATTGTCATCGTCCATCTGGACAATGGATATGACAACGAATTGTATACCTGGTTCTTTAATGAACTGAAAGCCAATGGCGGTAAGTGGGATATGATAGGCATGTCGCTCTATCCTTACTGGACGATGCTCGAGCACAAGGAATATACAGCTGATAGAACTATCACCGAGTGTATTGCCAATATTAATAGTGTAGCCCGGAAATACAACTGTGACGTGATGGTGGTGGAAACCGGCATGGAGTGTGCTGACGACAAAGGGAATCTGGCAAGTGCTTCCGTGCTGGCAGAAGGGAAACGCCAACTGGCACGTATCCTGAAAGAGTGCAAGGAGAATACCGCTGGACGCTGCAAGGGCGTGTTCTACTGGGAACCGGAATGCAGGCCGAACCAATATCGGCTGGGGGCATTCACTGAAGATGGTCGCCCCACTGTGATAATGGATGCTTTTAAATAATTATATTAACAAAATCTTTTAAAGAAGAATGAGAAAGACAATACTTATCTTTTCCTGCTGCGCCTTTTTTGCCTTGGCGGCAATGGCGCGGCGTACAGAAGCATTGTTGGAAAAGAACTGGAAGTTCACCAAGGGAGATGTTCCCGAAGCAACACAAACAAATTTCGACGACAGTAAGTGGGAAACAGTGACCATTCCTCATGATTGGGCCATCTTTGGTCCGTTCGACCGCAACAACGATTTGCAGGAGGTAGCGGTTACGCAAGACCTTGAAAAGCAAGCTTCCGTAAAGACCGGGCGTACCGGAGGGTTGCCTTATGTGGGTGTCGGTTGGTATCGTACGGCTTTTGATGCTTCTGCAGACAAGCAGGTCACTCTGGTTTTCGATGGTGCAATGAGTGAGGCTCGGGTCTATGTCAATGGGAAAGAAGCTTGTTTCTGGCCTTTCGGATATAACTCTTTTCATTGCGATGTTACCGGTTTGCTGAATGCCGACGGTAAAAACAATGTGCTGGCTGTCCGTCTGGAAAACAGACCCCAGTCCTCCCGTTGGTATCCGGGGGCGGGATTGTATCGCAATGTCCGCCTAGTTACTACGGAACGTGTCCATGTTCCGGTTTGGGGTACACAGCTCACCACACCGCATGTTTCTGCTGAATACGCTTCCGTGCGTCTGCGTACTACAATACGGAATGCCGGTGATGCGGATGT
>OKUX01000235.1_pt1 | contig 16035 bp, 10 predicted proteins | sample 1606701 | NCBI WGS metagenome assembly OKUX01 (sample SAMEA3882525, study PRJEB24775) | human gut metagenome | biome: human-associated habitat; feature: intestine environment; material: feces | place: Netherlands | collected 2009/2010 | reverse complement strand
AAGCAGCTTGCCACGCTGTCTAAGCAGCATCTTCTCCATGACTGCGGTGCCATTACGGATGACGGCGTGACGTATGCAGCTCTGATCCTGTTCGGCAAGAACGCGGCGATCATTAAGTATTTGCCGCAAGCGGAGATCATTTTTGAGTATCGTTCCTCCGAAGCGTCGGGGCCTGCCAATCAGAGAGAAGAGTTTAAGGTTGGCTTCTTCGCTTGCTATGACCGCGTGTGGGAGCTTGTCAATCTGCGGAACGATAAGCAGCATTATCAGGAAGGCTTTTTCGTGTTTGACATTGCGACCTTCAATGAGCGCGTTGTCCGAGAAGCGATTCTGAACGCGGTGAGCCACAGAAACTATCAGTTTGGCGGAAGCATCTTTGTCCGCCAGTTCCGCGACAGATTGGTTGTCGAAAGCCCCGGCGGACTTCCCTTCGGCATTACGCTTGACAACATATTGGATCGCCAGCTCCCGCGCAACCGCCGTATTGCGGAGATCCTTTCCCTCTGCGGCATGGTGGAGCGTTCTGGTCAGGGCATGAACCTGATGTTTGAGCTGAGTGTGCAGGAGGCAAAACCGCTTCCTGACTTCACAGGTACGGATGACTTCTTCGTCAGCGTTACTCTGAACGGACTGATCCTCGACAAAGCGATGCTTTCCGTTATCAACCGGATCAGCGAGAGAGGTGCGGAGCTGCTGTCCACCGAGGATTTCCTTGTGATTGATGCTCTGTACCATGAAAGACCGCTGAGTGAGAAGATGCAGTCTCGCCTGAATCGGCTGATCGAGATGGGTATTGTCGAGCATATCGGTCGCAAGAAGTACGTTCTTGCCAGAAGCCTCTATGCGGCAACGGGAAAAACCGGTGTGCATACAAGGCACGTCGGATTGGATCGAGATACCAACAAGGAGTTGCTGCTAAAGCACATCCGCCAGAACAACGAAGTTGGTACTCCGTTCAAAGAATTGCAGCAAGTTTTGCCGGGGCTCAACCGCAATCAAATTCAAGATTTGATGAAGGAATTGAAAAAGGACGGAAAAGTTTTTTGCGAAGGAAAGACAAGCGCCGCAAGGTGGTTTGCTATAAATTGATGGAAACGGACTTGCGGAAAACTTGCGTGTAACTTGCGGGAAACTTGCGGGAATTACAACTCAACACGCAAGATCCGCGTTTAAGTTGGTGGAGGGATAATTGATATGGGAAGACTGATTTCCGAGAAATATGCTGCTTGGCAAGCCGAGTGCGAAGAACGCTTCCAGCAGCTCAAAAAGAACGAAGAAGAACTCAACCGCATTTTCATTGACATTTACGGTTTGCAGGACGAATTGACGCCGGATGTGGCGGACAAGGATGTGACCGTGCATCGCGTGTTTGACAGCAAGGATGATGTGCCGGAATCTATGAAGGGCAGCAACTATGTCCGCACCATGCGCGATGAGATCGTCTCCCTCATCTCCTATGCCGTGGGCTGTATGTTCGGGCGCTACTCTCTGGACGTGGATGGGCTTGTCTACGCAGGAGGAGATTTTGATTCCACTTTTAGAAAGGGAAGCCTTGTAGATGAGTCGGGGACGGCAATAACTTTTGGCGGTATTAGGATTGCTGTTAGCGACACTTACGACTATATAAAAAACGAGGACAAGTGGATTCCTGTTACCTTTGCGCCGGACACCGACAACATAATTCCCATCTGCGATGACGAGTATTTTGACGATGACATTACCGGACGTTTTGTCGAGTTTGTTCGTAAGGCTTATGGTGATGACACGCTGGAAGAAAACCTCAAGTTTGTCGCCGATGCACTCGGCGGCAAGGGTACGCCCCGCAAGGTGATCCGCAGCTACTTCCTGAATGACTTCTATGCCGACCATCTGAAAACCTATCAGAAGCGTCCAATCTACTGGCTCTTTGACAGCGGCAAGAAGAACGGTTTTAAGGCTCTGATTTATATGCACCGCTATCAGCCGGACACCATTGCCCGTATTCGTACCGATTATGTGCATGAACAGCAGGCACGTTATCGCACTGCTATTGTCGATTTGGAACAGCGTATTGCCAATGCTTCCGCTGGTGAGCGTGTGAAGCTGAACAAAAAGCTGACTACCTTGCAGGCACAGGATACTGAGATCAGAACCTATGAAGAAAAGATTCATCACCTTGCTGACCAGATGATTTCGATTGATCTGGACGATGGAGTGAAGAAGAATTATGCAATTTTCCAAGATGTTTTGGCTAAAATAAAGTAAGGAGGGCTTGCGTAAATGGAAAATATATTTGCTACGTTTTTACAAACTGCGGGATTATATGATTCTAAAGAAATTTGTGAAGATAATATTGCAGACTTGATTGAGTTACTTAAGGGAAATGTTAAAATTAGCGCTTATTGTAAAGAGTGCAAGCAAGAGCGTGTTTTTCACATGAAACCTATTGAGTATTATTTTGAAACGGGTCCAGAGGGGGATGAAGAAATTAGGTGTGCATCTCTTGGCGAGGAAATAGAATCACTTCAAAATATGATATTTAGCACCAAAGCCAGACAAGAAAAGAGTTCTGCTGAAGAATGGAAATGGATAAATTGGCAAATAGCTGATACGACGAGATTAATGAAATTGGAATATATTTGTTCAATGGATGAGAAGCATCATCTGGATTATATTATTTTGACAACAGACAATTCAATGATGAAAATTGGGCAGTATCCATCTATTGCAGATATGACATTTCCAGAATTAGATGCTTATAAGCATGTGATTTCTAAACAAGATCGAAAAGAGCTTGGAACTGCCATAGGGTTATTTGCAAGTGGTATTGGTGCAGGTTCATATGTTTATCTGAGACGAATTCTTGAAAGGCTTATTGATCAAGCAAAAGTAAGGGCAGGAGATAAAGTTAGTGACGAGGAATTTGAACAGGCAAGGGTGGCTGAACGAATTAAGATGTTACAGGGATATTTGCCTGAGATACTCATCAAAAATACAACTATTTACGGAATCCTAAGCAAAGGTATTCATGAATTAAGCGAAGAAGAATGCAAAAAATATTTTCCTGTTGTGAAAGAATGTATTTATCAGATACTCGGTATGTGGGAAAGTGAGAGAAGAAAAAAGGCTGATGAAGATGCTTTAAGCAAAGCACTGAGCTCAATTTCTTCATCAATCAAGTAAAAATATGGTGGTTAGGACTGTTAAAGAGAGCGAGGTGTTACGATGACCATAGAAGAAATTCTTGCAGGGGAATCAAAAAATGTAGAGTTTAAAGAGAACCTGCCGGAGAAAAGCATCAAATATATGAAGTCTGTGGTTGCCTTTGCAAATGGAACCGGAGGAAAAATCATTTTCGGAATTGCCGATAAAACCAGAGAGGTTATTGGCTTTGACAAGGAAGATGTGTTCAAGAAAATGGATGCCATTGCCAATGCCGTATCAGACAGCTGTGAACCGGCAATCATCCCGGATATTACTTTACAGACGGTTGATGGTAAGACTGTTATTGTGGTAGAGGTTTCTGAGGGCAGACAGCGCCCATATTATATCAAAGCCCTTGGCAGAGATGGCGGTGTATATGTCCGTGTTGCCGGAACTACCCGCCTTGCCGACGAGTATATGATAAAAGAATTGTTGTTTGAGGGCAGTAATCGTTACTACGATCAGGCTTTATGTACTGGGTTAAATGTTACAGATGAGGATATTGATGCCCTTTGCAAAGCTATGAAAGAGCAGGCTGTCAAAAATGCCCGTACAGAGGAACAGAAAGCATCGATTAAAGATGTAGGCAGACAGCAGTTGCGCTCCTGGGGGATTTTGATTGAGCGTGATGGAAAAGATTATCCGTCCAATGCTTTTGCTATTTTAACAGGCAACGGTGGACTTCATGTTGCAACGCAATGTGGCGTGTTCAAAGGGACAACGAAAGCGGTATTTGTTGATCGTAGAGAATATACCGGTCCGCTTTGGGAACAGATAGACGAAGCATTTCAGTTTGTTTTGAGAAATATTCATCTGGGTGCTACAATTGTGGGAATTTATCGCCAGGATGTTTATGAGATTCCACCGGATGCCATTCGTGAGTTGATTATAAATGCTATGGTACATCGTAGTTATCTGGATCATGGTACGATACAGGTAGCGGTATATGACAACCGATTGGAAATTACTTCTCCAGGAAAGCTGCCAATGGGACAAACGATGGAGCGTATGAAAGAAGGCTATTCCAAAATCAGAAATGAAGCCCTTGCCCATGCGTTTGCCTATATGAACCTGATTGAGCATTGGGGAAGCGGCATTCCGAGAATTATTGATAAAGTAAAAGCTGCCGGACTGCGGGAGCCGGAGTTTATTGGTGGCGAAGTTGATTTGCGTATCAATATTTATCGAGGTCAGGTTGATACCAATAACGCCATAATTAACGCCAATGACACTAAAAATGGCGCTAATGGCGTTAAATGTGGCGCTGATGATGGCACTAATGGCGCTGAAGTGCCGCTTAATAAGGAACAGACGCAGATAGAAAAATTGTTGCAGATTATAGAGAAGAATCCGTCTGCAACACAGGCTTACTATGCAGAAAAAATGGGTATATCGAAAAGAACGGTTTCTCGAATGTTCGCTTCTTTACAGGAAAAAGGTAGATTGGTACAGGGCGGAACAAAACGAAAAGCAAATTGGAAAATTATAAGGTAGGAGGACAGCATGGATACAGATAAAATAATACAAGATTTAAATCGCAGATTTGCTGCACCTCTGCCTGAGTTTTATCAGCGTCGTATCATTTTCTGGTACGATGAAGATAAGGAATTTGAGGATAAACTGGATGAAGTGGTTTTGGAAAATGCAAAGGTGATTGCGCTGACAGGAAATAATGCGTTTTCAGTAAAAAAACTGCTTTCAGTAGATGATTTGACCACAAATTATCTGGTTTACAGTCCGTGTGTTTATAATCGCCCGGATGATAACTGGCTTCTGGATGTGGAGCTTTACAGTGAAGAGTTTCGGGCAGATCTGATTTCTATCTGGATGGATGAGATGGGACTTATATCAAATCCGGCAATGAGGAAACAGGTTAAAAATTATCGTGCTTATTTCAATGCGAAAGACCGTCGTTTGAAAGTTAGCACGCAGAATAAAGTTCCGGAAACACCGGCACAGTTACACATGGCTGTCATGGCGGCAATCTGTGGATTGAAAGATGCACGGCCTAATATGATTCTCCGTAGTGTGTTCCAGGCGGGACTTGATTTGAATAATAATACGGTTTATCAGGATTTTGTAAAATATCATGCAGACGCAGCATTTTGGGCGATGGTTCGTCAGGGATGCGGATTTGTGGAGGAAGAACCAGACCTTGGGCGGTTAGCAATTCATCTGCTTTTAACTGCAGCGACCCGCACCATGCGACAGGAATATCTTGCCGGACTGGACAGCTTTATTTCCATGCCACATCAGGCATATTGCTATGATTTTATTTCTGAATGGCTTCATAGTGACAACATTCCGCAATTATATGATGTGGCACGTTATGTTGAGGATGAAGCCCGTCTGCATCAGCGCTTTGAAAAGCTGACGGTAGAGGATTTGGTAGGAACAGAGTGCTTTCCGTGTATTAATGAAGTGATTCTGACAAAGCTAATGACAGAGATCAGTGACCATATCATTGATGTGGATACCATTACGAATACCGTTGAAAAACGTAGAACTTGTGTATGGTATGAGCCATTTGAAAATTTTTATGACGGTATCTTACAAGTGGCGAATATGCAAAGTTTCTTTAAGGAACATTCTGCCGGATTCCATAACGCAGAAGCGAAAAGTATCTGGAAAGAATATACAGAGAGTTACTATCAGATGGACACTTATTACCGATTGTTCCATCTTAGTTTTCAAAAGAGTTTGGAGACTTCCAATATTCTGCTAGATGATCTATTCAAGCACGTTGTCGATAAAGTGGAAGGACTCTATAATCATTGGTTCTTAGGTGAGTTGGGCAACAACTGGTCAGATGTATGTGCGGATGAACTGGCAACTTACGGTAAAGTTCTGGAAGTACCGCAACAGGAGGATTTTTACCGTTCCCGTATTCAAACCTCGGATACGAAAGTATTTGTAATTATCTCAGATGCCATGCGTTATGAAGTGGCAGCTACGATGGCAGATCAGCTTCAGCGAGAAACGCAAAGTAAGGTTTCTATCAGCAGTATGCAAAGTATCTTCCCTTCTACTACAAAGTTTGGTATGGCAGCTTTGTTGCCGCACAAAGAATTGACAGTAGAGGTTCGGAACGATATTTTGACGGTTTTGGCAGATGGACAGTCTACGGCAAGTACTTATAGGGATAAGGTTCTGAAAACAGAAGATTCGGCAAGTGTGGCCTTAAAGTACAATGACATCATTGCTATGAAGCGAGCGGAAAGAAGTGCTTTGGTAAAAGGTATGGATGTGGTCTATATTTACCACGATACCATTGATGAAGCCAGCCACACTTCGGATACTGCTGTTTTTGCAGCGTGTGACAAGGCGATTTCAGAATTGAAGAATCTTGTGCGTATTATCGTAAATGAATTTGGTGGAACGAATATTCTAATTACGGCAGATCATGGATTTCTTTATACATACAGTCCTTTGAAGGAAGAGGACAAAGTAGATAAAAGAGGCTTTTTTGATGTGGATGTAACAAACTCTGACATTACAAAAAAAGAAAGTATCAAGCGATGTGTGGAGTATGGCAGAAGATATGCAATTATGCAGAAGGGTGTGCAACCAGATTACTTGATGCCTGTAAAATTCCTGGGCGGAAATACGGAATTTGATGGATTTGCACCGAGAGAAAGTATTCGTATCAAAATGAATGGTGGCGGTATGAATTTTGTGCATGGTGGTATCAGTTTGCAGGAAATGGTTGTTCCGGTGATTGAGTATCATTATCTCCGCAATGATTCTATGGAATATAGGCGAAATAAGCAGAAATATGATACTAAGCCGGTAACGGTTAATTTACTGTCCGCAAACCGTAAAATCAGCAATATGATTTTTTCGTTGAACTTCTATCAAAAAGATGCGGTCAGTACAAATCGTGAAGCAGCAACCTATCAAGTTTATTTTACAGATGAGGACGGCAAGCAGATTAGTGATATTCAGAAGATTATTGCAGATAAGACCAGCGATAACGGTGCAGAAAGAACTTTCCGTTGTCAGTTTAATTTGAAATCTCTGAAATACAGCAATACAGCTACTTATTATCTGGTAATTGCAGATGAACAGGGATTACAGCTGCCACAGCGGGAGCCATTCCAGATTGACATCGCCTTTGCGGTGGACGAGTTTGATTTTTTTAGTTAATGCCGCAGGAGGAGAGAAAGATGGAGCAATTTGCAGAGGGTGAAAGTACCCGTGAAGAAATAAAGAACAAGCTCCGTCAGAACTTTGACGGTAAGATTGTTCGGAAAGACCTGACAAAGAAAATTAAAGAAGGGGCGAATGTCCCAGTGTATGTTCTTGAGTTCTTGTTGGGACAGTATTGCAGTTCAGATGATGAGACGGTTATAGAGAAAGGCGTACAGAATGTGAAGCGTATTCTTGCTGACAACTTTGTACGCCCGGATGAATCACAGAAAATTCTGTCTCAGTTGCGTAAAAAAGGCAGTCACACAATCATTGATATGGTGACTGTTCGACTGGATATGAAAAAGGATTGCTTTTTTGCAGAGTTTTCTAATTTGGGCGTTGGTAATGTACCGATTGCCGATGAATATCCAGAAAAATTTGATCGCCTGCTCTGTGGCGGTATCTGGTGTATTGTTCAGCTGGATTATGAGGTTGAAGGCGACAATAATTTTGGCATTGAGGACATTGATGGAAATCCGCTTCGTTCCAAACAGAAAAAGCAGAAAGATATTTCACCAATTAGTATCCGTAAGCTGACACCAATCCAGATGCCACACATTGATATTGATGAACTGAAGCAGGGACGAAAGGCTTTTACGAAAGATGAATGGCTGGATATTCTTCTTCGTTCTATCGGCATGGAGCCAGATGAATTTACATACCGTGAGAAATGGTTGCTCTTGACACGTATGATTCCATTAGTTGAGAATAACTTTAATCTTTGTGATCTTGGACCGAGAAGCACCGGTAAATCTCATCTTTACAAAGAGATTTCACCAAACAGTATTTTGATTTCCGGTGGACAGACGACGGTTGCAAACCTGTTTTACAATATGGGACGCAAAACGGTCGGACTGGTCGGCTTATGGGATTGTGTAGCCTTTGATGAAGTGGCAGGTATCAAGTTTAAAGATAAAGATGGCATTCAGATCATGAAGGATTATATGGCATCCGGATCTTTTGCCCGTGGCAAAGAAGAAAAAGCTGCTACTGCGTCCATGGTATTTGTGGGAAATATCAATCAGAGTGTGGATGTGCTGTTGAAAACCTCCAGTCTGTTTGCACCTTTCCCGCAGGAAATGGGAACAGATACAGCATTTCTTGATCGTATGCACTGCTATCTTCCTGGATGGGAGATACCGAAGTTCAGACCGGAGCATTTTACCGATGATTACGGTTTTATCAGTGACTATTTAGCAGAGTTCATCCGAGAGCTTCGCAAGGAGCAGTATGGAGATGCACTTGATCACTACTTCCGCTTGGGGAGAAATCTGAATCAGCGTGATACAATTGCGGTTCGTCGTATGATAGACGGTTATCTGAAGTTGATGTACCCAAATGGTGAGTTTACCAAAGAAGAACTGGAAGAAATTATTCAGATTGCATTGGAAATGCGTCGCCGTGTCAAGGAGCAATTGAAGAAACTGGGCGGTATGGAATTTTATGATGTAAACTTCTCTTATATAGATTTAGAAGATATGTCAGAACATTATGTTTCCGTACCAGAACAGGGTGGCGGTAAGCTGATACCGGATGGAATGTGTAATCCGGGACAGGTTTATACCGTATCCAGAGGAAAAAGTGGCATGATTGGTGTATTCCGTTTGGAAAGTCAGATGCTTCCAGGCAATGGCAAAATTGAACGGACTGGCTTAGGCAGTGATTCTAAATGCAAGGAAGCGGTGAACACGGCATTTAATTATCTGAAAGCCAACGGCAATCGGATCAGTGGCTCTATCAGCACATCGACCAAAGACTACATCATCAATTATCAGGATTTGCAGGGTATCGGTATGACAGACAAATTGGCACTTCCAACATTGATTGCACTTTGTTCGATTGCCCTTGGAAAGCCTGTTGTCAGCAACTTGGCAGTGTTGGGAGATATAACAATTAGTGGCACAATGATAAAGGTGGATGAACTTGCCAATACACTTCAGGTGTGTCTGGATAGCGGCGCAAAGAAGGTGCTGATTCCGAGTACCTCGTTTGTTGATTTTGCAAGTGTTCCGGCTGATCTGATGAGTGCATTTCAGCTGATTCCGTATCAGAGTGCGGAAGATGCGGTGTTTAAGGCATTGGGGGTAGAGTAAAATCGAAGATAGGAGGCTACGAATGGCTATTGAGAAGGTAATCATTCAAAATTTTAAGAAGTTTAAAAATCCGTTTGAAGTAAAATTTAATGAAAATATCAATCTTCTGGTTGGTGATAATGAATCTGGAAAATCTACTATTCTTGAAGCCATTCATGTGGCTTTAACGGGTATGTATGCTGGTCGAAATATTAGAAATCAGCTATCAACATATTTATTTAATAGAGAAGCAGTTGAGGAATACCTGGCATCAGTGAAAAATGAACAGCCGATTGCACCTCCAGAAATAATGATTGAGTTATATTTCAAAAGTGGAACATTGCCTGAATATGAAGGAAATGGTAATTCCGAAAAAAGTGATGGTATAGAGGGAATCAGTTTGCTGAAAACAGAAAAAATTACAAGTTTGCCTATTGAATTTTATGAAGCTAAATGGTTTTCTTTTAGCCGAGATGAAAAAATGCCCAGATTCATACCAATAAAGTCTGTAATGATTGATTCGTCAAATTACAGATACCAAAATGGGTCTGATGTATATATTTCCAGAGTAGTAAAGGATTTCCTTGAACCAGAGGACATAACAGCAATAACACAAGCCCATAGAAATATGATAGATGAGTTTGCACAAAATGAAGCAATTCAGTCAATCAATGAGAAAATTAGTGCAGCGTCTACTGTTATGAATGAAAAATTATCATTGAGTGCCGATCAGGGAGTTCAAAATTCTTGGGAGTCAAGTTTGGTTACGCAGGTGGATGGAATCCCGTTTGCTCATGCTGGAAAAGGTGCACAATGTATCATAAAAACACAATTAGCTTTAAGTCATAAACAGGCAGAAAAAGCAAGTATTGTTTTGATTGAAGAACCTGAAAGTCATTTGTCTTTTTCTCGATTAAGCGAACTAATGGGAGTTATTGAAAAGGCTGCATCTGGTAGACAAATTATAGCATCAACGCATAGTAGCTTTGTCGCTAATAAACTCGGACTGGAAAATTTAATTTTGCTTTCAGGCGATAATTGTTGCTCGATGCAATCGCTCAAAACGGAAACTTTTGAATTTTTCAAAAAAGTGGCAGGTTATGATACACTGCGATTGATTCTTTGTAAAAAATCAATCTTAGTAGAGGGCGATTCAGATGAGCTGGTTGTTCAGCGGGCATATATGGATACTCATGAGGGGCGGCTTCCTATCCAAGATGGAATAGATGTAATGACCGTAGGTGGGGTGACATTTAAGCGGTATCTTGAAATTGCACAGACACTAAACAAAGAAACAGCTGTTGTTACGGATAATGATGGAAATATTGAAGCTGTTAAGAAAAAGTACAAAGAATATGAAGAAATACAATGTATTCATATATGTGTTGATGAGGTAGTGGATACAGGTGATTTGAAACTGTCAGATAAGGATTTTAATTATAATACCTTAGAGCCGAAAATATTAAAAGAAAATGGACGAGAAGCAATGAACAATATTTTTGGAACTAACTACGATACGGATGATGAGATGCACAAATATATGCACGCTCATAAGACGGATTGTGCCATAGCAATTTTTGAATCGGCTACGAAAATTAAATATCCTGAGTATATAATGAGGGCGATAAAAAATGAGTAGTCTAATTATTGCAGCGGCAGGGGCAGGAAAAACAACATTTCTTGTAAAGAAGGCATTAGAGATTTCTGAAAATGTTTTGATAACAACTTATACCGATGCTAATGAACAAAGCATTAGAGACAAATTTTACGAAATAAATGGTTGTATTCCATCCAATGTAACTATTATGCCGTGGTTTTCGCTGCTAATCAAACATGGTATACGACCTTACCAAAGCTATCTTATAAATAATAGGGTATCCGGTGTGTTATTAGTGAATAAGGCAGATAAAAAATTGTTGAGACTAAAGGATACAAATGAGAAAAAATATGTCACGGCTTCCGGTAATGTATATTCAAATATGATTTCAAAATTGCCCTGTGTTTTGGACGAATTATCGAATGGATGTGTATTTCGCAGAATACGAAAAATTTTTTCTTATGTTTTTGTAGATGAAATACAAGATTTTGTCGGATATGATTTAGAAGTTATAAAAAAGTTGCATGAGGTTGGTTGCAACATGACTTTAGTAGGAGATCCTCGTCAGACGACGTATCGAACTCATTACGAAGCAAAATATAAAAAATATGCAGGTGGGAAAATAGTGATTTTTGTGCAGGATAATATTGCCGGAATGAATATTGATACCACAACATTATCGACATCTTATAGAAATAATCAGATTATATGTGATCTTGCAAATCAGATGTATCCTGATATGAAGCCATGCGATTCTGCCATGAATGAAAAAACGGGACATGATGGAATATTTTGGGTCCACGAGAATGATATTGATAAATATGTAGATATATATAATCCTGTTCAGTTGCGGTATGATAAAAGAACCAAGGTAAATCCCATCCCAAAAACGATGAATTTTGGATTGTCCAAGGGACTTACTTTTAATAGAGTCTTGATATACCCGACGAAACCAATGCTGGATTGGTTGTCAGGAAAGTCCAAAGACATGAAGGATGAAAGTCTTTCTAAGTTTTATGTTGCAGTGACGAGAGCACGGTATAGTGTGGCTTTTGTATACAAGACAAAACGACTTCCAACTAACGATATTGGAACAAAGTGGACACCTGATGTATTGTAATAAATAATAGATTACACGACAAGAAGTAATTTAGTTGTTATAAGTAATAATACTGTGTATTGGCATGATTTAAGTTTCGCTAAGTTTCACTTATATAGGTGTCGGAGGAAAATTTAATAGGAAAAACATGAAAAAAGCACTGAAAACCGTTGGATTATCGGTTTTACAGTGCTTTTTCTTTTGCCAAAGAGGAAAAACGCAGTGAATTTAAGTTTTGCTAAGTTTCACTGAGTTCTGATTTTGTAGAGCGCCATTGTTTCTTAGGTTCAAACTTTCCACATCCATCACAAGTCTGTGGCCAGTTGATTTTCCATTCAAAATATTCATCTCTGGTAATCTCACCGGATTTCAGTTCATCCATCCGAACTACCCATTCTTTCAGAAAATCATTCAGAACTCCATAGTCAAACCACATACAGACAGGAGCATGAGCTGGCCAGCTATCATTGTCGTGATAGTAAACGGAAGTGTCTGCTACTTCATTGCATTTTTCACCGGGAAATTTCCGAGGAAGAAACAGATGCAGGGCAGATGGATTAAATTCATCCAGCCAGAAAAGCAGTTCCATCATTTCGGAAACGTCACGTCCAGCGGTATCATAGAGGGTATAAGGATTGACATCAAGAGCCTGTGCCATTTTATCGACCAGATCTTTTTTGGGAACACGAACTCCTTTTTCATATTGTACAATTCTATGTTGATCGGTCAGTCCGATCTTCTCTGACAGTTCTTTTTGTGTCATTTTCCGGAATGTCCGGATTTTTTTTAGTTTCAGATTAAAATTCATAAAGTCACCTCTGCATTAGTCCTGATAAACATCCATTGAAGATAGTAAAATCAAGAAATGAATAACTATTTGTCCATATTATAACACAAACTAGCGGAAAATCAATAAAAAAGAGTACAAAAAAGAACCTAAAACGCATGAAGTGCTATTGACATTAGCAGTAACGGGGGATATAATGGCATTAAATCGAAATAGGTACAAAAATGTATACCTACAAAACTTTTGATTATTGAACCTTGAAAATTGAATGAGCTGTATGGGTGCCTTTCGGGCTTAAAGGTAACACAGGATTCCACCGCTGTATCAGAGAGTAGTATGTGGAAACCGAAGATACTCCGGCAACGGCTGGTATGCTTGAGAAGAAGCTGCCAGTATTCAGAAAGATTTCTGATAGAGGTCAATTGTAACGTTGACACCGCCATATACAAATGGAAGCCAACACGCCGAACAGAATGGAAAATCATCGTAAGAAGTCCAAACAAAAAGTATATGTACTGACAACGGGCATAACCGCTGTCTGGGAGGTGATGCAGAAGAATACGGAGGAAAGGAGGTATGTGCATCATGAGAAAAACAACAGAGTATAAGGCTGAGAACCGTCTGACGGTAGATATTGAAGGATTAATGGCAATGTTATCCTGCGGAGAAGTAACTGCAAAGAAAATTGCAGATTATGCAGAAGCAAGAGTGATTATTGGAAGACGTGTTCTTTATAACGTGGATAAGATAAAAAAATATCTTGATGCAATGGCAGTGTAATGAAAGATGAGAAGATAAAATACAACAACTTTCCTTCGGAATGAAAAGTAAAAAAGGGAAAATATTCCTGTAAAACAGGCAAATAAAAATTAGCATTTTGCAGGAATTTACCCTTGGAAATCATAAAATATTATGTTAATCTGTGAGCAGATATCAGGCAGTAAATGACTGATACCGACAGGACAAAAATCATTCCGAATAACGAAAAATGAAGTGAAAGGAATGATTGATATGGCAAGAAAAGATAATAAAGGCAGAAATTTAAAAACAGGTGAATACCAGCGTCCGGATGGACGTTATGAGTATCGCTACAAGGATGAAATTACCGGAAAGCGTAATTCGGTTTATGCAGCTGATCTGGCGAGTCTGCGAGAAATGGAAAAGAAGATCAATAAGGATATGGATGATCTGCTTATTACAGATTCATCAGTCAAGAAGCTGACCGTAAATACGTTGTTTGAGCGATACATGGCAACAAAGAATATCAAGGAAAGAACGAAAAAGAATTATATCCGTATGTGGGATTACCGGATACGAAATACTTTGGGAAATATTCGTGTTTTGGATTTTAAGACATCTCATGTAAGGACATTCTTTTCCACATTGTCAGATGAAGGACTGGCACACAGCACGATCAAAGGTCTTTATGGCTTATTGAATCCCAGTTTTGAACTGGCAGTGGAAGATGGGATTATCCGCAAGAATCCGGTAACAGGAACACTTGGAGATTATGGGGCTCCGGCAAAAGAGAAAGAAGCACTGACACTGGAACAGCAGGAAAAACTTCTGCAGTTTGTTGAACAGAGTAATGTGTATAAGCCTCATCTTCCAATGATGCAGGTTATGTTTGGGGCTTGCCTGAGAGTGAGTGAAACCATCGGCTTAACCTGGTCAGATGTGGATATGAAGAATCGGGAGATCCATGTAGGTGGACAGCTTGTATATTATGAAGGTGATGAAGGATATTGTTTCCATGATTCAGAAACCAAAACGGATGCAGGAATCAGAGACATTCCTATGACACAGATGGTATATGATGCGTTCCGTAAACAGAGAGAGCTGAACCTGATGCTTGGTTTGCAGAGTAATGTAGAGATTGGTGGACGCAGTGGATTCATCTTCAATACAAAGCATGGACGTCCAATCATGCCGGCGGGAGTGAACAGCTTTCTGAAAAATATTGTCAATGCCTATAATAAGAAAGAAAGCAAACTGGCAGAAGAAGAGAAGCGAGAGCCGGAGCTGATGCCTCCTATTTCATCGCATACCCTTCGTCATACGGGATGTACCAGATTGGGTGAGAACAATGTCAATCCTAAAGTTATGCAGTATGTCATGGGCCATTCGGATGCACAGATCACAATGAATGTCTACAATCATATTGCAGAGAAGTCTCATGTGGAGAATGAGATGTCTAAAATGAACCTGCCAGAAACTGTACCTGCTGTGGTATAAACCATAAGTCGTTGTCGTAAAATGTGGTAAGAAAATCAGACGAATATATTTTTCCAAGAATTTGTCGTAAAAATGTGGTCAAATCAAGAAAATCGAGTGCGAAAGCAAGTGAAAAATCCCTGTGAAGCCCGTAAAATCAAGGCTTCACAAAATCTTCACAAAATAATTAGCACTCACCTCTTGACAGTGCTAACAACAAGTGTTATATTACTGCTAGAACAAAAGAAGACCAAAAGGTTTTCACAGATTGTTCGAAAGGAGGCAGGTTTATGAATATCAGTAAATTTACCCAGAAGTCTCTGGAAGCCGTTCAAAATACGGAAAAGCTGGCGTATGAATATGGAAACCAGCAGATTGATCAGGAACATTTGCTGTACAGTCTTTTGACTGTGGAAGACAGCTTGATTTTTAAATTAATAACAAAGATGGGAATCTCGGGCGACCAGTTCCGTGATGAGGTGCAGCAGGCGATTGGAAAGCTGCCGAAGGTATCCGGCGGTCAGGTGTATTTCTCCAACGATGCCAACAAGGTGCTGGTGAACGCGGAGGACGAAGCCAAGGCGATGGGGGACGAGTATGTTTCTGTCGAGCATCTGTTCCTGGCGCTGATCAAGTATCCGAATAAGGCATTGAAGGAGATCTTTAAGGAGTACGGCATTACCAGAGAACGGTTTTTGCAGGCGCTCTCGACAGTCCGCGGCAATCAGCGCGTGACATCGGACAATCCGGAAGCAACCTACGACACGCTGGAGAAGTACGGGTATGATATGGTAGCCCGTGCGAGAGACCAGAAGCTGGATCCGGTCATCGGACGTGATGATGAGATCCGGAATGTCGTGCGGATTCTGTCCCGTAAGACGAAAAACAACCC